>Ga0065704_10070182_pt1 | contig 120495 bp, 104 predicted proteins | sample SwiRhicommuniRL2_FD_59091 | JGI IMG/M metagenome (GOLD analysis project Ga0065704, IMG submission 59091) | Switchgrass rhizosphere bacterial communities from Rose Lake, Michigan, USA - RL2 v2 (version 2) | ecosystem: Host-associated > Plants > Roots > Rhizosphere > Soil | place: East Lansing, MI | reverse complement strand
GGCCGCCGCAACGGGAAGCCAGAGCCTCGTCGATGACCGGGTGTCGGGCCGCCTTGTCCCGCCTGGCGCGATCCGCCAGTTTGCCGAGGCGCTCAAGGGCTATATCGAAAACCCGGAGCTGCGCCGGGCACACGGCAGCGCAGGTGAAGCGCGGGCCGGCGAATTCAGCTGGGACCGGATCAACCAGGCAGTGGCCGACACCTACATTCGTCTCGTCCGGCGCAGGAAGCGCGGCAACGCCGCCTAGCGCAGAAACCCGCGCGCACGCATGCGGACCGCGAACCATAGCAGCGCCGCCGCAACGATCCAGATCACCACCGAAAAGGCCACGCTGCCGGGCGTGACCATGCTTTCCGGCATGTCCGATTCGAACTGCCATATCTGGTTGCCGGCAAGACCCACAAGCGACAGGGCAAAGAAAGGGATCGCCCAGCGCGAACGTGCCAGCAGCAGCAGTGACCCGGCCAGCGCGCTCCATACCCCCAGTGCCCAGGTCGCCACCGCCCAGACCGGCGCTGCGTCGATCCAATCGATCATTTCCGGTGTAAACTGAGCGATGTAGCCAGGATTGCGGGTCACCGTCATCGTGAAGTCGGTGCAGCCGATACTGTTCCACACGAGCGAAAGCACCGCGACCACCCAATACACGCGCGCAGGCTTCCTTTTTTTGTCGGGATATCCAGGGCCAACCATCGTGCTCTCCCAGCACGTGAGAACGTAAGGACAGTACGCCTCATGCGCAAACGATGCAATCTCGCAGACTAGTTGCTAGATAGACTATTATGGCTGACCTCTTCGCCAAAGACCCGCCCCCATCCGACGCCGCTAGCGAGCCGAGGGACGATGCACCGCTGGCTGACCGCCTTCGTCCGCGCGCGCTTGGCGATGTCGTCGGGCAGGAGCATCTGACGGGCGCGCAAGGGACGATCGGACGCATGGTCGCGGCCGGGCGCCTGTCCTCGATGATCCTGTGGGGACCGCCAGGGACCGGCAAGACAAGCATCGCGCGACTGCTGGCCGATGCGGTGGGGATGCGCTTCGCGGCGGTCTCGGCGGTGTTCTCGGGCGTTGCCGATCTCAAGAAGGCGTTCGCGGAAGCCGATGCCGCAGCCAGCGCCAACCTCGAAAATCCGCGGCGCACGCTGCTGTTCGTGGACGAGATCCACCGGTTCAATCGTGCCCAGCAGGACGGCTTCCTGCCCTTCGTGGAGCGCGGCACGGTGACGCTGGTCGGTGCGACTACGGAAAACCCCAGCTTCGCGCTCAACGCCGCTCTCCTCAGCCGCGCACAGGTACTGATCCTGCACCGCCTGGACCACGGCGCCCTTTCCGCCCTGCTGGACAAGGCCGAGGCACTGGAAGGCCCGCTGCCGCTCGATGCCGACGCGCGTGAGGCGCTGATCGCGTCAGCCGATGGGGACGGCCGGTTCCTGCTCAACCAAGCGGAGACGCTGTATGCGGCGGACATTACCGAGGCGCTGGATCCGGCCGGGCTCGGCCAGTTCCTGCAGCGACGGGTCGCGGTCTACGACAAGGACCGCGACGGGCACTACAACCTGATCTCCGCACTGCACAAATCGCTTCGGGGCTCCGATCCGCAGGCTGCGCTCTATTACCTGGCGCGTATGCTGACCGCCGGGGAAGAGCCGCTCTACGTGCTGCGAAGGCTGGTCCGCTTTGCCAGCGAGGACGTGGGGCTGGCCGATCCGCAGGCGCTGGTGCAATGCCTTGCGGCGAAGGACGCCTATGAATTCCTCGGCTCCCCGGAAGGCGAACTGGCCATCGTCCAGGCCTGCCTCTATCTCGCCACTGCGCCCAAGTCGAACGCGGCCTATGCCGCGCAGAAGGCGGCGTTCAGGTCTGCACGAGAGACAGGATCGCTGAGCCCGCCCGCCAACATCCTGAACGCGCCGACGAAGCTGATGAAGGATATCGGCTATGGCAAGGACTACGCCTATGACCATAACGCGCCGGATGGCTTTTCCGGCGACAATTACTGGCCCGCGGAAATGGCACCGCAAACCTATTACAATCCGGTCGAACGCGGGTTCGAGCGCGAAATCCTGAAGCGCATCGAATGGTGGGACCGGAAGCGCGCCGAACGCCGCGGCGACTAAGGCATAAGCCGTGACGCCGGGCCGGTTCCGCAATTTCGTCGCCATCGACTGGTCCGGTGCGGTGGGAGAGCGCCAGAAGGGCATCGCCGTCGCGCACTGCAGCGCGGCGGGAGAGGCGCCGGTCCTGGTCGAACCGCCCGGCCACCACATATGGTCGCGCGCGGCCGTCCTCGACTATCTCCTCGATCGTCTCCCCCCGGACGCACTGGTAGGGCTTGATCTCGGCATTTCGCTACCCTTTGCGGACGCGGGCGCGTTTTTTCCGGAATGGGACGAGAGCCCGCCCGATGCGCGTGCGCTGTGGGCCTTCGTTGACGCGGCTTGCGCAGACGATCCGCATCTTTCGGCCAGCAGCTTCGTCGATCATGATCAGGCCAGTGCCTATTTCCGCCGTCACGGCGGGCGCGAAGGCTTGCGCTTCCATCTGCCCGGTGCCGCCGACCGGCGCGGCCGCATGCGCGTCACGGAGCGGGCACAGGCCCGCGCGGGCTGTAAACCCTATTCCAATTTCAACTTGGTGGGAGCGGCACAGGTCGGCAAGTCCAGTCTCACCGGAATGCGGCTTCTGCACCGGCTAGCAGGCCGGCTTCCCGTCTGGCCAGTAGATGCGCTGCCGGCGTCAGGGTCGGTAGTGGTGGAAATCTACACCACGCTTGCCGCCGTCGCCGCCGGACGCAGCGCTTCCCGCGCGAAAATGACGTGCTGCGCGGCGCTGAACGAAGCGCTTTCGGCTCTGGATAGCCCGCCCGTCGCTCGGCGCGGCGCCATCGACGACCACAGCGCCGACGCGCTGCTGACCGCAGCTTGGCTGCGCGGCCACGCCCATGATCCTGCGCTATGGCACCCGGCGGAACTGAGCGATCAACTCGCCCGCACCGAGGGGTGGACGTTCGGCGCGGCTTAGCCCACAACCGGTTCATCGAGGGCGCTGCCTCCGGCGCCAGTTCAACACACGATGCGATGGGAGATCCCATGAAACATGCATTGCTTGCCGGGCTTGCCAGTCTGGCCCTGGGCGCCTGTGCAGCTTATCCGGCTCCGCCAGCCGAGACTGCTGCCGGCCCTGCCGCTGTTACTACGGAGGCCGATCAATGGAAGCCCTTCGTGCAGGCGACGATCGACAAATGGCTCGCATCCGATCCCTCTTTCGCGGTGTATCAGGGCGCGCACCAGTTCGACGGCAAACTGCCGGACTGGAGCAATGCCGGCCTGAAGGCCCGCGCCGCCTTCCTGCATTCGGTTATCGATGACGCGCAGGCCTTCACCGGCCTGAGCGAGGCCGACCGCTTCGAGCGCGACTATCTGGTGCAGGTGGCAAAGGGGCAGTTGTTCTGGCTGGAAGATGCCGATCAGCCGCACAAGAATCCGACATACTACATCGGCGGCGGCCTTGATCCCAACGTCTACGTCAGCCGCGACTATGCCGACAAGCCGGCACGGATGAAGGCGATGATCGCATTCTTCAAGGCGGTCCCCACCGCCGCGAAGCAGATCCGCGCCAATCTGCCGGCAGCGATGCCCGCGAGCTTCATCAAGCTGGGCACGGCCGGGTTCGGCGGCTTTGCCGAATACTATCGCGGCGATGCACGTGCCGCTTTCGCTGACGTGCAGGACCCCGCTCTACAGGCCCAATTCAAGACCGCTTCCGAGATTGCTGCCTCGGAAATGCAGGCCCTTTCCGACTGGATTGCTAAGGCCACGCCGACCCCCGACTTCGCGCTGGGCGCCGAGCGCTTCGCAAGAATGGTCGCCGCCACCGAAGCGGTCGACGCCTCGGTCGACGAGCTGGAAGCCGTGGGCCGGGCCGACCTCAAGCGCAATCAGGATGCCCTGAAAACCGCCTGCGCCGCCTATGTGCCCGGCAAGTCGGTGCAAGCCTGCTTTGACAAGATGCGAGCCGACAAGCCAGCCGGAAGCCCCGTAATCGCCGCCCGCAAGCAGATCCCGGAGCTGACGGCATTCGTGAAGCAGCACGACCTTGCGACGATCCCCGGCACGGAGCAGGCGCTGGTCGAGGAAAGCCCGCCCTACAACCGGCAGAATTCCGCCTACATCGATCCACCGGGACCATTCGAAAAGGGCATCCCGTCGATCTACTATATCTCGCCGCCGGATCCTTCGTGGTCGAAGCAGATGCAGATGGACTACATCCCCGGCAAGAACGACCTTCTGTTCACCTCGGTGCATGAAGTCATGCCCGGCCATTTCCTCCAGTTCCTGCATTCCAACCGCTCACCGTCATGGATCGGCCGCCTGTTCGTCGGCTACGCCTTCGCCGAAGGCTGGGCGCACTATGCCGAGGAGATGATGTGGGAAGCGGGTATCGGAAACGGTGACCCGGGCATCCATGTCGGCCAGCTTTCCAACGCCCTGCTGCGCAACTGCCGCTATCTCTCCGCGATCGGTCTGCACGCGCGGGGCATGACGATGGAGCAGTCCAAGCGGATGTTCATGGAAGAGTGCTACCAGGACGAAGGAACCGCTGAACAGCAGGCGGCGCGCGGCACTTATGATCCGGCCTATCTCAACTACACGCTTGGCAAGCTGATGATCCGCAAGCTCAGGGCCGACTGGACGGCAACGCATGGCGGACGATCCTCGTGGAAAGCCTTCCACGACCAGTTCCTCAGCTATGGCGGGCCGCCGGTGCCGCTGGTCCGGCAGGCCATGATGAAGGAAGACGCACCGCACGCGGTGTTCTGATCTGAAACGCACGAAGGCAGGCAGGCGCGGATAAAGCGCCAGCCTGCCCAGGGGAATAGTTCAGCGATCAATCGTCAATATGGAACCGGCCCCGCGGTGAAAGCGGTCGCCTGCTGGCCCTGGATCATCACGGCAGAGCGCCCGCTGATCAAGATCGAGCCCAGCAACGCGCCGACCGTATTGCCGCGTCCTTCCTGATGATGCTTTCCGGTGAGCGGTACTTCCTTGCCATTGACCAGAACGGTGCGGAATTCGACGTCGAACTTGCCGGATTTGCCGCCAATCGCCCTGCCCGTCTTGTATGTGATGACACCGGCCACCGGCGAACCGCGTGGAATGACTGTCGCCCCGTTTTCCACCACATCACCAACGGTCACAAACCGATAGGTTTGCCCGACTTCGATATGCTTGCTGCTGATGTCCTGCATCGGGGTGACAGTCAGCATCGTGTTGGCCGGCATCAACTTGCCCTGCATCCACTGCCCGGCCTGATTGACCGTTCGGACCGGGCCCGGTCCGGCAGTGTTTGCCGCCGCCACGCTGCCATCGACGACCTGCGCATATAGCGGAGCGGAGCAAGTAGTGGCGATAAGTGCGAACGCGAAGTACTTCATGATCTTCCCCGAATGACTGCACACCGGGGCATCGCAGCAACACATTACCAATCCGTGAGGAAATATTTCCTCGCTCTGATGCAAACGATTGACTTGATCCGTTGTGGACGAAGTTCCTCGCGAGCGTTTGATGCGGCCTTAAAAGCGGGGAGTGGTAAGGTTGCAGGAATCGACTGCCACACCTAAAGCATTGAACAATATTAATTATATAGGTAGGCTAAATATGACAGCCCCTTGCATGGCCCAAAAAAATGTTGGGCCAGCGCTTTTGCGGTAGCGGGAATACAATTGCCAGATTTTTAATCCATGCAATCAGTCATTTATCCTACGCACTTCGCTTCATGCCCCCAGGCGATGCCCGGGAAATCTTTGGATGCAGTTGGATTGCCACGGACTGAAACGCAGTGTTTCGGGCGAAGATGTCGATCATGCATGTATCACCAGCGACATCGTCTTAAACCGTCGGGTTGCGACCAGGCCCGGTCGCTCAGATTGGCTGCGTCGAACGTCTTTTCTAGCCGAAAAGCGGTCGATCGTGGTGGGGAAAGCAGAAGGTCAGCAAAGCGCCCCACAACTAGCTCGGCTTCATGGACAAAACCTAGTCGGACGCCGGCTCAGTTCATCCAGCGGCCGCCGTTTACGATCAAGGTTTGTCCGGTAACGAATCCGGCACCCTCGCTGGCAAAAAACGCCACCGCGTGCGCAATATCTTCCGGCACCCCCAAGCGACGAAGAGGTGTTTCGGCGATGGCCTTGGCGATAAACGTTGGTGGTAACTGATCCATTGCCCGCGTCCTGATATACCCCGGAGCAACGGCGTTCGCGGTAATGCCATATTCAGCCAATTCACGCGCGAGAGAACGGGTGAACCCGATGACGCCGGCCTTTGCCGCAGCGTAGGCCGCCGCGGACTTGCTGCCAATGAACGCGGAATCCGACGCGATGTTGACGATCCTGCCCCAACCCCGCTCCCTCATGTGCGGCACTACTTGGCGGCAGGCATCCATGGTCGTGTTCAGGCAGATATGAACGAGGAAATCAGCAAGTTCCGGACTGGCCTCCCAAAACGGCGCCGCCTTGTCGCGCGCGCTTTGACCCACATTATTGACAAGCATATCGACCGGCCCGAGGGCCTGCCCCAGAGTGGCAAAACTGCTTGCTATGGCGGCGCGGTCGAGCATGTCTGTCTCAATCCCGCGCGCCATGCCACCCATTGCCTCCACCTCGGACACGAGCGACGCGAGCCCGACGCCGTCGATGTCCAGCATGCCGAGGCGCGCACCCTCATTCGCCAATCGCAGTGCGATGGCGCGGCCGATGCCGTTGGCAGCGCCGGTGACCACAGCGGTCCTGCCATGGCATGGCCGGCCTGCCGGCAAGGTCAAGGCTTCCGGAACTGTGGCTTGCGCTTTTCAACAAACGCGTGGACCGCTTCCTTATGGTCGACCAACTGGCTCGAAATGCTTTCAAGGGCAAAGCCGGCATCAACCATGGCGGCCAGATCCTGACGAAGCGGGATGTTGAGAATAGATTTCGAGAACCGCAAGGCCGCCATCGAGTTATTGCGCAGCTTGCCTACGATCCGGTCGACTTCAGCGTCAAGCTGGTCGGCGGGAACCACTTTCGCGATCAGGCCCATTTCCTTGGCGTCATGGGCGGTGACAAGATCGCCGGTCAGCAGATAATATTTCGCCAGGGCCGAACCCACGTTCTTGGACCAGAACACAGCGCCCCCGTCACCGGCCGCGAGGCCCACGCGGACGTGCGGATCGGCAAAGCGGGCGGTCTCGCTCGCGACGACGATATCGCAGCAAAGCGCAATGGTGCAGCCCATCCCCACCGCATCGCCATTGACCTTGGCGATGATCGGCTTTTCAGTGTCCAGCATCAACTGCATGAAACGCTTGCCGTTGCGATAACCGGCCAGGAAATTTTCGATTCCGTCCAGATTGCGCTTCATGCCTTCCAGATCGCCGCCAGCGGAAAACGCTCGCCCTTCGCCGGTGATGACAATAATCTCCACGCGCTTGTCCCGATCGGCTTCAAAGAAAATGCGCGGGAGCAGGTCGTCCATATCGTTGACGATTGCATTCATCTGGGCGGGGTTGTTGAGTGTAACCGTCAACACACCATCGTTCAGATCGAACTTGAACTGCTCGGAGTAGGTTGAAAAATCCATAGACAAACCTTTCTAAATACGATGAATATGGCAAAAATGTGCAAATAAAATAATCACATTACTATATAGAGAATCGATAAATTATTGCCCGGTAAAATGGGCATTTCTTTTTTCTCTAAATGCGGTGGCACCTTCACGGAAATCATCTGAGCGTATCAGCAGCGGCTGCATGATCATCTCTCCGGCGAGGGCCTCCTCGAAAGTTTGCGTCTCCGCTGCTGCGAACTGCCGTTTGATCATCTTGAGCGAAAGCGTCGGGCTCTGCGCCAGCTCACTCGCCACATGCTGCGCGCGTTCGAGAGGCTCCTGCGACACCGCGAGTTCGCTCACCAGGCCAAGATCGTACGCCTCCTGCCCGGAAACGAACCTGCCGGAATAGACCAGCGCCTTGGCCCGGATTGCTCCAAGGTTTTGCGAGAGGAGGTGAACGGCGCCCCCGTCCGGGGCGAGGCCGATGTGCCTGAAGGCAAACTGGAAGCGAGCATCAGGAGCGGCGACGACATAGTCGCACGCCAGAGCCATCGACCAGCCTACGCCCACGCACACGCCACGCACGGCGGCGATCACGGGGATATCGGTGCGAACGAGCCCGCGCACCATGCGATGCAGAACCTCGACCCGGGCCATGGAATCGGCAATTCCGCCGCCGCCCATTTCACGGACATCAGCGCCGGCGCAAAAATCGCCACCGGCCCCTGCAAGCACGATTGCGCGGATCGTAACGTCGTCCTGCACTTGCTGGAACAGCTTGGGCAACTGCTCGCGCATCGGCAGGTTCAAGGCATTTTTCTTGTCCGGTCGATTCAGAGTGATGGTGGCGACCGGGCCATTGCGTTCGCAAGTGACTGTCATTGCACTGTCCTTAAACCGTTTCCAGCAGTCCCATGATGCAGGTCGCCTGGCTTGAAAGCGTGCCGCCATTGCCGTGCGCCAGGGCGAGCTTGGCGCCCTCGATCTGGCGCTGCCCCGCTTCTCCGCGGAGCTGCCTGATCGACTCGACCATCGTGAAAAGGCCATACATGCCGGGATGGCAGAACGAGAGGCCGCCTCCGTTGGTGTTAACCGGCAGCGAGCCTTCGGGGCTGATGGCGCCGCTGGCCACGAACGGGCCACCCTCGCCCTTTGCGCAAAAGCCCAGATCCTCAAGGAACATGATCGTGTTGATGGTAAAGGCATCGTAGAGGTTCACAACGTCCATGTCCTGGGGAGCAAAGCCGGCCTGGGCGAACGCGCGCCGGCCCGATTCCTGCGCAGCGGACACGGTCAGATCGGCCAGTTGAGCGATCTCATGATGCCACGTCGCGGAGGCAGCGCCCAGCAGCGCGACAGGCGTCTTGTGCAGATCCCTGGCCCGATCCGCGCGGGTCATCACGACGGCGGCGGCACCGTCAGTCACCAGGCAGCAATCGGCGACATGCAGCGGATCGGCGACCAATCGCGTCGACAGCACGTCGTCGATCGACAACGGCCCCCGGCGGAACGCCTCTGGATTCAGGTTGGCCCATTGGCGCGCCGCTACCGCCACCGCCGCCAGTTGTTCAGACGTGGTGCCATACTGAAACATGTGTCGTGAAGCTGCCAAAGCGTAGGAGGCCGCCGGATTGTTGGGACGGTACGGGATTTCGAATGGCGAAGGCATCTGCGCCGAGACCAGCTTGCCCGCGCCCGTACGCTGGTTGGCGCCGTAGCAGATCAGGGCGTGATCTATCAGCCCAGCGTCAAGCGCCAGCATGGCCCATTCGGCATGGGTAAGAAAAGCCGACCCGCCGGTTCGGCTATTGTTCGTCATTGCCGGACGGATGCCCAGATATTCGGCGATCGTCAGGCCCGACAGGAAATCCGTAGGTAAAGCGATGAACAGCCCGTCGATTTGCGATGCCGTCAGCCCGGCGTCAGCGATGGCCAATCTTGCAGCCTCCGCGGCGAGCTCGATCGAGGTGTAACCTGGCGCCTCACCGCAACCAAAGGTTGCCGCACCGACGAAAGCGGTCCTACCGCGCAGTTGCGAACCCCGCGTCATTCCGCACTATCCGCCTCGAACACGACAATCTTGCTATCGGGACCGTCGGCGATCCTGGCGCGAACGCGCATCCCAATAAACACGTCATCAGGCGGCATGGCTTGAACATGGGTCATCAGGCGCGGTCCCTCGTCCAGTTCGACAATCACGATGCTGACATCCGCCGCCGGCGGTTTCATTCGCTTGACGGTGGTCGCATAGACAGTGCCGAGGCCGGTCGGCGCTACCCATTCCAGGTCGGTTGCGCAGGTTCGCGGCGCGCTCATGCGCGGATAAAAGACCCATTCCCCCGTGCTGGCGGATCGCTGGATCATGAACCGGCCCTCGGCCAGGTGATCGAAATAGGTCTTCGTGGGGGGGGCCTGGGTCAAGCCGGGTCTCCTTTGTTGAACGTCCGCGCCATCACTGGAAATTGGCTAGGCCGCGATCGAGCACGATCTTGTCCCGCTCGGTCACGGTGCATCTGAAGAGCGATTCCCGACCATCGACCCACATGTCGGTCCGCAAGGTTTCGCCGGGAAACACCGGGGCGGAAAAGCGACAGGACAAGGCGCGCAGGGACGAGGCCGCAGGATGGCCGGCGCCGGCCAAAAGGGCGTAACCGGCAACCCCGAAAGTGGCGAGGCCATGCAAGATCGGCCGCGGAAAACCTGCGGCCTGCGCAACCCGCGGGTCGGCATGCAGAGGATTGAGATCGGCGCTGAGACGATAGATCAATGCGGCCTGGGTCGGGATAGTGCGCGTTACCGAAACATCGGGCGCCCGGTCGGGAATGGCGACCTCAACTTGCGGCTTACCCGTCGTTGGTCCACCAAACCCACCATCGCCGCGACAGAACATCGACATGATCTGTGTGGATTGCAAAGCGCCCGTCTCCCGGTCGATCAGATCGCGGCGAACGCGCAGCAAAGCCCCGCGGCCCTCCCCCTTGTCGATAATCTCGTCCACGCTGTTGCGCGCGATCAGCACGCCCTCGGGCGGCAGCGGCGCGTGGATCACCAGCGATTGCTCGCCGTGGACGACCTTGCGGAAATCGATGCCCGTGTCGGGCTGGCTCACCCAGAAACCCGGGTGCCCCAGTACCACTGCCATCGTGGGCAGGGAATCCAGTCCGTTTTCATAGACGAACTTCAACTCGTCGAGATCGAGTGGATCGGATCCCAAGCCCACGCCCAAGGCATATAGCACCGTGTCGCGCCAAGAATAGCTGTGCGCCGTTTCGGCGAATTCGCGGGCCATCAAACGGGTGTAGTCGATCGCCATTTCACTCTCCTGCTCACCGACTACGGCACGATCCAACGACAGAGCAACCGGCGGCCCGGTAAATTATATATGTGTCGGCTGGGCGTTCGGCCTGCCGGCCAATTGTTCGACTTGCGTGACCGCTCTCACAATGTCCGCGATGGCCAAGGGGCGTGCAAAAGTTCGCATGTGCGGGCTGGTCATTGTTGCAGTGGCTACATGCACGATGTCTCCATCCGTCGGATCATCAACGCCCATCGCGGTCAGCGAGGTGGGCAGGCCCGCCGCTTCAAGGAAGGTTGCCAGGTCCGCTAGGGCCTCTCCGCGCTGCTCCGTAGCCAGTTGCACCAGCGCTCCGTAAGCGACATGCTCGCCGTGGAGGCGCTCCCGCGCCCCGCGCAGCGTCATCAATCCCCGCGTGACGGAGTGGGCGACCGAAAGTCCACCATTCTCGAACCCCATCGCGCTGAGCAGGACACACGCTTCGATCGTTGCTTCCAGCGCTTCGGTTACCTGATGCCTTTCCGCGTCGGCCAGTCCCGTTATCGCATGGTCGCGCAGCATCTGGTAGGCGACCCGCGCCACGGCACGCCCCGCGTAGCTGGGGCGCGTGCCGTGCTTGGTCAGGCCGCTGCCGGCCCAACATGCTTCCGCCTCGAATGTTTTGGCGATGGCGTCGCCGACCCCAGCGCGTAGAAAGCGAACGGGCGCCTGCGCGATCACCTGGCTATCGACTATCACGGCAGCCGGATTGGCGGGCATCTGATCGACCCGCACCAGGCGGTGGGCGTCGTCGTACATGGCTATGCCACGACTGGCCGGGCCATCGGTCGATGCGATGGTGGGGACGGATATGACGGGGGTGCCAAGTCGCAGGGCCACCGCTTTGCCGGCATCTATCGCCTTTCCGCCGCCAACGGCGACGATCACGTCGCAACCTTCCAGCGCTTGGCCAAGCGCGGTGACGGTCATGTCGGTAACCTCCGCGGAAAAGGACGCGATTGTCACCCGCGTTGCAAAGCCGCTTTCAAGGCTGCGCCCCACCAGGTCGTAAACCTGCGCATCGATAACGATCCCCGGCACGCACCCAATGCGGGCGGCGACGGCGCCGACCTGATCGATGACATTCGGTCCCTGCATGTAGAGTGGGGTCGCGGCGAAAATACGCATGAATGTCTGCCTGTTGCGCGAACGCGCTCAATAGCCGGTGAACATAGCGGGACGCTTATCCTGGAATGCGGCCACCCCTTCGGCATGATCACGCGTCATGCTGAGCATGGGCTGCTGTTGAATTTCGAGCGCGAGGGCATCGCTGAGCGAACCCGGGCCGGACACGAACGCAGACTTCATCGCCGCAATGGACAGGGGCGCTACTCCACGGTATTCCGCTACCTTGGCAATAGCGTGGGAAAGCGCGTCGCCGGCTGGCACCAGCATATCGACAATCCCAATTCGATGCGCCTCCTCTGCCTTGACAGGCCGGCCAGTGAACATGATGTCCCGCGCCAGCGTCCGGCCCACGCGCTGCGGGAGAGACCATGTCAGCCCGCAATCGGCCGTGAGACCGATTTTGCCGAAGGCTGCGCCAAATCGCGCACCGTTACCTGCAACAACGAAGTCGCACGCCGCGGCGATCGAGAGGCCCGCGCCGAAGGCAGCCCCCTCGACAGCGGCGATGACCGGCTTGGGACCACCAGCGATGATCTCGATCGCGCGGTGGAGGGGAACGAGGCGGCGGCGGTAACGTGCCGGATCAGGCCCCGATGGAAGCACCAGTTGCCGGATGTCGGCCCCGGCCGTGAAATTGCCCCCGGCGCCGGTCAGGATGATCGCTCTGATTCCGGGATCGGCCATTGCCGCTTCCATGGCCGTCAGGAACGCGGCGCGCATGTCGTCGGACAGCGGATTGAGGCGGTCGGCGTCATTGAGCGTCAGCACACAGACATTTTCTTGCACGCTGCTGGTGACGATATCGGATGGGGTGGACTGCATCTTGCTCGCCTGAATCGCTGGAGGGGGTTTACGCTTGGGGAAAGCCGGTGCTGAGCGTGACATGCTCCCACTCGGCAAGATTCTTGCCGACGCATCGCCACTTGTCGCGGATAGCGGCCAAGGCGGCACTTCCCAGAACAAGGCGTAGTGGTGGCTGCCTGGCATCAGCCGCAGCCATTATCGCAGCCACGGCTCGCGCGGGGTCGCCCGGCATCAGGTCGCCGACGCTGGAGAGGCCATCACGGGTATTGCCTGCGGGCGTGCCGTCATAAACCGCCAGGGGGTTGCGCGCTGTGCGCGCGCTCGCGCGCAAGGCCGGCAGCGCGGCCTTGGTGACATAGATCGCGCCATGTAGATTGGCCTCCATCACATGGTCGATCTCGTCCTCGTCCAGTTCCTCAAGCGCGCCTCCCAACCCGTAGCCGGCATTGTTGACCAATATGTCGATGCCGGCCATTCTCGCGATGCCTTCGGCTACGGCAGCCAGGATGCCTTTGCGGTCCGTGACGTCGAGCAGGATGGCATAGGCGCGGTCGGGCGCCAGATCTTCGAAAGCCGCCATTTGCGCGGCATTACGGAGGGTTCCCGCCACGCTGTCAGCACGTGCAAGTGCGGCTTGGGCGAGCAGCTTGCCAAAACCGCTGGAAACTCCGGTGATGAACCAACGCCTCATTTCGCTCATGGCAAGGCATCCTCTCCTGCTTTCATCGGTGCATATGGCAATGCCAGGACTTGAACCAGCGCCGCAGGTCCAAGCTGTGCAGCAATTGCTTATGTGATGGGACGGGTATCGATCACGGCATCGAGCGCCAGAATGCCCTTGCCCTCCCCCATCACCACGAGCGGGTTGATTTCGAGGGTGGTGATGGTGTCGGCATTGAACACGGCAAGTTGCGAAAGAGTGGCGATCGCGCGGGACAGGGCGGCATGGTCCGCCTTGGGCTGGCCACGATAGCCATCGAGCAGCGGGAAACCGCGTATGGACCGGATCATTTCAAGCGCTTCTTCCACGGTCACCGGCGCCAGGCGGGTTGCGACATCGCCCAGCAGTTCCACCGCCACGCCGCCTAACCCGAACATCACGATCGGACCGAGCAGGGGATCGCCATGGACGCCCACGATACATTCGGTGCCGCCGGTGATCATTGGCGATACCAGGCAACCCTCGATCCGCGCGCTGGGTACGGCCGCTGCCACGTCCGCGATCATCCGGCGCACCCGCCCCTGGAGCGCCTGGGGCGTAACGTCGAGGGCGACCCCGCCAATGTCAGACTTGTGCAGGATGTCCGGAGAGACGATCTTGACAGCCATGGGCGCCGCGATCGTAGCGGCCGCTTCTCCCGCCGACGCCGCATCGGTCACCAGAAATTCGGGCGGCGAAGGAATGCCGATGCAAGCGAGCAGAGCCTTGGCGGTCTTTTCTGAAAATTCCTCGCCCGCTCCGATTCTTGGCAGGTCGTTGCGCTTTGCGCCCAAGGGCAAGGGACAGTCCCAAACCTGGGCGAATTGCGCCAGGGCCGCCAGGGCGCGTATCGCTCGGGCGGGCTCGCGGATGCAGATGAACCCGGCGTCGTCATAGGCGGCGACCGTGTCTTCGGGCGCGGTAACCGAAAGCGCCATGGCAGCATCGCGGTGGCGCCCCGCAGTCCGGCCCAGGCTGTCGAGCAGGGGATCACAGATGAATGGCAGACCAGCGATCAGGCCAACGTTACAATAAGCCATGTCGAACTCCCGCGAATCCAGGACGGCATCGAGCGCCTTGGCGAACATCGGCGGATCGTTGGCAACCTGGCCGGTCAGATCAATGGGGTTGGATGCCGCCCCATTGGGGGACAATTCGATCAGCTGTGCTTGCAAGCCGGGCGAGGCGGCGGGGATGTCCAGCTTTTCATCCGCCGCAAAATCGGCTGCCTGAACGCCGATGCCCCCCGAATTCGTCACGATGGCGATGCGCCTACCCCGCGGAAAGCGCCCTCGGCTAGCCGCATAGGCCACATCCAGCATCTCTTCGGTCGTGCGCGCGCGGTAAGCGCCGTACCGCCTGAACACAGCGTCGTAAACGCCGTCGGCCCCCGCCAGCGAAGCTGTGTGTGAAATGGCGGCCTGGGCGCCCTGTTCGGTTCGGCCAACCTTGAGCAGCACGACTGGTTTGCGTCGGGCATGCGCGGCTTCGAGCGCGGCGAAGAAGGACCGCTTGTCCCGCACGCCTTCGATGTAGCCAACAACGACATCGACATTGTCGCTTTCCGCCAGGAACTGCATCGCTTCGCCCAGGCCGACATCGGCTTCGTTGCCGGTCGTGATCCAGGTGCCGAAATCGAGCCCGACTTCGCGCGCCGACTTCACGACCTCGCCGGCATAGCCGCCACTCTGGCTGACCAGGCCCAATCGCCCGGCGGTTCCGCGCACATCGTCGAAGACACCCGAAAAAGACAGGAAATTATTGTCGTGAAGGTTGTAGAAGCCCAGGCAATTGGGACCGAGCAACCGCATCCCGGCCTTTTGCGCCACCTCTAGGATCCTGTTCTGGGCGGACGCACCTTCCTTACCCGTTTCCGCAAAACCTGCGCTGAAGACAACGGCCGCCCGCACGCCCCTGCCCGCGCAAGCCTCTATCGCGGGCAGTACGGCCGCCGAGGGTAGAGCAACAACCGCGCAATCCGCAGCCGTCGGAAGATCCTCGACCGTCGACCAGGCCTTCATGCCCTGCACTTCACTCCGTCCGGGATTGACCGGATAGATTTCGCCATCGAATCCGACTTCCCTGAGGTGGCGCAGCGCTCGCCCGCCGATCCGGGTGACATCGGCAGAAGCCCCGAGTATCGCGACAGAACACGGCCGCAAGAGCGCGTCTAGTCCCCGCACCTCACGCATCCTTCCAGCCTTTCCCTTCGCTCACCAGTCGCTCGAGAATCTTGCCCGGCCCCCAGCGCGGTCCGTTGCGCCGCGCGGCTTCAAGCGCCGCTTCGTAGATGCGGCCAAGACCGACCTGTTCGCCCCAGTACATCGGCCCCCCCTTGTGGGCCGGGAATCCATATCCGTTGACCCAGGCGACATCGATGTCACTCGCCCGGATTGCCGTGCCGTCTTCCAGTTCCTTAGCCCCTTCGTTGACGAGAGGGGCGAAAAGACGGAACTGAATTTCCTCGTCGGTAAAGCTTCGCCGCTCGATCCCCAGCTCGCGGGAAACCTGCTCGATGATCGCGATCGCATCCGGGTCTGCATGCTTTTCGCGCCCTTCGTAGCGGTAAAAGCCCTTGCCGGTCTTCATGCCATGGCGTCCGCGTTCGACCAGACGCTCGAGGATCGGCGAGAAACGTTCGCCGGCAGGCAACTTCGCCTTGCGCGCCTCGCGCACCAGAACGCCCACGTCGAGCCCGCTCATGTCGCGCATCGAAATCGGCCCCATCGGCATGCCGAACTGTTCGGCAACGCGATCGATCTGTTCCGGCGTGGCGCCCTGCTCCAACAGGAATTCCGCTTCGCCGGTATAATATTGCAGCATACGGTTGCCAATGAAGCCGTCACAGTTTCCGGCGAGCACGACGTTCTTGCCCAGAGTCTTGCCCAGTGCCATCACGGTGGCGATCGTCTGTTCGGACGTCGCTCTGCCACGGATATTTTCTTGCAGCTTCATGATATTGGCTGGCGAGAAAAAGTGCACGCCCACCACGTTGCCAGGCCGGCTGGTTGCCGCAGCGATCGCGTCGATGTCGAGCGAGGACGTATTGGTCGCCAAGATAGCCTCCGGTTTCATCACTGCGTCGAGGCGGGCGAAAATCTCTCGCTTGATATCCATTCGCTCGAATGCGGCTTCGACCACGATGTCGGCGTTGACGAGATCGGCATAGTCCGTGGAAGTGGAAATCGCGGCCAGCGCTTTGTCCATGGCCACCTGGGAGATGGATCCGCGCCCGACCGAGACCTCATAGTTGCGGTGGATCAGCCCGAGGCCCTTCGCCACGGCCTCCTCGTTGATGTCGGTGAGGCAAACGGGAATGCCGGCATTGGCAAAAACCATGGCAATGCCCCCGCCCATGGTGCCGGCGCCAATGACGGCGGCGCTGCGAATGGGCTTGGGCTGCGCCGTCAGTCCGGGCACGCGGCGAGCTGCCCGCTCGGCAAAGAAGTAGTGCATCAACGCCGCGCGTTGATCGCTGGCATAAAGCTCCCGGAATTTCCTCAGTTCGAAAGCAAGGCCTTCGGTTGGGCTGAGTGTGCACGCGGCCTCGATACAGTCGATAATGACAAGCGGCGCGATCTTGCCCCGCGCCTTGCGCGCCACGTCGCGGCGCGCGGTTGCGAACACATCGGGATCAACGCCTGTGATTCGTTCGTTGCGGGCGATCAGCGGTTGGAGAGCTGCACCTGCCCCGGCCAGCTTGCGCGCGTGCTCGATTGCACCCACCGGCAGGCTATCGACCACGGCATCGATTATGCCCAGCGCAAGCGCCTTGGCGGCTGGAACGTGCTTGCCCGTGGTGATGATGTCGATCGCCGCCTCGACCCCGACCAGGCGCGGCAGACGCTGGGTTCCGCCTGCGCCGGGGAGCAACCCCAGATTCACTTCGGGGAGCCCCACCTTTGCCGATGGCACGGCAACCCGCGCGTGACACGTAAGTGCGAGCTCGAATCCGCCGCCCAGCGCCGTGCCGTGGATGGCCGCGACCGTTGGCTTGGGAAAGGCTTCGAGAATTTGCTGGAGTTCGGCGAGGCTGGGCTGAACCTTGGATTTCTCGGTCCCAAATTCGGTAATGTCTGCGCCGGCAATGAAGGTTGCGCCGCCGCCCATGATCACCACGGCGCGAACAGCCGGATCAGCCTTTGCACATTCCAAGCACGTGTTCAGATCAGTGCGGACTGCCGCGCTGAGCGCATTAACCGGCGGGTATTCCACCGTAAGCACTGCGACATCTTCCACCAGCTGATACTGAACCGCATCCATATTATGATCTCCCTTGCCAGCAGCCACCGTCACGCCAGCGCCCTTCGTCTAGGGTCTGACATGCATTCCTGGGAGCCCGTCGCCACCACAGATGTGATTGATCGCGCGCGGCTCTCCAGAGTGTCCGAACGGCTTTGGCTACCATGCTCCGGCCATGCCAGCTAGCAGGTATTCTATTTGACGACCGATAGAATTGATACTAGTTTCCTGGAATAAGTTTGGGAGACAGGAATTGTCGGACGTTTGCGGATGTTAATCCGTCCTTTGCGCGCAAGCCCGGTATGCGGGCGGCGAGCCACGTGAAGCACGGAGACGAGACGCCGTCGATACGGTCAGTCCGCTTTGGGCTTCAGCGCGAAGGCATCCGTCAGTGTCCATCATGTCAGGAGGGGCAATGAACATTGATTTGAGCGGTCGCAGGGCAGTTATTTCGGCATCCACCAGCGGGATTGGGCTGGCGATCGCAAAAGGCATGTTGAAGGCAGGTGCTGACGTCGTCATCAATGGTCGGCGCGGCGACGTCACCGATGGCGCAGTCGCCGAATTGCAGCGCCTCTATCCTGCTGCGCAGGTGTTGGGAATTTCGGCCGATCTTGGCACGAAGGAGGGTGTCGATCACTTCGTCGAACGCGCTGGCGAGGCGGACATACTGGTCAACAATCTGGGCATGTACGAACGCGTTCCATTCTTCGAAATCACAGATGAACAATGGTTTCGCATGTTCGAGGTCAACATGATGAGCGCGGTACGCCTGGCGCGGCATTTCATGCCGGGCATGTTGTCCCGCAACTGGGGACGCGTGGTCAACGTGGCGAGCGAATCGGGCGTCACCACGCCACGCGACCGGATGCACTATGGTGCCAGTAAGACGGCGTTGATCGCCGTATCACGCGGGCTTGCCGAAACCGCCCGCGGCACTGGGGTGACATCGAACTCGATCGTGGTGGGCATGACGATGACCGAGCATGTCGAACGCGATCTGGAAGCATCGGCGCGCGAGCAGGACATATCCCTCGCCGAAATCCAGCGCCAGGCTGCCGCCCATCATCGCCCGACGCAGTTGCTCGAACGCCTCGCGGCTTCGGAAGAGGTCGCCAACATGGTGGTATATGTAGCTTCCCCCCAGGCGTCAGCAACGACCGGTGCAGCCCTGCGTGTCGAGGGCGGCGGCATATCGTCGATCCTGTAACGCAAACACCGGGCCAAGGTGGGATGGGCGTCGGCCGTCCGGAGAATGCCGCAAGTCCGCCGGAAGGCAGCCGGTTTTTTCCACGAAGAATATAGGACGGGTGGGAGGAGATGGAGATGGCAGGGCAGGATAAGATTGTCAGGGAGTTCCCTCTATGGGGTTCTCTCCCACCGAACACGGAGCCGTATCAGCTCATCGCGCAGCTGCGGGACGGAGGCGAAGTGTTCTACGCCCCTGGCAGCCATGCCAGCGGTAAAGGAAGCTGGGTCTTCACACGCTTTGCCCGGATCAAGGAATTATACGCCAAGACGAGCCAGCTTTCCGTCGAGAACCAGACGGGAGTTGGGGCGCTTCTGGGCGAAACATTGCGTATGGTTCCATCCGAGGCCGATCCGCCAAGCCACTCGGGCTATCGGGGGGTATTACGGCCGTTCTTCATGAACGGACCGCTCGACAGGCTACTGCCATCCATTCGCGCGCTGTCCGATGAACTGGTGCAAGCCGTTCTGCCGCGCGGCGAATGCGAATTTATGGCGGACTATGCCCGCCGCTTTCCGGTCGGGGTTTTTCTGCGCCTGATGGGGTTACCTGTCAAGGACATCGATAAACTGAACGACCTAGCCTCGACAATGACCTATCATCCCGATCTTGCGGAAAAAGGACGCGCTCTTCGGGGCGTGAAGGACTATCTCGAGGCCCAGATCAGGATCGCCGAGGAGGATCCGCGCGACGATATTATTTCGCATATCGCGACCGCGCAGATCGCGGGAAAGCCCATCAACGCCGAGGAAAAATTCGCGTTGTCGCTGAACCTTTTCGTCGGCGGGATGGATACTGTTTCGGCATCGCTAGGGTGGCAATTCCGTTATTTGGCGATGAATCCGCAACTGCAATCCCGCCTGCGCGCTGACCGCAGCATGATCCCGGCTGCCGTCGAGGAATTGCTTCGGGTTTACTCGGTCGTCAGTAGCGCCCGGATCGCGCTTGAGGATTTCGAGATTGCAGGTGTCCTTGTACGGCGCGGCGACTTGATCACGCTTGGCACGGAATTGGCCAATCGCGATCCCCATGCGTTCGACAAGCCCGACGAAGTCGACATCGACCGTAATCCAAACCGCCACCTCAGTTTCGGCTTTGGCCTTCACCACTGCCTGGGCGCGCCGCTGGCGCGCCGGGAGCTGAAAGTCGCCATGGAAAGCTGGTTCGATAATGTGCCGGATTTCCGCCTTGTTGGCCAGCCCAACGATGGCATGTCGGCATGGGTCGGCAATATCTTCTCAGTCGAACGTCTTGGGTTGGCGTGGTGACGCGTCGACGCTCATATCTTGAAGGAGTTGTTCCATGTCTTTGTTAAACCGGCATCGTGACGCTGCCGCTGAAATTCCGACCCTTCAGCACATCATTGCAGGCTCGGCCGACGACGGACAATCGGCCGGCGCGTTCCAACACGTCAATCCTGCGACCGGGCAGGTGCAGGCAGTGGTTCCCCTGGCAGGCGCCAAGGAAGTCAATGCAGCCGTCGCTGCCGCCCATGCGGCGTTTCCCGGCTGGCGCACGACGTCGCCCGAGAAGCGCCGGAGCATCCTGGAAAAACTGGCTGTCCTGATCGGCGAAAACAGCGAACAGCTTGCGCGCATTTCAGCCCTTGAATTCGGTGGCGTGCTCGCGTTCACGCGCCATCTCACAATGCTTTCGCAGCAGTTCACCAACTATTATGCGGGATGGGCGGACAAGCTCGAAGGCCAGGTCATCACGCATAATGAAGAGTCGGGCTTTGTTTACACCATCCCCGAGCCGCTTGGCGTGGTCGCGGTGATCGTAACGTGGAACGGTCCCATCGTTTCGCTGGGCATGAAAGTGATCCCCGCTTTGGCAGCCGGCAACACAGTCGTGCTCAAGCCGGCGGAGATTGCCCCCTTCTCTTCGCAGATGTTCCTGGAACTGGCGCGCCAGGCCGGCGTGCCCGACGGTGTGATCAACTTGGTCCATGGCGGCGTGGAGGCGGGCACGGCCCTCACCGGCCACCCGGGGATCGCCAAAATCACCTTCACGGGAGGCTCCGCGACGGCCCGCCGCATTCTCGAAGCTTCTGCTGTCAACCTGACGCCCGCCCTGCTCGAACTGGGCGGCAAGTCGGCCAATCTCGTTTTCGCTGATGCGGACCTTGATGCGGCATGCGCCCACACCACGTTGACCGGGTTGGCCAATGCCGGACAGGGTTGCGCCCTGCCGACCCGCGTGCTCGTGGAAGATGCGGTCTACAACGATTTCGTGGCCCGTCTCGAGGCTTCCGTTGCTGCGCTGGCAGTCGGCGACCCGTTGAACGCCGAAACGATTGTCGGACCGGTCATCAGCCGGGCGTCGAGCGAACGAATTCTCGGCATTATCGATGAAGCATCGAGCAATGGCGCGGGGCGTATCGTCACCGGCGGCAAGCGCATGGACGGCGAACTCGATGCAGGCTGGTTTGTGGCGCCGACGGTCCTGGCGGACGTCGATCCCAACAGCTCGGTCGCCCAGAAGGAAATTTTCGGCCCGGTCATTTCGGTGATGCGGTTCAAGTCCGAGGAAGAAGCGGTCGCCTTGGCGAACGGCACCGGATACGGCCTTTCCGCCTATATTCAGAGCGGCGATGCAAAGCGCGTCCGGCGGCTGATCGGCCAGTTACGGTCAGGCACCGTCGGCGTCAACGGCGGCGCGCCGCTGACGTACAATGCGCCATTCGGCGGCCTGGGGCTGAGCGGCTATGGCAAGGAAGGCGGCAAGGCCGGGATTGACGAATTTCTGCACTTGAAGACCGTGCTGGTCCGCTGATCCCGATCACGCGCGGCGACAGCTAGCCTGCTGGCGCCGCGCGCCGCCTATCGCGCCTCCTTGTCGGGCGGCGCGACCACTGTCGCCGTCGGCCAGATTACCAGGCGCCACGACGAACCAGCGCCCGAACAAAGATTGCCGGCCAAACCGCCAATCGCGCCAGAATCAAAATTTTTCGAGAGGTAGATGCCGATGAACACGCTTGCTGATCCTGAGCGTCTGACACCCTGGCTGGACCGTCATGTGCCTGAACTTGGCGACGGCCCGCTGGTGATCGGGCAGATTCACAACGGCACGTCCAACGTTGTGCTGACACTCGATCGAGGCGCCGGCACGGAGATGATCCTGCGTCGCCCGCCGGCGGTGCCGCCCCCGGGCAGCGAAAAGGCAGTGCTGCGCGAAGCCCGCGTCCTCACGGCCTTGAACACCACCGCCGTTCCGCATCCGCACTGCTTTGCAGCCTGCGCCGATGCGGACGTCATCGGCGCGCCCTTTTACGTGATGGAGCGCGTGGCTGGCTGGTCGGCTACCCTGCAAGACGGGCGCATCCTGCACCCCGCGCCGTTCGACGCCCTGCCATCGGAATATGGCCTCGCGTTCACTATGGTGGACGGGCTTGTTGCCCTGGCCAACGTCGACTGGCGCGCAATCGGCCTGGGGGATTTCGGCAAACCCGATAATTTCCTAGCCCGACAGGTTGATCGCTGGGAAGGCCAGATCAAGTCGTATCCCTCGCTCTATGGCAGCGAATGGCGCGAAATCCCTGGGTTCGCCTACGCACGGGATTGGCTTCGGGCCAACATTCCCGACGATTTTCGCGCCGGGGTGATTCACGGCGATGTCGGTACGCCCAATGCGATTTTCGCCCATGACAGGCCTGCCCGCCTCAACGCGCTGATCGATTGGGAACTTTCAACCATCGGCGACCCGCTGATCGACCTTGCATGGTTCACCGGCCGCCTGAGGGATGAACGGCGTCCCGACTTCATTTATGACGACGCATTGTACAACGCCGCCAATTTTCCGACGCGGCAAGAACTGGTGCGCTATTACGCGGCCGGCACCGGGCGCGACCTGACCAATTTTGATTTCTACTGCGTGCTGGCGTCGTTCAAATGCGCCTGTATCCTGGAGTATAAGGTTGCCCAAAGCGCGGTCGGACTGATGCCGACCGACATGGGCAAACTGTTCGACAAGCTGGTCCACGGCGACTTTGCCCGAGCCGAAGCATTGGCCCGTGCCCGTGGTTGAAGGCATTTGTCGGTGACGCCCGACCCGCTGTTCGATTTTCGGGACAAGGTCGTCGTCGTCACCGGCGGCTCTCGCGGGCTGGGCCGCGAGATGGCGCTGGCTTTTGCAGAGCGTGGAGCCGACCTGGTCATCGCCAGTCGGAAATTCGAAGCGTGCGAACAGGTGGCCGACCAATGCCGGGCGATGGGGCGCCGTGCGCTGGCTTTTTCCATGCACGCGGGAAAATGGGCTGATTGCGACGCTCTGTTGGAGGCGGCCTATACCGCGTTCGGGCGGATCGACATCCTGATCATCAACGCGGGTATGAGCCCTGCCGTCTCGAGCCACGAAGTGGAAGAGCCCTTGTTCGACTCAGTCATCAACCTCAATTTCAAGGGGCCGTTTCGCCTTGCCAGTCAGGCAGCCAGGCGAATGTCCCTGAGTGACGGCGGCTGCATCATCAACGTCAGTTCTTCAGGTGCGCTGATGCCTATGCCCATGGTGGTCGCCTACGGAGCCGCGAAGGCGGCCCTGAACGCGATGACCATGTCGCTCGCAGCCGAATATGGTCCCAAGGTGCGCATCAACGCCATCAGCCCCGGCCCGTTTCTGACCGACATTGCCAAGGCATGGAGCCCGCGAATGCGTCAATCCGCGCCATCTGCGCTGGGGCGTCCCGGTCGTCCCGAAGAGATTGTTACCGGCGCGCTCATGCTCGCCAGCCCCGCATCGAGTTTTACCACTGGCTCGCTGGTCCGCATCGACGGCGGGCTTGGCTAACGCCTTCGGTCCAGGAGACAAATCATGTACCGCGCTGTCATGGCCGACGTTCTTGGCCCCGTTAGCAACTACACCTTGCGGGACGTGCCACGGCCGCTGCTCCGGCCGGGCGAGGTTCGGGTTGCTTTGCGCGCTGTCGGCATCAGCTATGTCGATGTACTGACCGCCGCCGGCGATTACCAGCTCAAGCCGTCGGTTCCGTTCGTCCCCGGCAGCGAAGCGGCGGGAGTGATCATTGAAACGGCGTCCGACGTGACGGACCTTGCGGTTGGGGACAGGGTCGTTTGTGGCGGCTGGTATGGCCAGTTTGCCGAAGAATGCGTGCTGCCGCGCGCGGCCGTCACGTCATTGCCGGCCGCCCTCGATTTGCTGGACGCGGCCGTTTTCCCGGCGAGCTTTTCTACCGCCTGGCATGCATTGGTGGACCGGGCGCAGGTTCAGCCCGGCGAAACCGTGTTGGTGCTCGGCGCTGGCGGCGCAACGGGCTATGCAGCCGTGCAGGTGGCGAAGGCGGGCGGCGCCCATGTCATTGCATCGGCTTCGACGCCCGAAAAGCGTGCGCTTGCCCTCGGCGCAGGTGCGGATGCGACAGTGGATGCGCGCGCCGAAGACTGGCGCGACCTGGTCAGGGCTGCAAACAGCGGCAAGCCGGTCGACGTTGTGTTCGATCCGGTTGGAGGGGCGGCGACCGACCCAGCCTTTCGCAGCCTCGGCTGGCGAGGAAGGCACCTGATCATCGGCTTTCCAGGCGGCATCGCAAACCTCAAGACCAACCTGCCCTTGCTCAAGGGCGCCAGCATGGTCGGCGTCAATATTCGCGATTTCTACAAATTCGAGCCGGAGCGCGCCGCCGCCAACATGACGCACCTTCTTGAGCTGGCCGGTAGCGGGCGGTTGCGCCCCGCCATCGCGCGCCGTTACGGCCTGGAGGATTTCGCAATGGCCATGGCAGATGCGGCGAAAGGCGAAAGCGCCGGTCGGATCGTACTGGAGATCGAGGCGCGCGCCAGCGCATCACATACGGAATAGTCGGCAGTGGCGGTCGGTCGGGCAATTGCGTGGGCCTCTGCGCGCCGACGAGTTCCCCCTCGCGCCACGCCTCGTACCCAACTTAGCGCCGCAAGCGCATGATGAGAAAGGATCTGCAATGGCTCTTCCCGAACAGGACAAGCCGGTGGTGACCGTCCAACGCGAAGGGGCGATCGCCATCGTGACAATCAACCGGCCTGAATCGATGAACGCACTGTCACATGCGGTTTTCCACGCGCTAAATGAGATATTTGCAGGCTTGGGAGACGACGTTCTGGTCGCTGTGCTGACCGGCGCGGGGGAGCGAGCCTTTTGCGCCGGCCTCGACATGAAGGAACTGGGCAGTGACGCAGGGCATCCCGAACCTGCCGCGAAGGGACAGGGTGTCGGGCACACCCGCTTCGGCATGGCGGCGTTCCAGGGTGTCGTGATCGGCGCTATCAACGGCGTCGCTGTCGCCGGCGGGCTCGAGCTTGCATTGTGCTGCGATATTCGAATTGCTTCGACGACGGCGCGTTTTGGCGACGCGCATTCGCGCGTCGGCATGTTGCCAGGAGCGCTGCTCGGTTCGCTGCTACCACATCTGATCGGCGTCAGCCGAGCCAAGGAAATAGCGCTATCGAGCCGCCTGATTGATGCAGCCACCGCGGAACGGTGGGGGCTGGTCAACAGGCTGGTCGAGCCCGAACGCCTTCTCGACGAGGCCATGGCATTGGCCCGCGACATCGCCCGGCATGACCGCAAGATCATTCTCGCTTACAACAGCTTGATCAGTGAAGCCTATGGTATGAACTACAGCGACGCGGTCGATCACGAGTTCCATGTGGCTGAGGCATTCAACGCCGGTCACTGACCGATAAGCGTTGGAAACCGCAGCAGGGCCTTTACGGTCCTGCTGCGGAGGCATTCGAGAAATCGGTCAGGCAGACAGACCGGCAGCCGCGATTCCAGCCAGCGCTGCCTTTTCATCATTGTCGCTGGTGTCGCCCGTTACCCCGACTGCGCCCATCAGGCTTCCATCTGCGCTACGGACCAGTACGCCGCCGGCCGCAGGAACGATGCCGGCCGGGTTGAGCCCCGCCGCCGCGTTGATGAACGTAGGCCGCTCGATTGCCATTTCGCCGATCGTACGCGACGACACGCCCAGCGCCAGGGCGCCCGAGGCTTTGGCCGTTGCGATCTGGGGGCGCAGGTTGGATGAACCATCTTCGCGCGCAAAGGCCACCATGTGTCCGCCCGGATCGAGAACCACCACACTAAGCGGCTTCAGTCCTAGCTTGCGCCCTTCGCACAGCGCGGCGGCGACAATGGTTTCGGCTTGTTCAAGGCGAATAATGGTCATTTTCTGTCACTCCAAAGAAAGATGGTCGAGCGCCTTGGGCCGAGGACCGCCGGTCGCCCAGTCCAGCAATTCGACAGTGTGAACGACGGGCGTGCCGGTGAAGCGGGCGATCTGGGTGGCGCATCCGACATTGCCTGTGGCGATGACGTCGGCTTGCAGCTTGTCGATTTGACCGGCTTTGCGGTGCCCCAGAGTATCGGCGATTTCCGGTTGAAGAATATTGTAGGTCCCTGCCGAACCGCAGCACAGATGGGCCTCGGCCGGCGTACGCACCGTGTACCCGGCGTTCGCGAGAAGACGCTTGGGCGCCTCTGTCACTTTCTGGCCATGCTGCAATGAACAGGCGGGGTGATAGGCTACGGTCAGGCCCCTTTCCTGCCCAGCCGGCAGATCGATACGAACCAGATATTCAGAAACATCCATGGCAATCGCGCTGATGCGTGCGGCCTTTTCCGCGTAGGCGGGATCGTTGCGTAGAAGGAATCCATAATCCTTGATCATCGTGCCACAGCCCGATGCCGTGATGATGATGGCGTCGAGGCCCTGGCCTTCGATTTGAACTATCCACGCGTCGACATTGCGCCGGGCCGCCGCCAGCGCATCCTGCTCCCGCCCCATATGATGCACCAATGCGCCGCAGCACCCCTCTCCTTGCGTTGATATGACTTCATGGCCACAGCGGTTGAGTAGGCGTATGGTCGCCGCTTGAAATTGGGGCCGGAGCACTGGCTCCACACATCCTTGCAGCAGAGCGACGCGCCCTTTCGCATGCGGTATGGCCTCTGGCGGCACGGGCTTTTCGCCATGGACCCGTACCGGGGCGAGATCTAGCATCGTGGCCAGCGGCCTGAACGCGGGCACCTTGCGAAGCAACGGTCGGAGGGGCCGGGCCAACGCCGCCATGGCCAGCGACCAGCGGAACCGACGTCGATGGGGCAGCACGAAAGCAAGCAAGCGTCGGAAAGCTTGATCCGCGATAGGACGATTGTAGTTTTCGTGGATATAGGCGCGCGCATGATCGGCCAAGTGCATGTAATTCACGCCCGAAGGACAAGTGGACATGCAGGAGAGGCACGAAAGACAGCGATCGACATGCTTGACGACTTCCGGGCTGGGCGTCCGCTTGTTCTCAAGCATGTCCTTCATCATGTAAATTCGCCCGCGCGGCGAATCCAGTTCATCGCCCAGCAGAACATAGGTGGGACAGGTGGCAGTGCAGAAGCCGCAATGCACGCATTTGCGGATTACTTGCTCGGAAGACCGCATCGCCGGATCTGCAAGCGCTTCAGGCGAAAAACTGGTCTGCATCCGCATCCTCCCCAAAGCGACCGGTCACAAAAACGTCGGCGGGGTCGAAGGCGCGGCGCACCCGCTGTTCAAGCCTGGCGACGCCAGGCGCGCGCGGGTGCAATGCGGCGATCCGGCGGCGCATCTCGGCCGGAGCCTTTGCAAGCCGCGCTTCGCCGTCCAGCTGCGCGGCCGCCGTGCGCACGCCGTCGCACAATGCATCCGTGCCGATCCAGATACGCCCCCCTCCCCAATCAACCGCCCAGTCCACGATCAACGGCGCCAGCGCGTCCAGCAGCCTGCTAGCATGGCGCGGGGCGATATGGACGTCCCAGCGCACCGAACCCCGTACTTGCGCGCCAGTCATGGCATTGCGCCAAAGCGGCTCGGCTTCCGCTTCGGCCATCGGCTCGAGTCGGCAATGACCGGTCAGCAGCCCCGGAAGCGCGGCGCAGCGCGCTTGCACCGATGGTGCAAAGCCTGCCACGCGCAGCATCACGTCACCCGTGGGCAAGGCAGCCGCAGCCGACACGTCGGCATTGCTGCCCAAGGCGCACGCCATGGCGGCGTAAGCGGCATCCAGTGCCAGTCCCCTTGCCGCCATCGTCACCGTCTGGCGCGGCTTGGGCAGCACCTTGAGCGTGATTTCGGTCATGGCGCCGAGACGCCCCCAAGACCCCGCCATCAATTTGGGCAAGTCATAGCCGGTGACGTTCTTGACCACCTTGGCGCCGGCTACGAACGACTGCCCCCGTCCGGAGATGGCCGTGCAGCCGAGCAGGTGGTCGCGCGCGCTGCCGGCTGTGACGCGGCGCGAACCGGCGATGCCAGCAGCAACGACCCCGCCAATCGTGGTGCCGAAAGTCCCCCAAGGCTCGAACGCCAGCATCTGCCCCTCTGCGGCGACTAGGCTCTCGATATCAGCCAGCGGCGTACCGGCCCGCACGGTCAGAACCAGTTCGGCCGGATCGTAATCGACCACGCCTGCAATCTGTTGCATGCACACAATCTGGCTGCCGCGCGGCGCGCCAAAGTCACTCCTGGTACCGCCGCCAGCCAGTTCCAGCCGCCTGCCCTCTGCTGCGGCGGCTGATATGATTTCCACCAGATCGTGGGTATCCCGGGGCTGCAGCATCAGAACCTCGGCAGGTCCGGGTGCGGCAGAGCGCCATGGTGAACATGCATCCGGCCGAGCTCGGCACAGCGATGCAAAGTCGGAAAAACCTTTCCGGGATTGAGCAGCAGGCCCGGGTCGAACGCGCATTTGACGCGCTGCTGCTGCATCAAGTCGGCCTCGGCGAACATCTCCGGCATAAGATCGCGCTTTTCGATGCCGACCCCATGCTCGCCGGTCAGCACGCCACCCACTTCCACGCATAGCCGCAGGATATCATTACCGAATTCCTCCGCACGGTCGAGTTCGCCAGGAACATTGGCATCGTAAAGGATCAAGGGGTGCAGATTGCCGTCTCCGGCATGGAAGACATTGGCCACGTCCAGCCCGTATTTCTGCGAAAGCTGTTCCATCCGCCGCAGCACTTCGGGTAGTCGCCTGCGCGGGATCGTGCCGTCCATGCAGTAATAATCCGGTGAAATGCGGCCGACGGCCGGGAACGCAGCCTTCCGCCCCGCCCAAAATGCCATGCGCTCTGCCTCGCTTTGCGAGACACGGGATGTCGTTGCGCCGTTGACGTTGGCGATACGCGCGATTTCATCGATCAGGTGGTCGCATTCGGCGGCTGGTCCATCGACTTCGACGATCAGCAACGCCCCCACGTCGAGCGGATAGCCCACTTTGACAAAAGCTTCCGCCGCGTGAATCGCCGGACGGTCCATCATTTCCATTCCCGCCGGGATGACGCCTTCCGCAATCACCTGTGCAACACAGGCGCCTGCGCTTTCCGCGTCGGGAAAGCCGACCAGAAGAGCCCGGGCCGTCTCGGGCTTTGGCAAGATACGCACCGTTACTTCGGTCACGACAGCCAACAGGCCTTCGGAACCGACAATTACGCCCAGAAGGTCCAGGCCGCCCGGATCGAGGTGCTTGCCGCCCAGCCGAACAACTTCCCCGGTCATCAAGACCAGCTCGACTCCCAGAACATTGTTCGTTGTCAGACCGTATTTGAGGCAGTGCACGCCGCCGGAATTTTCGGCGACGTTCCCCCCGATCGAGCAGGCGATCTGACTGGAAGGATCGGGCGCATAGTAAAAGCCCCGCGCTTCGACCGCCTGAGTGATGGCAAGGTTGGTGACACCCGGCTGCACGACGGCAACGCGATCCTCATAGTCGATTTCAAGAATCTGCTTGAATTTTCCCATCCCAAGCAGAACGGCGTCTTCCAGCGGCAGTGCCCCGCCCGAAAGCGACGTGCCCGAGCCGCGCGGCACGATCTTGACGTTTTCCCGTTCGCACCAGCGCAGGATTTCGGAAACCTGCTCCACGGTCTCGGGCAAAACCACGACCATGGGCGTTTGGCGATAGGCTGTCAGACCATCCGATTCCCATGGACGCAGGCCATCGGGATCGGCAATCACCCCTTCCCCCGGCACGATCCGGCGCAAGGCCGCCACGATATAGTCGCGCTTCGCCAAGGTCGTTGCGTCGGGCTTTGGCATGGCGATGGACATTGTCAGCCTCCTGTACAGGCGCGGCGGGGTGAAGTTGCGTTCAAAGGCACAGGCGCGCGGCCTTTCCGGCCTTGCAAGGGAATGGGTCTATGCGGTTTCGACTTGTTATTACCGGGTGGCGCGAACCTGCACTAGCGGCTCATAATTCAACACAGACTTGACGCCTGGGATATAATGGAATTTCATCTTCACGAGAGCAGGCGCTTGCGGATCTGCTGTTTGACGACCTCCTCCACACCCAGGACATCGGCCAGGTAATTGTCCACCGAACCCGATTTTGATCGCAAAGCCATCCAGCACTGGGCGATGTAGGCCGGTTCAACCGACAAGAGGGTACGAATGGCCTCGCTGTCGATAGACCGCCCATGGACCTGCTCCATGTGCCGCTTGAGCCTGGGCAAACGCGCGGCGAGATTGCCGGCCGTGTTGCTCAACAGATAGTCTTCCAGCGCATCGTCGGGGTGAACGTCCAGGACGTGGTGGGTAAGACGCACGAGGATGCCGGTCCGATCCTTTCCCGCAGCGCAATGGATCAGCATGCCGCCATGCCCGGTTGCCAACCGTTGAAAGTAGCGCCGGAACAAGGCGATGTTGCGCCGCTCATAGGGCATCGTGCGGTAATGCCCGGCGAGCAGATCGCGCATCGCGCCTGCACTGAAATCGCTCTTTGCAAAAGCGGCGAGATGGGGCGCCAAGCGCGCGTCGAATGCTTCACTTGAGCCTGCGTCATCAGGCTCCTCGATCACGGCAAGCGCCAGCCTCCCTATCCAGGCACTGGGCTGCTCTGCCTGTTCGGCTGCTTGGCGCAAGTCGATGACGTCCGTAATGCCCAAGCCAAGCATGCGCGCCAGGTCGGAATCGCTGGCTCTGGCCAGATGGGCGGAGCGGAACAACACACCCGTTGCGATCCGCCCCCCACTTCCTGTCCGCCAACCGCCGAAGTCACGGAAATTGTTGATGCCATCAAAAGCTTTGACGCGATCCTGGTCTACCGTGTTCATTCGTTGATCCCGAACAGGTCCAATCGGCCGTTTCGCAGGCGCCACCCGGCACGATCTCGCGCCGCCCCAAGCGAGCACTGCGCCATCAGGCGTCAACCAGCCGATCTTCCATGATCAGGTTGGCGGCGTGATAGCCAAAGGCCATGGCGGGCCCATTGGTGTTGCCGGAAACCTGGGTCGGCATGGCCGAGCAATCGACGACCCGCAATCCTTCCACGCCTTTTACGCGCAGCCGTCCATCGACAACGGCTGCGTCGTCCGTGCCCATACGGCAGGTGCCCGTGGCATGGATGCCCGGCTGCGAAGTTTGCCGGATATATTGCAGAATTTCGTCGTCATTGGCAAAATCGATGCCAGGCACCTTTTCGACCGCGTGATACCGCTGCAGGGCTGACGTCGCGGTGAACCTCCGAGCAAACTTAAAGACGTCTATCGACGGCTGGTGGTCACGTGGATCGCCCAGAACGTTGGCATCAATGAACGGCTTGTCGAACGGATCAAGCGACGTGATCTCTATGAAGCCCTTGCTGTACGGCCGCATAAAATAGCCGCCGATCATCATGCCATGGTCGCGTTCTAGAACGGTTTCGTTGAATGACTTCGATCCGTCGACCGAAAATGCCCCCATGAACAATTGTCCGTCAGGGCGATCCAGGTCGGGCCGCGTGCGGAAGAAGGCCCCGGCCTCAAACGCGCAGTTGGCGAGGGGACCGGTGCCGAACACCTGCTGCCTCACCACGTTGGCAGCCAGCTTCAAACCCGAAAAGGATGAATTGAGGCTGTCCCGATCGACACGAAGCTGAACCCCGGCAGTGCCGCGATGATCCTTGAGGTTGCGACCGACGTCCCCGCGGTCGGCGATTACCGGAATGCCATGGCGCCGCAGCAATTCCGCCGGACCGATGCCGGAACGCTGGAGCAGCAAGGGGGAGTTGAGGACGCCCGCGCTCAGGATGATTTCGCGCGCCTGAATGATCTCCTCCCGACCGTCGCGCCGGCCGGATACAGCGGTGGCGCGCATGCCCTCGAATAACAGGCGGTCCACGGTCAGATCGGTGATCACCGTCACATTCTTGCGCTTGCGCGCCGGCGCCAGGAAAGCCTTGGCCGAACTGTTGCGGCTGCCGCGATGAATCGTGCGGAAATAATAGCCTGCGCCCTCTTGCGAACCACGATTGAGATCCTCACGCCGCGGCAGACCAAGCTCCTCGGCCGCATCGATGAAAGCGTCAGCCAAAGGCTGCCGTCCGGGATAGGCAGAGACATCGAGAGCGCCGCCTGAACCGCGCATATCGTCGGCGCCCAGTTCATGGTTTTCCATCGAGCGAAATGCCTTGAGCATTTGCGGCCATCCCCAGTCGGTCAGCCCCATGGCATTCCATTCATCATAGTCCTGCGGATGCCCGCGCACATAGACCATGCCGTTCACCGAACTCGACCCACCCAGGGTTCTGCCCCTGATCCACAATTCGTTGCGATTGCTGCCGCCGCCAACATTGGCGTCGTATCGCCACAACAAATCAGGATGCTGATAAACCTTCGGAAAGCCGCGGGGCATGTGGATGGCGCGGTTGCTGTCCGTTGGGCCAGCCTCGATGATGGCGACGTTGATCCGGGGGTCTTCCGAGAGCCTGTTGGCCAATACGCAACCAGAAGATCCTGCGCCAACAATCACATAGTCAAAGATCATTCCGTCTCTCCATTCTTCCCGCAGTTTTACATGCGCTTCGCTCCAATCGAAATGGCAGATGGCCACGCGTGTCAAGTTTTCTTATTGACGACCGTTAGGAAATATCTCAGTCCACGAGGCCAGCAAAGGTAACTCCCGTGCGTCGCCGCGATCGCGGATCCGTTCTGGCACGGGGTTTGCAAACGGGGAGAAACCCATGCGACTCAAAGGAAAAAGCGCGATCGTCACCGGCGCCGCGCGGGGACTGGGCGCGAGCATCGCGATTGACCTTGCGCGGGAAGGAGCCAGCGTCACGCTGTGCGACATCCTCGACGATCAGGGCGAGGAAGTCGCCCGCGCGATCGGGGACGCGGCCGTGTTCCGCCGGCTCGATGTAACGCAGTCCGACCAGTGGGTGGAAACGATCGACGCCGTCCAGACGCGCTTCGGGTCGGTCGATGTGCTGGTCAACAATGCCGCCCTGATCGAGCAGGTGCCGTTCGACGACGTGACGGAAGAACTGTTCAAGGCCGTTTTCGAAGTCAATGCGCTGGGCACATTCCTGGGAATGCGGGCGGCCGTTCCCGCCATGCGGCGCGGCGGCGGCGGTTCCATCGTCAACATTTCTTCGACGGCCGGGCTGCATTCCTCGGGCGGCCTCGCCTATACTGGTTCCAAGTTCGCCATCACCGGCCTGACCAAAACCGGCGCGCATATGTTGGGGCCGGAGAAAATCCGGGTGAATTCCGTGCACCCGGGATGGATGAAGACGCCCCAAACCGAAAGCGTGCCCCAGGAATGGGTTGCCAGCATGCTGCCGCTGCGCACCATCATGGACACCGCAGACGTGGCCAAGCTCGTCTCCTTCCTGGCGTCCGACGACGCTGCCATGATCACCGGAAGCGAATATCTGATCGACGCAGGCTCCCTCCTGATGGGCTCGCGCGATATCGTCGATCGGATGGCCGAACATATGTGAACCGCCTGCTCCGCGAGGGTGCCATAATCATTCGGACGGTTTTGTCAGGCTGAACTTGCGCCACTGCCCGGGGCCAACGCGCGCGGCGCTGATCTAGGCGGACATGCGGTAGGCGCCCACCGCCAAGGGCAAGTCCATGAAGGTGAGAATGCCCGGCGCTGCCTCGCACAAACCGATGACTGAGTTGATAATATGTCCACCGACAGCCCAGCCCGCATCCGCCATGGGATTGCGCCCGAACGCCCCCACTTCCAGTTCGAGTTTCATGGATGGGGCGCCATGTATCTCGATCTGATATCCCTCGCCCCCCCCGCTGCCGAACACTGGCCATTCGGGCGCCGTCTCGTCGGCGATGCGCGTGACATGCTCTGCGACGATGCGCTTCTGGCCCTTGACGATGCCGGTTGCGCTAAGCCTCTCTGCGGCAATCGTACCGCGGGGCACGATGCCGGTGGCGATCTCGAAATCGCGGCCGGCCACGACATGGTCGATCTCCATGCGCACTTCGTCCAGGCAAACCTTCAAGCCATCGGCGACCATGGCGACCGATCCGCCGAGCCCACGCGAAAAGCTGCTTAGCAAGCCCGAGAAATCAAATGCGGCAGGATCTTGGCCAAAGCCGTACAGTCCCATGATCGTATCGCGATCGCTATAGTTCGCGTAGTTCATGATCTCGCGCACGGTGATCGTCTCGATTCGCGCTGACATTTGCGTCAGGCCAAGCACGAGCCGGTCTGGAATGAAACCAGGCGAGATACCGGCGTAGAGAAAGCTGCTGCCCCCCTTGCGGCATGCCGCTTCCAGCCTTTCCACAACCGCGGCGCCAAGGTGAGGGGCATACACAAGAGAATTCGGAGCCGACGCGATGACATTCTTGCCGCTTTCCAGAAAGCGGCACAGCAATGCGAAGAGCTCCCCCGAGTGACTGTCACTCTCAAGAACATCGCCGGCATAAGGATCCCATGGCATGAACGAAACGCAGTCCGCCTTCATGGCCAAAAGCTGTTCGACATTCGTGGTCGCGAGAATTCCAGTGTCTGGCATGCGACAAATTGTGCCGGCATCGCGGCCTTCGTTTCTGGTGCTATGAACGCCGACGCCCACGAGTTGGAGTTGCGGATGGGTAAGGATGGATCGCAGCGCAAACTTTCCTGTCGCACCGGCGCCATACTGAATCATCTTATATTGCTTCATCCCCATCCTCCCGATAAGTTTCGAGCGAGCGATAGACCGAAAAAAGCTTATATGCCACAAGCTGGGCGGCCGCATCGATTGGAGAGGATGTTTCATGAAGGCAGTCAGAGTTCTCACCCCCGGCGGCTATACCATTGACGATGTGCCGATGCCCACCTGCGGCCCGCGTGACGCCTTGATCAGGGTTTCGGCCTGCGGCATCTGCGGCAGCGATTTGCATTTCGTGAAATGGGGCACATTGCGGCCGGACGGAGAGCCGATGGCGCTCGGCCATGAAGCGACCGGCATCGTCGAATCGGTCGGGAGCGAAGTCGATACCGTCTCGCCCGGCATGCGCGTGCTCATCAGCCCAATGGCGAGCGACGGCAGCACCATCGGCGCCGGCATCCACGATGGCGCCTTTGCGAGCCACATCGTGGTTCGTGAAGCCGTGCTCGGCAAGACTCTCTTGCAGTTGCCCGACGATCTGGACCTTCACCGCGCCGCCCTGGTCGAACCGCTCGCGGTAGGGCTCCACACCGTAAACCGCGCAAACCCCGATACATCGACCAAGGCTGTCGTCTTCGGCTGCGGCCCGATCGGCCTGGCGGCCGTGCTCTGGCTTTCGCGCCGCAACGTCCAGCATATCGTGGCTGTGGACATCGCCAACGAGCGACTGGGCTATGCGCGACAGATGGGGGCGCATGCCGTCATCAATCCTGGCGCGGAGGATCTCAAGGAACGTCTCGGCCAACTGCATGGTCTGTCGGCGCCGATCAAAGGCGTGCCAACTGTCGGCACGGACGTGTTCTACGATCTCGCCGCCGCGCCGGGGGTCATCGATCAAATCATTGAGATGGCCAAATTCCGGTCCAAGCTGGTGGTCGGCGCCATTTACTTCAGCCCGGTGCCCGTCAACTTTCGCAGCCTGATCCTGCGCGAGATGGATATTACGACGGCCGGTCCTTATGAGCAGGAATTGCGCGACGCGCTGACCGACCTGCCCAATGTCGATGCCGCCAAGCTGGACGCATACGTGACGGCCGCGCTGCCATTCTCGGAATTCGACAAAGCGTTCGAGCTTGCCAAGCAGCCTTCGAGCGCCAAGGTCCTTGTGACTTTCGATCAACGGCCATGACTTCTCGAGGCCATAAATCGCTCCAAATTGAGATCACCCTTAATATTCTCTCATGCATTTTACGCCGCCTCGCATCGGCAACATCGTGCGCCTTAGCAATCATAGATGTAATTCCATTGGCATTATGCGTGCTTGAGTTTCAGCGACAAATCGCGCAAAAGTCTTCCGAGCGCTAGATATAATAGCGCAGGAGAAAGCCACCGAGATATCGTGCATCGCAACACGATACGGCTTTGATAAATTTAGGGAGGGTTTATGAAAAATAGCATCAAGTCAGTCGCGCTGGTCGCGTCGGTTTCGATCGGCACGTTGATTGCTTCATCTCCGGCGATTGCCCAGCAGCAAGACCCGTCGGCCGGCCAGCCGGAACCGAAGGCCGCTCCGCTCGGCGCTTCCGAATTGGCCGATATCATCGTTACGGCACGCCGCTCGAATGAAAATCTTCAAAAGGTTCCGATCGCGGTTTCCGTGCTGAGTGGCGACACTTTGGCGCAACGCCGCGTAACTGGCGCCCGCGACCTGCAGTATAATACGCCCAGCCTGGTAGTCAGCAGCGATCCTTTGGGCGGTTCGACCGCGCCTGTGTTTCAGCTTCGCGGGCAAAGTCCAGCGCAGGGTTCTGACGATACTGTGGTCACATACCTGGGCGACATTCCGGTCAACTCGCGGGCCTTTGCCGGCGGTTTGTTTGATCTGCAGTCAGTCCAGGTCATTCGTGGTCCACAAGGCACGCTGTTTGGCAAGAACAGCACCGGCGGTGCCGTGGTCTTCACCCCCAAAGTGGCCGATACGGAGGCGGTTTCCGGCTTCATTGACGGGACCATCGGCAATTACAGCTATTACCAAATCGGCGCAGGCGTGAACGTTCCTATTATCGAGGGCAAGCTGGGGGTGCGCGTATCTGGCCAAATCGAGCGCCGGAACGGTTTCGCGCGAAATATGTCGGGGCCTGATGGCAATGATCGCAACAATGAAGTCTTGCGCGTGTCGCTGGTCGCTACGCCGACTGATGAACTGCGCAATGAAACATATTTCAGCTACTACCATGGACGGCAGTACCAGAATCCTCTGATCTTAACGCGGATTGATTACGGGCTACTCAATTTCGTGGCCGGCCCTGCTCTTGCCGATCCGGTGCAAGCCGCATTTGATCGGCAACAACAGCTTGGTCCGCGCGCGTTCGATTACTCGTTCCGTCCCAACAATGATGATAACGATGCCTACATCGTCAGCAATACCACCAGCTACGACTTCGGCAACGTCACCCTCAAGAACATTTTTGGATATTTCAACCAAGCTCCCAAGTTGAGCCTGTCTCAGACCAGCACCGATATCCCGTTGGTTGATGTGATCCAGAACAAGAAGCAACATGGCGTCAGCGAAGAACTGCAGCTTTCGGGAGATACCCCGACGCTGAAGTGGATTGTCGGCGGCTTCTACTCACGTGAAAAGACCAGCACGTTCCAGGACGCATACCTGTTTGGCGCACCGGCCACCCTGGGCCTGTCCAAAGATACCTACACGTCCAAGGCGCTGTTCGCCCAGGCCACGTACAACTTCTCCGGCATGGGCATTGAAGGCCTCAAGTTTACCGCTGGCCTGCGTCATACCTGGGACAAGCGTAGCGGCGTTCTCAACATCGACGCCTATAACTTCGGCACCGGCCAGTATGATCCTGTACCAACCGTAGCCAACACCATTTCCTATCGCAACTGGAGTTGGACGGTCGGCCTCGACTATCAGGTGTCCCCCGACGTGTTGTTGTATGTGGCAAGCCGGCACAGCTATAAGGCAGGCGGCTTGAACCTAGTGGCCGCCCAGGCGCCGACTGAACTTCAGACCTATGCGCCTGAAAAGCTGACCGACCTCGAACTGGGCGCCAAGGCGACTGTCCATGTCGGTGATGCCGCCGTCCGCACCAACCTCGCCCTATATCGCGGCTGGTACAAAAGCATGCAGTTCCAGGAACTGGCGCGATGCAACGGCGAAGTCGCGACATATGTTGTGAACGCGGCCAAGGGATCGCCCAAGGGTCTCGAACTGGAAGTCGATGCTTCTGTTACGCCTCAACTGCGGGTTGGCGGTTTCTACAACCGCACTTTGGGCAAGTTTGACAGATTTGCGCTTGTGCAGCCTGCCAACTGTCAGGTCATCGGGGCCGGGGTCGATCTCAATGGTGCCGATTTCGGTAACATCTCCAAGGATACCGCCGGGCTCAACTTTGCCTACACTTTCCCGCTGACCGGCGCCGACGAAGCGATAGTGCTGAGCGGCGACTGGTATTATCGCGGTCGTCGTGTCGGTGTGGCGACGGAAGGCGTGAATTCCGCTGTCCCTGCCTACTCGCTGTTCAATGGTCGCCTGGAATATAATAATATTGGCGGCTCCAGGTTCAGCGCCGGAGTGTGGGTTCGTAATATCGGCAATAAGCTCTACACTGCCTACCGTAATAACGTCATGCCCCTGTCGGGATACGACGTTAACGCATATGGGGATCCTCGCACGTTTGGCATGGATGTGAAGTTCCGCTTCTGAAACTAAGCGGCGGGCGGCTCTCTGGCCGCCCGTCTTTTCTTGATACAATGTTATCGCTGGCGCTTCACCCAGGCGAATGCATAGGCCATTTCAACTTCTTGCATAACAGCCGCCCTTTTCGGCCCCGATGTTCCAAAATCTATCACGCGCCACAAGCGGCTAGGAAGATTGGACGAGTCACCGCCTCGCGGGACGCCGACGTGGTGCGGAATGCGGCGGGCAAGCGCCAAGTTTGATCTACGAGCCTGACGACAGCATCATGGATGCCGGCTAAATCCGATATGCGAACAACCGGCCAACATGCGCGACATGCAGCATTTACGTGCAACCGTTTGCGTCATCATATTGATCCCGGAGCGCTTGAGACCGAATGCCGAAGCGGCGGCCAAGCAGAAACGCTTTGACCTGCTCGTTGTGGCGGCGTCGTAAAGCACATTGCCGCCGCCAATGCCCCGAGCATCGATCACCCCAATGCAGCATCCGAAACTAGGGTTGCCCGCCTGACACACCCGCAACGGTTGCATTCATATTCAATCAAATGATAGGTATAAAGAGAATTTGGAGATCACGGCAATGACGCGACAGGCATTTATCTACGACGCAGTGCGGAGCCCACGTGGCCGCGGAAAGCCAGATGGCGGCCTGCACCCCATCACGGCGGTTTCACTCTCTTCGCAGATGCTTGAAGCGGTGCGCGATCGCAATTCGCTGGATACTGCCCAAGTAGATGACGTGGTGTTTGGCTGCGTCGATGCCGTGGGCGAACAGGGCGGCGTGATCACTCGCACCGCGATTCTGCGTGCGGGCTTCGACCACAGCGTAGCGGGGGTGCAACTCAACCGCTTTTGCGGATCAGGGCTTGAGGCCTGCAATTCCGCAGCTGCAAAAGTCATTTCCGGTGAAGCGGATATGACGATCGGTGGCGGTGTTGCATCGATGAGCCGCGTGCAAATGGGGCTCGAAGGCGGCGCGATCGGTACCGATCCTATATCCATGTTCGAAAACTATACCCTCCCCCAAGGCGTTGCCGCGGACCTGCTTGCGACGCTGGACGGACTTTCGCGCGACGATGTCGATGCCTATGCCGCCGAAAGCCAGCGCCGTGCGGCAACGGCATGGGCCGATAATCGCTTCTCCCGCTCGATCGTCCCGATCAAGGACCAGCTTGGAACCGTGGCCCTTGCCCAAGACGAGCATGTGCGAGGCGACACCACGGTCGAAACGCTGGCGAAGCTTAAACCCGCGTTCGCGCAGGTGGGTGAGATGTTGTTCGACAGTGTAGCGCGCCAAAGATACCCGCAGATCGACAAGATCGACCACATCCATCACGCCGGAAATTCCGCCGGCATCGTCGATGGCGCTGCCGCCGTGCTGATCGGGTCAGCCGAAGCGGGAGAACGAGCAGGCCTGAAGCCGCGCGGCATCCTGCGCGGCGCTGCTTCCATTGGGTCCGATCCATCACTCATGCTCTCAGGGCCTACGCCGGTGGTAGAAAAGCTGCTGCGGACGCAGGGCATGACCATATCCGACATCGATCTTTTCGAACTGAACGAGGCATTTGCCGCGGTCGTGCTGCGGATGATGGCGAAGCTCAATATTCCGCACGAAAAGATGAACGTGAACGGCGGAGCGATCGCGATGGGCCATCCCCTGGGTGCAACGGGCGCCATGCTTGTGGGGACCGTGCTCGACGAACTCGAACGGACCGGCAAGGAAATCGGTGTCGTAGCGATGTGCGTCGGCGGTGGCATGGGCACGGCCGCGCTTGTTCAACGCGTTTGACGACGATTTTCTAGAGATAGGGCAGACACATGAAACATTGGCGCGTTGAAGTAGACGGTGACGGCGTCGCGCTCGTCACGTTCGATATGGCCGGAAAGAAGGTCAACACACTCAGTGCCGAGGCGATCGTCGAGCTTTCAGACATCGTCGAACGCATCCGAACCGACGAGACCATCAAGGGCGTGATCCTGGCATCGACCAAGCCCGGCAGTTTCTGCGCCGGTGGCGACCTTTCGGACATCAAGACCATTGCCGGACCGGCCGAGCCCGGCAAGGAAGCCGAAACGCTGGCCGCCGATATTGCGCGCATGACCAAGGGCCTCGCGGTATTCCGGGGCCTCGAAACATGTGGCAAGGCCGTTGCCTGCGCCATCGAAGGCATGGCTCTAGGTGGTGGGGCAGAAATTGCCATGGCATGCCATTACCGGGTCGCGGCCGATAGCGAGCAGGTGATCCTCGGCTTGCCGGAAGGCGGCTTGGGCCTATTGCCCGGCGGTGGCGGTACGCAGCGTCTGCCGCGTCTGGTCGGCATTCGCGAGGCTCTGCCGATTCTGCTTCAGGGCGTCAACAAAACCGGCCCCGACGCGCTCGCAATCGGCTGGATCAACGCGATCGCACCTGTGGGAAAAGTTATCGAGCATGCCCGCACCTGGGTGTTGGAAACGACCGATCCGGTGCAGCCGTGGGACAATCCGAAGTTCGTGGTTCCTGGCGGAGGCCCCTATGTCCAGGCCAACAGCGAGGCCATCGCCATGCATGTGGCCATGTCGCGCCAGAAGCTTTACGGCAACTATCCAGCACAGGCCCATATCCTTACGGCGCTGTACGAGGGCATCCAGGTGCCCTTCGAGACCGGCCTGCGTATCGAGGTCCGCGAGTTCATCCGGACGATCCGTACGCCCCAGGCACTCGCGATGATTCGGACCCTTTTCCTCTCCCCCCGCGAGATCAAGAGCGGCGTGAACCGTCCTCACGGCCATCCCGTCCGGACTTTCAAGAAGGCGTCAGTGCTGGGCGCCGGCCTGATGGGCGCCGGCATTGCCTGTGTCCACGCGCAAATGGGGATCGAGACGGTTCTGATCGACCGGACGCAGGAAGCGGCAGATCGTGGCAAGGCCTATACTGCCAAGTACCTCGCCAAGCAGGTATCGCGCGGCAAGATGAGCCAGGAAAAGGCCGACGGCATCCTCGCGCATATTCTGCCCACCACCGACTACGCCCATGTTGCCGGATCGGACATCGTGATCGAAGCCGTGTTCGAAGATCGGGACGTCAAGGCCGAAGTCACGCGCCTGGCCGAAGCGCAGCTTGCGTCCGATGCGATCATGGCGACGAACACATCGACCCTGCCCATCACGGGCCTGGCCCAGGCGTCCGTCCGGCCGGAAAATTTCATCGGTCTGCATTTCTTTTCGCCGGTCGAGCGGATGGACCTGGTCGAGATCATTCGTGGCGAACAGACAACCGACGCCACACTCGCTGCGGCCTATGACTACATCGCCGCCATTCGCAAAACGCCCATCTCGGTCAAGGACTCGCGCGGCTTTTACACGTCGCGCACGATCACCCGTTACCTGGATGAACCTTGTGAGATGCTGATGGAAGGCATTGCGCCCGCGATCGTGGAGAATATCGGGCTGATGACCGGCATGCCGGTCGGCCCCTTGTCGCTACCCGACGCCATCGGCCTCGAACTGCCCTACCATGTGCTTGCACAAACCAAGCGTGATCTGGGCGAGGCCTATGTGCCAACGGCCAGCGACACGGTCCTAGCCTTCCTGGTGGAGCAGCACGGACGCCATGGTCGTCGCAACGGCAAGGGCTTTTATGATTATTCCGAAGACGGCAAGTCTCGGACATTGTGGCCGGGCTTGGCGGACCTCGCGACGCCAACCCTGACCGATGCGTTCAGCGATGCCGTGAAAGACGAACTCAAGAAGCGCATCTTGTACCGGATGTCGCTGGAAGCGGCCAAGTGCATGGAAGAAGGGATCATCACCGATCCGCGCGAAGCCGATGTGGGCGCGGCGCTGGGCTTCGGCTTCCCGCGCTGGACCGGAGGCCCAATTTCGTTGATCGAGCAAGTCGGCATCGCCAAGTTCGTGGAAGAGTGCGACGGTTTGGCCGACCGCCACGGCGAACGGTTCCGTCCGGGCCCGATGCTGCGCGAGATGGCCACAGAGGGTGCGACCTTTTATTGACCGACTGTTCCCGTTCGGGACCTACCGGGGCCGGGGTAGCGCGAGCCGGCCCGTTGGCTGTGTGAGCAGCGACAAGCGAGAGCCACCATCACAGCGCCCGCGCGATCAGCATGGCCCGGCTCGCGCCATTTCGTGCGGGGTCCGGTGGCGCACGTTGCGAAAGAACTTTCGACTGCTTCGGAAAAACAGTGGCGTGTCGTCATCCTGTAAGAAGGGGCGCTGCGCCACACCCAGAACATCCATCGCACCTGCGCCGTCTCGCTACCGTCGGCCAGCGCTATCTTGCCTAACGAGCGATTGATAGACTAAAGTCCCACTTTGTGCGACAGGTTCGAACGACGAGTCCAGCCGGCTGATTGCGGCGCGCGTCGGTGTTTGAAAAGATCGGCCAAGTTAGGCTCGGATATATGGGCGCGGAGAGAGGAAACGAGCAGAGAAATGACGTCACCGATCTTGTCCAGCCTGGACGCAGGCATTCTGACCATCCGACTGAACAATCCCGCTGTTCGCAATGCGCTGAGCCAGCCGATGGGTGCAGTCCTCCAACGGGAATTGCGCGACGCGGCCGAGGATCCGGGCGTGCGCGTGGTGATTCTGACAGGTGAAGGGGATGCCTTTTGCGCGGGAGCCGATGTCAGCAAGCTTGGCGTGCTCGATCCGGAAGACCGGGTTTCGGCCAAGTGGGCCGATGATCCGATCATGAGCGGGATGGAGCAGCGCAGCCTGCGCATCAAGAGCAATGCCCAAATCGCGACCCTGTTACACACGATGGGAAAGCCGACGATCGCTATGATCCGCGGCCCTGCGGCCGGGGCCGGGCTGGCGATGGCGGTGGCCTGCGATTTTCGCTTCGCTTCGCAGACGGCTTTCTTCACCTCGGCCTTTAGCCGGATCGGCGCTTCGGGCGATCTGGGTTGCGCTTATTACCTTCAGCAACTTGTCGGTCCCACGAAGGCGCGGGAAATCCTGATGCTTTCCGACAGGATCGACGCTGCCGAGGCCTTGCGCATCGGCCTTGTGAGCAAGGTCTTCGCCGACGCAGACCTTCTTGCCGAAACCACCGCTTTCGCGCGCAGGCTGGCCGACGGACCGCCGATCGCGATGCGCTACATCAAAGCCAATATGGTGGCGGCAGAAGGGTTCAATATGGACGCCTACCTCGATCAGGAGGCCCGCAATATCATGCGGTGCTTCCAGTCCGAAGATTCCAAGGAAGCCATCCAGGCGTTCAAGGAAAAACGCGCGCCGGTGTTCAAGGGATACTGACCATGATCGTCGAGGAACGCAACTATGCCTTCGCACCCAGCGACATGGCGCATTTTCTGGACATCTATGAGAAAGAAGGCGTCTTCATCGCCACGCGGGTGCTGGGCAATCTTCTTGGCTATTTTCGCACTGAGGTGGGGCCAGATCTGAATGAGGTGGTCCACCTCTGGGGCTTTTCCGACCTCAATGACCGTGCCGCGCGGCGGGCCGCCTTGTGGAACGATGCACAATGGCTTGACTTCGCGACACGGTGCCCCGCGCCCGTACGCCAGCACAACCGCCTTCTCACGCCGACCGCGTGGTCTCCCATTCGCTGACAGAAAGAGCGTTCCATGGCAAAGTGGCTCAAAACTACTGAAACAATTTCTTTCGAAGTGCGCGACCGTATCGCCTGGATCACCTTGAACAGGCCGGAAAAACGCAATGCCCTGAATTGGGAGGGGTTGCAGGAAATTCGCGACGCCTTGCTGGAAGCAGACGACCTGACCAGTGTCCACTGCATCGTGCTGGGCGGCAATGGCCGGGATTTCTGTTCCGGATGGGATCTGACCGGAGGACAATCGAGCCCGGTCAAGGAACAACAGGACATCGCGACGAAGCCGCCTTCAGAATATCGCAGCAGCTCCGCGACCATGGATGACGATACCTGGCAGCTACAGCGGATGAACGAGTTGCGCCTGGTCATGTTCGAGATGCACAAGCCGGTGATCGCCAAAATTCAGGGCAACTGCATCGCCAACGGCACAGACATCGCGATGCTGGCTGACCTGGTCATCGTGGCCAGCGATGCCCGGATCGGATATCCACCGGTTCGCGCGCAGGGTTCGCCACCGTCGCACATGTGGCTCTACCACATGGGTCCGCAATGGGCGAAGCGGATGCTTCTGACGGGCGACCTTCTGCGAGGCGTAGACGCAGCGCGCTTGGGCCTCGCACTCGAGTCGGTGCCGGCGGCAAAACTCGATGCTCATGTGGAAGCATTGGCAAAGCGGATAGCGGCCGTGTCGCCCGACCTGCTCGCGTGCAACAAACGGGTGGTGAATCTAGGATTGGAACTGATGGGCATGAAGACGCTGCAACGCCTGGCGAGCGAGATCGACGCGCGCGGACATCTCTCGGCCGGCCGAATGCAATTTCGCCAATCGATCGAGGAACTTGGCCTCAAGGAAGCCCTGCGCGCGCGCGATGCGGCGTTTGGAGAAGGCATTGTCGAGTATAGTTGGGAGTAAGCTGTCGTTGGTTGCTGGGCCCAGACAGCGGCAAAGGCGTTGGGCCGGACTCTACGGGTCACTGGAAACGCCTTGATTCATGATTGCTATACAATGGAGAAGACGATGGACGCAGGTGAATTTCGGGCGGCGCTTGGGTCTTTCGCCACGGGCGTGACGATCGTCACCACGAAGGCAGCTGATGGTTCCGACGTGGGGATGACCGCCAACAGCTTCAATTCTGTTTCGCTTGATCCGCCAATGGTCTTGTGGAGCATCGGCAAGAGCGCGCTCAGCCAGCCGGCATTTGCCGCGGCAAACTATTTCGCGGTCCATATCCTGGCGTCGGACCAGGAAGATCTATCAAACCGGTTTGCCCGGCGCGGTGAGGACAAGTTCCAGGCGATCGATCTCGAGCGCGGTCCAGGCGAAATCCCATTGCTGCCGGGCTGCGCAGCCCGCTTCAAGTGCCGCACCGCTTATCGCTACGAAGGCGGGGATCACGACATTATCGTGGGCGAGGTGATCGAATTCGATCATTTCGAAAAGAAACCGTTGCTGTTTCACCGCGGAAAATATTCAGCCCTTGCCGCAGCGGGCCAGTCGGCCCAGTTCATGGATTCGTTGCTGGGCTTTCTGCTGGCGCGCGCCTACTTCGCGTTTTTCCGCGATGTTTGGTCGGAACTCAAGCAACTGGACCTGAGCCTTGATGACTATTTTGCCTTGTCCGCTCTCGGCGCAAAAGCGATGTGCCCAGACGACATCAATCGCCATGGGCGGCCGTACGACAGAACGTTCGGGCCAGCTGATGTCGTTTCGTTAAAGGATCGCGGCTTGATCGAATTGGTGGACGGAGCAGGTGCAGATCTCCGGCTAACGGCTGCGGGCCGTCGAACGATGGTGCATCTGCTCGCCTTGGCGAAAGACAAGGAAGCTTCACTGCTAGCGCCGTTCGAGCCGTGGGAAGGCCAATGGATAAAAGGCATTCTGGACCGCATCGGCGGCGCCATGCCCGACGTCTTGCGGAAATGATCGCGTACGGAAGAAATATGCATGGTCAAACGGCGCCATCGATCCCAGTCGCCGGGAGTGAGAATTCTTCATTTCTGATAATTGCATCCCTGTGGAGCGGCCGCCTGCTGTCCGGCGCTGAACTGGACGCGTTGATCGGCCGGAAACCGACATTCTAATTGCGGCGATGCGGAAAAGTTGCAGAACCGAGTTTGTGCGTTGCGTCAAAGGCTGTTGACGCAAAGGTACCCACTGATAGGTTCAAAGCAACCATTTGATCCTCAATATCTTATCGGGAAATACTACCTATGCCACGTAACGTCATAGCCTTGATCGCTGCTGCCGCCTTGGGCGCGACTGCACCTGCCCTCGCCGCTGAGCAAGCACCTGCAACACAGACGAACACCATCGCCGTGGCGCCCAAGGGAGGCGAGGTTATTCGCGATGCCAGCGGCCGCCGGATCGGTGTGGTCGATAGCGTGCGCGATGGAACCGTCATGGTGATCACTTCAACCAAGATGGTCCATATCCCTATATCTACAGTCAGCGTCGGATCGGCGGGCCTGCAGACCAGTCTGAAAAGCGCCGAGCTACGCTGACGCCGAGCGTCGTGCGCGCCAAGGTGCGAGCGTGGGATCATAGGCAGCCAATGCCCATGATCCCAGCCTTTTGCAAAAAGGTCATTTCTGCTCCGTGATTAAAGCCGAGACGCAATCACGGTCGGACTGCAACGATCGGTGATCAACTGCGTCATGCCGATGGTGTCGCAAACCAGCAGGCGATAGCCGCGATAGCATCAATCACGTCCATGATTTTGGGATCAGGCGGGCCATCGCACAGGCCGGCAGGCGCAGGATTTTCCGCATTCAGTTCCTGCGCCCGGCGCCGCTCTGGCCGGTTTTTAAGCCCGCTGATTGAAGATCGATGCGGCGGCGCAGCAATGCACGAGGGCATCGGCGCCGGGTCCGGCGGTCCCGCCGATTGACCTGCCTAGCTGGGCTAGGCCCGAGGGCGTTCGCCATCGCCAACCGAACCGTCGCCGACGCTGTCGCTCTTGCTGCAACGGTCCTTGATATGGCGGTAAATGAAATCGATCTTGTCGTCGGTCGCCGCGCTGGCCGACTCCAACGCCAGAACGGGCATGACATAGGTTTTGACGATCCGCCGCGCTTCATCATCGGACGAATAGTGGCGCCGGCTGAGATCGAAAATCTGATACATCAGCCAACGGCGCAATTCATCCAACGGCGCCGGACAACGACAGGTTTCCTGCTCCTTCGCCTGCGCCAGGATCGGCACCAGGGTCTGTTCCGATGACAGTTCGAATGCGTTCGCCAGAAGGTCCTGAATGGCATTTGATGTATTCAATTCACGCTGGAGCCAGCTGTGGCGGTGCGCGGCCAGGATGGCAAAGACCAAGATGTTCTCAAAGCGCTCACTCAGCGAACCGCCGCCAGTCGCGAGACGTTTGCATTGCGCTATGTCGGCTGCTGTCCGATCCAGCACGAACGCCCTGAGTATCGCCTCCCTGTTTCCGTAGCGTCGGTAGAGCGTTGTGCGCGGGATACCTGAATACCGGATGATATCGTCCTGACTCACGCGCTCCAGACCCTTTTCCTCGACCGCTTGCTGCACCGCATCAAAGAAATGCTGGTCTCGGCCCGCGCGGTCGCCAGAGAGATCCGCCATGTCTTGCATCCGTTCGTGTGCGCTCATGTTCCGTACCGCATAGCAGAGAACCGCCCTATGGAAGGGCTTTCCCTTTTTAAAATGGTATATATACTATCACATGTTCCATTTTGTGGAACAATATTGGGATTTTGGTCCTAGAAGAACCGACGCGGATAGTCTCGCTGGCCGCGCACGCTTCCGGGTGGCGATCCCACAAACATAGGGTGCCGATATGTCGGATGCCGTGGAGCCATTCCATTTGTCCGTTCCTCAAAGTGAACTTGACGATTTGCGGCAGAGGCTGGCCAACACGCGGTGGCCACAAAAGGAAACGGTGGGCGATGGCAGCCAGGGCGTACCGCTCGCAGCGATGCGCCGCCTGGGCGAATATTGGGCCACTGGCTATGACTGGCGTCGGTGCGAAAGCGCATTGAACGACCTGGGCCAGTATCGCACCAAGATCGACGGCTTGCAGATCCATTTCCTGCACATTCGCTCATGCGAACCGAATGCGATTCCTCTAATCGTGACGCACGGCTGGCCCGGGTCTATCCTGGAATTCGTCAAGGTCGCGGGGCCGCTCACGGACCCTGCACGCTATGGATTAGACCGCGAGGATGCCTTTCACCTCATCCTGCCCTCGTTACCAGGCTACGGCTTCTCGCAACAACCGACAGAAACCGGATGGACAGCGAAAAGGACAGCGTCGGCCTGGGCCGAGTTGATGCGCCGGCTCGGCTACACACGGTGGTTTGCCCAAGGCGGTGACTGGGGAAGCGTCGTGACGCGTGCGCTGGGCCAAGCCAAGGCGCCGGGCTGCGCTGCGATCCATCTCAATCTGGCCTTCGTGCCGCCTCTGCCCGAAGACATGGCGAACCTCACGTCCGAAGAACAGGAGATGCTTAGGAAGGCTCAGTTTTATCAAGAGGTCGGCAGCGGTTATGCGAAGCAGCAGGCCACCCGGCCGCAGACCTTGGGTTATGGCCTGCATGATAGCCCCGTGGGCCAGGCGGCTTGGATCTATGAAAAGCTGCTGGACTGGACGGGGAAAGCCGGCTCGGACGACATGCCCCTCAGCCTGGACGACGTGCTAGACAATATTACCCTTTATTGGCTTACCGGCACCGCCACGTCTTCTGCCCGATTTTACTGGGAAAACAGCGCACCCGACCTGACCACCCTGGTCGAACTGCCGACCGGCATCACCCAGTTTGCCGGTGACCTGTTCAATGCATCGCGGCGGTGGGTGGAGCGCGCCTATCCGCAGATCGACTACTGGAGCCAGCAAAGCGTTGGCGGGCATTTCCCCGCTTGGGAGCAACCGGAGATCTTCGGCGAAGAACTAAGGACCTATTTTCGTCGCCATCGTTGAGTTTTCCAATCATCGATAAGATAAGCGTGAGGAGATATTTGATGCGTGTAAGGCAACCACAGTTTGATTTCTCGCTGTCGCCGACGATCTGGGCGAAGATTCCGGAATTTGCGCAGACCCAGAATGGAGCGTCGGTCGGCATCCCGCCGCTTGAGCGATTTCTTAATCGTGTGATGGCCCGGGCTCGCAAAGAAATCACCGGCGACGATGCAGCCTCGGTCGCATTGCGCAAGGACATCACGACGTTCATTCGGCAGGAATCCTGTCACTACGCGGTTCACGACCAAATGAACGCGATTCTCGTTCGAGACGGATATGACAAAATTCCCGACATCGAACGCGAAATCGAAGCGCATTACAATCATTTGTTCGAAACGAAATCCTTGGCCTTTTTGGTGGCCTATTGCGAGGGCTTCGAAACTCTGGGTCCGGCGAGCGCGATGGCGTGGTGCGGCGACAGCCTCGATGAATATCTAGTCGATGCAGATCCAAACATCGAGATGATGTACCGCTGGCATCTCATGGAAGAATTTGAGCACCGCCATGTTTGTTATGACACTTTTAAGCGAATCCACGGCGGTTACTTCATGCGGATCTACGCCTTTTTGTACCAGCTTTCGTGCTTCAAGAAATATTCCGCATTGGCCAGGAACTATTTGCTTGAAAAGGACCGTCAGAGCATGACGCAGCAACAGCGCAAGGAATCCGAATTGCGCGAGAAGGCTGTATCACGCTCGTTGATGAAGAACGTCGTATGGAACCTAGTGAAGGTTTTTTCGCCTTGGTACCGACCGCACACCTTGCCTATTCCGAAGCGGTGGCGCGCCATCGAAGCCGAAGTCGATACCAAATGGATGCCCGCTGGGCTCACCCCGCCGGCCGTCGCTTGAGTCGCTTCGCGCCGTTTTGGCGGGCTGCGGGAAAGATCAGGATATCGCAGCGTGCTCGGCTGCCCGACGCGCGCCGAAACCTCTGCGCGGCTGCCAAGGCGGCGTCCCCCTTTTCTTGGCTTGATGGAAGCGGAAACCGCCAAAGTGCCGCGCCTGCCGCCATGGTTTGATGTTTGCGCAAAACCGCGCTCCAGCCAACAAGCCATGAGACTGGCTAGGTCGTAACTGCAAGCGATGGACCTCTCGCGCGCAAGGCATCGCACTTCCCCGCTTGCCTGCCCAACAACAATTATATATCGACCTATCGAACGATAGAAAATGGTGAGGAATCGGATCGGCCGGAGCCCGGTCGCGTTGCAAGCCATCATTGAAAAAGCGCCAGCGAACGGCGCGACATGCGGAATGGGCGAACATGGTAGACTTTAGCATCGATAGCGAATTCCAAGCCAAGCTGGATTGGATGAAAGAGTTTGTGGAAAACAAGGTCCGCCCTCTTGAATATATCTATGACTATGATTTCGACGCGCCGTTCGACACCAGCAACACTGCCTTGCGCAAGATTATCGTTCGCCTTCAGGAAGAAGTGAAAGCCCAGGGCCTTTTTGCGGCGCATTTGCCGCCACATCTCGGCGGCCATGGTTTCGGTGCCGTCAAACTGACCTACATGAACGAAATGCTGGGTCTTTCGGCATTCGGCTCGGTCATCTTCGGTTGCCAGGGTCCAGACACCGGCAATTCCGAAATCCTGGCGATGTTCGGTACCGAAGAGCAGAAGAACCAATATCTCCAGCCACTGCTGGACGGTGAGATTTTCTCCACCTTTGCCATGACCGAACCACAAGGCGGATCCGATCCGACCAACCTTCAGTGCGTTGCCCGGCGGGATGGCGATGACTGGATCATCACCGGCGACAAGTGGTTCTCGTCGAACGCGCGAAACGCATCCTTCATCATCGTCATGGCCGCGTCCGCCCCGCAGGCGCCACCCTACGAGCGTGCGACCATGTTCATCGTGCCACGGGACGCACCGGGCTTCGAAATCGTCCGCGACATCGGGTTCTGGACCGATGCACCCAATGCTGGCGGCCATCCGTGGATAAGATTCAACGATGTGCGCGTACCGGATTCGGCCAGGTTGGGGCCGGTTGGCGAAGGCTTCAAGGTCGCCCAGTCACGCCTCGGCGGTGGCCGACTCCATCATGCCCAGCGCAATATCGGTCTGGTCAAGCACCTGATCGACATGATGGCCGAACGCGCCGTGAGCCGATTTTCCGGAGGCCAGCCGATCGCCACGAAGCAGGCGGTGCAGCACACGATCGCACAAAGTTATATCGAGTGGACCCAGTATCGACTACTGGTGCTCTACACAGCATGGCTGTTCGACCAGCAGATGGAGCATGGGGCTGAAGGCCGCAAAATGATCAGCGCGGTCAAGGCTGCGATGGCCAAGATTGCGGAAGATGTCGTCGTGCGGGCGGTACACCTTCACGGATCGCATGGCTTGTCCAACATCATGCGTTTTGGCCATTACCTGGCATCCGCCCTGCACGAAGGCGCGGCTGATGGTGTGACGGAGTTGCACCTAGGCCTTGTTTCCAAGCTTGTGCTGCGCGACTACAAACCCCGTCTCGACAGCAACCTGCCGAGCGAAACGACTTTCCTGAAAAAAGCCTGGGCACAAGAAAAGCTGCAGCCCTTGCTCGACGAACTTGGCCTTACATTCGAGGATGGCCGCGCGAGCATCGAAACGTCTCTGCCCGTGGAAAAGTATAATCTGCGCAAAGGGCCAGTTGCCGCCTGAGAGCAGGTCGGCATCCCGGTGCCGACCTTAACCCGCCCCTGAGAGAAAGTTGCAGGATGGAAAAGATGCCATTGGCCGTTGTCGTCGGTGCCGGAGGGATGGGCGTAGTCGTCGCGCGCACCCTCGGCGCCGATTATCGGGTGTTGCTTGTCGATATCGACCTGCAACGCGCCGTCGCCGCTGCCGATGCGATTCGGGCGGGCGGCGCGCGCATAGATGCGGCCCATTGCGACGTGACTTCACCAGCGTCTGTCTGCGCGCTTGCCGATCTGGTGGCGCAACAGGGCGGGTTCCAGGTTCTTGCCCACGTCGCCGGCCTGTCGCCGACAATGGGGGATTTCGACAGGATCCTTCGCGTCAATCTGCTGGGGCCCGCCCTGGTCGCCGAGGCTCTTTTCCCACATACCGCACCAGATGCGGCGGCCGTGCTGATTGCGTCCCTTGGTGCGCACGTCTGTGCCTTCGACGCCCAGATTCTGGCCATCTTGCGTGAAAGCGCCAAGTCGCCCGACTTGCCGGATCGTCTGCGGTCGGTGCTACCCGAAACCGCAATAGAGCCGAACACAGCGTATCAACTTTCCAAATTCGGTTTGCTCATGCTGGCCCGGCGGCTGGGCAGGGAATGGAGTGCGCGAGGGGCGCGCGTCGTTTCCCTGTCGCCCGGTATCATCGCCACACCCATGGGTGACAAGGAATTCGACGACAATCCGGCCAAGCGCAAGTTGTTCGAGATGTCGCCGATAAAGCGCCAAGGCACGATGGAAGAAATCGCCGACGTGATCGCGTTCCTCGTTTCGCCCAAAGCGTCCTTCATCTCCGGCACCGATATCCTCGTCGATGGCGGGTTTGCGGGCGCATTATCCGACGTGCCGTATGGCGGAGGGGTCGGCCGCAGCGGCTGACCTCATTCGTCAGAACATTATTGCAAACGCTAACCCTAAAAGTTGTGCACGGGAAACAATGATCGGCAGATGAATCCGGCCATAGGTTCACACCGTATAAAAAATGAACACCGGCTCGATAAGCCAGCGCGATTCGGGAGAAGAAGATGACCAGAAAACGCGTAGTCGTTTGGGGAACCGGACCAATCGGGATGCCCGGCCTGCAACAACTGATCGATCATCCCGAGTATGAATTGGTTGGACTCCATGCCTGGTCACCCGGAAAGATCGGGCGTGATGCTGGCGATATTGCAGGGACCGGCACGAAGACGGGCGTTATCGCTACTAACGACGTTGAGCAGCTCCTGGCGCTCAAAGCGGACTGCTTGGTCTATCAAGGTAATTATGCCGATCGCGAAGCGGAATGCGTCGCCGATGTGACCCCGTTCCTGGAGGCTGGCACAAACTGTGTCACGCCCGTGCTCATGGACCTGATCGCCCCGCGCTATGGCCGCCCGCAATTCGTCGGCCCGATCGAGACCGCCTGCCAGAAAGGCGGGTCATCGATTTTCTGCGGCGGCACGGACCCCGGGTTCATGACGATCGGACACTTGTTTTCGTTGCTCTCCGGCGCGGGACAGGTCGAGTGCGTCAACGTCGCCGAGGTTTGCGATCTTAGTAGATATGCAGGCGTGGGTTCCATGGCTCTGTATGGCTTCAACATGCCACTGGATTTCCTGCCCGAGATGTATGTGGGTGATACAGGCCGGGCATGGCACGAAAGTACATTGTGGGCCATCGCAGCCTATCTGGGCGTCCAATTGGACGACATCGTTTCCAGTTGGGAAACAGCCGGACTGGATTACGATTTCGAGGCGGCATTCGGCACGATCGAGGCCGGCAAGACTGCCGCGATCCGCTGGACGATGACCGGGATGTACAAGGGCAAGCCTTTGGTCATCTATCGTAAGATCGAACGCGTCCACCGCGATGCCGGACCTCACTTCGAGCAACCCCTGAACAATGCGGAAAGCGGTTATCAGATCACCGTCACGGGATTTCCCGGTTTTCATACGGAAATGGCGTTGAACCTCGCCGACGGTTGCGCCGTCACCGCGCTTCACCCGATCAACGCCATCGCCCGGATTTGCGATGCGGCCCCCGGCATTTACGGCCAACTCGATCTGCCAATCTTCTATTCGAAAAATGTCATACGCTAATCCGCCCCATACCGCGGCCCTGGCGCGCCGGCGGCGCGTACTGGCTGTCATCACAAAGATGATTTCTGAAACGCGGGAATGATCCCCGTAGTGCGCCTGCCCTCGCTTCGATAACGCAGTGAGCGGCAAATCGGAAAGACCCTCGATGTCCAAAGCTTCCACTGGCCCGCTCGCTGGCATCAAGGTCCTCGATATGACGCGCGTAGTCGCCAGCCCGCTCTGCGGGCAGATCCTTGGAGATCTTGGCGCCGACGTGATTAAAATCGAAAAGCCAGGCATCACCCTGGAATCGAACCAGGGGGCCGTGCGGGCGGTGGCTTCTCTCTACCGTCTTTCAGCAACGCCACCGGGCCATCGCCTTCCTCCACCACGCGCGGGAGACGCTCCGACGAGATCCTGGAAGCGCTGGGATACGCCGCCGCGCAACCTGACGCACTACGCGCGTGCGACGTTCTCTAAGGTCGCTGGTGTCGCAGCGGCGGCCTTAACCCGCACCGGATGACCGCCGCCATCCTTTGAAATTCGCCGCAGCATTGCGGCTCGCCAAACCAAGGACAAGACAAAAGATGGAAGACACAGCAACCACCAATCCCATGTCCCTGGCCGGCCGAACGGTCATCGTCACCGGCGCGGCCCAGGGCATCGGCCGCGCCATTGCGGATCTCGTCATCACCTTAGGCGGAAACGCGGTGGTGGCTGACATGAATGCCGAGACGCTTGAAGCGATCGCCAGCGATTTCCCGGTGGACCGTTATCTCGGCGTGGCAGCAAACATTGCCGATCCCGATGACGTCCAGAACCTTGTCGATCGCGCGGTTGAGACCTTCGGTGCGGTGCATGGTCTAGTCAACAACGCCGGCTTCACGCGTCCTTCGATGATGGACAAGATGCCTATCGACGATTGGAACCAGGTCATCGGCGTCCACCTGACCGGCGCATTCCTGTGTTCCCAGGCGGTTGGCAAGCACATGATCGCCCGCGCCAAAGCCGGCGACGCAAACCCGGGGGCGATCGTCAACATCTCGTCGGATGCAGGCGTGCAAGGCACGATAGGCCAGGTCAACTATGCGACGGCCAAGGCAGGCATTCTGGGCATGACGATGTCAACGGCGCGGGAATGGGCAAAGTACAACATCCGCGCAAACTGCGTTGCTTTCGGCGTCGTTGTTACGCCGATGACCGAAGTCGTGCGCAGCGAGAAATTTGCCGAAACCTACATGTCACGCATCCCGCTCGGCCGGTGGAGTTCAGCTGAGGAGGCGGCCAAGCCGGTATGCTTCCTGCTTTCCGACGCCGCGTCTTTCATTACCGGACAGCGCGTCTCCGCCAATGGCGGCATGCAGATGGCGTGCTGACATGGGCTGGCGAACGGACGACGAATTGCAGCAGATGCTGCGGGATAGTGCACAAAATGTCCTGGAGACGGAAGGCGGCCCTGCCCATTTTCGCAGCGTGCGGGCCAGCGAAAACGGCTTCGATGCAAGAGCTTGGGCACAGATGGGCGAACTGGGCTGGACCGGAATCTTGCTACCCGAAGCTGTGGGCGGGTCGGACATGGCCTTCGACGGTGCCCTGACGCTCGCCGAGGAACTTGGTCGCTCCATTGCGCCTGAACCCTTCGTTTCGGCGGCGGTGATCGCAGCGACCGTATTGGCAAAGAGCCAAGCCCCGGCCGCATTGGCGCTCGCACGATCGCTGGCGAGCGGTGGTCGCAGCGTGACATTGGCGTGGCAGGAACAGCGCGCAACGATCGGCCTTCCCGCATTCGCGGCGCGTCTGGACAACCGCCAACTGCACGGGACTAAGCGCTATGTCCCCGCATGGCATGATCAGACCGGCTTGCTGGTGGCGGCCAAGGATGGCGCTGAAACGGTCGTGGTGATCATCGACGCTGCAGCGCCAGGCCTAGTAGCGCACCCTCAGCGGCTTACGGACGGAAGCATTAGCGCCCATATCGATTTCCAGGGCGCAGCTTTGAGCGAAGACGCGATCATCCTGCGCGGGATGGAAGCAGACGTAGCGCTGGACTTGGCCCTAGCGCGGGGCACTGTTGCCTTGAGCGCCCAGCTCGAAGGATTGGCAAGCGCGCTGTGGCACAGAACGCTGGACTATATGCGCCAGCGCTCTCAGTTCGGTTCGAATCTTTCGGATTTTCAGGCGCTGCGCCACCGCATGGTGGATCTGTTCGCCGAGATCGAGCTATCCGGGGCGAGTTGGCGCCGGGCGGCAAAAGACCTGGCTGGCGGCGGCACCTGGAGCCCTGCCCTGCACGCCGCCAAAGCGCGATGCTCGCAGGCTGCGCAGGATATGGGCCGGTGGGCCATCCAATATCATGGCGCATTTGGCTATACCGATGAGGCCGACGTCGGTCTTTACGTTCACGCGGCGCTCCGCTGGTCTACCTGGCTGGGCAACGCAGCAAGCCACAGGCGCAAGGCCCTCGAGGCACATCGCCGCGAAGGGGATCTCAATGGCTGAAGATCTGAACCTGTTGTCGCATGACGAATTCCGTGGTCACTGGCGTGCATGGCTTGAGGCCAATTATCCGGAAGAATGGCGCATCCCGATCATCTATCGCCTGATGGGCGATGATGAACGGCGCTGGCATCGCATGACTTTCGAAGCAGGATGGCGTGCGCCGGCCTGGCCCAAGGAATATGGCGGCCTTGGCCTCAGCCTCGAAAAGCAACTGATCATGCATCAGGAGATGGAGCGACACAAATGTGCCCGCGTGCTTGACAGCGGGGCTCTGCTTCTAGCTCCGGTCCTGATGAAATACGGCACGCAAGAGCAGCGCGATCGCTATCTGGGTCCGATCCTGCGCGGCGAGGATCTGTGGTGCCAAGGCTATTCGGAGCCCAATTCCGGATCCGATCTGGCCAGCTTGCGCACCAGCGCGACCATCGACGGCGACGAGTTCGTCATCAACGGCCAGAAAATCTGGACCACACTGGCCGCCTGCGCGGACCGGATCTTCGTCCTGGTTCGCACCAACAAGGAGGTCAAGAAGCAGGCCGGAATCAGTTTTGTCCTGGCCGACATGGACACGCCGGGCCTCACCGTCAGGCCGATTATGAACCTGGCCGGCGAAGATGAACTCTGCGAGATTTTCTTCGATAACGTATGCGTTCCGCGCGAAAACCTCGTCGGGGCGCTCAACCAGGGCTGGACCGTGGCCAAGGCGCTACTTGGCGACGAGCGTATATCCAATGGCGCGCCCACGCTGCCGAGGCAGGCTTTCGAGGTTCTGGAACGCCTGGCAGATGGCATCGCGCTGGACGATGACCTTGGACGGACCGATCGTGTGGCGCAGCTCTATTGCGATATCGAGGATCTTGCCGCGCTGCACTCCCAGGTTGCGGATGCCGCAATCCGGGGGGAGATCGACAACGCCGCCCTCAGCCTGATGAAAGTGCTTGCGACTGACCTGTTTCAACGGGTGTCGGACGAATTGCTGCGCGTCGCTGGAGAAGATGCCGGATTCCAAACGCCCGTCGGCGTCGCGGGAATCGAGCTCGATCTGCGCAAGATCTATATGATCGCAAGACCGTCGACGATCTATGCCGGCGCCAATGAGGTCCAGCGCAACATCGTTGCCACAATGCTGATGGGCCCAACCGGCAAGGCGGCGTGAACGCAGGTGCGCGGCGCTGGCTGCCGCGCACCTGGCCGGGTCACCAGATTTTTTCGCCACGCAATATTGCTTCGGTGCCGCGATCGGCAAAGAGGCATTGGCCGATCAGCAGGCTGTTTTCTTGAGACACCAGAAACCGCGCCAGCCGGCCGATTTCACTGGCTTGGGAACGCACATTATCGGCCTGGGGATGAACCGATAGCATCCACGCCGCCGTCACTGGATCGACCATGCCGGTGCGGGTTCGCTGGGTCTCAATAAGGCCCGGCGCCAACGCGTTGATGTGGATGCCTGCATCGTTCCACTTCGGCGCCACCGCATTACGACGCATCCAGCGCGCAACTGCCGTCTTGGCAGCGATATAATAGGCAAGCGATGTGGCCTCATCGCCATAATTGGCGACGATTTCATCTTCCTTGTGAGCGAGCAGCAAATCCACCAGGACCTCGTCACAGGCTTCGAGGGCCATGCGAGAGCTGGTGACAAGCACGCGCGGAGCAGACGATTTCGACAGGAGCGGCAAAAGTCCCTCGGCAAGGTCAACCGTACCGAAATAATTGACCCGCAAGAGGTCGACCGTTGCGCCGCCACCACCGGCCCATGTGACCAGGGCGTCTAAGCGGTCTCCCGTGAGCGCGGCAATTCTTGCGATCGCATCTGTCCGGCCTTCGGGCGACGACAGATCCGCATCAACATCGCTGTCGGCGAGATCGACGCGTATGACGCGGTCCCCATCTGCCTCCAGCGCCAAGCATGTTGCCTCGCCCAGTCCGCTCGCGGATCCGGTGACAACGGCCACCCTGTTCATCTTGGCATCCTCTCTATGATCGACGTTCAGGTTTTAGAAACGGCGAGGGCCGCCACCATGCCGGTGACGGCCCCAAAGTGCAGCGGTTTGCCGCGTGATCAAATGCCCCAGAGCTTCGCCGCGGTTCCACCAACGATCTTCTTGAAACGTTCTTCGCCCGCCTTGTCGTAGATCTGCTTGGCGATCTTCATCGATTCGCCGAACACCCCCTCGGGATGGGGGTAATCGATCGACCACATCATCTTGTCTTCGCCGATCCAGTCGATCAGGTCGAGCGCTACCGGGTCGTCCATGAAGGTGGTCCAGCAGTTCTTGTGCCAATAATAGCTGGGCTTGTGCTCGATGCGCGGGCGCAGGGCCGAGATATAGTCACGATAGACTTTGTCCGCGCCGGTGACGGCGGGCCCAACCCAACTCGCGCCGCCTTCCGTGAATACGATCTTAAGATCGGGGAAGCGATCGAACAGGCCGGAGAATACGAGCTGTCCGAACAGCCCGTTGAACGGCTGCAGATTGCGATTGAGGTTGATGCCCAGCGCGCCAGTGCCCGAATATTCGATGGTCACGCCGATATGGATCGACAGCGGCATTCCCGCTTCCGCGATCGCTTCCCACATCGGGAGCATTTCCTTGCCGTTATAGCGAACGCCGCGCGGCGACATCGGAATTTCAACGGCCTTGAACCCCAGATCCTTGACTTTCTGCATGTAGTCGCGGGTCATCTCGGGCTTGTAGAAGGTGGGCAGATACGCAACCGGGTAGAGACGGTTGGGCGCCGCCATTCGCCATTCGGCCATCCATTCGTTGAACACGTCGATGCATTTGAACCACAATTCCTTGTCCTGCATACGGATCAGCGATGCCGCGCGGGAGTGGAACGTGATCGAAGCATCGATTCCTTCCGCGTCCATGTCCTCGATGCGCTTCTGCGTGTCCCAGAAACCGGGGCGGCCCTCGGGAAACGACAGGTCGAAACCAGGCGTATTGTACGACACGCCATCGACCTCGAGATGAAAGATGCCCTTTTCGTCCTGCCAGTATTTAGGCGCGCGATCCTTGTCCGGACCTTTGAGGCGATCTTCCCACAGATGCTCAACTTCCATCAGGTGATCGTCGGCAGAGATGAAGCGCGTGCCGCTCGGCGGCGTCCAGTCTCCCTTGGAGAGTACCCGGTTCTTCGGCCAAAAATCAGTCATGTCGTTCATTTCGAATTCCTCTTCAGAATACTCAGGATTTCTTAGAGAGGCGCTGTATCATTGCCGCGATCAAGCCTTTGTGTTCGTCACCCATAAACAGAATGCTGTTCGAGAGACGCTCGACATTGCGCGCCTGTTGCCTGTCGAGATCGGCGGTCAATTCAATGGTGAGCTTAGACAGCGCCACGGCTTCAGGGGGAAGCGCGGCCAGCTTGGCGCAAAAAGCCGTGACCTTGTCGTCAAACTCCTCGTCCGAATAGACATCGTGCAGCAGCCCCATCTGCAGCGCCTGTTCCGCTGTGGCGGTTTCCCCCGCCAGAACAAACCAACGCGCCCAGTGCGGCCCGATCAGCCGCGTTAACCGGCTGGTGCCACCAGATCCTGGCAGACAGCCGATGTCTATTTCAGGCATGCGATAAGTGGCCGATACTGCGCCCAGCCGGAAATCGCACGAGAGCGACATTTCGAAGGCCCCGCCAAAGCATGGCCCTTGGTGCGCAACGACGATCGGCTTTTCGACTGCTTCCATTTCGTCGAACATGGGATGGAAGCTGCCGCTTCCCTGACGATACCAGCTCCGCTCGGCCGAAGAGCTTCCCTGCGCGTCGGGCCTCGAAATATCGGTAAGGTCTGCGCCAGCCGAAAAATACTTGCCTTTGGCGCGGATGAGCAGGACCCGCAGATCGCGTCGATCGCGCAGTTCCGCCACGGCGCTTTTCAGACCGTCGGCCATGGCGCGGTTTATGGCGTTGTATTTGTTGGGTCGATTCAAGACGACTTCAAGTATCGGGCCCTGTTCCGCTTTTACGAGATCCGGTTCCATCCTACCCCTCCTAGCTGCGCGTGCGCGGCAGCTGGAGCGCCGATTCGGCAACGATGCTACGCTGCACCTCGCTGGTGCCTCCATAAATGGTGGCCTGGATCGCCTTGCGGCTTTCGAGTTCTATCACACCAAGATCGCCGTGGCTTTGCAACAGCGACCATGGCGCGCACAGATCCACCAGGTCGGTCGAACAAGAAACCAAGGCTTCGGAAGCGAACAGCTTAGCCATCGGGCCGAAATACTTGCCCGGTACGTTGTTCACGAACGCCCATTGGCAGCGCTTGTCGAGCACATCGGCTACAAGCACGTGCACATGCACCGATGCAACACGCGCCCGCACCGCTGCGGAGTCGAACGGTCTCACCCCGTCCTTTCCTGCGGTGGCGCCCCATTTCTCCGCATGGCGTAGCATGATCCGCAGCGCACTGACGAAAAATTCACCGCCGCCCTGCTCAAGCTTGAGGGCTGTGCCCAGGACCTTGGTTCCGCCATTCACTTCACCTATCCGGTAACGATCGGGTACGCGCATATTGTCGTAATAGGTGATATTCGTCCGCTCACCGCCCAGCGTCTTGATCTCATGCACTTCAAAGCCGGGGATCGAGGTAGGCACGAGAAACAGTGTGAGCCCGGCATGTTTGGGCAAGTCTGGATCAGTTCGCGCGATCAGGAGGACATAGTCGGCCAGGTGCCCTTGGCTGGTGAACATCTTCTGGCCGTTGATGACCCAATCATCGCTATCCTGAACGGCGCGTGTGGTGGCGGCGAAGATGTCCGACCCGCACGACGGCTCGGAATAGCCCAGGGCAGCAAAGGATTTACCCGAGGCAAGGCGCGGAAGAACTTCTGCCTGCACATCTGGGCTGGCAAAATGCATGAGGATCTTGCCGACCATATGCGACACCGTACAAGGAATTTTCGGCCAGGCGAATTCGGTGTAAACCGCATTTAGCGCCCCCATCTCATAAGGCGCGCGACCGCCGCCGCCATATTGTTTCGGCCAGTCGGCATAGAGAAAGCCCGCTGCGGCCAGCTCCGCGTTGAACGGATGATTTCCGTCATCCGTTTCATGGGCGAAGGCGCGCATCTCGGGCGTCATGCGCGCCGCAAAAAAAGCGCGCACTTCCTCCCCGAATGCGTCCGCTGCCGGCCCAAATTCGAAGCTTATCTCGCTCTCGCCACAATCAGGCGCGGGGTCCAGGCGCCCGGCCCACAGACGCTCGCCCAAAACCTGCAACTCGCCAGCCGGGTCACCGATCAACAAGGACCACGCGCGGCCACGGCGGAAGTAGAGTTGCGCGTCATATTCCATCGACATGCCGTAGCCGCCAAGCGTGCGCATCGCGCGGATCGTAGCGGTCGCGACCGAACGGGCCGACCACCAGGCAGCGGCCGCAATGCAGGTCGAGCGATCCTTGTCGTCCGATTCAGTTGCTGCCTTCCAGCACAGCAGTTCGGCCCCTTCGATATCGGTGGCGGAATCCGCAAGTGGGTGGGCCAACCCCTGATAGCTGCCGATGAGCTGGCCAAAAGCCTTGCGTTCGCGGGCATAGGCCGCCGCTTCTGAGAGCGCCTTGCTGCCGATCGCAGCGACGCACGCAGCTACGAGCAGCTTCCACTCTTCCAAGCCGGCGGTGACGATGGCCAAGGCTTCGGGACCTTTGGCAATCAACGTAGCGCCCGCCAAATCGATCGTCATTTCCGCCAGTGGCATTGTCCCGGTATTAGCAGGCGAACGGCCTTTTTCCGCCGGCTCCACGAGATAAACAGCCTCGTCGTCAAAGCAGATGATCGCGTCGGCGATAGCGCCAGCTGGCACCAGTTGGGAAACGCCGACTTGCACCGGGTGCAGCGCGACAGTGACGATCTTGGCACCCTCGGCCACTTCAGCCAGGACCGTCGCGGCAATGTCAGGATTCGCTTGCGCCAGCACCTGATTGGCAACGATTGTTTCAATCAGTGGCGCCGAAGCAAGATAACGCCCCGCCATATCCGCCACGAGGACGGCATCGAACAAGCTCATGCCGGCGCCGCCAGCACTATCGGGAACGCGCAGCAAAGGAAGCCCCAGCGCCGTCAGCTCGGCCCAGAGATCGGCATCGAAACCCATTGGTTCAGCGGCACGAATACGGGCAGATGTCGAGTCCCGCTGCAGCAACCGCTCGATACTGTCGCGCAGCATGACCTGCTCGGGCGCCAACTCCAGATTCAAGACCGTCTCCTACTGATCAATTCCGATTTGCATGCTGGTGATCATCCAACCGCATCGGCGCCTTTCACTCTAAAGCAATCTTTCCACAAATCTAGTGATTGATAGTTTTTTTCGGCACGCCCGCCCCATGTTGGCTACCTATCCTCAAGGACCTCCGGCTGAACGAGAGCGCGCGCCAGCGAAGGCACGTCTGCAAGCCCTCGCAGGACGTCGTTCAAGTGGGTGCATCCCAGTGTTCCAGGCAACACTTCCAAGACCGTGTCGCGAAAATCCTCGACCTTCTTGCCAACCATGCGCGCAGCTTTCACCGATGCGCCAGGGCATTCGGGAAATGGCAGAATGAGTGGCAAAGCCTGCAACGCCAGCAGCACGCCGGTCCGTGCGTCAATCTCCGCATGAACACGATATTCGTGCACCCCGCGGCGCCCCCCCGATGGCACGGATCCGCTATCCTGGAAGCCGGCATCTACGATCAACAGATTGCCCTCGCGCCATAGATCGATCCGCCGGGCGCGCCGCATGGCCGGCCCGCTTTGAGCGGGCAGGACATGCCAGCCAGCCGGATCGTCGGGATTTTCCAAGGGGCCGACGGTCGCCTGATCATGAAAGCTGGGAGCCGCGCCGCCATCGTCGCCGAGCGCAGACGACCCTTCGGCAAAGCCCGTGCAGATATCGAGCATCCTGCCCTTCCGGCCGTTATCATTGTGCTGCGCCACACTTTTTACATAGGCTTCCCAATCGTCCAGCCATTGCGACCAGATCCATTGCGCGACGAGGCTGGCGCCAGCGAAATCATCGAGAATTTGGTAGAGAGGAGATCCAAGCCGATCACCGATGATGGCCGCGATCCTTGCCCTGCTTTCGCCCCCCGCTCGCACACCGACAAGTTGGCAGATTTGTGGGACGGGAGGCGTTGTGGCGATCTCCAGAATTTCCCGTCGCGTCGAGACTAGCATGCGATAGTGCGCCTGGCCCAGGATGCGCGGTTGCGCATTTTCGGACGGAGTCAGGATATCCCGCCCCGTTGCCTCCATCCGCGATGGCTTGCCCGGTCCGTCAGGCCAGATCGTATCGATCGAGGTTGTCCTGCGGATCGAGCAAGGGCGCCGCAAGGGAGCGACGCCAGCCGATTGTCTCGCCAAAGGGTATTGTGGGGGTACGCTCATGCTGTTTCATCCCATGTCCGGGCCAATTCGGCGACGCGGCGGCGCAGTCGTTCTGCTGTAACCGCCAGTTCCTGCGGGTCGCCCGGCGTCTGCCCGTGAAGGCCTAGCGGCTGACCTGTCCAGCGGGGCACCAGATGAACATGGACATGAAATACCGATTGGCCGCCGTCGCCGCCGTTAAACTGCAGCAACTGCACGCCGACGGGTTGTAGCTCCGCCACGATCACGCCCATCAGGCGCTTGGCGCAACGGAACAAAGGCGCAACGGAGCGATCATCGAGCTCCAGCAGATTCCGCGCCTGGTCATGCTTCGGGATGATCAACATATGGCCCGAGGATTGCGGAAATGCGTCCAGGAACGCCAAGACATCGCCGTCTTCGTAGATACGGTGGCAGGGCAGATCCCCCCGGAGAATTTTCGCAAAGACGTTGTCTGGATCATATTCTCCGTAAAGGCTCATGACCGCATTCCTCACCCATAAAACGGCGCGGCCCCGTTCGGCCGCTTACACGATTTCATATAATGATGCCGCGCCCATACCGCCGGCAATGCACATCGTGACCACCACATATTTCGCCTTGCGACGCTTGCCTTCAATCAGGACGTGACCCAATTGGCGCGCGCCCGTCATGCCGAACGGATGGCCTATCGAAATCGCGCCGCCATTCACGTTCAACCGGTCGTCCGGCAGGCCGAGACGGTCACGGCAGTAGACGACCTGGCATGCATAGGCCTCGTTCAGCTCCCACAGGTCGATATCCTCGATCCCCAGGCCGTGCTGCTTGAGCAACTTGGGGATGGCATAGACCGGCCCGATGCCCATTTCATCGGGCTCCAAACCGGCAATGGCAAAGCCGCGATATAGCCCGAGCAACGGCAACCCTCGCTGCGCGGCAAGCGAGCCATTCATCAGCACCGACGCGGATGCCCCGTCTGCCAGTTGGCTGGCGTTCCCGGCAGTGACCGTCCCGTTCTCGCGCACGACAGGCTTGAGCTTGGCGAGGCTGTCCAGCGTCGTGTCAGGGCGGTTGCCCTCGTCCTGCTCCAGCAGTGTATCCTGCTCGGATGTTTCACCGGTGACCTTGTCCGTTACCAGCTTGCGCGTGGCGAGCGGAACGATTTCCTGGTCGAAAAGCCTGGCCGCCTGCGCCTGCGCCGTCCGCATCTGGCTGGAATAGGCGTAGGCATCCTGGACTTCGCGACTGATGCCATATCTCTCTGCCACCACTTCGGCCGTTTCGTTCATGGATAGCAACATGCCCGGCTGATGCTCGCGAATCCAAGGCGCCCGCCCTGCCCTTGGGACGTGCGGCGTGGGCGCCACCATGCTGACCGATTCCACGCCGCCTGCAACCACGACCGGAACTCGATCGACGATGATGCGTTGCGCGGCGAAACTCGCTGCCTGGATGCCAGAACTGCATGCGCGCGCGATCGTCACGCCGCCGGTAGAGAGCGGGAGCCCCCCCACAAGGCCAGAGTGGCGCGCTATGTTGTTGCCGCTGTCGCCTTCGGGAACTGCGCAACCGAAAATCACATCGTCCACTTCGGCGGGATCGATCCCCGCGCGCGCCACGGCGTGGCGTATCGCATGCCCACCCATTGTGGCGCTGTGGGTGTTGTTGAAAGCACCGCGAAATGCCTTCGCAAGGGGCGTGCGCGCCGTTGAAACGACGACCGCGTCTGTCATGTGGCTGTCCCTTAATATCGATGACAACTGCCGCAACGAACCGTGACAATTGAAGATGCCCGCGCTACTCTGTCAATCGATAGTTTGAATAAAATCAGCGGTCAGGCTTGGGCGAGCATCAAGTCGATGTACGCGGCAATCATGGGCTCGCCGCCATGCCCGATCCGCCAGCGCTCGAGGCCTTGGCGCGACATGTCGCATGTGCCATCACGCATGGGGCCATCGGTTTTCAGGATATGGTCGACCATCGGTGGGGCGGCTTCCTCCACGCTCAGAATCGGCAGGTTGGCTGATTGCTGACTTGCGCTCTGTCGCTCCGCCATCGGCTTATAAGGCGGGTAATTCGCCGCAGCCGCCTTGTGGTGCAGAATACCGCCAGCCGACAATGACGTGTGCACCGGGCCGGGAAATATCTCCGTCACCCGGATGCCAAACGGTGCCAACTCGGTACGCAGAGTCTCGCTATAGGCTGCCATGGCCCCCTTGGTCGCGCGGTACGGCGCGAGGAAGGGCAATGGGAAGAACAGCGAGCTGGAGTTGATATTGCAGATGACGCCGCGGCCCGCCTTGCGCATGAAAGGTACGGCCATCTGGGTCAACTCGACCATGCCGAAGAAATTCACGTCAAAATATTCGCGCCATTCCGCCATCCCGATTTCTTCGACCGGAAGATAATCGTACCGTATACCGGCATTGTTAACCAGAATGCCGACGTCAGCAGGCATCGAAAATCCCGCCGCGTTGCGAACATCGAGCTGCTGCACTTCAACGCGATTTTTCACGCCTTCGAGCGCTCGGTCCAGGTCCGCGCGCCTGGACGCGTCGCGCAACAGTGCCACGACGCTGAAACCGCGCCGGGCAAACTCGCTTGCAAGCCCGAGACCTATGCCGCCACCGGCACCGGTGATCAGAACCTTGCCGACCGACGTATCGATTGCCATCGTCAAATTCGCTCAGACGACGCGGAAATTCGGGATGACCCAACCATCGCAGATGTCGGTCCATTCCACCATTACTTTCATACCGATCTTGATGTCCTCGGCATTGCACCCGGTTAGGTTGCCCACCAGCCGGACACCACCGGCATCATCCAGCTGGACGACCACCGGCACATAGACGAATTCTTCGCCTGTCGAGGGATGCCGGTTACAAATGGCGTAGCTGAAGACCTCGCCCGTTCCCGCCAAGGTGGGCCAGTTGCGTTCCTTGCTCGAACAATTGGGGCAATAGGCCGTTGGCGGCATTCGGAACTGGCCACAAGACGCGCACTGGCACGCCGTCAGACGGTGCTCTTTTGCGGCTTGCCAGAACGGTTCGGTATCCGGGTTGGTCGAGATGTGGATATACTCTCCAGGCAGAATGCGCGCTGGGCCATAGGCAATGGAAGTAGACATCAGGCGCTCCTCAGGATCAGGCTCGAAACCGGAATGGGGGCCGGCCCGCCCGTCACCAGCGCGAGCTCGCAATCCGCGACCTGGTTGATGGCCGTGCCTCGAAGCTGCTCCACCGCTTCGAGGATATGGGTCATGCCGATAATATAGGCTTCGCTCAGTTGCCCACCGTGCGGGTTGACCGGAACGCCGCCGTTGACGCCCTTTCCAGTCGCAGGATCATAGCGCAACTTGCCCGACAAGACATAGTCGTTGCCTTCGCCGCGCTCACAGAAGCCGTAATCTTCCAGCTGGGCGAGCACCATCGAACTGAAGTGATCATAAATCAGCGCCACGTCCATATCTGCGGCGCGCAGGCCTGACTGCGACCAAATGCGGTCCGCCACAAACAGGTGACCCGAACTCGTGAATTCAGAATCGGGCATACCCATCCAGCCAAAGGCACGGCCCCACGACCGCGATGCACCGTGCGCGCAGGCGTGGATGAAGGCCGGCTTATGGCGGCAATCCTTGGCGCGATCTGCCGTGGTGGTGATGACTGCGATGGCGCCATCGGTTTCCAGACAGAAGTCGAGCCGCCGCAAGGGATCGGCCAGCATGACCGATGCGAGATAGTCCTCCTTGGTGAGCGGGGTACGACGGATCGCCTTTGGACGGTTCAGCGCATGCTGGCGAGACGCCATCACGATCTCCGCAAATGCGTCTTCGGTCGAGCCGTACAGATACATGTGCCGCCGCGCGAGCACGCTCATCAGATGCCCCGGACCGATAAGCCCTGATGGCTGCATGAAACTATTTTCGGGATCGGACTTCATGGACGCGGAAATCTTGCCCAGCCGTGCATCGGGAACTTGCTGCACCGCCATGACCGTCACAGCATAACGGCAATCCTCGTTCATCAGACCCGCCGTTGCCAGACCGACCGAGCCGGCAACACCGCCGCCGCCCGACGTTAGCGCTGCGGTGAACGATACCTGGGACATGCCCAGCGTTTCCATCAGCGATCCGGTGTCGAACTTGTCAATATATCCCGCGCTGGCGCCGGCATAATAGGCAAAGCCGTCAATGTCCTTGACACTGATGCCCGCATCCTCGCACGCCTTGAGGATAGCTTCCCCCGCCAAGTCGTTCATCGTTCGCGGCCAGCTTTTGCCGCGCAAATAATAGTCTGTGGCCCCCACCCCTACGATGGCGCACTTATCCTGATGGCTCCAGCTCACAGTATCTCCCTCGGCCACCATGTGGCGCATGCCGGAACGCAGCCTGAAGATGAAACGTCCCAAACACCAAAAACTCGCCACGTCTACCTAACGACCGTTCGAAGGTTGGCAAGTCTTTTTTTGAAACGCAACGGACTGATACCGCGGTTTCCAGGAGGGTAGCCGGTCGCCGCTGAGTCCGAAAAGATGGGGATTTTTCCGGGTTCCGTGAGGAGCGCAACGGTCGCGGTTCAAGATCCGAAGGGGTGAATTCCCGATCGCCCGAATTCGGATCGCATACATCTGTTAACCAATAATGCGCCGCTCTAAACTTGACCGGCTGTCCCGAAGTCAGGCACGCAACCCGTCGAACAGCAGGCTCGCATAGGTTTCGCCGATCTGCTCGATCGTGCTGCGCTTCTCGTCAAACCATTCAGCGATGAAGGTCATGGCGCCGACGACGACCATCGACGCGACGGCATCAGGAAGATTCTCCCGGATTTCGCCGGTTTTCTTGCCCTCATTGATCAGGTCGCGCCAAAACTGGTTATAGGCTTGGCGATGGCTGGCCTGTTCGGAATATTCGGGTTCCTGAAGATGCGACAGCGTCTGCGCCGAGGCTGCCGCCATGTCTCCGGATTCCGCAATGATCTTTGCAGTGACCACAGTTGCCACCCTGAATTTTTCCTTGACGCTTGCGCCCTCGGGCAGTCGCGCCACCGCATCCTTCACCTTGGCGATGTGTGCATCGATATTGTCGTTCAGGATGGCCGCTAAAAGTGCTTCTTTGGAAGCAAAATAATAATAGAGACTACCGGACTTCATACCGACAGCTGTGGCGATGTCGCGCATGGAGGTGGCTTGGTATCCGTTGCGCCGAAACAGATCAGCCGTCACCTCAAGCACGCGCAGCCGGGTAGCATCGCTTTTCTTCAACGCCGGCTTTGCCTTTGCCGTTTTGCTCGCCGCCGGAGCTACCGACTTTTTGAGCATTGTCTTCATCACATTTCACCCCGTTCGGACTGCTCACTTCGCTTGCCAGAAGGGCATTTGCATCTAGCTGCCAATGCACCCCACTATCAACTATCTGATTGTTGGCCAACCCGAAAGCTATGCTAAACAGCCATGTGACGAACGGAACCGAGAAGCTTGACGCTGTTCAAGCTCTTTTTTTAGCGCATTGGCGCTTAGTGTCTCGGGCAGATCACGGGATATGGCGTTGCCAGACAACGCGTCGCCAATCCAACGCGGAGACCAGACACCCGCCTGTCGGCCGGCTGGCTCCCTTTCTTGCAACTTCGTGCGAGACAGCGTCGTAGTAACGTTACCTCTTACAGCAAGCGCTCGCCCGGCACGGTCTGCTTCCTATCGTTCCGGGTTATTGGTACGGTGCAGCGAAATCGTCTGGCCCGACCACTGCGGCTTGCGCTTTTCGCGCGTTGCGCTTGCCGCCTCCTGGGCGTCTGGGAGGTTGGAGGCGATCGTCGTGTAGAGTTGCTCTATGCGATAGCCTTCGGTCACCGGCAGGTCTTCGGTGAGATTGATGGCTTCCTTCATCATCTGCACGCCGTAGGGGCTGAGTGCGGCAATCTGTCCCGCAATGACAAGCGCGCGGTCCAGCAGGCCTTCCCGCGTTGTAACCTGCAATATTCCGCCATACCGCTCGACATCCTGAGCACTCACCCGCTGACCGGTGAGTGCCATGTATCGCATCCATTTATTGGGTACGAGCCTGGCTGTGTGGCGCGTACCGCCCAAGGCTCCGACCAGCACTTCGGTAAGCGAGAAATGCGCATTATCGGACGCGAGTACAATATCGCAGCTTGCCGCCAGCACCACGCCTGCGCCAACCGCGGCGCCATTGACTGCGCCGACGACCGGCACCGCACATCGGCGTATCGCATCGAAGCAGGCGCGTGACACTTCGGACCGCGCAAGCTGCATTTCGGTAGTCCGCTCCGAAAGCTCGCGCATGTCTGCACCGGCGCAAAAAATCTTGCCCTGGCCAGTCAGAACGACGCATCGTGCATCGACATAATCGTCCCGGACGTTGACGAAAAGTTCTCGAAGCTCGCGAAACATCGCGAGCTTCATGGCGTTTGCGGGCGGGTTGTCGATTGTGACGACAAGCACGCCCTGATAATTGGCGGCCCATTCGGTGCGGATCGGATTTTCGCTCAAAAATGACCTCCTGCGTTTGCGCGAATTGACGTCAGGCGCCGCCTACTCGCCATATCCAAAGAAGTCCGCAGGGCTCGCGGCTAAAGCTTTACAATCCGAGGGATTTTGTGCGGCGGCCCCAACTTGAGCAAATCGTCGTTGGGCACGAGTTCGATCTGTGAATCTACGCCCAGTTGTCGCTGGATTTCGGCCTTGAGACGGCTTCCGAGCGAATCGAGTTCTGGATGTCCGGCATAACCGACACGCAGGCGCAGGAATTCCTCTGGTTCGCGCGGCTTCACGATCTGGAAAAGACCCGCCTTGGATTCAGGTTGCGATTCGACAGTGGGCCAGATGCTGATGGGCAGCAAAGGCTTGCCCGCGACGATGATCTGGTCCCCTGCCCGACCCTTTACCATGAAGCGGGCATGGGTGCGTCCGGACGGACATTTTTCGCGTGTCAACCAAACCAGATCCTCGCTGCGGAAACGGATCAGCGGATCAACGAAGTTATGGAGCGGCGTCGCGACAAGCTCCCCTAATGAGCCATCTTCCACCGGCTCCCCCGTTTCCGGGTCGATATGCTCGACGAAAACCTCGTCTTCCCAAGCGTAAGCGCCGGTGTGATTTGCGGCCTGCAGCGTGATCGTAGCGTCGCCGAGCGACAGGATCTCGATGATGTTCATCTTCCAGCGTTCCGTCAGTGAACGGCCACGCGGCCCCAGCGGCTCGCCGCCCCAGACCACTGCTTTGCAACTGGAAAATACTTCCGCCAGATCGATCCCGGTCTCGATTTCGAACTGCTCAAGCCCCATCAGCAATGGCGTCGACAGCGCCATGATCACGGTCGGCCGATAGATCCGGCAGGTTTCGACCAAACGACCAATTTCAGCGGGCGTGTGATCGAATGCCAGTGGTGTCAGGCCGAACTGGAGCAGAGGCGCCAGTGTCGACCCGCGAATGGTCGGATTGATCGTCACGGCGTAGTCGCCCGGACGCAGCCCCAGATCCCAGAAGCAACGGTCGAAACGCGAGTCGGCCTGCGGTCCGTGAAGATCAGGACGGGCAAGCAAGGTAGGATCGCCAGTGGTGCCGGAACTACCTGAAATCGATCGTAATTCCGATATCGGCACGCACAGGATGCCACCAAAAGGATCACCGGTTTCGGCGCGATATTCTCGGATATCGTCCTTCGTGATGAAGGGTGCCAAACGGGTGAAATCGCTCAGTGAGTTGATATCTGCGGGCTTCACGCCGGCTTCGTCCCACTTCTTGCGAACCAGGCCCGCCTTTTCATAGGCGTTTCCGATGACCTTCTTGAGCGCGGGGAATTGCATGGCCGCGATCTGATCGCGCGGCATGGTTTCGATCCTGGGGTCGAAATATTTGCGTTGGGTTCCCATGACTCTGACGCTCTTCCTGCTGGACTGACTAAATTCGAAAGATGTTCACGAGGTGCGGGTGTGCCCACCGGGGTAATTCCCGCCGCCATAGATCTGATCGAGCAGCTTGTAGTCGATACCGCCCGTCGCCGTACGCGGCATGTCCCCACGAAACTCCACGCTCGATGGCTTTTTGTAAGACGCGATATGTTCACGGCAATGCGCGATGATATCGGCTGGTGTCGCCTGACAGTCGGCCTTAAGCACCACGATCGCCTTGACGGCCTGGATCCATTGCGGGTGGGGTACGCCGATGATGCCGCAATCCTGCACCGCCGGGTGCCGCTTAATGCAAGTCTCCACTTCAGCCGGATAGATGTTTTCGACACCGGATTTGATCATCTGCACCTTCGGGCCGATGAAGGTGAGACTTCCATCAGCCTCACGCCGACCCAGGTCGTTAGTGTGGTGCCAGCCGTTACGGTGACGTTGTGCGTTTAGCTCGGGACGGCGCCAATAGCCCACCATGACGGTAGGTCCGCGGAACACGATTTCCCCCACTTCCCCAATTTCGACGTCGCGGTCCTCGTCATCCACGATGCGCATTTGCACCAGGGGAGAAGGGCGGCCAAAAATGCCGATCGTATGGCGCCCGTATTGCGGCAAAACCGCCAATCCCATCACTTCAGTCTGGCCATAGCCCGGCACGTGGGTTTCGACTGGCTCGACCGTTACCATGCGGTTCCAATCCTCCGTATAGGGGATGGATCGCAGGCTGCTCAGATCGAAGCGGCGGTCTCGATTGAGCTCGATAATCTCGTCCATGGTCTTGCTGACGAGCCAAGTGCGCGTGCATTTGTTATCGTTGATCGCTTCTGCAATGGATGACGCATCGCTTCGCCGCACGAATACGTTGGTGCCGCCCATGTGATAGACCGTGAGGCACTGCATGAGCGTGCCGAGGTGGAATAGCGGCCCTACTCCCAGGAACACCGTTTCGTTGGATATTCGCTGCGTGGGCGCAAGCACCAGATTTTCTAGCAGGATCGTGTTTTGGCTGAGCACGGCGCCATTGGGGCGGCCATCAAATGCCGCAGTGTAGATGATCAAATTGCCCAGACTGGTGTCGACGTGGCGATGGTTGTTACGATCCCGCCGTGCAGAAGCGAGGAAATGTTCATAGGAATCGACCCCTTCGCCGTCATGCAGGAGCCATCGACCACCCTTGAACGTGGCCAGTTCGCGCCCCGCGCGAATCTCGCTGCCGACCTCCTCCTCCTGCCAGAAGATGATCCTGGGTTCGAGGTCATCGATCTGCTCGGCCAGTTCGGACTTGCTTTGGCGCCAGTTGGAAGGGCAAAGCATGGCATTGAGTTGCGACGCGGCGATCAGCAATTCCATAATGCGATCGGAATTCTGGCCAAGCCAAAGGATCCGATCGCCAGCAACCACGCCATTGTCTTCAAGCGCATTGATCAGCCGGTCGACACGTTCCAGAAGTTCGGCATAAGTGCGGCGCTGTCCCGCGTAAACGTGCGCTACCTTGCCGGGGTAGGAACGGACATGTTCCTCCAGAACGGAGTAGAGCGACAACTGGCGAATGGTGTCAAACATCACGTACTCCAAAGGTTTGCGGCTCAAGAGGCCACAAATCCATGACGCCCTGCTCCGGCATGTTGATCGGCAAAACTGGTCTGATCCCGGATGTCGCGCGATCTGGCGGGCTGTGCCACGTTACAGCTGTAATGGTCAGGATAGAGCGAAGCTGCGGTGCTGATCGACCGTGCCCATGACCCCGGTACGCATCCGGACAAGCGGCAACGCCCGCGCCTGGATAGCCGTGATCAATATTTCTCCGCCTGCTTCCTCGAGCAACCATTCCTGGTCGTCGTAAAAAGTCTTTCCCTCGGGCGAAACGAATCCGAATGCCGGACCGAAGTTGACCATTCGCCAGGGCGAAAAACCAAGATCCTTCAGCCGGTCCGCTGCGCCTTCACGCGCGCAGATCACGCCAGCCCGGGCGAATGCCGTTGTCGCATCCAAGTTAAGCGCCGCCATTCCATCGATAATCGCGTCGGTTATGCCAAAGGCCACCTTGATCGGTAAGCGGCGCATGAACATTTCGGAGCGACCGGCGTCAAAAATGAAGTTTTCCGCGATGGCGACGCATCCAGCCAAGTTGGCCACCGAGATTTCATATGGCCAGAAATGCGCATATTCTGACGATCCAGACGTGAACAACACCATCGAACCCGCCTCGACGCCCATTTTTTCGAACATCTTCATTCCGAACTGGGCGTCGACATAGACATCGCGGAAGCTGATGGGGTAGCCGATCACGCCATGACTGGTGCGGATACAGCCGTGAGCCATAACGCGTTCATCTGTTGCCGATCCCATCATCGGCTTGACAGCTACATCCACTTCCCGCTCTCCTCATCCCGGGGCAAATTCGCAGCGTCCCCGACTTTTCCAGTCGTAGAAGCGCGGCGGAAGATAACTCATGCGTCTGTAAGCAACTTCGGGTCGGCGATCTTGAAAAGCTTGGCAGCCGTAAGGCCAAGGATATCGGCTTTTTCCGATTCGGAAATGTCTATATCCCGAAAGTTTTCAGCGATCACTTCGCGCGAATAAGGGAACGACCCCTCTAAGTGCGGATAGTCGGTCGCGAACATCAGCGTCTGATGCCCGAGAACGCTGCGGCTCTCGACTGCCGACCTGTCATGCGAAAATGCCGCCTTGACTTGCTGAGCGATGATCTCGCTCGGCATGCGGCTGAGCTTTGGCCGCACATAGTGAAGGTGGGCGGGGTAGATCTCGTCGAGCACCTCGGCGAGATAGTTGAGATAGGAAGAACCGCATTCCATCGTCGCGACCGTCAGCGCAGGGAACCGATCGAGCGCACCGCACGATACGAGATAGGCAACAGCATCGATCGGCCCGCGGCCCGACAGCATGTAGTTGATCAAAGCCGCGCCGTTGCCGCGCTCCATCGTGGTCTCGCCACCGGTTCCCGCGTGCAGGATCAAAGGCATCGCGTTGCTGGCAGCCACGTCCCACACTTGATCCCACTGGTCGGAATTGTAGGCGGGCGTATCACCAGGCAGGCGGCCCGGGATCATTGCAGTCGGAAAACCCAATCCCGCGCACCGCTTGAGTTCGGCGGCCGCATCTTCGATCGAGCACATCGGCAGAATGGCCGCCGGCACAAAAATGTGCCGGTAATCCTTGAAATGTTCGAGCAGCCAGTCATTGTAGACGATGCAGGAGGCGATCTCCAGGTCACGATCTCCCAGGCGCGACGTCATCAGACCCAGGGTGGGGTAGATCACCTCGGCATCGACGCCGTCGCGGATCATGTCCTTGATCCGCAGATCAATTTCGTAGCGCCCGATCTTTTCGTTGCCGGAGACGCCATCGGCCACCTGCATCTTCAGCAGCGTCTTGCCATTGCCATCGACGAAAAAATTCTTCTCGTCCTTGCGCGTCATCAACGCCTTGTCGCGCATTCCGACCGGCAGTTTGTCAGCCCACAACGTACGGGGCTCGACCACATGAGAGTCGCAGCTGAGGACATAGGGTTTCATGGCAGACTTCTCCACACCGCTGTTTCTTTCTATCAAGCGTCCGGTAAAGTTTGTCAGCACACGAGTCAAGCGGGGCGACCCACAGACCCCTATTTTTCTAATTGACGCATGATAGATTTTTCGACAGCGTAATTTGGAGAGAGGTGCGGCACGATCGCGGTGCGTTAACTGAGAATGTCCTGAGACGTCGCCTAAAGGCTGGCTTCGCGGATCTTAAAGGACAGGTTTTTACTGCGAGCGGCCGATGCACCAGCCGGCCAAGTCGATGGCGACAACGGGGCGTCGAGAAGACAGTTTGGTAAGGTCTGCATTATGCCGCCATAGCAAAACGATCTAAATACATTCTCCCCAAGCGATAGAAGATGCCAATACCCATGCGCCTTCCTCGCATTCGGGCCTTTAATTTTGCTGCCTCGCAGAAATGGTGGAAATAAATATTGGTAATTATCACTAATTAGCCGATTTCTTTCATTATCTATAGCATCAAATGGTATCTATATTATGATAGTCGGAGACGATAATTGAACAACGGTTCATCTTTCACTCTCGCAAGCATTCTCGAGGCCAACGCCCGTAACTATGCTGATGCGCCAGCATTCGTATTCGAGGGAACGCAGCTTTCACATGCGCAATATCTCGCGCGAGGGAAACAGCTTGCTGCGGCATGGAGCAAGCTCGGGCTTGCCAGGCAGGAGCGTGTCGCCGTGATGAGCCGAAACCGGCTCGAAATATGCGAGGTCTACGCCGCCAGCGAAGTTGGCGGCTTCATCACCGCCACGATCAGCTTCCGGTTCGCTGCGCCGGAGATCGCCTATATCGTCAACGACAGTCTGCCGCGCATTCTCGTGTTCGAAGAGGAATTTGTAACGACGATCGACAGCATTCGCGGGTCGCTTTCGTCGGTCGAGCATTTCGTTTGCATCGGCAATCCGCCGGAATGGGCCTTGCGCTATGACGATGTGTTCCAGACCGGCGACCCCTCGTTTTCCGCCGTCGTTGAAGACACTGACATCTGCTCCATCATCTACACCAGCGGCACCACCGGTCGTCCCAAGGGCGTAATGCTCACGCACCGCGGCAAAGTCGCCTGCGCCAATTCCATCAGTTCGCTCATGGCCGCCGGCCCGTCGGACCGCATCCTGCTTATGATGCCGATGTTCCATGTCGGCGCCAAGGACATGTCGCTGGGCCAGAGCTGGCGCGCGGGTGCAATCCACCTTCATCGCGATTTCGACCCGGAGTTGATCCTGCGAACCATTCAGGAAGAGCGCATCACGATCACCCACATGGCGCCGACGATGATCCAGACGCTCCTGGATCATCCCAAGGTCGATGACTATGATTTGAGCAGCCTGCGCATGATCGTCTATTCTGCTGCGGCCATGCCGACAGCACTCCTGCGGCGCGGCCTTGCCAAGCTGGGTCCGGTTTTCCTGCAAATGTATGGCCAGACCGAGGGCTCGGGCATCGTGCTGCCGATCGAAGCCCATCTGCCCGATGGTGATGATCGGGACCGGCGCCGGCTGCAATCGATCGGCATTCCCTTCCCCGGCGTCCTGGTGCGCATCGTCAATGACGAGGGACAGGACTGCGCCGTGGACGAGCCGGGCGAAATACTCCTGCGCGGCCCGATCTTGATGAAAGGCTATTGGAACAATTCAAGCGCCACGATCGAAACGCTGCGCGACGGCTGGTTGCATACTGGTGACATGGGCAAGTTCGACGAAGACGGATATGTCTATCTGGTCGATCGCAAGAAGGACATGATCGTCTCGGGCGGCGAGAACATCTATTCGCGCGAAGTCGAGGAAGCGCTCTATCAGCACGATGCAATCGCCAACGCGGCTGTCATCGGCGTCTCTGATGAAAAGTGGGGCGAGGCTGTTCGAGCCGTCGTCCAGTTGCGTGATGGGGCAAATGCCAGCGTGGCCGAGATCATCGCCCACTGCCGCACGTTAATCGCGGGGTACAAGTGCCCGAAAAGCATAGTTTTCGTCAGCGATCTGCCCAAACTGCCCAGCGGCAAAATCAACAAGATCGTCATCCGCAAGGAACATGGGGCGGCCTGACGAAGGCACTCAAAAACGGCCTGCAGGCCGCACCGGTAAGAACGCCGATGCGGCCGGCGCCGAAACCCAGATAGCCGGGATATCAAGCGAACAGAGCGGCTCGTCCATGAACCTCAGAGCTGCGCCTTGGCCGCTTGACGATATTTGTGCAGCAGGGGTTCGGTATAGCCATTGGGTTGCCCGACGCCTTCGAATATCAGCGCTCGCGCTGCCTGGAAGGCAAGGCTGTCCGCAGGATTGGTGGCCATCGGGCGATAGGCGTCATCCCCTGCATTCTGCGCGTCGACCTTGGCCGCCATGCGCAACAGGGCATCGTCAACTTCGCGTTCATTGACCACGCCGTGCAGCAACCAGTTCGCGATGTGCTGGCTGGATATACGCAGCGTCGCTCGGTCCTCCATGAGGCCCACATCGTTGATGTCGGGCACCTTGGAGCAACCGACGCCCTGGTCGATCCAGCGCACGACATAGCCAAGGATGCCTTGGGCATTATTGTCAATTTCCTCGCGGATGTCCTCCGCCGACCAGTTCCTGCCTGCCGCGACGGGAATGGTGAGGAGCGCATCCAGACTCGCGCTGCCCTCTGCCATGCGCTCGCGCTGCCGGGCAAACACATCCACCTGGTGATAATGCGTGGCATGCAGGGTCGCGGCCGTGGGCGAAGGAACCCAGGCGGTGTTGGCCCCCGTCCTGGGATGCCCCACTTTTTGCGCCAGCATGTCGCCCATGCGATCGGGCATGGCCCACATGCCCTTGCCAATTTGCGACTTGCCTGAAAGACCGCATGCTAGGCCTATCTGCACGTTGCGATCCTCATAGGCCTGGATCCAAGTACTGGACTTCATGTCACCTTTGCGCAGCATTGGACCGGCATGCATCGAACTGTGCATCTCGTCGCCGGTGCGGTCGAGGAACCCTGTATTGATGAACATCACGCGATCCTTCACAGCGTGGATGCAGGCGGCCAAGTTTGCACTGGTGCGACGTTCCTCGTCCATCACTCCAATCTTGACCGTATAGCGGTCAAGACCGAGCAAATCCTCGATGGCATCGAAAAGGTCGTTGGCGAAGGCGCATTCCTCCGGCCCGTGCATCTTGGGCTTGACGATGTAGATCGAGCCGGTGCGGCTGTTGCGAAGGGCGTCCTCGCCCTTGATGTCGTGCAATGCGATCATGCTCGACATGATGCCGTCCAGAATGCCTTCGGGCGCTTCGCTGCCATCGCGCAGCAGGATTGCCGGATTGGTCATTAAATGGCCGACATTGCGCACCAATAACAGCGAGCGCCCGGGCAGCACGAATTGGCCGCCATCGGGCGCCAGATAACGACGGTCATCGTTCAGCCGCCGGGTCACCGTCTGGCCGCCTTTTTCGAATGTGTCTTCAAGGTTGCCCTGCATAAGACCCAGCCAATTGGAATATGCCGCCACCTTGTCCTCGGCATCGACCGCCGCGACCGAATCCTCGAAATCGCAGATCGTCGTGATCGCCGCTTCCAACTGGACGTCCGCAATGCCGGCAGGATCGCCCCGACCGATTGGATGCTCTCTGTCGATGACGACCTCGATATGCAGGCCATTGTGCGCGAACAAAAGATTATCACCCGCCCGTCCGACACGTTGGGTAGCATCTTTGAGAGCTAGCTCGCCCCCGGACCAATTGGTCCAAGAACCCTGCGCCAGCGGGACGGCCTGATCGAGAAAATTCTTGGCCCATGCGATGACCAAGGCCCCTCGCGAGGCATCATAAGCCTTGCCCGCTGCGGCGCCCGGTATGGCATCTGTCCCGTAAAGAGCGTCGTAAAGGCTGCCCCAGCGCGCATTGGCCGCGTTGAGCAGGAAGCGTGCGTTGAGAACCGGCACTACCAATTGCGGACCGGCAACCTTGGCCAGTTCATGATCGACATTACACGGCGAAACCGTGAATGGCGCCGGTTCGGACACCAAATAGCCGATATTGGTTAGAAATTCCTTGTAGGCAGCCATGTCCTGTGGCGCTCCGGCCTGCTGCTGGTGCCAAGCATCGATCTGCGCCTGAAGGATATCGCGCTGGGAGAGAAGTGAGTGGTTGCGGGGAACGAAATGGTCAAAGATGGTCGCTGCGCCTTGCCAGAACGCGTCCTGTGAAATGCCGGTCCCCGGCAAGGCCCGCGTTTCGACGAATTCGGCCAGAATGGCTGCAACCTTGAGCCCTGCTCTATCAACATAACCGGTCATGCACATTCTCCTGCTCTGTTGGTCAAGGTGACTAGTCCAGCCATCAAGCCTAGAGTAGAATGAAATAATTCAAATGACCTTATCCGCACGGTTTATAATGTTCGATCCTGATTATGACCTGTTTCTCTCCATCATCGAGTCAGGCTCGATCTCCGCCGCTGCGCGCGTGCGCGGCCAGTCGGTCGCGGCCTATTCCAAGCGCTTGGCACAACTGGAGCAGCGCCTGAACGCGCAACTCATCAACCGGACGACCCGCCGGCTTGCCCTTACCGCTACCGGGGAAGAACTGTTCAATACTCTTATGCCGATCCGGGCGGCACTGAAAGCGGCGGAGGACCATATACTTGGTCGCAGCAAGGAGATCAGCGGACCCTTGCGAATAACCGCGCCCACATCATTTGGCCGGCTCCATGTCCTGCCCTGCCTTGAAAGGCTGCTGCAGACTTATCCCGGCATCCAACTCCACATCGATCTTTCTGACGAATTCGTCGATCTTCTGGCCGGTCGTTACGACCTGGCTATTCGCATTGGCCCTAACGTTGGTCGGAATCTGCTCTGCCATCGGCTCGGCACTAGCCGTCGCGTGCTGTGTGCAGCCCCCGCCTATCTTGCCAGATTCAACGAACCCAATAATCTCGATGAACTAGCCCATCATCGCTTGTTGGCGACGGATAGCCAACTCCCTTGGCACCTTAGCGGACCGGAAGGCGCGGTTATCCAGAATGGGGCCAGCCACGTGCGGACCAATTCGAGCGAAGTTGTGCGGGAACTAGCTTTGTCAGGCCAGGGTATTTCCCTGCGATCGTTGTGGGACGTCGGCGACGCGTTGGCGACAGGTGCGCTCAAGCGCATTCTCGTTCAATACGAAGGCTCGCAAGACGTGGGCATCTACGCCGTCCACGGCCACACGCCCGCACTTCCCGCAAGGGTCCGGGCTATGATCGACGTTCTTTCTGCACATTTACGAGCGGCGGGCCTTGTATAGCCTGCTTGTGACGACTGGCCTTTCATTCCCGGAACGAGCGATGGGAGAGAGCCGATCAAGCAAGGCGACCCTGCTTTAAAGTTTATCAAGCGATTGGCAGAATTTTCTTGAGGCCCATCGAACGACCCGATAGCGTGCATGGTTAGACCGAGTTATCTGGTCGATTCCACCCGCGTCGAGCATCGCGCGTTTTACCCGCCGGTTCAGGCCGGTGTTTTCAATCACTGAACGATGGCCAGCGAAAAATTGTCGGTCGCCCCGCGACTGACGCTTGGCCATAGCTAAACGGATTTGCGCATGGTCATGATACAATCGAGCGAACAACCGCAAACCTTCGTACCGACCGCGACTACTTTGGCAGCCCTGCTGGCATGCGGAATTTTTGTCACAATCGGCTTGTTCTCTCCGGGCCTGGTTCTACCGCAAATGGCTATGGCGTTCTCCAGTACGCCCAGTGCACTGCTTCTAAGCGAGTTGACTGGCACCATTGCCGGCTTTTCGTTCGCCTTAAGCGCTCCGTTCTGCGGCGCATTGGTGGGCCGGCGCGGTTGCCGCCAAGTGATTCTGCCTGGTCTTGTGCTCTTCGCGGTCTTTGGGGTCTTGCCGGCCGCGCTCGACAACCTCTGGCTGATCGTGATAGCCCGCTTCCTGCTGGGCATTGCAACTGCCGCGGTGTTCACCGCCGCGCTTGCCGGCATCGGCACCATGGCACCCCACATTCGCGCAAAGATGTTCGGCTGGTTTTCCGTTGTCGGTGGCGTTGCCGCCATCATACTTTTTCCGATCGTTGGCCAACTCGGGCATTTTGGCTGGCGTCCCGCTTTCCTGGTGCACCTGACGTCGCTTGCGGTCCTGCCGTTAGCGCTTGCCATTCCGGCCTCACTTGGCCGCCGCCCCCGTGCGGTCGATACCATGCAGGCCGACCAGGGAGTGCCGCGCTGGAACCGTGCCATGCTGGGCATCCTGCTTATTTCGGCATTAGCCGGAATGGGCATGATACTTTCGCCGATGTACGGGCCGATCTATCTTGCCTCGCTCGGACTGACGGATACGCGGTTTGTGGCGATACCTCTCATGATAGGCGCGGCTGCGGCAGTGTTGGGTTCGGCCGCTTATGGCGTGGCCAACCGCATTTTCGGGATCCGGGGGATCTTCATCGCCGCCGGAAGCCTGATGGGGACCGCCTTGATCGTTGCCGGGCTGACCCGCAATATCATCGTCTTTTCGGCGGCTATCGCGGGAATGAGCGCAATGGTGGCATTGCTGAGCCCGAACCTGAACGCCGCCGCCGTGCATTACAACCGGCCAGAGCGCGCCGCGCAGGCAATCGGCCTGACCAACGGGATGATGTTCGGTGCGCAGTTATTGTTTCCCTTCCTCGCCGCTGCGGCACGTGCGCATCTCGGCATTTCGGGTGTGTTTCTCGCATTCGGTGTAGTGATCGTGGCCGCGGCCTTGCTGATGACAACCATGCGGCCGCCAACTCCGACGGGCTGACAGCGCTGATGCACCAGGGCGTGAAATGCCGCGCAATATTTGCTGGCCGCCGTCGAATGCTCGCTCTGCGGGAGGCCTCCAGGCTGCGACGACAGAATTAAAACGAAAACTGAGGGCTGCCACCGTCGGCTTGAATTCGACCAAAACCCGGGGTGGCGGTGCAAAGATAATCCGACATGTTGTCGCCCCGAGTTCGCCTCAGGGCCTTATTCTTCATCTACCGCCAGCCCCCAAGACGCCTATAGGCTAATTTCGATGGTCGAGAACACACGCACGGCTATAGCATGGGCGTCAGTCGATACGCCCGTTCAGACATGCGATCGGTAAGTCGACGGTCTCATGCGATTGGCGCCATTCGGTATAATTTCCGGTCTCCTCTTTCAGGATATCGAGATAAAGGTCACGATTTTTCCGCAAGTTGTCGGTTATGCCAGGAAGCCCGATCACAAGGCGTTCCTCATCGTTCACCTGCGGCAGCCGCATCGCAATCATGCCACCGCCCTTGGTGATCGTGTCAAAGGTGCAGGCCCAACCCTGATGGCGAACTTCGGCAATCTGCTGCATCAGGGTTTGGATACAATCGCGTGGCTGCCCCTCGTCAGTTTCGGCATTGGTGCGCATAGCAATGCGCTTGATGTCGGCATCGGGCATGTCCGCCAACAGCATCAAGCCCGTCCCCGAGCGGATCAGTGGCCGCCGCGATCCCTTGACCATGAACAGCCGGACCGGCTTAGTCGACTGGACGATATGAATATATTCTGACCAGATTTGGTTGCGCACGGCCACGACGACAGCTTGGCCGGTACGTGCGTTGACCCGCCGTAGCAACCGCATCAGCAAGCCATCGCTAATCATCGTGCCGTTTACCCAATTGCCCAGCAGAGCTACCCTAGTCGTAGGGCTGAAAGCGCGCGTTTTTGGATTGAATTGCAGATAGCCCATCATGACCATGCTGCGCAGTAAAACCGATGTGCTCGATTGCGGCATCCCCAGTAATTCAGAAACTTCGAACACCGGAGCTTCGCGCCTAAGTACGTCGAAAAGCTCGAGAATCCGTAGTACACGGCCAGCAGATTTGACGACGCCTTCCGTCTCGCCGTGGTTCCAGCCAACGACATGCCGTTCACCCAATGACCGCGACAGTTGGCTCATTTGCATCGGCTCTCTCCTATTTTCGAACTAGCATTTGAAAACTAACTCTGTCAAGCTCGGGAGAACCGGAGCTAGTTGTCTGTTTGTCTTGGAACATTCATGCGGCGGGAAATCGCAATGATGCCAAATGCCGATAATCTTACGCGCCGATGGAGCGACGTTGCTGCGGTGATTCAGCTGTGATCATCACCGTGTCGTGGGCGGTGTACGACGCAGCTTGGCCGCCGACACACGATCGCTGCGAATGCATGCAAGCTGCCACAAGGACGTTCAGCTTTTGGAGTAACTTCAGGCCGCAGGAAGGCGCCGAACCGCCACAATAGGCGGATTGAACTGCACAAAATAACCTGCGCCCCTTTGGAGAGAGGATCGCTTATTATGACCATTCATCCGACTTTTTGCAGGATTTGCTACCATTTGTGCGGCGCCATGGTGGAGGTGGACGAAGAAGGGCGGGCCATCTCCATGACGGGGGATCGCGATAATCCAATCTACAAGGGCTATCATTGCGTGAAGGGCCGCGCCTCACCCTCAATTCACAATAGTCCTGAGCGCCTTCTGCACACGATGAAGCGGATGCCCGACGGCAAGTTCGAACGCATCGATGTTAACGTGGCGCTCGACGAAATTGCCGAAAAGCTAGCGATGATCCTGAAGCGCGACGGGCCGCGGGCCATAGCATCCTATCATGGCACCGGCATTGTGGGACAAACGCTGGCGATGGCGTCCACCCACGCTTTCATGGAAGCGATCGATTCGCCCATGTCGTTCAGCAACGAATCGATTGATCAGCCTGGCAAGTCGGTAGCCAAGGGCCTGCATGGTGTCTGGCAGGCGCCAGGCAATGGCTGGCGCGAACCCGATGTGATCCTGGTGATCGGCATGAACCCCCTCGTCAGCCACAATGGCTTTCCGTTCGGCAACCCTGCGGCCTGGATCAATGATCGGATCGCCAAGGGGACAAAGCTGATCGTCATCGATCCCCGCCGTACCGAAACGGCCAGGAAAGCAACGCAATTTCTCCAGCCGCTGCCTGGTCAGGACGCCGCGATCCTTTCTGCGATCGCCCGGATTATCATCGACGAAAAACTTTATGATCACGCGTTCGTGGCCGAACATACGCAGGGGCTGGATGAACTAAGAGCTGCACTCGATCGCTTTGACGCCAAGACGGTCGCATCTGTGGCAGGCATCGACGCCGATGAACTGGAGACTGTTGCCAGAACTTATGCAGCTGCAAAGCGGGGCTATGCCATATGTGGCACCGGGCCGAGCATGAGCGGGTCGTCCACGCTGATCGAGTATCTCAGGATGTGCATCGAAACGCTGTGCGGCCACTATATGCGAGAAGGCGAACTATTACCCGTGGCGGGCGTGACGATGGCGGCGCCGGTGGCCAAGGCCCAGGCCACGCCGCCATTTCCCGCCTGGGGCGAGAAGTTCGGCGGCCCGTCCACCCGCGTGCGGGGCCTGCGCGCCTATTTCGCCGGCTCTGCGCCCATGCCCACTTCTGCGCTGCCCGACGAGATTCTGATGCCGGGCGAAGGGCAGGTACGCGCCTTCATCTGCTGCGCGGGCAATCCGGTGCTTGCCTGGCCCGACCAGAACCGCACGGTGACGGCGCTAAACAGCCTTGAATTGAGCGTTGCAATTGACATCAAGATGACTCCTTCGGCAGCGCTGGCTGATTATGTGATCGCGTGTAAACAGCATCTGGAAACGCCGGGCCTGAGTTACCTGTCCGAGGGTCTCGCATTCTATTCCACCGGCGTTGGCGTCGATGAGTCGTATGGACAATACACCCCGGCCATCGTGCAACCGCCCAAGGGATCGCAAGTGGTGGAAGAGTGGGAAGTGTTCTACGGCCTTTGTCAGCGACTAGGCCTTCCCTTCACGATCCATGGCTTGAACGGCACGTCCTTTTCGGCAGACATGGCCCGGAAGCCGACCACGGATGATCTTCTTGCGCAGTTCATGGCCGGATCGCGGATTACGTTCGAAGAACTGAGAAGGCATCCCCACGGGGCCATCTTCCCGGACCACGCCGCGATGGTGTTGCCGAAGGACAGATATTGGGAAGGCCGCCTGCAATTGGCCGACAGCGACATGATTGCCGATCTGCAAGATTATTTGCTCGCCCCGGACCAGGAAACGGGATTTCCGTTCCGCATGATCAGCCGCCGCATGCGCCATACCTTCAATTCGATCGCTCATGATCCGGCGACGAAGGGCTTGCCTTACAACCCCGCGTTCATGAACCCCGCAGATCTGGACGCGCTTGGCTTGGCAAGTGGTGATGTCATCGAACTGCGGTCGCGTTATGGCGCAATTCTGGGGGTGGTGGAACAAGACCGCGAGCTCCGCCCCGGCTTGGTGTCCATGTCGCACGGTTACGGCGCCGGGACCGATCGCGACGACGAATTGCTTGCCATCGGCAGCCCAACTTCGCGATTGAGCGGCCTCGACGATTTTCCCGAACGGTATAGCGGCCAGCCGCGGATGAGCGCGATCCCAGTCCAGATCCGCAAATCAGCCACGGCAGAACGCCTTATCCAGCCAAACGCGCAAGATGAATCGGTTGGAAAGCCATGATCATGGCGATCTCGCGAAGCTCCGATCCGCTACGTGATTTGCGCTGGCCCGTGCGCACAACGCCGCATCTGCCTGTTGCATGGCCTTGCCATGCATCCCAACATCGACCGGCCAAACGTCCCCCTCTGGAGTTCGCGCGTGCCTGACTTGCATGAAGTACTTGATCTCGAACCCTTGGGCGAGGACCGTTGGCGTTCTGTGGCGGGCGACATGAACGCGGGCGGCGAAGTGTTCGGCGGCCAGTATCTTGGCCTGTCTGTCCATGCCGCTATGCGCAGTACGCCGGGGCGAACGCCCCATGCCTTGAGCGCATTCTTCCTGCGCAGCGCCCGGGCCAGCGAACCGGTGGAATACCATGTCGAACGAACCCGCGATGGCCGTGCCTTCGCGCATCGTCGCGTCAGCGCCTGGCAAGAGGGCAAGGAAGTCTATCGAGCGGAGATCAGCTTCCACGAACCTGAAGAAAGTCAACCTGCGCACGCGGTCCGGCCACCCGCTGCGCCGGCCATAGAAAGCTTAAAGTCGCATCACCAGTGCGTGCTGGATCGAGCCGACGAACTCGATGCGCTGGTGGTGCACCGCGTGATCAACCGCGCCACTTTCCAAAGCTATTTTCCTGACCCGCTGGAAGGGCTCGGCAAACTTGCCACCCGCCCCTACACACTGGCGTGGGTTAGCCCCGCGCCCGCGCCCAAGCCTGGGGACACGATCGGTGTTTACTCGACGATAGCCTATCTGACCGACGCCTGCGCGAATTTTGCCGGACGGATCATGCATGCCCCCCAGCTGCATGACGGGGAACTCGCGTCCAGCTCGCTCAACCACGCTATCTGGTTCCATGCCCTTCCTCAGTCGATGGACAAGGTCCTCTATGAGGTGGAGAGCCCCTACGCTGGCGGCGGTCTCGCCTACAACCGAGGCACCATGTTCGACGCGCAAGGCGCAGTAATCGCTTCCATCACCCAAGAGGCGTTGATCAGACGGCAGTGCGGATCGCAAGCGTGATGGCGCATTGGTCATCCTTCCCTAAACAAAATGAGCTTCCGAGAGGAGACTGGTGAAATGACCCGGCCCAGCGCGGCAATCATCGGAGCAACAGGCGTGGTGGGGCGAGGTATCGCGCGTATGCTGCATCAAGCGGGGTGGCGGGTGACGGCAATCGGCCGGGATGAACACAAGCTCGCCGCATTGACTGCTGAGTTGGGCGGGCAAGCCCACACCATCGCGGGCACCGTGGCCGACGATGCCTCGGCGGTCCACACCGCCACGCAAGCGGCCGAGCGATGTGGGAATTTCAATGCCGTAATCACGGCGGTCAATCGTCCGGTTTCGTCCCAACCAGCGCTGGGCATGACCGCAGACACGCTGGTCGATTTCTTTCGCGAGAACGTTGCCACCCATCATAGCGCCGCGAAGGCATTTTTGCCGCTTCTGGCGGAAGGTGGGCGATATGTCGGTCTCGGCGGCGGAATGGCCGATTTCACCGTTCCGGGGCTTGTAGGGGTTTCGGTCTGCCAGGCCGCCCAGCGCAACCTGTTCCGCTTCCTTGCGCAGGAAGGTGAACAACGTGGGACATCGGTTGTCGAACTGATGCTCTATTCGCACATCGTCGATCCGGCCGACGAAGCCACCGCCGATCCACGCAGCATCCGCGCCGACGAAGTGGGACGACATGTCCTTGCGATTCTCGAAAGGCCGGCAGAATTCAACGGCCCCATCCTCGCGCTGAAATCGCGCAAACAGGTCGGCCTGCCTGAACGCACCGCTTAGGACAACGATCGATGGTGTCCCACGGTGTGGTGTAGGTGGGTGCTGAGTTGGTCACCGTGATTTTCGGCTAGGCTTGGGTTGCGAGCTCGAACCTGACGTGATCCCAAGATGACCACGGCTCTGCTCGACCGTGTCACCCATCACTGCGATATCATCGAGACCGGCAACGACAGCTGGCGCTTCAAAAACCGCAGTTAACCGCCACCCTCGCCCTCCCTTCGCCCCCGATTCCGGCCCCCCAAATCATCCGGACGGAACTGGACGAGGGGGGACGTCACCGGAAAGCCGATGCCTATTATGCCTGATTTTCGGGGATTTTTCGAGCGAGAAATGGCTTGGCAAGGGGGGTGCCCTGGTGCCGGTTGCAGGAATCGAACCCGCGGCCTGATGATTACAAATCAACTGCTCTACCATCTGAGCTAAACCGGCTCACCAGTGGCGCCGTGGCACACCGTAGCGAAAATGGTGGGCGGTGACGGGCTCGAACCGCCGACCCTCTCGGTGTAAACGAGATGCTCTACCAACTGAGCTAACCGCCCGCTTTCGCGTGGACCGCGCTATTGCGGGGTTTTGGTCCGTTCGTCAATGCCAAGTTGGCGTTGCGCGCACCAGGTCGCCTCGACCACCATCATGGACCGCTGTGCGTCGCTTGGTGAAGGCATGTTCGCCCGCATGCCTGAACCAAATGCGCGCTTGTTCGTTAGCTCTGACGAGAAGACCAGAGGAACGAAGCATCTGATGTTGGAAGAGGAATTTCGCGAGCATGTTCGCGCGCCGTCGTTTCCGTGCGTAGGCGCCAAGTCCGCGCTCGCCAATGGAACGCTCAGGATCGTCGAGGCACGCGACCTTACGAGCGCCTGGAACGACGTGGTAATTCACCGCGAACTCCTGGCATGGAGCCGCGCCTATCACGACGATCCCGAGGGGCTGCGCAGTCTGGCGGTGGTATTCGAGGGACCGGTCGATCTCAGCGAGCCGGAGTTCGAATGCGCGATGTGGGAACGCATACAGTCTTTCGCGGACAAGGACGCGTGGTTGGGCCAGCCCTACGACGAATCGGTCAGTCCCGATCCGGACGATCCGCATTTCTCCCTGAGTTTCGGGGGCTGTGCCTTCTTCGTTGTCGGCCTTCATCCCCACGCTTCGCGCCCGGCCCGGCGTTTTCCGCGACCGGCCCTGGTCTTCAACATCCATGACCAGTTCGAAAAGCTGCGCGAAGAGGGACGATACGAGCGCATGCGCGAACGCATCCTCGCCCGCGACGTCGCAATCGCCGGCTCGACGAATCCCATGCTGGCGAGGCACGGCGAAAGCAGCGAAGCCCGTCAATACAGCGGACGTCTGGTGGATACCGATTGGCAGTGCCCCTTCAAGGACCCCCGAGCATGAGCGCCGTCCACGAAATCCCCCCGCGGAGCGGAGCCGCGTTTCGTCTGGGCGCCGGGCAGATCCTCAGCGTGTTCGATCCACAGGGATGCCAGGTCGCTGATCTTCTTGCCTTCGATCTCGGCGACATTCGCGAGGTGATCTCGAATGGACGGACATTCGATTACGAAGAGACGATCAGTCTGACGACCGGGCACTTCCTGTGGTCCAACCGCTCGCGGCGGATGCTGGAGATAGTGGACGACACGGTGGGCCGGCACGATTTTCTCCTCACTCCCTGTAGCGAAGCGACATTCCGCCATTTCTATCCCGAACATCCCGTTCACCGCGGCTGCTTCGGCAACCTGGCGGAAGCGCTGGCACCGTTCGGGGTGGAGCCAGATGCCATTCCCACAGCCTTCAATCTTTTCATGAATGTGCCCGTCGATGGGAAGACGGGACGCATTTCGGTGTTGCCGCCGGTCAGCAAGGCAGGAGATGTGATCCGGCTAAAGGCTTTGACGGACTGCGTGATCGGCCTCACCGCCTGTTCGGCCTATGCGTCGAACGGCGGCACGTTCAAACCCATACACTACAGCATCGCTTGATGGCTCAGTGCAGGCGGGACAAAGGCTGACTGGCGAGCGTGCAGCGCATTTCCGATCGCTGCTCCAGCGGGGCAAGCAGTGCGGAAACGTATGCAGTAAGCAGCGCCAGCGCGACGGTCGGGCCCTCGCAGATGTATTCCTCCGCCCCGCTGCCCGCGATGACCGTGGCGAGACAGGCATTGCCCTGGCCGTGCGAGAGCATGAACGCTGTGTCCTCTGGCATGAGTTTCAACACGGCGCTTTCCGCGGCGCCGCACGACAGCATCGCCTCGAGCTGCGCGAAGTCGACCGCCTCGGCTCCGAGCACGGCGGACGCCGCATCGATCAGCAGTGCCCCTTCGCTCACCATGTTCAGTTCCTGATCCGCGTCGCAGCTCATTGCCTGGCATGCGAAGCTGCGCAGGCGCGCCGCCCACATCTCTGTGTCATGCACATGCTCGTTCGCGCAGCTCGTGCTCAAGGCTTTGTCTCCAACTTTTCCGGGAATTATTCCGCAAGTGCGAAAGAGCGCCCCGCGCCTTGCCGAAACCTGACCGGACATAGTTAACGCGCAGGTCACACTATGGAACGAACCGCTTCTGCGACGAGCCGAACCGGCATCGAGGGAGAGCCCGGCGATACCATCGCCAGGTCGGATTCAGCCCCTCGTCCCGGCGCTCAGCGCCGCGCGGCGAACCATGGGATCATCCGCTCGATGGCCTCGGCAATTTCCGCCGGGGATACCGCGAAACTGAAGCGGATGAAGCGGGCCCCGTCGACCGGGTCGAAATCCACGCCGGGGGCCGTCGCGACGCCGGTATCCTGCAGCAGGTCTCGGCAGAACGACAAGCTGTCGTTGGTCATGTGGCCGATGTCCGCATAGATATAGAATGCCCCGTCCGGCGGCGCGATCTGCCGCAAGCCCAGACGTGGCAGGGCCTCGAGCAGCATTTGCCGGTTAAGGGCATAATTGGAGAGGTGCGCTTCGAGTTCATCGGTGCAGTCGAACGCGACGAGGCCGGCGTGCTGGGCGAGCACCGGCGGAGTGAGGAACAGGTTGGTCATCCGCGCGCGCGCCGCGGGAATCACCGAGGGCGGCACGCATAGCCATCCGAGCCGCCAGCCCGCCATGCTGAAATACTTCGAGAAACTGTTGACGATCAGCGCCTGAGGCATGTGCTGGAGCGCTGACTGCGCGGTCATGCCGTAAGTAAGGCCGTGATAGATCTCGTCGGACACGACGGCGATGCCCTTGCGGCGACAAATGTCCGCGATGGCGGCCATTTCGCCGGGCGCGATGACAGTTCCGGTCGGATTGGCAGGACTGGCGAGGATCAGCCCGTCCGGAGCGGGATCGAGGGCGTCCAGCGCCGCCGCCGTCATCTGGTAGCGCTCGGCAGGGCCGCACGTCACTTCCACCGGACAAAGATACATCGCCTTCAGCGTATTGCGATAGGCGACGTAGCCCGGCCGCGCCAGCGCGACGCGGGCACCGGGCCGAAACAGGCATGAAAGCGCCAGCACGAGGGCCGGCGATGCCCCGCAGGTGAGGATGATCCGCTCCTCGTCCACGCTCACCCCGTATTGATCGGCATAGTGGCGGGCGATGCGCTGTTTCAGCGGTATGCTTTCCCAATAGCCGCCGGGATCACGATCCAGCACCTGATGCGCCGCGGCGATCGCGGCCGCCGGGGCGCCTGTCGATGGCTGCCCATATTCCATGTGGATCACGCTGCGACCCTGCCCGGTCAGATCATGGGCCAGGCGGCCAATGGTCATGGCGTGGAAAGGTTCGACTTGCGCGATATCTGCAGGGCTGGTCATGCCGTCTGCTAGGCCGGCCGCAACGTCGCCGCAAGGGTCGCGCGCGCGCGTTTACGCGCAGGGAAAGACCGAATGGGTTTAGCGTTTCTGTGCGTTCACAGCCTGCCAGCTTGCCGCAGCAGCCTCTGCGCGCGGGCCAGATAGGGTCGGTCGAGCATTGCGCCTTTCCAGCCAATGGCGCCAACGCCGGGATTGGCGGCGAAGACATCGACTATTTCCTGGGCGGCGGTCACTTCCTCCTCGTTCGGGGTAAAGGCAGCGTTGATCACCGCTACCTGCGCCGGGTGGATCGCCATCATACCGCGATAGCCATCGCGGCGGACTTTCTCGGCGCGGGCTTTCAGGGCATCGAGATCCTTGAAATCAGCGCTGATCGTCTCGATCGCGGTGACATTGGCCGTGGCTGCGCCCATCACGCAGAAGCTGCGCGCCAGTTCATAAGTGAAGGCATAGGATCCATCGGGATTGCGGTTGGACGAGGCACCAATCGAATCGGCCAGATCTTCCGCCCCCCACGTCAGAGCGACCACGCGCGGCGCGCCCTTGTAGTCACCGCAGTGGAACATGCCCTCGGCAGTTTCGGTGACGATCGCGATCACTGGGGTCGTACCCTGCTCGATGCCATAGGCCACCTCGAATGCCGCCAGATACTTGTCGAGCGTTTCGACATCGTCCCGGCCATGGACCTTGGGCAACATGATCCCGCCGGGATGTGCGGGCATCACCGCCGCCAGATCGAGCAGCGTGTAAGGCCCGTCGAGCGGATTGACGCGGACCCACAGGCGGCGGCGCTGATCGGGATTGGCTCTGAGAAAATCATGCACCATCGCGCGCGCGTTCGCCTTGTTTTCCGGCGAGACGGCGTCCTCCAGATCGATGAGGACGATGTCGGCATCCCCTTCCATCGCCTTGTTCATCTTCTTCTCGCTATCGCCCGGAGCGAAGAGCCAGGAGCGAGCAGTAGCGGGTTCGTGAGTGACGGGCATCATATCCTCTCGATCCCTTCCCCTCGATGGGGGAAGGATACGCGGCCCTGGAAAAGCAAAGGCCCAGGCATAGCAAACAGGTGAGATGTGTGCCCCCGCAGACAACTCCCATCAAGGGGAAGAAATGGTCGATACGGCTTCGCGCGTTCCAGCACCCGCTCCGCAACGGCGATCGGCGGAAGCTCGGCTCGAATCCTCGCGTCGGAGTGCCGCCCACGGGCCGAACCGGAATCTTAACCGGTCGGCGCTAGGGACGGGGCGAACAGCAAGGATCTTTCCATGCGCGATGCCGTATTCGGCCCCGAGGCCAAGACCGAATTTGCCGATTGCTATCCCCGCAGCTTCTGCAAGCTGCAGCACGGATTGACGCACGATCCGCTGCTGACGCTGGACGCCCTGGCCGATCTCGCCGCCGCGCTTCCCGCTACGAGCATCGAATACAATCCCGGCGCCTTGCCCATCGGGATCTCGCCGGAGGAGATCCCGGAAAGTGCGCTCGGCGTTGTGGAGACGATCCGAACTATCGGCCATAGCGGCTCATGGGTGGTGCTGAAACGGATCGAGCAGGCCCCAGCATATCGCGATCTGCTGGAACGCATACTGGCCGAGCTGACCGAAGTGGTCGGCCCGCGTACCGGCGCGACGATGCAGCACGAAGGGTTCATCTTCGTCTCTTCGCCCGGCGCGGTGACGCCCTTCCACTTCGACCCCGAGCACAACATCCTGCTGCAGGTGTCCGGCCGCAAGACAATGACGATCTTCCCCGCCGAGGACGAGGCGATAAGCCCGGCCAGCGTGCATGAAGCCTTTCATATGGGCGAGCACCACCGCAATCTGTCGTGGGATGATGACTACGCGGCGTCCGGCACTCCGGTCAACCTTGGCCCCGGCGAGGCGATCCATGTGCCGGTCAAGTCGCCGCACTGGGTCAAGGTCGGGCCCGAGCCTTCGGTCTCGCTTTCGATCACCTGGCGCTCCGAATGGAGCTATGCCGAGGCAGATGCCCGCGCCTTCAACCGCGCCTTGCGCAAGATCGGCCTCAATCCGCGCAGCCCGCAGCCCTATCCGGCGCGCAACATGGGCAAGGCCATGGCATGGCGCGCCATCAGCCGCGCCAGTGCACTGATCCACCGCAAGGCCCAAGACGCCTGAGCATTACGAATCGACGCGTTCCTCATGGCAAGCCCCGCAGGCGCGCGGCGCTTCGAGAGGAAGCGGCGATCCCTAGACCGGCACTGCCACCGGCGGTGCAAGATCGTAAAAATAGCGCGCGACGGCATCCACCGCCTGCTCGGTCAGTTCGATAAAGGCGCGGCGGCGGTCGCTATCGTCGCAGACACGGACGAACAGGCCCGCCTCGACCATCTGCCCAATCCAGCGCAGCGCGGTTGTAGGCGGTACGCCCGAGGCGATGCACAGCGATGTCACCGAAACGCGCTTGCGTTCGACCCGCGCCGCAGCCAGGTCCAGCAGCATGTCCCAGGCAGGATCCGCGAACAGGTCGCCATCGAAATAACGCGCGCGCTGCTGCCGCTGCCGGATCATCTGCCGCACCACATGGGCTTCCGGCAGCGGAGGACGCAATGACCGGGGCGCGAGAAAGGCGCCCCGGTCCGCATCAGGCTGCCGCGGGGGGAAAGCAGCCGTCAACGTTGAAGAAAGCGGGCCGGCCGTGGGCACGGGCGGTGCCGCAATACCGCCTTGCGGCGCCAGTCGGTCGATCCGTCCGGCGAGCTGGCCCACCTGTTCGGACAAGCGCAGCAGCATCAGCCGATCACCCTCGGACAGCTCACGCAAGCGGCCAGCGGCGAAGCCGGAGAGTACCTGGCCGAGCGCGATCACCCGCTCGGCCCGGTTAGGATCGACCAGCAGCACCGGCGCGGACTGGTCCATGCAGGAGAATACGTCATCAAGCGCCTCGACACTCGTCGAGACGATCAACCGGGATTCGCTGCGCGCCGCACGCAGATCAAGGCGCGCCAGAGCGGCAAGCGCCTGCGCATCGACCTGGGGACAATCGATCATCACGACATCGCCGAGCGGCAGCGCGCTGCCATGCGTAAGGTCGGACAGCGCCCCCACCCTTGTCACCGTGAGTCCGGCGGCCTGTGCATCGTCACGCAGCGTGGCGCGCAGGTGCGGCCTGTCCGCGAAGATGGAAAACGCTATCGGCGAAGTAGCGGATGCCGCACTGCCGGACGCCGTGACAGGGCCGGGATAGGCGAAATCATCGTACATGAAATCCGTGCCGGGCATTCGTTCGACTCCGCATCGTGATGATGAACAAGAGTAGAACAAAAATAGATCAAGTCAAGAATGAATGAAATCAGCCCGGATTGATCCATCCCGCAAGCTCGCGGCGCGCCAGCGTTTCCAGCATGTCCATTCCCGGTTTCCGGTCATTGAGGCAAGGCAGCACCGCCAGTTTCTCGCCGCCCGCTTGCTCGAACACTTCGCAGCCCCGGATAGCCAGTTCCTCCAGTGTTTCCACGCAGTCGGCCGAGAAGCCGGGCGCCAGTATGGCAAGGCGACGGGTGCCCTTTTTCGCCTCTTGCGCGAGGACGATGTCGGTGGCCGGCTCCAGCCATTTGGCGCGGCCGAAGCGCGACTGGAAACTGGCCTCCACGCGCACGCCGGGCAGGCTCGACGCCAGCCGCTCGGTCAGCAGCCGCGCGGTCTTGCGGCAGTGGCAATGATAGGGATCGCCAAGATGCAGCGTGCGCTCGGGCATGCCGTGAAACGAAAGCAGCAGCACTTCGGGTGCGAAATCGAGCGCGGCGACTTGCGTGGTCACGTCCGTTTCCAGTGCAGCGATATAGGCGGCATCATCGTAATAGGGCGGCAGGGTGCGCAGCGCAGGCTGCCAGCGCATGGCGCCTAGCGCATCGCCCAGACTGTCCATCACCGAGGCCGTAGTCGCGCCCGAATATTGCGGGTAGAGCGGCGCCACCAGAATGCGTTCGCAGCCCGCCGCCTTCATCGCCTGCAGTTTGGATGCGATCGAGGGATTGCCATAGCGCATCGCCCAGTCCACCCGCACGCCATTGCCCAGCCGGGGTTGCAGCGCGCGCGCCTGCGCGGCGGTGATCGCGGCGAGCGGTGAACCTTCACCCCTCCACACCTGCGCGTAGGCATGGGCGGACTTTGACGGACGGGTCCGCAGGATGATCCCGTGCAGGATCGGCTTCCACGCGATGGGGGGGATTTCCACGACGCGCCGGTCTGACAGGAACTCGGCCAGATAGCGGCGGACGGCGGACGGCGTCGGTGCATCGGGGGTGCCGAGATTGACCAGCAGCACGCCGACGCCTCCGGTCGCGACGGCAGGATGATCGGTGGGCAGCATCACAGTTCCTCATCGAACAGGGGCAAGCGGCGGAACCGGAGGCCGGTCGCCGAATAGAGCGCGTTGGCGACGGCAGGCGCAACCACGGCGACGCCGAGTTCTCCGGGATCGGCGGGATCAGCCTGACTTTCGACGAACTCGACATCGATCGCGGGGCAATCGGCCAGGAGCGGCAGACCGAGACCGGCGAGGCGCTCGCTGACCGGGCGCCCGTTCTCGTAGCGCACTGCGCAGCCGAGCACCAGGCCGAGCCCGAATACCAGCCCCCCCTCCACCTGCTGGCGCGCAATGTCGAGATTGACGATGCGGCCGATGTCGGCGACCGCGCTCAGCTTGTCGACGCGCACGCCATTCTCGTCGCGCCGGGCGCTGGCGACAAGGGCGATGCGGCCGTCCGCGATCGCGTGGCAGGCAATGCCCTGCCCGCTGTTGTCGCCTCCCCCGCCCCACTGCGCCAGCGTGGCGGCGCGCTGCAGGCATTCGGCCATGCGCGGATTCTTGCCGAGCATCGCCATACGGAACGCAAGCGGCTCGCGCCCTGCCTTGTGCGCCAGTTCGTCGACGAAGCTCTCGTTGAAAAACGCGGTATAGCCATGGGCATTGCCGCGCATCCGGGCAGTGGGCAACGGGATCGTGGCCGGGACGTGATCGACAGCCACGCTTGGGACGTCATAGAGCGGCACGGCGCCTTCGATCGCCATCGGATCGGCCTTGCCCGAAACGGCTTGGATCGCGTTGTGCGGCGTCTCATCGCCGAACAGGCGCCGGCCAAACTCCTGCGCGGTCGCCGGCACGGCGATGCGCGCGCGCCAGCCCGCGACGCCGCCTTCGGTATCGAACCTTGCCGCCATCACCGCGATCACCGGCGTGCGCGGCAGCGACGCGCGCATTTCCTCGCGACGCGACCATGTGAGCTGGACCGGACGGCCGACTTCCTTCGCCAGGATCGCCACCTGCGCCGCGTGGGTGAATTCCAGCCGGCGGTCGAAGCTGCCGCCAAGCGGCATCGGGTAGAGCACGACATCGGCCACATCGATGCCGATCGCCCGCGCCGCTGCCTCGCACGCCGCGGACGGGGCCTGCGTGCCGACCCACAGTTCCAGCCGCCCCTTCTCGAAACGGGCGGTGGCGGATGCCGTCTCGTTGGTGGCATGGACCGCCGGCGCCACTTCATAGCGCAGTTGCAGCGGCAGCGCGCCCTCGACCACCGCCATGTCGCCTTCGCTATGGAGGCGATGGACCTTACCGGCGCGCATCGCCTCATCCATCGCCGCATCGACGGCGTCGCTATCCAACGCTGACGTCACGGAATAGCGCAGCGCCGTGCGGGTGAGCGCGGTGTCAGCGGTCCACCAGTCCCGCGCGACCGCGGCGATCCAGCCCTCGCCTTCGATAAGACGGGCGAATCCCTTCATGCGCTTCGCCGCATCGTCCTTGTATGAGGCGACCGAAGCGCTGGCCGCCATCGGTGCGTGGCGGATCGCGGCATGGAGCATGCCCGGCAGCCGGACGTCGCCGGCAAAGGTCCATGACCCGTCGATCTTGGATGGCAGGTCCAGCCGGGGATAGCGCAGCGCGGCGCCGGGCGGGAACTCACCTGGGTTTTCCGCCATCGCCTCCCCGCGAAGCATGGGTTCGGAAGGCGGCGAGTACGCGGATGCTTCCTCCGCCAGCGGGCCGAACGGCGCGCGCTTGCCTTCGTGCGTAACGAAGCCGGCGGCCGTATCGCACTCTTGCCATGCGACGTTCCAGCGTGCCGCAGCCGCCTGCATCAGCATCGTGCGCGCAGCTGCGGCTGCGGTACGGACGGGGGCCTCGTAAGCGGCGAGCGATGTGCCGTCGGCGGTCGCGTTGAAGCGCTCGCCCTCCGCCCAGCGGCGGGTAACGAGGCCATCCGGGCTTTCACCGAGCGAGGGAGCCAGCGGCAACCACAGCGGCGCCCAGCGCGCCGCGAGCGCCAGATTGGCATAGAGCGCGCTGACCGGTGCAGGCTCGACCGCGACCTGCCGCCAGTCGGCTCCGAGTTCGTGGGCGGCGATCTGCGGGATCAGCGTCGTCACCCCCTGGCCCATCTCGACTTGCGGGACGGCGACGGAGATCACCCCGTCTTCCGCGATCTTGACCCAGGCATCGAAGGCGAACTCGCCGCGCGCCGGCTCCAGCGGCAGCGGATAATTTCGCGGGCGCAGCATGTAGCCGATCGCCAGCCCGCCGCCAGCGAGCGCCCCGATCAGGATACCGCGCCGCGTGACCGCCATGTCAGCCCGCCCACTCCATCAGGCAGAGCCGTCCAGCCACTCGCCGAGCTTGCGCGCGAGATCGGCGAAAGCTGCGGACTGCGGGCCGTCTCCCGCCGCCGTCGGCTGGCCGGCATCCCCTTCGCGGCGGATCGTGATGTCGAGCGGAATGCGGCCCAGGAAAGGCGCGCCCATGTCCTTGGCCGCCGCTTCGGCCCCGCCGATGCCGAACGGATCGCTCGCCTCGCCGCAGTGGGGGCAGATGTAGCCGGCCATGTTCTCGACTACCCCGATCACCGGCACGCCGCCCTTCTCGAACAGCGCGTTCGCCCGCGCCGCGTCCATCAGCGCAAGGTCCTGCGGGGTGGAGACGATCACGGCGCCGGCGGGTTTGAACTTCTGCAACATGGTCAGCTGGATGTCGCCGGTGCCCGGCGGCAGGTCGACGACGATGATCTCGGCATCGTCCCAGTGCCCTTCGAGAAGCCGCGTCAAGGCGCCCGCCGCCATCGGTCCGCGCCATGCGATCGCCTGCCCCGGCTCGGAGAGGTGCGCCATCGACAGCACCGGCACTCCCCAGGGGCTCGCCACCGGAACGAGGCGGCTGTCATGCGCGACCGGGCGCAAGCCCTCGGTCCCCATGATCCGTGCCTGCGAAGGGCCGTAGATATCGGCATCGACCAGCCCCACCTTGCGCCCTGCACGTGCCAGCGCCACCGCGAGATTGGCCGCCAGGGTGGACTTGCCGACACCGCCCTTGCCCGATCCGACAGCGATGATCCGCTGCCTGGGTGCCGATGCGGCGGCACGCGGCATGGCGTCAGGCGCCTTGTCCGCCGCCATCTTGTCCGCCGTCATCGCGACGCGCACGTCGCTGACACCCGGCGCGGCGGAGAGCGCGCGCACCACCTCCGCTTCCGCCGCGGAACGACCCGCCGCGTCGAGACCGGCAGCATCGAGTACCAGCGTCACCCGGCCATCCGCTATCCGCAGCGACTGCACGCGCGCCGCCTCCTGCGGCCGGAGCAGGGATTTAAGCTGGTCGGCGGCGGCGTCAGACATGCAATCTCCAGAGCCGCCACGGCGGCGGCTATGGCGCTCAGGTGGCGTAGTCGCGGAAAAAGGGCAAGACAGCCCCTGTATTTTGCAACTCAGGCACCTATAGATAACCCATGAACGTAAGCGATGATGGATCCGCGACACCGGGCACAGGCCCGATGACCTCCGCGGGAATGGCCATGGCCGGCCACGACAGCCCATGGGGCGGCAACCGGGGCGGCGGTGATTCCGGCGGCGACGGCAACGATGGGGACGGGAACGACGACGGCGGCGAGAGCCGGCCGGACGATGGCAAGGAACGGCCCGCACCCCCGGGCGGTCCGCGCAATCCATGGCTCCCCAGCGGCGAGCGCGGCACCCGCCGATCGGCCAGCATCGAGGATATTTTCCGCAATCGTGATCCGCGCAAGCCCGGTGGCGGCGGCGGACGCGGCCCCGGCGGAAACTTCCCGCAAATGCCGCGCCGGCCCGATGGCAAATCGTGGCTGCCGCTGGGCATAGGCCTTGCGGTCGCCGCCGGCCTGCTGATGTCGAGCTTCCATATGCTCGGCCCCAAGGAACAGGGCATCGTCACCATCTTCGGCAAGTATTCGCGCATCATCGATTCCGGCGTCAGCCTGACCCTGCCCTGGCCGATCGAGCAGGTGGACGTCGAGGACGTGCGCTCGTTCCGGGTCGACATGATCCCCGACAACGAAAACGAAAAGCTGATGCTGACGAGCGACAAGAATCTCGTCGATCTTAGCTATCTGGTGCGCTGGAACATCAAGGACCTTAAGGATTACAAGTTCCGCCTCGCCGACCCGGAGGAGACGGTGCGCGAGGTTGCCGAGGCCGCCATGCGCGCCTCGATCGCGCAGGTCTCGCTCAACGAGGCCATCTCCGGCTCGGGACGCGCGCTGATGGAGCAGGACGTTCGCGAACGCATGCAGCGCATCCTGAACATCTACAAGGCCGGCGTCGCCGTGCAGGGCGTCGAGATCAAGAAGGCCGATCCGCCGGCCAAGACCAAGGCCGCCTTCGAGCAAGTGACCGTCTCGCAGCAGGAAGCGGAGCGTGACCGTTCCGAAGCGCGCGCGTGGGCCCAGCAGTTGCTCGCCCGCGCACAGGGCGACGCAGCCGCCTTCGAAAAGGTCTACGAACAGTACCGGCTCGCTCCCGAGGTGACCAAGCGCCGCATGTATTACGAGACGATGGAGCGCGTGCTGCGCGATAATGACACCGTGGTCGCCGACGCTCCCGGCGTCACATCTTACCTGCCCCTGCCCGAGGCGCGGCGCCGCAAGGCTCCCGATGCCGTGGATGCCGGCGCCAGCCCGGCGGGAGGTCAGTGATGAATAACGTTTGGCAAAACTACAAGGCAGCGTGGATCGGCCTTGCCGTCGCCATCGTCGCCCTAATGATGAGCGTGATCGTGGTGCCCGAGGACCAGCAAGCCGTGGTGGTTCGCGCCGGCCGGCCGATCGCCGTGTTCAACCCGTTCCGCCCCAATGCCGATTTCGGCCAGACCGATGCCGGCATCCACCTGCGCGTACCGATGGTCGACCGCGTGGAACGGATCGACAAGCGGCTGCTCTCGGTCGACATGCAATCGCAGCAGGTGCTCTCCACGGATCAGCAACGACTGCTCGTCGATGCCTATGCCCGCTACCGCATCATCGATCCCGTCCGCATGGTGGAATCCGCCGGCACGACCGAGCGCGTGACGCAGCAGCTCGAACCGATCCTATCCTCTGTCGTGCGTCAGGAACTGGGCAAGCGTACGTTCCAGTCGCTGCTGACCGCCGAGCGCGGCCAGGCGATGGCGAACATCCGCGACCTGCTTGACAGCGAAGCGCGCGAATACGGCGCGCAGGTGGTGGACGTCAGGATCAAGCGCGCCGATCTTCCCGAGGGCGCACTGGCGAGCGCCTTCACCCGAATGGAAGCGACGCGGCAGGAAGAAGCCAAGACCATCTCGGCGAAAGGCCAGCGCGATGCGCAGATCATCCGCGCCGACGCCGAGGGCCAGGCAGCGCGCATCTACGCCGACAGCTATGGCAAGGATGCGGCGTTCTATGACTTCTACCGCGCGATGCAGAGCTATGACACCTCGTTCGCCAAGAACGAATCCGGCAAGACCCTTCTGCTCTCGCCCGATAACGCCTATCTGAGGCGTTTCAAGGAACCGTGACCCAGAGCTTGAGGGTCTAAATTTCAGCGGCTGGAACCTATGCCATTCAATCCCGGTTAAGCCGATTGGGCTTCAATCGGATCGGGGCCGGAAAATGGCGTTTTTGCGCCAACCGCAATGGAGGAATCAAAGGACGTGAAGCCCGTGCGATACGCTTATGGATTTACGACGGCGCTCCTGCTGGGAGGCGCCACGCTCTCGCTGGCGACCGGTTATCCCGCCGGCGCGCAAGTCGCCCAGAACGAAGCCAGTCAGATGTCGAAGGTGGTCCCCCGTGCGGGCGCGCCTGACAGCTTCGCCGACCTGACGGAACAACTGGCCCCTGCGGTGGTCAATATTTCGACCCGCCAGCGCGTTCAGGTACAGAGCAACAACCCCTTCGCAGGCACCCCGTTCGAAGGGCTGTTCGGCGGGCAAGGCGGCCCTGGCCCGCAGACTCGCGAGGCGCAGTCACTGGGCTCCGGATTCATCATCTCGGCCGACGGCTACGTAGTTACGAACAACCACGTGATCACCGCCGAGGGCAAGGGCCAGGTCGAATCGATCACCGTCACCATGCCCGACGGCACGGAATATCCTGCCAAGCTTATCGGCAAGGACCCCGCGTCCGACCTCGCGGTTTTGAAGATTTCCTCCAGCAAGCCGCTGCCGTTCGTCAAGTTCGGCGATTCCACGCACGCCCGTGTTGGTGACTGGGTGATTGCCATCGGCAATCCCTTTGGCCTCAGCGGCACGGTGACTTCCGGCATCATTTCGGCGGTCTACCGCAACACCGGCGGCGGCCCCTACGACCGCTACCTGCAGACCGATGCCTCGATCAACCGCGGTAACTCGGGCGGTCCGATGTTCGACATGAACGGTCAGGTCATCGGCATCAACAACGCGATCTTCTCGCCCACCGGCGGCAGCGTCGGCATCGGCTTCGCGATTCCGGCGGAAACGGCGGCGCCGATCGTGCAAAAGCTGATCAAGGGCGAGGCGATCGAGCGCGGGTACCTGGGCGTGCGCATCCAGCCGCTGACCGAGGATCTGGCGGACTCGCTGGGCCTTGAGCGGAACAAGGGTGAGTTCATCCAGTCGGCCGAGCCGGACGGCGCCGCCGCGAAGGCCGGCATCCAGGCCGGCGACGTGATCCTGAAGGTGGACGGGAAGGAAGTGACGCGCGACCAGACGCTGTCGTTCCTCGTCGCCAACACCGATCCCGGCAAGCGCATTCCGATCGAGCTGATCCGCAATGGCCGCAAGATGTCGGTGACCGCCACGGTCGCCAAGCGGCCCAGCGAGGATGAGCTGCAGCAATCGTTCAATACCGAGAACGAGAGCGATGACGCATTCAACAACCCACCCGCCGAGCAGGGACAGGGCGTGGTCGAGAATGCGCTGGGCCTGTCGGTGACGCCGCTCACGCCGCAAATCGCGCGTCAGCTTGGTGCCGCGGACAGCACGCGCGGCGTCGTCGTGGTTGCGGTCGATCCCAACTCCGACGCCGGTCAGAAGGGCTTTTCGCGGGGCTTCATCATCCTTTCGGCCAACCGTCAGGACGTGAGCACCAAGGCCGACCTAGAAGCCGCCATCAAGGCCGCCAAGAGCGAAGGCCGCAACGCACTTCTGCTGCGGGTCCAGCCTCGCGGGCAATCGCCCGTGTTCGTGCCGATCCGCATGAAATAAGTCCTCTGGCCCGAACGGGCATTCGGGGACCAAGCAGAAAAGCCCGCCGGAACGTTTCCGGCGGGCTTTTTGCTGTGCCGATCCTGCGGGCGAAGGAGGCCGGAGCGCGTTCGCGCCGCCTTTACAACCCCTGCAAACTCAGGGCGAGCCGACCGGCGGCGCCAGGGTTGTGGTAGGGCGCGGTGTGGGGCGCGGAGCCGGGCCTCCCAGCCCCTCGCCGGGACGCAAGCCGGGATCCTGCCCGGGCTTCTTGCCGGTCGCGCGGTCGAGGAAATCGCTACCCACCGCCGGCGGGTTCTGCCCCCCGCCCGGCCCCGGCGCGTAGTCCGGCACTTGCGGGCTGCCCGGCCCCTGCCCGGGGCCATAGGTGCCGTCCTCGTACATCGGTTGGTCCTGCGGCCCCATGCTGCCGGGGTGGACCAGGTTGCCGTTCTCGTCGACGTAGTAATAGTCGTCCGGATTGCCCTGCATGTATTCGTCGTCCGGCTCCAGCTGCCATTCGGGCAGTTGCAGCTCGGTATCGAACTTCTCGACCGGGCGCTTGGCGACCGCGACCTTCATGTAGTCGGCAAAGGCCCGGGCCGGAGCATGGCCGCCCGAGAGACCGCCCACCGCCTTGGCATCGTCGCGGCCCATCCACACGCCGGTGGTCACACCGCTGGAGAAGCCAAGGAACCAGCCGTCCTTGTTCGAGGTGGTCGTGCCGGTCTTGCCCGCCACCGGCCTGCCGATCTGCGCCGCGCGCCCGGTGCCGGTGGCGACGGCGGTCTGCAGCAGATCGGTGATCCCCGCCGCGACATAGTGCGGCACAAGCACCTGCCCGCGCTCCGACCGATGCTGGTAGAGCACCTCGCCGGTCTGCGTCGTCACCTTGTTGATGCCATAGGGCTCGACCGACGTACCGCCCGCGGAAATCGCGGCGAAGGCGCGGGTCATGTCGATCACGCGCACTTCGGACGTGCCCAGCACCATGGCCGGCTTGGTGTTGATCGGGGTGGTGATGCCGAACCGGCGGGCCATGCTGGCGACAGTGCCGAAGCCCACCTCGTTGCCGAGCTGCGCAGCGATGGTGTTCTTGGAATACGCGAAGGCGGTGCGCACGTCGATCCGACCGGCAAAGGTGCGGCCCGAGTTCTGCGGGCTCCAGCCGTCGATCGTCACCGGCTCGTCGACCACGCTGTCGCTGGGGGTATAGCCCGCCTCCAGCGCCGCGAGATAGACGAACAGCTTCCAGGCCGAACCCGGCTGGCGCACGGCGCTGGTCGCCCGGTTGTAGTTGGAATTGACGTAGTCGGTACCGCCGACCATCGCCAGCACCGCGCCGTCGCGGTCAAGGCTGACGAGTGCGCCCTGCGCGCCCTTGGGCACGTTGCGATCGACCGCATTGGTCGCGGCCTGCTGCATGGCGGGATCGAGCGTGGTCCACACCTCGATCGGCTCCGACGTCTCGGGCAGCAGCATGTCGAGTTGCGGCAGTGCCCAGTCGGTGAAGTAGCGGACGGAATTCTGCCCCTTCTCCTTGGCGATCTTCACATCGTCGAGATCGATGTCTTCAGCCTCGGCCTCGGAAATCACGCCCTCACGCGCCATCAATCCCAGCACCACGCGCCCGCGCGAAACCGCGGCGTTCATGTCTGCGGTCGGCGAATAGTTGGACGGCGCCTTCACCAGCCCGGCGATGATCGCGGCCTCGGGTGTGGAAAGCTCGGTCGCGGGATGCCCGAAGAACTTCCGGCTGGCGGCATCGATGCCATAGGCGCCGCCGCCGAAGTAGACCTTGTTGAGGTACAGCTCGAGGATCTGGTCCTTGCTGAACTTGCGCTCCAGTGCCAGCGCCAGCACGCCCTCGCGCGCCTTGCGGGTCCACGAGCGGCTGTTGTTGAGGAATATGTTGCGCGCAAGCTGCTGGGTGATCGTCGACGTCGCCTTGGCGCCGTGGCCGGTGGTGGCCGAGACGTAGACCGCGCGGGCAAGGCCGATCGGATCGACGCCGGGATGCTCGCGGAAGCGCCGGTCCTCCACCGAGACCATGGCATCCCTCATCACCTGCGGGATCTGGTCGTAGCTCAGCCACTTGCCGTAGCTGGGGCCGAGCGACACCAGCTCCGAACCGTCGCGGGCGCGCACGACGATCATCTGCCCGTTCTGGCTGCTCTTGAGCGCGCTGTAGTCCGGCAGCTCGCGCATAGTGAAGAACACGGCGGTGCCGAGGAAAATGGCGCCAAGCAGGGCCAGCGCAAAGCCCCAGATCAGGCCTGCGCGTATGACGCGGCGCCAAAGCGGCTTTTGGGCGGGAGCGGAAGACGAACCGCCAGAGCGGCGATTCCGGCCGGAATTGTTGGCCATGTGTTAGGTGCATACCCCTCTAGCGGACACAAATGCCCGGTCGCTCCTACACTTTGCATCGCGATTTGTAACCGGGGCTTAACGACCGCCCCGGCCGGCCGGTCAATCCCCGGGTTCGAAATCCAGCGATGCGCTGTTGATGCAGTAGCGCAGCCCGGTCGGCCCCGGACCATCGGGAAACACGTGGCCGAGATGCCCGGAACAGCGAGCGCAGGTCACTTCCGTGCGCACCATGCCATGCGAGGCGTCGCGGTGTTCGTCGACCGCGGCATCATCGACGGGGGCTGTATAGCTGGGCCAGCCCGAACCCGAGTTGTACTTCGTGTCGGACGAGAACAGCGGCATGCCGCAGCCCGCGCACTTGTACATGCCGGGGGCCTTGTTCTTCTCGTACTTGCCGGTGAAGGCGCGCTCGGTGCCCCCTTCGCGCAGGACATGATACTGCTCTGGCGAGAGCTTCTCGCGCCATTCGGTTTCGGAAAGCTGCATCTTGTCAGTCACGGGGTTCTCCTTCAGCGCAGGATATGCGCAGCGGCGGCATGGCTTTCAAGACGGCGTGCGCCGGCCCTTTCGGCCAATTCCTTTACGCTTCGGCAAGCATCCGCCGCATAGAAGGAGGGTCATGCAAGGGGAACGACAGGAACCGTCGCGCGCCGCCGGCGTGCTCGCCGCATGGGGCGGCTGGCGTTCGTCGTTCACCTGCACCGTGCCCGCGCACCTCGCCGAGCGGCTGATACGCCTCCAGCACGAGCGCCTGCGCGCGTTTCTCCCCCTGCTTTGCATCATCATCGCCGCCAACGCGCTGGCGATGGCGGTATCGGTATGGGGAGAACTGCCGGTATGGCAGCAACTCCTGCCCCCGGCGCTGATCATCGGCACCTGCTGCCTCGTGCTCGCCTGGATGCGGCTGCGCGATGTTCCGGACGATCCCGAAACCCTGGGCCGCCAGCTTCATCACGCGACGCTTCTGGCTGCCGTTCTCGGCCTCGTCGCCGGGATATGGAGCGTCAATGCCTTCGAGGAGACGGAGCGCTACTATTGCATGGTGGCGCCGGTGTTCATCGGTATCGCCGCGCTGGTATGCGCGACGTGCCTGCTCAGCGTGCCGCGCGCGGCGATCGCGGCCATGGCGGCGACGGTCTCTCCCGTCGTGGTGAAGATGACGCTGTTCGATTACCTCAACGTGCGCGCGATGGCGGCCATGGTCGTGCTGGTCACGGTGATGCAGGCGAGCGTCGTCCTGGCCAAGTTCCGCGAGACGGTGCGGATGCTGGCCTATCAGGACGAGCTGGACCGGCTCGCCAACACCGATCCGCTGACCGGCCTGCACAATCGGCTCGCCTTCATGCGCGCGCTGGAAAGGAAACTCGAGGCCGGCGAGCAATTGGCGGTGCTGCTGGCGGACCTGGACGGATTCAAGCCGGTGAACGACGCTCACGGCCATCAGGCGGGCGATGCGGTGCTGGTCGAAGTGGCCGCGAGGCTGCGCCAACTCTGCTCGCAGGCGACATCGATCGCGCGGCTGGGCGGAGACGAGTTCGCGATCCTCGTTCCGCTGAAGAGCGCGGGCGCGCTGCCTGCCTCCTGCGATCCGCACGCCTTGCGCGCCGCGATCCTGCTGCCCGTGACGCACGGTGATACCATGCTGCGCGTCGATTGCAGCTTCGGTCTGGCAACCGCGCCGGCAGACGGACGCCGCGCGAAGGCGCTGCTGCATGCCGCCGACATGCGCCTCTACGAGCACAAGGCGGAAAAGCCGGAGCGCCGGGCGGCCTGACGCCCCCGGCGAGGCACGACTAGAGGCCCGCGAACAAAGCCAGCATCCGCTGAAACGCGCGGTCGGCCGCATTGGGATCGTAAGCCGGCGAATCCGGCACGCACCAGCCGTGGTCGGCGGGATAGACCTCGATCTCAGCTTTGCAACCGGCTGCATCCGCGGCCTTGCGCAGTTCGTCCTTCTGCTCCGGTTGCTTGGCATCGTCATTGCGGGCGATCGCGAACAGGAAGCTCGCCTGCGTCTTGCCGAGCAGGCGGTGCGGGCTGTCGGGCTCATCCGAAACGAGCCCGGCGCCATGGAAAGAGGCCGCTGCCTTCACCCGGTTCGGGCGAGCGAGCGCAGTGCGCACGGTGAAAGGGCCGCCCATGCAATAGCCACTGCTGCCGATGCCCCTGGCGCGGTCCACTTCGGACTGATTGTCGAGAAACGCAACGAACGCGTCGGCATCGCGCATGATCGCCGCAGGTTCGAGCAGCGCTCGCATCGGCTTGATCTTCTCCTGCCCCTCCGGCGTGCGGTATTCCGAGAAGCTTTCCATCACCGGCGCCGGCGTGGAGCGGTAGTACTGGTTGACCACCAGCACCGCATAGCCTTCCGCCGCCAGTCCCCGCGCCATGACCTTGAACGCATCGCGCAGGCCGGCGATGTCGGGCCACACGATAACGGCGGGATACTTTCCGGACACCGGATGCACGTAGAAGGCATCGCATACGCCGTCCGCAGTGGTGATCGAGACCGCCTTTTCGGCGACGTCGCTGCCGCCATTTCCGGCGCCGCCGCCCACCGTCCCCGCACATCCCGCCAGCGTAACCCCGGCGACACCGAGCGCGGTAAACTTGCGCCGGTCCAGCGCGGCGCTCATGCTGCTTTTACGAAGAGCGCTGGCAGTAAGATCATCGCACATGGGGTTTCCTTCCGGTTGAAGCAGGCGAGGCACGAACGGTCTCCGGACAAAGCCTAGCGATCCATCAACGGGCATGCGAGTGCGGAGTTGCAGATTGATCGACATGGCAGGCGCGCGCCGCGCCGGCGCCGTTCAGGAGCACGTATGGAAGACCCGGAAGACATTGCCTACTGGCAGCGCATCGATGCCCGCATCACCACTTCGGGCAGGCTGGAGCCCGGCGATCCTGCCCGACTGGCCGCGCTTGGCGTGAGGCATGTGATCAACCTCGCGCTCACCGATTCTCCGGGCGCGCTGCCGGGCGAGGAAGCGCTGATGGCGAATGCGGGGCTGGCCTACGTTCACCTGCCGGTGCCGTTCGGAGCGCCCGATGCCGAGCACTTCGAGGCCTTTGCCCGCGAAATGAACGCGGCCGGCTCCGCAGCGGTCCACATCCATTGCGTCAGGAACTGGCGGGTTTCCGCGTTCCTGTACCGCTGGAACCGCCTTCAGGGCATGGATGCCGCCCGCGCCGCCTCGCTGCTGTACCGGCAGTGGGATCCCGCCACCAGCGATCACCCCGATGCGCCTGCATGGCGGCGCTTTCTGGCAGGCGAATAACGCCTGCTCAGGGAGCCTGTACGATGCAGTTCCGGCCCTGCGCCTTGGCGGTGTAAAGCGCCACGTCGGCAGCCTTCAGCGCCTCGCTCGGCGTCGGATAGGCAAAGACGTCCGCTACCCCGCCCGAAAAGGTGATGTGCCCGATCGGCTTTTCCGTGCGGCGATTGATGAAATTGCGCTGGGCCATTGCGGCGCGCACCTCGTCCAGCCGCTCCATCGCCTCTTCCTTGCCCAGCCCGCGAAACAGGAGCACGAACTCCTCACCGCCATGGCGCGCGACATGGCAATGGTCGTCGGTAATCTTGGCCAGCGCGGTGGCGAGCGCCTTGATGACCCGGTCGCCGGTATCGTGACCATGCTCGTCGTTGACCCGCTTGAAGTGGTCGATGTCGCAGAACGCCACGCTCAGCTTGTCGAGATCCCGCTTCGCCTCACGGTAGTGCGTGTCGAAGATCGCCTCGAATGCCCGGCGGTTGGGTAGCCCCGTAAGATGATCCTGATCCGCGTCGCGCCGCGCCTTGGCCAGGCTCTTGCGAAGCGAATCGGCTTCGCGCTCGCTGCGCTGCATCTCGGCCTCCAGCCGTCTGGAGTGCTCCATCATCGCCAGCGCCAGCTTGGCGAGATGGCGCACGTCCTCGCGCTCCTGTTCCTCGCCGACCTTGTCGACGTGGATCTGCATCTCGGTGTTGTACTGCTTGGCGGTGTCGAGCGCGCTGCGGCTGCTGGCCGCGAAACTTTCCAGAGACCGCTCCAGCTGGTCGGCAATGTTGCCGATCGCGTCCTCAGTATGGTTGCACTGCTCGTTGAGCCATTCCTGGGTTACCGGCAATCCGTGAGCCAGTCGTTCGGCAAGGCGGACAACCAGCAAGTGATCATTGCCGGAGCAGATACCGAACGCGGCAATCAGGTTGCTTTCGGTGATTTCGAGATCGTTGGCGATCAGGAATTCGCCGATGTCATCCACCAGTTGCCGCCGGGCCAGCTCACGCGGGGTGACGCTGACAGCGCTTTGCGCAGCAACGTGTTCGGCCTCGCCGCCCTTACGGCCCGCGAACAGATTTCTAAGCACGAATCCCACGCCCCCGACAGTTCGCCCGGCCCCCTATGCAATCGGCTGCACAGTAAAGCCTTGCGATTACGCAACCGCTACACCGTGCGGTATATTGGCTCTATTGGGAAAATCCATCCCTTCCCCTACCATTCACGAGTAAAGTTGAGCTCCACGTTGATCGCGTTGGGATCGGTCAGGAACACCTGCCGCAGCGCGAGGTGCTCACGGTCGCTGACGCGGTAGGGCACGGCCATCGCGTCCAGCACCGCGAGAGTGCCCGCATAGTCGCTGCACCGGAACGCCACGTGATGCAGGGCATTGGTCGGCCTGCCGGGCTCATATCCGGCGTAGCGGTCGGTCGCCGGATCCTTCCACACCAGATGGATGATCGCATTGCCCGCCGCGTCGCGCATCCACGCACCCCTGGATGCGGAGCCGATGGCGGGATTGTCCGTTCGCGTCAGGCCCAGCACCTGCTCGTAGAAACGCGCGGTGGCGTCGAGATCATCGGTCAGGATGTTGACGTGATCGATGCCGCTTGCAGGCATGGCAGCTCTTCCTCCCGGAAACGGTCGGCGTTGACCGCGACGTTCAGCTCTTGAATACCACCGTGCGGCCGCCGTCCAGCAATACCCGGTCCTCCAGGTGGAGCCGCACCGCCTCGGCCAGCACCCGGCGCTCTATGTCGCGGCCCTTGCGCACCATGTCCTCGGGCGTGTCGGCGTGGGTGACGGTTTCCACATCCTGATGGATGATCGGCCCTTCATCAAGGTCGGCGGTGACGTAGTGGGCTGTGGCGCCGATCATCTTCACCCCGCGCGCGTGCGCCTGGTGATAGGGCTTGGCGCCCTTGAAGCCGGGCAGGAACGAGTGGTGGATGTTGATGCAGCGCCCCGAAAGCCAGGCCGCCATCTCGTCCGACAGGATCTGCATGTAGCGCGCCAGCACGACCAGTTCGGCGCGCGTTTTCTCGACCAGAGCGCGCACCTGCGCCTCCTGCGCGGCCTTTGCGCCCTTCTCCACCGGCAGGTGATGGAACGGGATGTCCCCGATCATCAGCGAGCTGAGCGCCTCGCGCGGGTGATTGCTGACGATGCCCACCACGTCCATCGCCATCTCGCCGATGCGGTGGCGATAGAGCAGGTCGGCAAGGCAGTGATCGAACTTGCTGACCATCAGCAGCACCCGGCGCGGGCGGTCGCGCCGCAGCATCGACCAGGCCATGCCGTATTCGTGGGCGATCGGCCCGAACCCCTCGCGGATTTCCTCTCGGTCCGTGGCACCCGGATCGAAGGCGACGCGCATGAAGAACTTGTCTTCCGGCAGATCGTTGAACTGCTGTGCCTCGATGATATTGCCGCCCATCTGCGCGAGATAGCCGGTCACCCGCGCGACGATGCCGGGACGGTCGGCGCACGACAAGGCAAGGATAATCGGCTCGGCCACAGAACGCGCCTCAGGCCGCGACGCGCCTGGTCAGCGCAGCTTCGCTTTCGGCCATGAGTTCGGCCATGATGTCGGCGACGGGCTCTTCCTTGGTCACCATGCCTACCGACTGGCCAGCCATGACCGAGCCGCTCTCGACGTCGCCGTCGATCACCGCGCGGCGCAGGGCGCCAGCCCAGAAGTGCTCGATCTGCAGCTGCGCCTCGCCCATGTCGACCTCGCCGGCGTCGAGCTTGCGGGCAACCTCGATTTGCTTGGCGGTGAATTCCTCTGTCCCCTTGTTCTTCAGCGCGCGCACCGGGATCACCGGCAGGCGCGGATCGACCTGCACCGATACGGTTGCGTCGCGCGCAGAGGCGCGGAAGAACATCTTCTTGAAGTCGGGGTGAGCGATGGATTCGCTTGCGCAGGCAAAGCGCGTGCCGAGCTGGACACCCGCCGCGCCCATTTCCAGATAGCCGGCGATCAGTTCACCCCGGCCGATGCCGCCCGCCACGAACACCAGATGATCGGCGGCAAGGCTCGGCAGGATTTCCTGCGCCAGAACCGAAGTGGAGACCGGGCCGATATGGCCGCCCGCTTCCATTCCCTCGATGACCAGCGCGTCGGCGCCGGAGCGCAGCAGCTTCTTGCCGAGCGCCAGCGTCGGCGCGAAGCAGATGACCTTGGCGCCGCTCTGCTTGATGGCCTCGACACTGCCCTTGGGCGGAATGCCGCCGGCGAGCACGACATGGCCGACCTTGTGCCTGGCGCAGACGGCGATCAGGTCGAACAGCTGCGGGTGCATGGTGATCAGGTTGACGCCGAACGGCTTGTCCGTCAGCGCGCGGGTGCCGGCGATCTCCGCATCGAGCAGGTCGGGCGTCATCGCGCCGCAGGCCACCACGCCGAAGCCGCCGGCATTGCTGATCGCCGAGACCAGCCTGCGTTCCGACACCCACGACATCGCGCCGCACAGGATGGCATAACGGGTGCCGAGGAATTCGCTTCCCCGCGCCATCAGCGACGAGGTCTTGGGATAGGCGGTCAAATGCAGGCTCCAGCGCAAATTCGGACGAACCAGCGCCTTTAGTCGCCGCATGTGCGGGGGGCAAGCACGCGCGGCCAACTTGTCGCCCGGCCCGCCCCCGCCAGGCTTTGACGTATGCTCCCGAGCATTCACGGCGCCTGACTGTCGCAAGGTGCGCGCGGTGGAATACCGCCGCTCGTTTATGCAGGTAAACGGGCTTGCCACCACAGTGGACGCAAGCACCGCAGTAATGATCTTCACGGGATAATAACCGACGCCTGCGATTGCCTTCGTCTTGCGGCGCCATTCGGACGCTGCCAGCCAGAAGGACGCCCGTGACCCGATTTCGCACAATCCAGGAAGCCCGATCGGTCGAAACCCCGGCGGGCGCGCCCGGCGTGATCATGCTGGTGGAGGATTCCGCGGCGATGGCGCTGATGCTGAAATCGCGCATCGAGGCGGAAACCACCAGCGAGGTGCGCTGGTGCAAGACCTATGCGGAAGCATCGCAGGCGCTGATCGACGAACGCCCGGTCCTGGCCGTGACGGGCATGAACCTGCCCGATGCGCCGGACGGCGAGATCATCGACCTGCTGGAAGAGGAATCGATCCCGACCATCCTCTTCACCGCCACCCTGAACCGCAAGGTGCGCGAGCGGGCCAGCGCGCCGCACATCGTCGACTATTTCATCAAGGATGCGCAGGACACCACCGATCACATCATCCGCACCATCCAGCGCGTCACCAATGCCGCCGTCGCCTCGATCCTGATCGTCGATGACAGCGAAAGCGCACGACTGACGCTGGCGGAAATCCTGAGCCTGCAGAACTATCGCATCCATCATGCCGCCTGCGGCACGGATGCCCTGGCCATGCTGGAGAAACACGAAGACATCCAGCTGGTCGTCACCGACTTCCACATGCCCGACATGGACGGGCAGGAACTGACCCGCCGCATCCGCTCCGCCTATGCGCCGGACCAGATGCGGATCATCGGCATTTCCGCCAGCGCCGACCCCTATCTTTCGGCCGCACTCCTCAAGGCTGGTGCCTCGGACTTCGTCTACAAGCCCTACATCACCGAGGAAGTGAAGTGCCGCATCGCCAGCAACATCGATACTCTGGCGCAGATGCGGCGCCTCAAGTATCTGGCCGAGCGTGACTTCCTGACCGGAATGTTCAACCGCCGCGCCTTCTTCGAGCAGGCACAGGCCCAGCTCAAGCGCCTGTACAAGCGCGGCGCCAGTGCATCGCTGGCAATTCTGGACGTCGACCACTTCAAGAAGGTCAACGACAGCTACGGTCACGATATCGGCGATCAGGTGCTGCAGACGATTTCCAAGGTGCTGCACAACGTGCTGGCGCGCAACAAGTGCCTGTCAGCCCGGCTGGGCGGGGAAGAGTTCGTCATCCTGCTGACCGACATGACGCCCGACGACGCGGTGGAGCTGTGCGAGAACGTGCGCCGCGCCATCGCCGAGGCGGTGGTCGTCCACAACGGGACCAGGCTGCAGGTTACCGCTTCGGTCGGCGTTGCCGTGGTGCAGCCGTCCGAAGCGCTCAACAACAACCTGAACGCCGCCGACCAGATGCTCTACATGGCCAAGGAGCAGGGCCGCGACCGGGTTTGTGCGGACGCGGTGTTCTACCGCAGCGCCTGAGCGGCAGGCGACGGGCGCCGCCGGGGGCTACTCCCCCGCGCGCCCGGCCCGATCCTCAGGCGACCGCGTCGAGGCCGTAGGCGGTGTGCAGCACGCGCACCGCCAGTTCGGTCTCGTCGGCATCAATCAGGACCGAGACCTTGATCTCGCTGGTGGAGATCGCCTGGATGTTGATGCCGCGATCGGCCAGCGTCTTGAACATGGTGCTGGCGACGCCCGCGTGGCTGCGCATGCCGACGCCCACGACCGAGATCTTGGCGACCTTGTCGTCGCTGATCAGGCGGTAGTAGCCGATCGCGTCCTTGCGTTCTTCCAGCATGGCGAGCGTGCGGGCAAGATCGGCCTGCGGCGCGGTGAACGTGACGTCGGTCTCGCCCTTGTCCTTGGCGACGTTCTGGATGATCATGTCGACGTTGATGTTCGCCTCGGCCAGCGGAGCGAAGATCGACGCGACCGCGCCCGGACGGTCCGGCACGCGCGTCAGGGTGACTTTCGCCTCGTTCTTGTCGGCGGCGATACCGGTGATCAGCTGGCGTTCCATGTCGCTTCCTTCAAGTTCTTCGTCGCTGACGATCATCGTTCCGGGCAGGGTATCGGCGGCGGGCGCGCTCTCGTCGATGAACGAGGACAGCACCTGCACGCGCACGTTCTCCTTCATCGCGAGGGACACCGAGCGGGTCTGCAGCACTTTCGAGCCGACCGATGCCAGCTCCAGCATTTCCTCGTACGTGACGAGCGGCAGCTTGCGCGCCTTGGCGACGATGCGCGGGTCGGTGGTATAGACGCCGTCGACGTCGGTGTAGATGTCGCAGCGATCGGCCTTCACCGCCGCCGCCACCGCCACCGCCGACGTATCCGAGCCGCCGCGCCCCAGCGTGGTCACGCGGCCATTGGGGGATACGCCCTGGAAGCCCGGGATAACCGCGATCTCGCCGGCCGCCATCGAAGCGATCAGGGCTTCGGAATCGATGTCCTCGATCCGGGCCTTGGCGTGGGCGTCGTCCGTCTTGATCGGCACCTGCCAGCCGAGCCACGAGCGCGCCTTGCAGCCCATCGACTGCAGCGTCAGCGCCAGCAGGCCGGAGGTGACCTGTTCGCCCGAGGCGACGACCACGTCGTATTCCGCCGGATCGTAGAGCGCGTTCGCCTCGCGGCAGAAATTCACGAGCCGGTCGGTCTCGCCCGCCATCGCGGAAACGACCACGGCGACCGCGTGCCCGGCTTCCTGCTGGCGTTTGACGATGCCCGCCACGCGCCGGATGCGCTCGGTCCCGGCCATCGAAGTGCCGCCGAATTTCATCACGATACGTGCCAAGGTGCCGGTGCTCCCCTGTCGCCTTGCTGGATTAGAGTTCGGCGCGCTGTTAGGGATGGTTCATGGACAATGCAACTGGCACCGTGCCCTCCCCGGCAACCGGCACGATCAATCCCAAGGAAGCGGCGCATTTCGGCGCTCTGGCGGCGGAATGGTGGGATCCGAAAGGATCATCGGCGATGCTGCACCGGCTCAATCCGGTGCGCCTCGGCTTCATCCGCGAGGCTGTCGATGCGCATTTCGGCAGCGATTCGCGCAGTCTACGCCCGCTCGCGGGCAAGCGCGCTCTCGATGCCGGGTGCGGCGCCGGGCTGCTGTGCGAACCCCTCGCCCGCCTCGGCGCAGACGTGACCGGCGTCGACGCCGCGCCAGAGAACATCGCTGCGGCCCGCGCGCACGCGCGGGCGATGGGTCTGCCGATCGACTACCGGCAGGGCGAACTCGGCGCCCTGGGGCTGACCGGCTTCGATCTCGTCTGTTCGCTGGAAGTGATCGAGCACGTCACCGACAAGGCGGCCTTCCTGGCCGCCCTTGCCGCCTCGCTGGCGCCCGGCGGGCTGATGATCCTTTCGTGCCCCAATCGCACCCCGGCCTCGCGCCTGCTGCTGGTCGAGGCGGCGGAACGGCTTGGGCAGGTGCCGCGCGGCACGCACGACTGGCACCAGTTCCCCACGCCCGAGGAACTGCGCGAACTGGCCGAAGGCGCCGGGCTGGCGATGGACACGCCGAAGGGCATCGCATGGTCGCCCCTGAAAGGCCTGCACCTCTCGGACGATACCTCGCTCAACTTTATCGTCACCGCGCGCCGGGCGTCCTGACGGGGCGCACGGGGCGCCGCGCCGGCTCAGTTGTACGGCGGCTTGTGGAGGCCCTTGGGGCTTTGTGTGAAGATCTCGCAGCCGTCCTCGGTAATGCCGATCGAGTGCTCGAACTGCGCGGAAAGCGACTTGTCGCGGGTCACGGCGGTCCAGCCGTCGTTGAGCAGCTTCACCGCCGGCTTGCCGAGGTTGATCATCGGCTCGATGGTGAAGAACATGCCCGGCTTGAGCAGCGGCCCGGTGCCGGCGCGGCTGGCATGAACCACCTCGGGCGCGTCGTGGAACAGGCGGCCGAGGCCGTGGCCGCAGAACTCGCGCACCACGCCGTAGCGGTTGGATTCGGCGTAGGCCTGGATGGCCGCGCCGATATCTCCGACGCGGTTGCCGGGCCTGGCCTTCTCGATGCCGATCATCAGGCACTCATAGGTCACGTCGACCAGCCGCCGCGCCTTCAGCGGGACGTCGCCGACGAGGTACATGCGGCTGGAATCGCCATGCCAGCCATCCAGCAGCGGGGTGACGTCGATGTTGACGATGTCGCCGTCCTTCAGCGTCTTTTCCGAAGGGATGCCGTGGCACACGACGTGGTTGATCGAGATGCAGCACGAGTGCGCATAGCCGCGATAACCCAGGGTCGCCGGGACTGCGCCGCCCGCCAGGGTAAGCTCGCGCACCTTGTCGTCGATGGCGGCGGTGGTGACGCCGGCCTGCACCATCGGCGCGATCGCATCGAGGATCTCGGCGGCCAGCCGCCCGGCCTTGCGCATGCCTTCGAAACCCTCGGGACCATGCAGCTTGATGGTCCCGTCGCGCAGGAGGGTTTCGTTACCGGGCTCGACGATCTGATATTCGCTCATGCCGCGCGAGATAGCATTTATGCGGCCGAATTGCGATAGTTTCGCGGTTCTGATCGAGATTTCCGATCAAAGGGTGGCAGTCAGCCAGACCCCGGCGTTCACTGCCCGACCGCGAAGGCGCTGCGGTACTGCGGCTTCAGCGTCGCCATGACCTTGCCCGTCACCGGCAGTGTCACCTCATAGGAGCCTTCCGCGTAAGGGCCGGCCTCGTAGGGGCCGACGAGGATGCCGATCCGATCGAATGTCATGCCGTTGCTCGATCCCAGGAGCAGCGTCTGGGCCATCGGATCGATGCATTCAGTGAACATCTGCCCGCTGTTGCGCTGGACCGGCTCGCCGCGCCGGCGCTCGCGCTCCTTGTCGAGCGCATCACAGAACGGGCCGCGGATCGCGGCGCGCAGCGCATCGCTGCTGGCGAACAGGTCGCGCGGCTTGCGCGCCGTTTCCGCTCGCCTGTCCCACAACAGGGCATCGAACCCGCTCATGCCGTGGGCGCCGCCCGTATAAGTGTAGAACTCCAGCGACAGCGACAGCCAGCCGGGCAGGTCGGCCACCCGCTTCCACTCGGCGCCGTAGCTGTGCTGGCGATAGGGAAAGCCGTCCTTCTTCGCTGCTGCCTCTTCATCGGCGGACGAGGTGGCCAGCTGCGAGCGTGATTCCGCCATGCGCCCGTCGAGAATCTCCTTGAGGGCGGGAATGGCGCCAGCGACGTCGGGATAGGAATACTTGAACTCGTAAAGGTCATTGGCGAAATCGACCGAGCGCCCCGCCCCCGCGACCGTCGCGGGCGGCGCTTCGCTGGGAGCTTCGGTGGCACCGGCGATCTCTTCCTCGACCATCGCGGCTTCGGTGTCGGACTGCGTCGCGGTACGCTCCGGCGATGGGCCGCCGTCACCCATGCAGGCGCTGACCATCAAGGCGCTCCCGGCCATCAGGATCATCTTCAAGGTTCCGCTGCCAACTCGCATCAAAATTCCTCTCGCGCTTGCGATCAACTCAAGCCTAAAGACCGGATCATGAGCGAAAAGAACGCATTGATCCAGCCCGACCGGGGCCAGCAGGCCGTGGCGATCCACCTCGTCGACAAGGACGGGCTGGACGCCTTCCTCAAGGACCGCACCGCGGCCCAGCGCGCGGCGCTGGCCGCGCACCGCTTCGAGGCGGACGGCTATGACTACGCCATCATGCCAGACGGAGATGAATGGGCGGTGGCTGCGGGGGTGGCCAACGTAAATTCGCTCTCAAGCTGGTGCCTGGCCAAGCTGGCGGACAAGCTGCCCGCGGGCACCTATCGCCGTATCGGCGGTGATCCGGGGCCGGCGATGTTCGGGTGGATCACGGGACAGTACCGCTTCGAGCGCTACCTGTCCGAGCCCGAGGAGGAAGGGCCGCGCGTTCTGCTCACCTCCGACCCCGCCGCCATCGATGCGGTGACGGCGGAGGCCGAAGCGGCGATGCTGGTGCGCGATCTCGTCAACACCCCGGCCGAGGACATGGGGCCGGCGCAGCTGGAAGCCGAGGCGGAGAGCCTGCACAAGGCGTTTCGCGCCGAGATCCGGGTGACTCGCGGCGACATGCTGGAGCGCGAGTTTCCCATGGTCCACGCGGTCGGCCGCGCCGCCGCGCGCAGCCACGCGCCGCGCATGATCGAGCTGGAATGGGGCGACCCCGCGCACCCGAAGATCGCCATCGTCGGCAAGGGCGTGTGCTTCGATTCCGGGGGGCTCGACATCAAGCCAGGCTCTGGAATGCTGCTGATGAAGAAGGACATGGGCGGCGCCGCGCATGCCCTCGCCCTTGCCCGGCTGATCATGCAGTCGCAGCTTCGGGTGCGGCTGCACCTGCTGGTGCCGGCGGTGGAGAACGCCATCTCCGGCAACAGCTTCCGCCCCGGCGACGTCCTGAAAAGCCGCGCCGGCATCTCGGTGGAGATCGGCAATACCGACGCCGAGGGCCGCCTGATCCTGGGCGATGCGCTGACCCGCGCCGGGGAGAACGCGCCCGAACTGATCCTCGACTTCGCGACGCTGACCGGCGCGGCGCGCGTCGCGGTCGGGCCGGACCTGCCGGCGTTGTTCGCGCGCGAGGATGAAACCGCCGATGCCCTGCTCGCCGCCGGCAAGGCGCACGACGATCCGTGCTGGCGCCTGCCGCTGCACGAAGGATACCGCGAATACCTGAAGTCCGAGATTGCCGACATCAACAATGCCGGCTCCAGCGGCTTCGCCGGCGCCAGCACGGCGGCATTGTTCCTCGACAAGTTCGTGCCCAAGGGCGCCGACTGGGCGCACTTCGATACTTTCGCCTGGCGCCCCGCCGACAAGCCCGGCCGGCCCAAGGGCGGCGCGGCGCTGGGGCTGCGCGCGGCATGGCACATGCTGGCACAGCGCTACGGCGCGTCTTCCCGCTAAACTTGCGATCCGGCCATGACCCCGCTAAGCGCGCCCATCTTTGCATTTGGAGACGCACCGAAGTTGCCGACCGAGGATTCCTATACCCGCCCGTCGCAGATCGACGGCGTGCTGGCCATGACCGGGCCGAGCATCGCGGCGGATCCCGGCTGCCTGCCCGTGCGCGGTGACCTGGCCCACATCAAGCTGGCCGGCAAATACTTCGTGCCGCACTATGCCGCGCCGATGGCCTATGCGATCAAGTCCGGCGCCGTGCTGCGCGCCGCGGCGCGTCCCGATTCCGATAGGCTTGCCGACCTGCCGGCGGGTGAGACGTTCAACGTGCTCGACATGGCGGGCGCGTGGAGCTGGGGGCAACTTGGCGACGACGGGCTGGTCGGCTATGTCGCGCTCGATCAACTGGAAGCATTGGCCTGATGGCTGCAAGCGTGTTCATCGACGGTGCGGCGGGCACCACCGGCCTCGAGATCGCCGACCGGCTTGCGGGACGCAGCGAGTTCGACCTCGTCATTCTCGATGACGAGCGGCGCAAGGACGATGCCGCCCGCGCCGAGGCCCTGAACGATGCCGATTTCGTGATCCTGTGCCTGCCCGACGATGCCGCGAAGGCCGCCGTCGGCATGATCCGCAATGACACCACGCGCGTGATCGACGCCTCGTCCGCGCACCGCGTCGCGCCGGGCTGGACCTATGGCTTTCCCGAAGTGATCGGCCGCGATGCCGTGGCCAGCGCCCGCTTCGTCAGCAATCCGGGGTGCTATCCCACCGGCTTCATCGCCCTGCTCGCGCCGCTGGTGAAGTCCGCGCTGCTGCCCTCGACCTGGCCTTATGTATGTCATGCGGTGTCGGGCTATTCAGGCGGCGGCAAGGCGCTGATCTCGCGGTTCGAGGACGATACCGACATCGCCTACCGCGCCTATGGCCTGGCGATGGGGCACAAGCACGTGCCCGAGATGCTGACGCATACCGGCATCGCCCACGCTCCCGTCTTCGCCCCCGCCGTGGTGCCCGCGCACCGGGGCATGATGGTGGAAGTGCCGCTGCACCTGTCGATGATGGGCAAGGCCGCCAGCCCGGCGGAACTGCGCGCCGCGCTCACCGCGTACTACGGCGCCAGCCCGGTCGTCACGGTCGAAAGCGACATCCCCGACGAACTGCTGCTGCGCGTCTCGATGGACCCCACCGACCGCCTGACCCTGCGCGTCCTGGCCTCCGCCGACAACGCCCAGGCCCGCCTGATCGCCACGCTCGACAACCTCGGCAAAGGCGCCAGCGGCGCAGCGGTGCAGAACCTCAACCTGATGGCCGGGCTGGACGAGACGGCAGGGCTGCGGCTTTAGGGCGCCTGAGGCGCTGCGATCGTCTGATCTCGTCGTCCTTTACTCACCTTCGTCATTCCCGCGAAGGCGGGAATCCAGATGGCACGAGACAGGGTTTGATCCCCGTGCCGCCGTCATTCCATGTTGCGTCGAGACGCAGGACGACGCGGTAACCGGACAGGTCGCTGCTGGATCCCCGCCTGCGCGGGGATGACGAATGTATGTTGAGATAGGCGTCACTCGGCCGCCGACCGTCCAACCCGTCATCCCAGCGAAGGCTGGGATCGCTGGGAACGA
>Ga0065704_10070181_pt1 | contig 123392 bp, 55 predicted proteins | sample SwiRhicommuniRL2_FD_59091 | JGI IMG/M metagenome (GOLD analysis project Ga0065704, IMG submission 59091) | Switchgrass rhizosphere bacterial communities from Rose Lake, Michigan, USA - RL2 v2 (version 2) | ecosystem: Host-associated > Plants > Roots > Rhizosphere > Soil | place: East Lansing, MI | reverse complement strand
ATTTTATTTTATTTTATTTTATTTTATTTTATTTTATTTTTGGATCTCGTATATAAATTAGACGCGTTGTTCCTGTATATAAATAAATAAATAAGTCCGGTCAACATCCAGTGCCAAACGGGGAAAGTCCAATGAAACAGTTAGTCCTGAATAGGACTAGGATTCTGGTACTTGTCAGTGTATCTTTATTGAATTTGTAGCAGCGGATACTGTAGAGACGTTTCTAGGTGATTCTAGTTAATTGTTGTTTGTTAACTCTATTTGTCGCGACATCGCGGCATTATGATTGCAAAATCCTGGTAAATCCACATCTCCAATGATCAGGGAAGGTTCCTGTAAATGACGTTCTATAAGGATGTTGGGGAAATGTGCTAAGTCGGGAGTCTAGGTATGATTAGAGTCGAAAGTTGGAGAATCAGAGCATCGTCTAGACTAGAGTTTGCTGCTATGGAGGGTGATTGGAAGGGCCATCTTCATTGATTGCTATTGTGATTGTTGTAGACATTCCTTCCTTGACTTGCAGTAGGCTGGCTGAGAAAATCACGTAATCTCAGCTCTCTCATCTCATCTCTCTCATACGTGGTCTCTCATCTCTTCTCTCATCTCTAAATTACATAATCACACAGTCTCTCTTTCTCTTCTTCATTACTCCCTTCTCCGGAACCACAGGCAACTTCTTCATTATCGCCTCGAAAGTTTTTTCGCCCACGCTTGTGGCCTGTGTGGATATACTCTCTCTCTTTTCTCCCATGGTCGAGCTATTATCGCTCACCTCGCTATGCGCATAACTATCCTTTCTATCCAAAGTGAAGGTATGGTCGTCGTTCAACTTCAAGGTCGGATCAATTCCAAACTGTAACAACGAGTTGGCCAAGTACAAGTACAACTTGATCCATAAAACCTCCAACTCCTGGTTGAACTTGGTTCCAAATCGTTCGTGAAATGTCTGGATGAGGGCTTCACCCATCAACTCGAAGTTCGCGGGTTCGATCCCCAAGATACGCAGATGACGTTTACCCAAATTTATCAAATAGTCATCCAAAGTAGACAAGTTCTCAAGCTGGCTTATGGCAAATGACATCACACCCGCAAAACTGACGGCCTGATGTTTTATAGAGGGAAATAACTTTTCAAGTTGGGAATTCATGCTCAAGAGGTTGGAGTAGAATTGGCGACAGAAGAGCGACGAGGCCACGGTCGACGCCGAGGTCCGGTTGATGTAATTGAGCGACTTCGACCCCGTCTGGCCGGTTATGACTGCCTGTGTCTGGTTGGTGGCCACCACGCTACTGTTCTGGCCCCTGGTGATCCCAGAAGTTCCAGCAAATGCCCCAGGGAACCCGGTAATTCCTTCGTCCAGGTTTTCCAACAACATTTTGTTCCACGTATACCTAATAAGCTCGATTTCATTCTTGTTCAACTTCAAACTCACTTTGTACTGCTCCTCGATCGAGTACGCCGAGTCTGTCGAGCGGTTGGTGAACATTTTCTCGAGTTTATAGTTAGCTTCCGAAGAGTGGATCGAAGAAGACGAAGAAAACTCATCTCGTTTACGGGAAAGGTTAAAGCTCGAGAGTCTAGAAGATATCGGGCTGTTGTGGGCAGTTCCGCTGTCCGAAACTTGGAGTGCTGCATTGTGGGGCGACGTTGCACTTTGACTGTTTCCGTTATATGCCGCCCCAATTCCTCCTCTGGTCTCTATCATGGATGTTCTGATCATTTTGTGGCGTGATTTATGGAAATCGTATGGAGTTTATTAAGGAAATCAGCCGTTATATATACTGCCCGGAGTGTATATAGATTACCCGACTCACATCACAACGGGGCTTTTGTGGTAAATAATAATTTACCTCCTTTAGGAAGGAGCAAACTCGCAAAGAGATCTAGGAACACCTGCAAGAACTTATAAATAGGGGAGAATTCGGGAGAGTCGGCATGGGGTTATGTAAGGACTTGCCGAGATAATGCTCTTGCAATATGGGCCCAAGTCTGCGGATGAGGTCGTGCATATTTAGACTCTAAATCTAAATCTGGAAATTGAAAAATGAAAATTTTTTAAATCGTGCAGCAACACGATTTAGAGTGACATATTTAATTCCGAGGAATTCTGTTTATGTAATTGGATAAAAGATGCTTATGTAACATATTCATGTAAAAAGTCGTCTCAATTCTCTGAAGACTTTCTTACGAGAATGTGAGACTCTGGATCGCTTAGAGTTACCAAATTTTCGATACTTTTAGAGACTCTTAGTCTTCAGATACGATTGGTCTTTATGAATTCTTAAATCTTCAAAAATTCTTGAGTAAACGTGATCGAACTCAGTCTAGAAGAACTTATAAGACCTCTAGATTCCGATGAGCTCTCGAATTCTTCGGTCTTTAAGTCTGCGAGATTTTATTCTCTAACTCCCCGGGTAAATTCTCTAACTCTCCGGAGTATTATGTTGCTCCTCGTCCTCTTTATATCAATCGTATCCTCTGGTGCTGGCATTTACGGGTACATCGGTTATGAGCACGATATTTTGTGTGTGAATGTAAACAGAGCTATGGCCTACATGCTAGTAGTAAACTGGGAATAGAGACGACTCTTAGACGACTCTTAGACGACTACTCTTATATTTCTGAACAGGTATACCAAGAATTCACGTAAAGTACGAATATGCGGATTCCAATTTTGTTGCGGTATAGATGTTATATGGTTATGAGCGTGTGGTTTCAGCGCAAATTGAGCGATGAGATCACCGAACGATGAGAGATCCACCAACACCGCCAGTTCTTCATTGATAGGGCCAATAAAACAAGGCTGACTTTGCTTGCTGGTGGATACCAGCCTATAAAATTAGAGATTGTTATGTAGATGCACGCCCTCTGACTTATCCCCAACAACGCAAGGAGTGCATGATCGATCGAATCACGGAATGTGACGTAGGACGATGCGCGTAGCAATTTGGGGTCAACCAGAAATTAGCTCCTTGAAGATGGATCTATTTAAGAATCTCCCTTAATTTAACTCCCCTTAATCTAACTCCGGTTCGGAATTATGAGTAGGCCACTTCACAACGTAGCTAGTGACTACAGATAAGATTACGAGATGCAGATTCGAAGAATCCAGGCTAAGTTTATTAAGATTTCTATTAGATAAATTATATTGAGTGAGCTACTTACAGAGATGTACCGGATATGAGAGCTTAGAGCTCCTGTTAAAATATTAACCTCTTCTTTGACTCTCATTCCAGCTTTCAGATAAATATTGTAAGTCTAAGATACATCGTATTTGAATTCTCGGTCAATGATCGTTAAGTAAAAGGTCCTGTTGCGCAATGAAGCCAAGCCAGCGTCTAGGATGGGGTTAAGACGCCAACTTTGTTCACGGAATTGAAAACTCACCTTATTCCCCGAATAGACAAATCTCACCTTATTCATCGAATTGGCGAATCTCACATTGCTCCGTAGTCTTTTCAGCAATTCGATACAGGCTGTTGCTCACTGCTTGGATACAAACGATGTGTGTTGAACTCTGGCTTGTTGGCTATGGCGGGAAACTTCATCCTCGATGTAAATTGTTTGGAGGCTTATGACTTCCGTTTTCGTCTTTAAGGTTTTATTAGTCGCGTGATTTGGACACGTGATACATAGACACGTGAGTATCTAATCCAAGTTGAATCCAAGCATACTAAGACGCAATTGATAAGTTCCAAGTGTCTGCTTGCTAAATTACTGAGAGTCTCATAACTTAGTTACATTCCAAGAATAGTAGAATTTTATCTGCTCAAAATTTCTCTCTTGTTCTGAGTTATATCACCCTGGAAAGCTCCGATCGGTGATGATTAATCTGTATTTAGACCACATGTGGTCATTCCCACCGCTCATCAAATCAATTTGTAGCCATTCCCACCTCTTATTATATCAACTTGTAGCATCATCATATTTTAACATGTTGGTGAGTCGTGTCCCGGCGATATATTCAAAGACGTGTACTATTCAAAAACCTCATCGTCCTGCACAATAATAGAACAAGATAAGTTTCAACTCGGAACTAGACGTCAGAACAATGACTTCACTATCCCAGCAAGTGCACACCAACCTCGTCCACTATAATAAGTGGTCGGACGTTCGATTCCACGGGATGGAATCTGGAGTCATTGTGAGTGGGATTCCACCGACAAAACTCGATTCTCGAGACGCCCCCAACTCCAGGGAGTGGGTGGTTCCGAGATCATACTTAGAGAAGCCGCAACTCTCGGTAGCAGAGATTAACACGTGGTTCGTTGAGCTCACTAAGCTTGGAAGCAGACCACTGAGGATCACCATCGGGATTGTCAGCGACGACGGAACAATTGTGTACTATTTCATCTATGACGGGGTGGTTCAGCCGCCGCAGAATTAAGAGATTGAGATGATGATTAGAAAAGCCAAAGAGATTTCACTAATGAGCATCAACTTCAAGATAATTCACTAATGAGCTTCTATTTAAAAAATTTCACCAATGAGATTCTATTAAAGAAAATCTGCTTAGCTTGTAGCTAATTGAAGTTCTTGATAATTCTAGTTTCTTTGATTTAGCGTGGAATCAGCTGTTGCTAACCTGCACTAATCATCAATTCTTCTTGAATTCTCGACGGGATTAAAGTTCAACTGCTCTTGGGCAGAGATATTAGTGACACCACGATCTGTAAATAGTCAATAAAGAAGTAATAATATGTGAGGACACGTAGAATAATGAATTTCTTGATCAACAATAAACTCATGGATCTCGGAAAGACATAGTGAGACAGTATTGCTAATTCCTACTGGACTTTTAGGGATATTTAGGATTCCCACAGAGCTTTATGGTCCTGGGTTAGTTCAGTAGGTCAAATTTCAGACTCTTAAACTGTTGAATAACTCTTCTATTCCGTTTATTCACTCACATCGCTATCGTATCCACTGTATCTTTTCTCAATACTGCTTCTCTGGGATCCCATTCTCCTGATATCCAAGAAACTGTCTTGTCTACTGCTCAAGGCCAATTTGGTCCTTATTGCCGATCTCGAGCTTGTATTTGTTCTTGATCTGCAGAGTTGGTCCGTCAGTTTATGGAGTTGTTTAACCGACAGAAATGATTCGGAGTCATTGATGTTCCGAGGTATATAGTCGGAATCATTCAAATCCGTGTCGTTAATCGATCCGTTTGAATTGTGTCTTATCTTGTTAAACAATTCTGGGTGTCGTATTTTGTCGGAATCATATTCGTAGTCTTCGTAGCCGTCACTTTCCAACTCAAAGTTGCTGTGGAAGTCACTTATGGCCTGATCCTCTCTGGTACTCGATAAATTGACATGATAATTCGCCTGGCAGATCTGGCCCAACTTGTCAAACTCCACCATGAACTCTAAGAGCTCCATTTCTAGAATAAGTTTCGGGCCAAAACGGAACTTGTTGTAGAGAGTGATTAAACGGTCGAGGTTGGGGATTTTCTCTTTAGCTACGTTTCCATTGACGATATAGACTTCTGTGAGGTATATCACGACTTCTCTGAACGAATAGTATTTCGGTACATCGACCTGTGCGAGCGCTTTTCCGTTGGATATAAGTTTATCGCCTATACTCCGTATGATATCCTCGTAATTAGCCGTTGGAGGAAGAGAAGTCCCTCCACCCACGCCGTTTCCGACGATTTTGCGGTTTCTATCTTGGATATACTCTGGCGGCGACATGCCTGGGTTGTTGATGACGATTTTCAGATTTCCAAGCGGCGTGGCTCGTTCTCGTAAATCCCAACATTCCTGAAGTTTTCGGTCGATCATTTCAAAAATGTCCTGGGGAAGATCTCCTTCAAACGGGATATATACAGACTTGCTTGGAATATCGTTCATGCTGATTTTGAATTTAAACACTCTCAGTGAGTAGATGATGATCAGCGTGACTAGAAATACCACACATACAATTATGACGATGAAAAGTTTGATTCCGGAAGACTGGGCACCTAGAGTTTGAACAATAACGTCTATAGGCGTAACGGAGACAAATGCTAGTGTGAGAATGATGAAGAGGACGAGCGAGAAGGAATAAATCCATTGGAAGAGTCGTTTGGGGATGGCAGTAATTCGCTGTCGTTCTGTTAGTTGTGACATAACAAATACTGATGGATATTAAAGAGTGAAATAAATGAGTATTAGTGAAGTATTAATGATGAGTGTAGAGTTAGTCAGCAGTAGCGAGTCGATAATATGAGTAATAATTTGATTATTAAATAATAATTTGATTATTAGTGATTTTCTGAGCTATCACTGATACACTGACAATATTGGTCTAACAATTAATAGAATTGATCTGTAGAAGAGTTATTTGTTCTGTAATATCGAGCAAATTATGGAACTAAGATGAAATTTCAAGTCTTCTTCTGGTGTGAACTTTTGGTATTCTCTAATATGTCCTCTCTAATCTGTGGTTGAGTATCTAATTAGTGATTTCGTGATACTGAATTAGCGAGATGGTCGATAAGTTTTGATTTAATCTGAGTCTTTCTTTGGGACCAATTCTGGAAAGGTTGTCTTTGCGGTGAAACCTAGTAGAGGCCAATTTTCACTGAGTTAGTGGAGTTCTGAGAATATTATTATAGTCCTTGGAAGGTTCTGTCTCTAGATTTCACTAAATTGGCGGTTATTCTTAATTTATGTCTCTAAACCTCACTAACTGGGAGTACTAGAGTATATAGTGGCTACTCGTACTCTTTATTTCAGATACTTACTGAGTAGAACGGGTTATTTGAGTCGTGGTGAGAGTTCACTGAGATTTCAACTCGTGGCGGAGTGGTAGTGATTATTTAAGTAAGACCGCAGCAGGTGGTTCTCGCTATACTGAGTTGTTGTGGTTAGATCTCGCTGGTGGCGAGTTCTCGCTGTTGGTTCTCCAGTAGTTTTGAGACTGGGGCGTGCTTGGTCAGAGCTGAAATACTTCGGGGTAGTTGTAGATGGTTGTAAATTGAGATTGTGATGTCGCTTAATGTTTTGAATGTCGTAGATGATGTCGTACCGAATAGTTGTTTAATCGGTGCCGCAATCTATGACATCCGTACCGCAACTTATATGGGACTCTTTGAACCTCTACACCACACGGCTATGATAAAGCAGAGGAGTCTGTGATACTTTTAGGGATTAGTAAATGCAGGTGGTATAGCTAATATACTGAATTTTCCTATTCCTGGCTAGTTTACTGGCTAGTTTACTGGGTTATTATTAATTATTAGTGAACCCTTCTCATTATTGAGGGCTCTCTCGTAATAGGGACTCTTTGGTACTCCCTAGAGCTCATTAATATTCCTCAGGACTCGCTAGTATTCCCTGGTAATCCTCATTCTCGCGATTACACTAGAAATCATTCATTCTCGCTACTAATTTACAAATCTCGCTAAAAGTCACACTGTTTCCTAAATCTCCCTAGGGCCAGTACCATTTCCGCCTAATCTACTACAAATTCCTCTAGGATTATTGGAAGTTCCTTCTAGAGCTTGAAAAACTTCTCATTACATTCTCTGTTGTAGTTTTATATTATTAGACGACATTTTGGCTGCAAATTTTGGATGTCTCGAATATCCATGAATTGATATGAAGAATAGTGGGGATGGTGGACTCTCTAATGTACCAAGTAATTCCACCATTATAGCGAGAGTTATTCCTCTAATATAGCGGGAGCTATGCCTCCAGTATAGCGGGGGTTATTCCACCAATATAGCGGGAGCTATGCCTCCAGTATAGCGGGGGTTATTCCACCAATATATCGGGAGTTCTTCCAGTATAACGGGAGGTGTTCCTATTTTTGAATACGGAGAGTAATTTACTCAACGGTTGGAATTGTGAGCACAACTTAACCCTCTAGGACTCGCCCTCTTTGGATTTACAGCCTGGTGTACTCTTTCATTCTCATCACCCTCTCAAACCTCACATCTTCTCCATATCCTCCTCTCCGTCTAATCAACTCCACGCTTCGTGGAGTTCCCCACCAGTTCAAATACATATTTCTCCACCACGACTTCGTATCGAAGGGGTTTACAAAATCTCCATCTTTCCCAAATACATTGTTCAAATATTCTCTTGTCGTGATGTTGTTGGCGGTGAGAAATATATGGAACCCAAGCAACAAAATCACGTAAACTATCCCTACGCACCCGTAAATAGCGAGGAGGAATGTTATGGGGTGGCGAGGGATCTCGTCGCTGAATTTTCCTCGGGAAAGCTTCACGAACGACATGGTGGAGAGCCAGGCACAGCTCACCACTGAGGTAAGAAGGAACCAGAGAAAATATTTGTAGTTTCTTGTCCCCACGCAGTTGTTGAGGAATGTACAGTGATGGTCGTGGTTCATGATGCAGGAATTGCACACTCCACAGTGGCTAGCACGAGGAGGGCGCCATATATGACAAGTGGGACAGTATTTCACAGAAACACCGGTAGATTTGTGGGGGTTTCTCGTGAATTTATTGAGTTTTCCAGAGAGTTTGCTGAGTTTACTGAGTTTGCTGAGTTTGCTCTTGTTAGCATTAGAGTCACTAATCTCGCTAGGGTTATTAGATTCGCTCCCTCTCCGCTCTCTGTGATCTCTACTAGGAAGCAGTATTGTATTAAAATACTCTTCAGGGATAAAGTTCAACTTATGGTCCACAACCCCCGCTGGAAGGTGGAGGTTACGTGAGAGGACGCCAGCGTCGGAAGTGGAAACAATCACAAAAAACGACAATGATAGCACCCACACATAGCTAAACAAAACAACCACCGCTGGCCCCTGGTTCCGCCAAACCCAGTGGGCATCAAAGATATAAAAAAGTACACCAGGGACCACCATAAGGACAAAACAGCCAATACTGACCGGTTTCTGGCGGATTGTGCGTAGTCTCCCGCCACAAATATAAAGATACCGAAGATCGTCGTGGTTTTGGACCTGGTAATTGTGTTGCTGGGGAAGATTATACTTTTCTATGAGCCTGGGGTCTGTAAATAGCCAGGTCGTGAGGAGCCGTACAAAGAGAGGCTTGTGGATAGATAGTGGAGGTGGTGATGTTGGTTGAGTATTATGATTCTTTCGCTGAGAATAGTGGGACTCCTCGGGGGAGTTATAAGTGTCTCCCTGTGAACTGTGTGATTCTCTGTAAATATCCCGAGGAGATTCTCTGTAAATATCCCTCAGCTCAGGCTTATGAGTCTCTAGAATCCCATTGTGGAATGTTTCTAGAACTATGGGGTTCTTGGAGCTGCTTAAATCTTTAGAACTACCAGTAAATTCTGTAGAGCCACGGCTGAAATTCCCGCTAAAATTCCCACTGAACTCTCCACTAAGCTCTCGGGAGTTATCCCTGATTCCTTCGAGAGGGTCTTTCATGGAACCTCTGTTAGTTTACTAATTAGAGGTAGCGGTCGGCGTAGATCGTTCTTGATTTGATATGTGATATTGAATGTGAAATAATGAGATTTAAATGAGATATTACCGAGAAAATTGAGACATTACCGTGAGAGAATCAAACATCACTGAAAGAAATAGAACATTCCCATCAGAAAATCAAACATTACTGAGAAAAAATCAAATTTTTCTCACTAAAAATAAATTGTTCTCTCGTTAATTATAAAAATCTTCACTAATTTATTGGTTTTCTCTCTAAGCTTCTATATTCTTTTTGATCTCAAAATTTTACAGCCGCTCTCTTTACTTAGCTAGTCACGTATAACTGGCCCTTGGACATATCTAACCATACAACAACCATCACAGCCATAGTTCTACCATTCTACCAACCTGAATATACCTTCACATACGTTTAAAGATAATTCTAGCGACGTTTAAATACAATTCTAGCGACGCTTAGAAGTTTTTAGCGATCAACTCATAATCTCCAGTGATGTTTAATATTCTTCGTTCACTGAGACGTCTAGGGAGACTACCAGTGACTTCTCGCCACTCTCCATTTCCTTCTCGCTACTCTCCAGTAGGTTCTCGTCAGTTCTCGCTCTCTCCCAACGTCCTAGGAGCCGTCAAGTCGTACGGTTTCATTGTCAATATCCTCGCTGGTGCTTATATCGGGGGCCTCCTCGTTTGTGGAGGCACCCTCTACCTCCTCTATAATGACGCCAAATCTCGCCAGCCGATTCCCTTTGAAATATCGTGGCAAGATCAAATTACGGCCGCTAAGGCTATCAATAAGGACGACGTGCTCAAAAGTCCTCGTTATGCGGTGAAACATTACCGACGTTTACTTATCGACCTCGCTAAACATCAAGATCCTACCGTGGAGGAGCCTATCGACGCCTACGACGTTCCACTAATTCCATCGTCAGTTCTTATGGGAAAATCTCCGTCTTTCGCCAACTTCTACATCGACATAGTGCTTCGTTACGCCCGGGCATTGCTCGCTAAGGGCCAACTCGACACTTCCGTAAACCTCCTCCAAAAAATCATCAACGACGACGAGATTTTCTATAATGTTGGCGACGCCGAACGGTTGTCTCAGTGCTGTCGCTTGCTCAGTAAAGTTAGTGGCGATAAAATCGGTTACTTACAGCGAGCCATCCATATGTTGACAAGTAATTTCCCGTCGCTAAGAATTAGCGACGATTATTTGTTACAAAGTGACTCTAAACTTACCGACGAAGCCTTAAAATGTCTTAATGATTTGGCCTTCAATTTAGCGAAAGAAGGTGAAAAAAAGAACTCTACTGGCAAAAAAGGTTACTTTAGTGCATTTAGTGGATTCTTTAGGGGGAATAAGGAAAAATCTGATGATTTAAATGAACTTAGCGGATTGTCTGGTTCTGATTGTCTCTCCCTATCTCTCAATATCTACCTAGCCAACTTGAAATCTCTCACTACAATTAGGGAGAAACTCGACAATGGAGACCCAGTACAGGCCCAGTATCCGCTCTTCAACTGTGACGAAACCAATCTCGTCATGCTGATGGCAGAAATTAAGGCCCATATTAGTGAGATCATGTGGGCCAAGGGGTTCAAAAAGAACGCCGTGGCGTGGAGCGAAGACGTCTTGGAGGAAATCTACTTTGCCCACGCCAACTCTCGCCGGGCGTCGCCAATCCTCATCAATATCTTGAGTAACCTCGGTAAAATGTACGACAATCTCCATGACCTTACGTCAAAGAAGAGATGCGACCAACTCATGAAGCAGTTGGACGTTTTTGAACTTGACGAACAGGCCTGGTATGATACGTTTGTCGCAAGATTGTCGAAGATTATATACGACAAGGGGCCGTTAGGGATTATTGAGAAGCCATTAACGGAGAGGTTCGGTAGAGTGACGAGGGTGAAGGAGATAGAGGAGGTGGAAGATGAAGATGAGGATTAGTCGCTAATCCGGAGCGATTTCTCACTAGAGACTAAAGTTATCTGGTAATCTTGAGAGTTAGTGAGACATTGTGGCTATATGACAAGATTAGTGAACCAAGGTTATCATTGAAGTGATTTACTGACTGAACAAATCCCATTAATTCCGCTAATCCTCAATAGCTCCACAAATTACCACTAAACTCTACAAATTACCACAAAACTCTACAAATTACCACTAAACTCCACTAATTTCCACTAAACTACACTGGATTACCACTAAACTACACTGAATCACTACGAAACTATATTAATTTCCACTAATCTCCACTAATTACTGCTAATCTCCACTAAATCATCTTCCTAGTGTTTATCTTTCTACAACTACAAATGTTGACACTCAGATTATCCTGGATCTGTATATATTCCCCCAGGACTGAATTATAAAAATATCAGTTCTCTAATTTAGCGACAACATAGCTGTGAGCTGCCCTAACTTAATCGACAAATACCACCTGACCCACCCAACTTGACCCACAGATCTTCCCGCTACTCTTGTACTAAGGTATACTGTATATATTCAGGTAGACTTCCTAAATAGGCAATTTATATGCACACCCTTCTACCTGTTAATTTTAGATATTGCGGTCATTTAGTACTTACGTTTTGTCCTTAAATAAAGATCTGACATTATGATCTCACACTCTCATTCAGACACTCTCATTATGACACTTTGATTCAGACACTTTGGTTCAGACATTTTCTGTATCAGGACTTCCTTTATCAGACACTTTCTCTATTTGATACTATCCATTTCAGACACTTTCTGTCTCACTATTTTTTGACGTCTCGTGACACATTTTATTCAGACACTTATATGGCACTTCAGATAGTCCGGCTCTCGCTAAAATTGGTGAGCTTTGCTAGCCCTGTATAACCAAGAGTATAAGCAGCCCTGATTTGACCCAGTTGTAGCATAGATCTACTATAAATCTACTATATACCTACCATAATCTACCATTGAACTAACTAGTCTAACCTCGCTTAGCTCTCCCTATATATCCTGCATATTGTTGACCAATCATTTTTTCACAATAGTCATTAGTCCGGGGCAATTATCCACCACACTCTTCCCACAACATGCTTTCCTTACGCTCTAGAACAGCTGCTAGAACAGTAGCTCCTGCTGCCAGACTCGCCTCGCTTGCCGTACGTCGCTCGCCAGCTTCTCTTGCCAGTTTCCGCGGTTTCAAAACCATTCCCCAACCTCCCGGTCACATTGTCGGAACAGTCAACGACGCCTACGTCCCACCACCAGCCCACAAGGCTCACGGCTCACTCCACTGGACCACCGACCGTTTAGTTGCCGTCGGTTTGGTCCCTCTCCTCGTCACTCCAATCCTCTCTGGAACCAGTACCCTCCTCGATTCCTCGCTAGCCGTGTTGTTGTTGTACCACTCCTACGCCGGGTTCCAGGCTTGTATTATTGATTATATCCCAAAGAGAGTTTATGGGGTTTTCCATAATTACGTCATGTATTTGTTGACTTTCGGCACTGGAGTCGCTGGGTACGGTGTTTACCAAATGGAGAAGAAGGATGGTGGACTTGGTGGAGTGGTTTCAGGTCTTTGGAAGGCTTAAATGGCTGCTAGAGAACACTTACTAGCGAAGCTAGTGAGCGATTTACTGACAAAACTAGCAATTTCTGGGAATCTCCTCCGATTTCCGAGATTACCTACTCACCTGACCATTCATTCCCGTCATTTTCAACGTGAACTACCGCCTAGCTTGGATTTCAGATATAGTACTTTCATTAACTTGTTAGAAGTGTCTGAAAGAGACAGTTCTGATCTGATAAATGTCTGACTGATTAATGTCTGATCTGACAATTGTCTGATTTTCGTTTTGTCTGACTTTAATTAATCTGGATCTGTTGCAGGATTGGTGTGATTCACGTTGATCTTCATATTATTTATTTCAATACATACATTACGCAAGGATCGCCAAATTCTGAATTTAGGAAATGTAGCAAGCAGGACCCGCCTGGGTCAAGAGAATTATCTAATAATGTTTGAAATGCTAATATGAGTAAGAGCTCGTATACCTACTCTGTAATTGTCTGTCATTATATTTGTCTGTCATTATATTTGTCTGGAACCGCGATTTTGAGGAACAGAAGACAGTGATTCTGTTGGTCTGTGATTGGATTTGTTGTAGCCATTCTGACATCAGAAGATATCAAGTTCCAGACTTACTTCTTGAGACTAGGCAATTGAGATATCCACCAGTCTCTTCGATATGTTAATTTTTAAATCAGACAGACAATTTTGAGACTCGATTTTGAAGATATTCAGACAGACACTTCGAGATGTTAAATATTACATCAGACAGACAATTTTGAAAGATTATCATTATTCATTATGAGCTAATTGATGGCTACTATCAGCCACTAAGTTCTAGATTAGTACCAGATTCAACAAAGGTTCGGATGATCCACCTTTCTACCGTACAAGCTATTGGAGAGCGTTTTCTTGCAGCTCTTGGGACGCTATCGAGGCTACCACGTCTCTGATAAAAATCACATATTTCAGGTTGGCTCAGCTCCTAGCTGAATTATGAGCTGAATTATGAGCTAAGCGCTGCCTTCCTCTTCCTCTCGTTAATCACCGGGTCAAACGCTATATCCTCGCCGGTAAACTCTCTCTTAATCGGCTTCAACTTGGTCTCCATCCACCTCTCCAACTTGACTACGGCACCCTCCAAAGATCTGGAACAAATGTCGTCCTCTGTCAACACCCGGAGTTTTCCATACTGACTACTGTACGAGTCTCGAAATGTCACGACATTGCCAAACTCAAGTGTTTCCTTGACATCATCCACCTTAACGTTGACGATATTGTCGTCCACCATCGCTATCAACACCTCCTCTAACGCCAATTCGATCTCCTCGGTACCTTCCGCCTCCTCTGGGGTCCCGCTGGCGCTCATTCTCGCCAAAACTCTCAAAGCTCCCCCCAACTCGGCCACTAAAACGCTCCTAGAAATACTCAAATTCTCGTGGTCCATTGCTAGCGACACCACTGTCAACTTGACTAACTTCTCTAGCAACGTTCTATCCAATTCTACGTAGTGGAGTCGGTATTTCTCGTAGTGCTTGTAGTCGCCATATGCGAAGAGTTCGAGGGTATTTATGAGATTCTGGTCGTTCTCGCTAAGTTCTAGCGACAGCGGTATCTTCTGGAGGTAAACGAGGTAATTATAGTGGCTGGGGTCGCGTAGTAGCTGTAGTATATCGAACATGGAGTAGAAGTGGTGGATAAGTAGCGAGAAATTAGTTATGAAACGGGGGAAATCAAGACATTTTAACAATGTCGTCAATTTTTCCCGCTATTTTCCACCACTTTCCACCAGTTCTCACTAATTGTGTAAACTTTCTCGCTAATTTACTGATATTTTTTTGAAAGTGCGCTAATTTACTGACGATTTCTACGAGAATGAAAACTAGAGTGCAAACTTTGCCCTATAATATTGGAACTATGGGTATAAATTCATGAGGATCCAGCTCTAGACGGCTCTGGTCCCCTATAGTCAGCTCTAGAGTCCACTCTAGAGTCCTTGGATGGATCTAGCGGATAGCACAAGATAGAACTGTAGATTTAGCTTCAAAATGTCGCCACAACTTAATTCTGTCTCTATCTCCTACGAGCTAACCAACGAGTCAGCAACTCTCTGGAAGAAATAGCCTATTAGAAGGGCTCCCACAACCATTGCCATTGTTCTCTGGTCGGTCAGGATGTAATTCTGTTCCTTAGTAAGTAGCGAGCGTGCTGGTGATGTTGGGCCAAACTTTTCGTGGTTTTCGTCATCAGAATGTTCCGGCTCTGAGCTTGGTGGTGTATTAATTGTGGTGAAGGTGGTGGAGGCGTCAGTATGGTTCGTATAATTAGTAGCGGTGTTGTTGGGGATGCTTTTAGTGGCGTTGTCGGTGTTTCTAGTGGTGCTGGTGGTTATTTTAGTGGGCGATTCACTGAATTTAGCGTGGTCAGAATTGCCACTGAAAGGGATCTCGTTAAAGATGTTGCAGATGTCGCTATCATCAGGTTTGTCGGTATGTTCATTAAACTTTTCATTCGCATTTTCATTAGTCTTATTGGTTTCTTCAGTGTTGTCGATTTCTTTGGTATTTTCTTCAATCTTATCGCTAACAATCTCTTTAACGCTTTTATTCTCGCTCGTTCTAATGAGATCTTCACTCTTTTCACCAAATAGTTCCAATATATCTATCGCAGCCTCTTGTTGAAGATCCAGGTCAATAGGATCGAATTTGGTGACGTTGTGTTGAAACGTAGGCACAGGGTCGTTTTTGACCGAAGCGGGGGTTTCTTCAAACGGATGGGAGTTTACTGGTGAATCACCATTCTTAGAGTTGGTTTCTTTTGATTCTGTTAGCTCGGTCTGATTTTCTGGTTCCTCCATGATATTATTGATGATATTCTTGCTCTCCATGTTCTCACTCTCCATCTCACTCTCCGTCTCCGTCTCTGTCTCTTTAATTGCCTTTTCCTTGCTCTGTTCTAACCTCTTTTGATCCTCTATAATCTGAAGTTTTTCACTAAGCAAAGTCTTTTCCTTCTCCGTTTCCTTGAGTTTCATGGCTAAACTATCGATTTTCCGCCCAGCCTCTGTTTCAGACATCTTCATACGGTCCTTCAACTTCTGGGTCGACGTTTTGAACCGTTTGAGATCGTTCTGGAGATCCGTGACTGACTTTTTGAACTCGTGATCGAGATATTTCCCGTTAATGTCATCAAGATTGGCATGATAGTTCTTGAAAAACGTTTCAAGTGACGAGAGGTAGTTGTTCTGAAGCTTGGCTCGTGATAATGTCGTGGTCAACGTGGTTACGATGTTTTCCAACGTGGTGGTGTTTGTGATTTGTGAGTTGTTATAGATTCCGGAATTGGACGAGTAGTGGAGGAGCGATTGTTCGAGCGAAGGGTTGATATCAGAAAAGAGCGAGTCCGAGAATGTGCCATACCCCGAGTCTTCTTTTTGTTTCTGTGTTGGTTCTCTAGGACCCGAACCACGTTTTAAAAGCGCTAAACTTCTGTCTCCAGAGATCAGTTCTTCTTCTGGCCGTTCTCCTATGTTGACTTGTTTATAGATCTCCTCTATAAACCGTAGATGTTTGAACTCCGTAGAGTCGACTCCGGCTCCTCTGCTGCCAAATAATGTCTTGCCGGTATTACTAATAACATTTATATTCTCCACCTTCAAACTGATCTGTTTGTGAGTCGAGTCAACTTGGACGTTGAATCCAAGACACACCACGTCACCGATGACGATTTCCACTGGCGTCCTTGCGAGTCGGACGTCGTTGAGATACGTCCCATTGGACGAGCCTAAATCTTCAAGCATCAACTTACCGGTAGCAGGATCAATGAAAATCTGAGCATGGTTTCTACTGAGTACTCTCGAGTCAAAGTATCCGTTAGTGACGTCTGGTTTATGTTTTGCTCCCGTTGGCCGGCCGAGTTTCGTTGTCTCGGGAAGATTAGCCACCGGGAGATGTTTTTTAGTGAATGTATCGTTAAGAGGAGTCAAAGTGACGTAATATTGTTCCTGGGTACGTCGAATTGGTGATGCTTTTGGTAGCGACGGCATAGATATGGATTGTGATTGGGAGTTGGAACGAAGCCGGCCCTTGGTGGGTGCATTGGATGTGGGTGTGTTGGTGGAGGGAAAGCTACTCAAAGGAACGTTCGAAGGCCGGCTCGAAGGGTCAGTCTTTGGGCCATTGGTGATGTTTAATCCTGTGATGTTAGAGCCTGTGATTTTAGAGCCTGTGATTTTAGAGCCTGTGATGTAAGAGCCTGTGATGTAAGAGCCTGTGACGTTAGAGCCTATGCTGGTGCTAGCCAGGGTCTCCAGACTCTTTTTTGAGCTGGTGTTATTATTATTTATATTACCACTGTTTGTTTTGGTGCCGTTCGATTTACCATTGGAGTTGTCGCTAGAATCAATGAGTTTAGTGGTAGAGTTGCTGAGATTACTGGTGCTCGTCTCTGTACTGTCAGATTTACCACCATTTGAATCAGCCAATGGAGTATCTGTTTTCTTATTGGTAGTGGCAGAACTGGCGCTAGCACTAGAACTATCGCTTGCACTACCGCTATTTTTGTGAGTTTCACTCTGTACTCTGTCAGAGCGTCGTCTCGTCACGTCCTTAGCCATTACGTATGGTTGTGTATGTCCGTTTGCGCTTCCGCTAGAACCGTTTGCTGGGCTTATTTCGTTGGTGGACGGGTGGCCCTTCTCATACTGAGACCCGTAGCCTCCTTCCAACTCCAATTCGAACGTAATATCGCCCAAACTCATGTTGATGAATCGGTTGTAAATCGAGATCTAAGGAGCCTAAAAAGTCGAGGTGGATGTCGTATTTGTATGTCGTACGTCTTATGTCGTATGTGTCACGTGATAAAGTGAGACATTATAACTGTTATAATGTCTTGAGATGTCGTGTTATGTGAGATCTTGCGGTATATCTAGAAAGGTGTTGTTGTGTGGTAGGATGTGACGTGGTGCATATTGTCACTAGCATCTCTCTAGTCTTTTTCATTCTTCTTTTAGTGGGATCCTATACCTCAATGTCGTACTTCTCTGTGTCGTATTTCTCGTATTTCTCTGTGTCGCGTCAATCTAAACAAACAAACCGATTTACAGCACAATCTGAATTTTACAGCACCCTCCACAACACGCCAGAGACGCCACTAAACAATAGTCCTCTATTGAAAGAACTGTCGCTAGCACTCACTACCGCATATTAATCCACTACTCTCACCAATCACCGTCAGACTCACAATTCAATCACTTTGAGACATTTGACAGACTTTCAGACCTCATCAGTTAGAACTATTGTCAATATACTCGAAGATCTACTAGAAAGTGTCGTTAATATCACACCATCTCCCTACATCTCTTTAGTCGCATCTCATTAGATTTCGCTACGGTTAGCTTCTATATTTACTGAAACATAGCTAACCTACTTGATCTAATTCTGCTAGAGCACACTAAGATCTACTCACTGCTCTAGAATCGCTAATTCGTTCTATTTGCATGATTAACTAAGTCTTATTTGCTTAATTATCACTAAGTCTTGTTCACTTCATTCGCAAGACTTCGTTCACAAGACAATGACAAAACTCCACGACAGTATACGGACACTCTCCGAGTCCGTGACTCTCCTAGACGAGTCTCTCAAAACTCTCACCTCCACCACCAACGATATCCCACGGATCCAAAAAGTCCTCCACACACGACGGGTGTTTGGGTTGGTGCCCGAGTCAGATATGGACGGTGCCAAACGCATGTTCCAAGGAGAAATCGAACCTTGGATGAAATTGATGGTGGAGAGAGTCGAAAAAGATTTGGACAAAATCGCTAGAAGAAGAACCAACTTAAAGAACAAATGTGACTTACAGGTGGTAAGGATAGCAAGTGCTGCTGCAGGAAAGGTTAGTGAGACTCCAGAAACCACTGGTTCTCCAGAGAGAAAAATAGCCACCCTGAAACTTTCACATTTAAAGTTTCTTCAGAACAAGAAGAATAGATTGAAGTATACATTATCGAGGAGAAATTTGCAGGAGAAGAAGTTGAGGTTAAGCGGAGGGCCAATATTAGCCCCGCCATGAAAAATACGGGCATATCTAGCATATAACAACTGAAAGATGAAAAACTCCAATTCTCAACTATTGAAGAGCATCAGATTGATTTTTCAAAGGACCTGAAGTAAATGATCACTAATCAGAGTCTTTATTAAATCAAGGATGTCCTGGTATCTGTTCAATGGAGCTGGCATGGTGAGCCTGAGTATGGCAGGACTCTTGAGGGACCCATTAAACTCTGAATCAACACACCAGAGGAATCTCGATTGTCTGGGCCACGGCTAAATGGATGGTTATATCATGAGAGCCAAAATCCTCCTTTTCTACTACTAGCTCACTATTATATTAGTGGCATAAATTTTGGAATGGATTCATGAATCCACAATCTTGAGGACTTTTCCACTAGTAATATCTTCCCCATTACACACAGAAACGTCCCAGCAAACAAAATATGTAATCAGGTCCCTAAATCTGAGATCTGTTCCAGTACACCCTCAACACTTCATTTTACCATTCAGTCCCTAAAATCACTAGACGACTTCACTATGCGCTTCGCACATGCACCCAACATCTCGAATTAAGGCCATAGTCTTTGTCGGGACACTTGGAAGTTGCTCATATGTCTACGAAGCTGATAGCACTATCTTCCTTAGTTACCATGGACTTTTATCAATATCAATCACGTGATAATACCACGTGATTTTTTCCAGTATTCAACATACGTCACACTTACTAACTCCCCTTGTCCTTATTAACCACACATACTAACCCTCATTATCCTCATTCATCACACCTACCAACCCCATTGCACTCATCTATTCATTCATCACACCCATATCTCCTTAACTCAACGATTCCATTCTTATCCCAAATACTCGGTTCACGCACGACCTACTACAAGTAAATTTTCTAAACATTGCTCACGCCAATAATCACAACCACAACAACATGAACTTGAAATTCATAATAATGCTAGCGACGGCATCGGCCGTCATGGGAAAAAACGTCATCGATTTGGACCTGTTCAAGGAATCGATTTCCGACGAGAGACTTGTTGAGAAACGAGACGCCAGAAACGTCATCAATTTCGATGATTTTAAGGAGAAGGACAAGAGAGATGCTAAAAACGTCATTAATTTAAACGATTATAAGGAGAAGGATAAACGAGACGCCAGAAACGTCGTTAATTTAGACGATCTCAAAAAAGCTCTTGAATCTGAGCTGGTTAGCACTCGTGATCTAACTAAAAGAAAGAACGTCGCTAATCTCCTCAATTATATCACTAAAGATGACATAAACAAGAGAAAGAACGTTTTGGACCTCAGTAAATTTAAGGACGATTCAGGATCAGGACCCTCTAAACGTTCTGACCAGGTCTTATTTACATTCAACGAGGAGGACTCTCGTTCCAATATCCTCCAGACGATCCTTCCTCAGCTTCCTTCGATCTCGATCTTCTCGGGGTACATCCGTGACATCCAGGAAGTCGACGACAAAACGTCGTTGATCAACGAAACTATGCTTGTAGTGGCCCCGAGCAACTCGGCAATTACCGAGAAACTTGGTGGATTAAAGCCGTGGGAATTTCCCCAGTCGTTGGACGACGCCGAGGATGAGGACGAGGTTTTACGTTCCAACATCAAGAACTTCGTAGACGGCCATATTGTGTTGAATTTCGAACATAATTTGCTGTTGGAAGGATGCCTGGTAGTGACAAGATTGAATAACGGAAAAGCTGTCAAGATCACCCAGAAGGCAGACGGACGGTTTGAGGTGACGGCTGACGAGAGAGTCTTGCAGGTAGAGGAGGTTAAACAGGTGGACAATGGATTTGTTTTTGTAGTGAATGATGTTTTGGTGAGGCCAGAGATCTGATAGATCTGATAGTTATAGTGGAATAGCGTATTAAAGTGGTTGTACCGTCTTATTTTGGTATTAGAGTCTGACTAGCGTGGTCTTACCGTGATCAGACGCTGATCTACGCTAATCTACGCTAAACTGTCCCTGGTTTAAAAACGTGATCTAGAACGTATCGATTTGAACTTAGTAAGTTCTCTTCTCTCGCCGGATACTCTTACTATTCGGTTAAGGTCTCGCTAATTGTCGCTAATAGTCGCTAATAGATCCATCATACACTCAACCTCTTGGAGCACCGTCGGTGCTGGTTTTATTTCTTGTTTCAATTTATTTAAGTTATCAATGTTTTATTCTAATAGTTCGGTGTAGTCACTAAGCAGCGTAGTCACTAAGGAGCGTAGCGACTTAGTGACGATCTCTCGGGTTTTAGTGATATCTCACTACCCTCATTAGTGAGCTTCAGTAAGCGGTGAGTCTCTGATGGTGGAATCTCTGATGGTGAGATCTCTGACGGTGGAATCTCTGATGGTGAGATCTCTGACGGTGGAATCTCTGACTTTCCCTCTATGAGTCTCGCTGGAGCCTTCAATCTCACTCAAATCTCGCTAAGGTCTCGCAGAGGTCTCGCTCAGGTCTCAATAAAGTCACTATGTGAGCCTTCAATCTCACTAGAGCCTCGCTATCGCTCAGCTCTAGTTCAGCTCTCTAACATACTCACCCCTGTCTCCTCCTTAACCTCCCCCTTAAAAACATACTCCGTCTTCCACTTAATCTTCAACGGTTTGTCCAACGTATTTTCAATGGAAAACTCCTGGGAAATCGCATGTTGAGCGAGCCCATAGAGAACATCACTAGACTGAGGCTTTAAGTTCAATTTACACGATTTTGGCACGGCAATCATGAACTTGATTTGAGAAACCGTCGCTGGTTGGACGCTAGAGAGCAACAACTTCCCCTGGAACATACTGGTGCTCGAAGAGGGTAACGTAGCGACATCGAGCTTCATCACGGCCGACTCATTGAGAGTTGAAATGGATTTATAGCCCGTTGACTGGGGGGTCTGAGAATTAGACTTATTTTGGATTTGGTTCGGCGTTGAAGATGGAAAGTTCAAGCCAAATGGATCGAGGTTGGAGGTGTTCGACTGGAACTGTGGAGACGGCGAGCTGAATCCTAGCAAGTCGAAATTGGGGTTGGAATTGGAATTAGTGATCGTAGTTGGCTGCGGTTGATAAAGCTGCTGAGAAGCTCCCAAAGAAATCATTCCACCGGATCCAAAAAGACTCGCCGCGGCCGTCTGGTTTCCCTCCGTCTGGTTGAACTTCAAATTCGCTAAATCACTAAGTAAATCATCGTAACCAGCATCTTCTTGTGCTGGAGATTCATCATCATCGTCAAAATCGATCAAGTTCAATTCTTCGTGGGCTGCAGCGACACCTCCAGCGACCTTGATCTTGGTGGCAGCGTCTACGTCGCCAGCCTTTAACAATTGGAACTTACTGATCACAGAATTCACATCGTCATTCAACGCCAACAATTCAGTAACTTGTTCTTCATTACCGCTTTCTTCCTCGATGATTTTAGTGATGATTGGCTGAGAACTCTTGACTGAAGAATACAATTCAATCATGGCCTCGTTGGACTCATCGATCTTTCCATTCGTTTGCTGGACACTGTTCAACATTTCAGCCAAAATCTCCACCTTTCTCTTGAGCCTGGCTACATCATCAACCACTTGTTTCTTCGATTGTTGGATACTCTCATCCTTGAATCCTGCCATGATCTTCATGAGCTTGTTGGCTTCCTGGAGATCTTGTGGCTTGCCTCTTCTGATTAATTCCTGAAGCTTTGCGCTGTGTACAATGGCCTCTTCTTTCTGGAGTTCTTCAACAGATTTGAGGTTGTCGCTGGGGTTCAACACTGCTGCGTCTTCAAGCTTGACTTCGGGGAAAGTGTATCCTTTGTTGGATAATAATCGGTGCATATCTTTGATATAGTTGAAATCGTCTTTATTCTTGGACGTTCTACAGATTGTTTGGTACCATTCTTCGATCTGGGCCAAAATAAGACGCTGCACACGTGTGTATCTGATGGGAGGCCTTTCAGGGAATCTCTTGACGAGTTCATTGAGGAATTCCTTACGAGATATTTGGAGTTGGAATGGGTAGCCACAGTTCTTGACCAAGTTATCGAGGAGTGATATGGCTAGCTCGGATGTTTGGGGGTCTCTTTGAGAGATGAGGTGGGCGATGGCTATAGCAGCATCACGGGGAGTGGAGCCTTGTTTGGAGTTGATGTAGTCGCATATTTCAAGGTTTATGGCGAGGTTGGGTTCGTTGAGGGAGGGGCGACATGCGCGGTCTGGTAGTTAGTATGAGTGAGATGAGCTAAGTGATGAAGCTAAGTGATGAGCTAAGTGATGAGCTAAGTGATGAGCTAAGTGATGAGCGAAGCGAGTCATTGAGCAAAGTGAAGAGTTCAGAATAATGAAGTGTGAAATTCAGAACAACGAAGCCACGAGTCCTAATAACGAAACTAAGTGTCCAAGAGAACTAACCGAAGAGACCAATCTTTGCTCACTAGATCCTGCTTCTAAACCTAACTAACTTGTGTCAAACTGTGCCATGTTTAACTGAGTCTAATTGAGTCTTTTGAAGATTAGCGCGATCTTAAATCACTTCCTGTGATCTGGTTCTAATCAATTTCTGAAGAGCTTCAGCTATTAATAACCTAAGACCACTTCGGTTTGAGATTCTTATCCCGCTAGGTCAGATATAATTGACCCCTGGACTCCAAATCTGAGATTCATCTAGCTAATTATCAGATCTTTCGTGGGGAAATATAGAAGTGAACTTTGAGATATCTTGTGGGCATCAATGGATCAATTTGAGTTTAGTGGTGACTAAGTGGAGCTAGATAGTTGGACTTAGAAACCTGATTCGATGGAGCCTGGGTTTCTAAATTCTAGAGTGAGTTCATTAATAGTTAGAACCAGCACTCCGCAATTCAAGCAAGTTCACGAATTGTAGCTAGAAACTCGAGATGATTCTCTAGTTACAATTCAGGCGCATTTGAGAGTCACTAGTTACATTCCAGGCACCTACTCCCATTATCTCCTGGAGAATCCTGATTCTAAACAGAATCAATTCACAAATCGATCTCGTGCTGGTCAATGAAGTAGAATCAACACTCTGGTCAGAGTCCAAATTTCTCTCTAGCAACTGCCCATCACTCTCTCATTAGTTCCTGGTTATCTCACATCATTTCACTTCACTAATTCCCCCTATCTCTGATACTTCTCTCTAATTCTCATGGCTTGAAATCGGATCGAATCCGCTGGTTCTCTCAAAAATCGTCCAAATCCATCGCTAAAACTCTTCAATTAGAATTGCTGCTGATAAGATACTTACAAATCCTCCTTAACAACTTTGGATTGATCTTTCCTAGTGAGTACGACATTGGTAACAGAAGAGAGAAGGGAGAGATTTATTGGTTGTAATTTTTGGGGGCGCGCGGAAACCGAAGTGGCAGCCAGGTGGCCAGCGCAGGTTGGTGAGAGTGAGAGTGCTCCAGGTGAGGCTAAATGGTGGGGCTAGTGGGAGAGATAGAAGAGACAGAGGTGGAGGGGGTACTAAGTTCGATCGCTAGGAAGTTTCTATAGATTTAATGAGGAATTGGGGGCTTCATGAGTCTCGTGAGGACTACGAGGATCTAATTTAGGAGCTCAACAGAGATAGATCTAAACCAGTTGTTAGACGACCAGCATCATTATAATATAATTGCTCGCTATTCAGTGTTCACTACCCAGTATTATAACTCTTTCAATTCAAAAATGCTGAGTGTAGCGAGGTATTTGATCTCTAGTAGCTAAATTTCACCGCTATTCACTATTCTCTATTCACTGAATTTCACCAATACTGAACTTAGCGACGTATAATCAAAGTTGAAATGGTCGTGTGAAAACCTATTGTGATTATGTAATATATAGTTCAGGTTGAATATTGTGGATAATTACTGGTTAGAATTGCTGGGAGTAGGTATATAATGTAGTAAGGATAATACCAGGTAATTCTGGTTGTTACCTTACTTAGTAGAGGCAATTTTGGTCAATATATCTGAAGCTGATCAACCGATGGTAATGTACTGCATATAACATATCTCACTAAAACTTTCAAACACTGAGAGTACAACAAGGAGAGTATTCACAAACTCACTAAACCTCACCAATTTTCACTTAGCTTCACTAAATCTCCGCTAAATATCCACTAAAATTAAATACTCTCAGTATTGAATACTCACTATAAAACTCCTAGGAGAGCAGATCCTGCGAAAAAGGGTGGTAAGAATTGTGAAAGTTGTGAGAGTTGTATAGCCACTTAGTCTCTATAGCTTTCAACCCTTATAAGTATTCTATAAGTACTCTGCATCCTAAACCTTGCTTCTCTAGTTGTTCCACTCCACAACTCGAACCTCAGATATGATTTGTGGTCCTGCATATATCATTTATACTCTATTCCTGTATATAATTAGCCATAAACTCGTATTTACAGCCACAAGCAGCCAAAGATTACTACTCCATAAACTACCACAGCAAGAGATGGAAGACTATTCAGGGCCAGGAAAGTCGCCGGAAGGATCTCGGGAGGTCTATAAACTGGTAGCGAGAGATTCAGAGTCATTGGGAGATTCAGAGACACAGAGAGAATTACAGAGACCAAAGATAAATACCCACGAAAACAAATCGCTAGGAGATAAATCTTTGCAGTGTCTGGATCTGGTACCTTTGGATCTGGTACCTTTGGATCTGGTACCTTTGGATCTGTATCACGATAAAGGCTCTTCAAAGCCATCTAATTCTACTAAACTTGATAATTTCGATAATTCTCCTGATAATTCTCCTGATGATTCTCCTGATGATTCTACTCAAAATGATTCCGCTAAACTCACGAAGTCTCCTCAAACTAATTCCCCAGATCTTAATTCCTCTTCCCATCCTCATGAAGACGACTCTTCTGATCCTCTAGAGCTCCATAAACTTTCCCTCTCCTACGATTATCTCATCTACAAAATCAACGACCACATCGCCCTGCTCTCCGAAACAACTCACCAATCAATTCTTCGCAAACAGGAACTAATCACCACCGATTATCTCCAGGACCAGCTTCAACTCGCTAAAGAATTCAAGGAAATCGACGAGATCTTGGAGAAATGTAGGAATTTGGAGTTGGATTTTTTGAAATTAGACCAGCTAGGAGGATTTATTGGTGAGTTTAAAGAGAGAGTAACTCAGCTAGAGAGAGTCTTTAAAGAGTTGGGTTAATGAGACAAGCTGAGCAAATTTAACTAGAGAGAATCTTTGGAGAGTTGAAATAACGAGATAATCTAGAAAATTAATTTAAAGAGAGAGTCTTTAGAGAGTTAAAGTAACGAGATAACCCTAGCAAGTTTACTGATATATTACGTTTACATCTAAAGATAAGCTCTCGATAACGATAACAGTATCGTTAGCAAAAGCCACAACTTTTACCTCGTTCCTAACAAATCAACGTTGAGATAGCGAGAGAATAATACACTTACTGTAAAGAATAACTGAAGAGAACTTTGAGCGAAGCGAATAGTGAGCGAAGCGAAGTGTTCTCTTAGTAAGATCTTATCTCACTGATAATCAAATACCGGAGATCTATTCGCTTCGCTAAGCGTAGTGAGATGACACCAAGTCGCTACGCTCCTTAGTACGCAGCACTATTGGGACTCGTTATATGATGATTCAAGTTTTTGTTTATTTAAACTAACATTTTAGCTAACTGAGTGAGCTAAATGAGCTAAATGAGCTAAATGAGTGAGCTAGCTGAGCTAAGTCACGCTTTAACCTAATATTAACAACGGCTCGCTATTCTCTTGCTCTCCGGGAACAAACGCAGACTTTTAGTGTCAGAGTTATCAGTTTTGTGATTTTAATGTTATTTGTGGTGATAAGTGGGCCGCGTTTTGGTGACGTTGTGAGAAAGAATCTCGCTAAAGCTTCTGCCGTCAAGGAATATCAACGTTTTGCAACTCAGTTCATTCAGATCGATTTCAACTCGTCAAATTATGTAACAATCGAGTCTGTGGGAGCTCCTCCTCTTCATTCATTCTGATTAACGTGGAGGAAGGGGAACGGGAAGGGTTGATGCTTGTCCCACCTCTCCCTTCTTTTTTGTATCCACCCCCTTCTTTTTTGTATCCACCGCTCCCTTCTTTTTCATATCCACTTCGTTCTTGACTGGATCCGGGATCGTTGCCCCCAGCAGATACTTCTTTATCAAATATTGTTCTAGCAAAATGAAATTCCTCGAGTTACACTTATACATAATGTTGATAAGATCCCCCACAATTGGAATGAGACCTATCCCAAAATCAAACATGATGTTGGATAACATTCTCAGGTTGACAGAAGCAGGAAGTCCGCCTTCGATAGTCTGGGCTCGATGGAGGATCTGAAGAGCAAGCATCAAACTGATGACGTCTCCGATCCACGGAATAAGCCCTATTATACCTGCCCAACCGAACCTGAACCCACACATACTGAGTTGAAGGTCTAGACGGTATGCCTTACGTTTGACGGAATTCAATATCTTGAGTTCTTTGGCTGGAATAAATTCGGGGAGTTTTCGCTTCCGGCGTGCTCCTTTGCGTTGATAGAAGTGGAGTTCATCTGGAGGAATTTCCTCGAAGTATGGGTCGGCTGGAGTGCCTACCGTGACTACATGGTCAAGATTAGTCTGAGGTTAGTATAATAATGTAGGAAGAAGATGAAGGAGAAGAAGACGGAATAACTCATGTGGAGCAAGAAGATTGAATAACTGATACAAATAACCTATCAGTTGGAGGGTAATAGATCCAGGGAAGGTATCAGTTGGAGGTAGATGAAAATATCGCCTAATATCGTCTAATTTATTTCCTTATCATTACATCAAGTTAGAATCATAAATGCTCTGACTTTGGAGATATATTTCCTCGAGGCACAATCGCCCAAGATCTCCCAACATCTCCCACAACAATTTATGCTCGTCGATCTAACGATATTCTGAAACACTCGCCTCGTATAACGACTCACATCGCTTCGTTAACGACTCATATCGCTAAGACTCGCTTCGTATAACGACGTACCTTTTTAAGAAAGTATTGATAGAGAATACTCGACATTGTTGGTGTTGAGTAGTACTGAAATTCGAACTTGCTGGCGATGTTTGATATTTATGTTGCGGAGATTTCACCTCGGAGTTGCGCGTCTGAAATAATCAGCCTCGTCTATTTGCTACCTAACGTAATTTCCCCTTAGATCCTCACTGGGCCTCACTAGGGACTCGTTTTTTCTCACTGATCCAGGAATTCTCTCCAGCTTCCTCGTTGGAAAGTCATTCAAAAGAATATGCTTGCTATATATTGTTGCTCTGGCATTTGTTAGGAATTGTTGCTAAATCTTGAGTGAGGGTGAGAATGGAATGGCTGTGATGGAGAAATGCAGCTGTGATAGAGAAGTGAACCTGAGATGGAGAATTGAACTGGTCGCAGATTAATAAGTGGACCTAGATACTGATAGGATCTAATCTGAACTCTGTGTAAAATATCACGTTATAATCGGTCACGTGCGTGTTAAATCACGTGAATATCTCTATCCACTTTGCTGGGACCTACTCATTATCAACGGATTGGATTCCACTTCCTCCAATCTACAACAGTCTTTCTAATCTCATACATTTCTATTTACAAAGTGAGGTTGCAGAGATGATAATTATTGATTCAGTGAGGTCTTTAAATTACTCCAACATCTACCAGTTCCAACCAAATTAGGAGACAATTTGGACGGAATAGATACAAGTTCTAGGAAGTTATACGTCTCGCTTCATTTCCTTGCTAATCTCTCACTTGCTAATTCATTCTCTTGCTTTATTTCTCGCTAATTTTCTGAGACCGATTTGCAGTCATATCGTCGTTTCTGGCGTATCACTGTCCAGTTCGTTGATCATTATTTTAGATACGTTGAGGAGTCAATGATATTCTTTGCTAACTTTCTCGCTATATTACCTCTAAATCAGCCGATAATTGCTAAATTTTGTCGGCTCTCGCTAAAAGTAATGCTTAAAAGTAGACTATTGCTAAATTGTGGGTCTGAGTGAGTGAGTTTTTAGATCTTGTTAGATTTGTGGCTCAGGCTGGCCAATTCATCGATAAGGCTCATTAGATCATCGATAAGGCTCTCTAATTCATTGCTAGACTCTCGATTCATCGCTAGATTCACTTCGCTCTGCTCAGTGAATCTAACCTCATCCTTCTTCTCATTTCGCGCAAATCTGGTGGACTCTCTATCCCCAACTCCTCCCTAACCTCACAAATGTCCTTCTCCAAGATCTCCTCCCAAAAAACATTTATCAACGGCTTCGAATTCAACCCACTCTTGAACGCCCATGGATAGTACACGTTGTACAAACGTTCCTTCTGGCTCTTCTTCAACCTAAGCGGAGCGAAAAGTGCTCCGAGGCCGCTCATTGGGATCCCGATATTCATAAACTCCAACACTTTGACGGCAATTTCTCCCTCAATGATTATAGGGAGACCAGTGATAGTGTGGTAGAAGTCGTGGCACTCACGATAACGTTGGTAGATGTACGCCAATTCCTCGTCCTCGATATATTTCACAGCAACTCTTGTGTCGGGACTCACTCCTTCACGGTCCAACCATTGTGTGTAGGTTTTTCCCACGGTATTCTCAGGGAGACCACGAAGGTATTCTAAGTTTAGCGACGAGGATGTCATACGTGGACGCTGGCGAAGGATTTTACGTCCCACTGGATCGCTCAACATTTGGTGCTGAAGCTTGCGAAGAACGGGCTCAATGGCTGTAGACTCTCCCAAAGCAACAATGAACTCGTTACGCTCGGGGTGGAAGTAGGCCCCGGCTGATGAGCCTAAAAACATGAGGAGCTTTTCGTATGTGAATAGAGGGACGTGGCCGGGGTAGTTTGGAGGGCCACGTTGAAAGTACAGCGATGGCGTTGAAGTGTTGAATTCGGCATTGGGATCCTTATAGTGAAGTTGGCCTTTCTCCATCTGTGTGGCTAAACGATTGTTCTCGCTAAAGAGAAGTGAGCTGATGATGGTGGGGATGATAAACGAACGCGATGTGGTGATTTTAGTGATGTTAGTGATGCTGCTTGCCCCGCTAGTGATACCGCTAGCGACACAAGGAGCATTGCTCCCAGCACGCAATATATTTCTGGATAACATGTTGAAGAGATTATCAGACGATTCTTGATTTATTCGTGAACTAAATAGTGAGGAAATACGGAATTATGGTTTTAGAGAAATAGTGGGAATTGGTGAGAAATAGTGAGATAATAGTGGGACTAACCGAGAAATAGTGGGACTTCATGGGAAAATTGTGAGACATATTGAGAAAAAGTGAGATTTACTGAAATATCACTGAGACTTGTTGAGAATTAATGAGAAAAAAGATTATAATCGAGATCGAGTGTCACAAAGAAATACAGAGACGTACTCAGAGGTACTTATACTAATAGAATAGTGAGAAAATAGGGTGCAACTAATAGAGTAGAGTGCTACATGGTGAATGATTGCTCAGAAATTGATACTTCACTATTGATTTACTAATAGTCACTGGGAGGGTCTAGAATTATGTCTAGTCACCAATTTATTCTTACTGAGATTTAGAAACACTAATGAAAATTTAGCGAGATACATTCATCGGACTAATCCAGTTCAGTCCCCTAACGCCTACCATCCGCCAATTATGAATATCCAGCTACTGTTTCGTGTTTGATTAGAAGTGACTGATATTTTGCAACTCATATTGGGTAGTGTCCGGGCCAAGTTTGCTAACTACTAGAATAACTACTACAACTGGAGGTCTAATGGAACAGTAATGGTATAGTGTAACCGCGGTGCTTAGTGGAACCACGGATGTCTAGGAGTTTCGGTATAAAATGGTTTGTTTTCTAGTATTAAAGGTACTCAAAATTGATGCAAATTCAAGAGGGAATGAAATTCTAGAAGGAATGAAATTCTAGTGGGAATGGAACTCTAAACACAGAGCTTTGATGAACCAGTCACCAGCAGTGCTAGAAGAGAATATATTCCAGGTGGATGTGAGCTATAAGGAGAATTAGGATTCTGGAGCCGTTGAGAGTCCGAAATTTAACCTATTTGATTCGCTAAGGAACCAGAATATAACCTATTCGATCGCTATAGAACGACCATTATAATAATCTCTTCCTCATATCGGTCTCTTCATCATACCAATCTCTTTGTCAGGCCAAAAGCTCAAGATAAATCTTTCCCACTACAAAAGCTCTGGATATATCTTTCCCACTACACAATCTAGTAGTCTGACTATCAACAACTTATTGAAGTCCAGGGAGGTCCCAATATCGTCTCGCAACTCGCCTTCTTGAGAATTGAAAATAACGAGGATTCTTCGTATGGCGTCCTTAAGATCTTCGTCAGACTCTCCATGGAATCTAAAAGGATCGCCAGAGATTGCAGAAGGGAGGAGAAGAGACAGTGAGGTTATAATGTTGAATATGGTTTCCACCAAGCTGTGTAGAGTATTAGAATCTGGAACAGGCTCAGCAACAGTGTCATTAGTGTCATTAGTATCCTTATCTGTGTCATTAGCATCCTTCTCTGGTGGTTCTTTTTCAGACCTGCTGGTGGATTCAGATTCATTCCTCTTATCTGATTTGAACAAGTTGATCCTCAAATCAATCAAGATCTTACAGAGCTTGTCCTCGCTAAGGAACCCTGACGTCAGAATCTTCCTCGAGATATAGGCAAGCGAGATTTCATTGATTTTATTGCGGAGTGGCTCAAATCTCGAGACCTGGTCCCTAGCGAAGATTAAAACGTTGGCCAAGAGTGGTCTGCGGGTAGTGAGGTTAGTGATAGTGTTGATCAAGCTGAATAATGAGCTTTGGATGATATTTGGTGAAATGGAGGTGGGTGGAGATGATTTGGACGTAAGGAGGGAAATCGTCAGGTAGACAGTTTGAAGGATGTTGTGAAGTTTTGGAGGAAGACGTGGGAAATAGAGAGAAATCGAAGCGGGTGATAGTGAAGGATTAGTGAGAGAAGAGTTAGATTTTGTGAGGGATAGTGAAGGACTTGTCAGGTTTGTTAGTGTTGTCACAGACTCGGTCTTTTCTGTATTTACGGTCTGATTCGATGCTGATTCTTTAGCCTCTTTCTCGCTCTCTATCTCACTGTGGTCTTGTTGATTTCTTAAAGCTATTTCCAAGTTCTCTGCAAATCTTCTAACCCAACCAAGTATAAATTCTGGTGATGAAAGCTTTGCCATAAGTTTCGCAAATACCACGTCTCCAAGGAGGTGTACAACCAAGGTCAGGACGATCTGGGAGTTTAAAGGGGACGGCTCGTATTGGAAGGTGGTGGTGAGGATCTTTTTGATGAGTATGCGGTAGTAATTTAACTCCTCAGTTGAAGAGCCAATTGACGAGCCGCTTGGCGAGTCGATTGGTGAGCTACTAGACGAGTGGGAGTCGCTAGAAATCACATTAATTGAGTAGACATTGCTCGAGTTTCTTGAATCTCTGTGGTCGCTAGATCTGTTGGCAGGATCTCGGGGTTCGAAAATAACGTGTCGTTTTCTCAACCAGTCTCTACAGAAAGTTCTCCGTTGTTCGGGCTCCGTTAGCGTCTCATTTGTCGGTAAACTATTCCACTCTTCGTCCCATCGAATATTGTCGTCTAAAAACTTGAATGCAAAGTTGTGGCGAGGGATATTAGAGCTGGGGGCATTAGTGTTGGGGGCATCAGTGCTGGGGAAATCGGTATCGGAGTTGCTACCGGAGTTGTCACCGGAGTTATTACCGGGGTTGGTTCTTGTTTCTGAGATTCCTTCTTCTTCTTCTCTTTCCTCTTCTTCTTCTCTCTCTCTCTCTGTGACTGTTTCTTTCAAATGACTCTCCACTATAACACACACCTCATCCACGAGGTCCACGATCTCAGACTGGTCTCCCAACCTCACAATTCTCGTGCTAATATCATTCACCAAATCACAAATTACTTGATAAATCTGACGTATAAACTCAAAATTGTCAGTATTTAACTTGGTGAGATACCACGAATTTACGAACCCTACAACAATCGTCGCTAGGAATATGTGGACCTCGAGATTTAGACGTGAATGGCTGCTGGGCACGATTGACGGGAGGTGGTTGAGAAGATTCTGCATCGATGCCTTGTTGTTCTTGATGAGATACTTGTTGGGCACAAAGAGTTTGTATAGGAGCTTGAATTCTGGCGTGGTGGTGTTTTCTGAGTCGCTAAGTGTGGACGAGGTTGTCGCTGTGATTTTGGTGATCTTATCGTCAGGACGTTTACGGAGAGAGTCAGAGACTCGGTCGAATTGTTCATTGTGAGGAGGGTCTAGACTCGGGGATAGTGTTCTGTGGGTTGGAGTTCTGAGGGTTTCTATATGGCTCCCTAAGTATTTCTCAGTCTGTCGTTTCTCGAACCGTTTTGGTTCAGTACGTTTGGGACTGTAAGACTCGTCATTTTCTTGTTTAGAGACGTGTTCTTTGGTGGTCTGAGTGGTGGGTGCTAATTTAGAGAGTTTAGCGAGCGGACGTCGTGACATATCAGGACCAGTGAGTTAGTCCAGTAACTGAGCGAAGCGAAGTTGCTTGTGGAGATGTTTTTTAGGTGGTCAATAATGAGGACTAGAGGCTGAGAGGTGGAAGGGAAATAGTAAAGTTAGCGAGATCTTGTTGTGAATTAACGAGACTGTGAATCTGCCTCTCTTCTAGCGAGAACGTGTGGTGATAATTCTCTTGGTTGTGGTTTTCAATCGTCTAATGGAGTGAATTCTGGAGAAACGAGGAATCATCCAAACCATAATAGTGAAAATGGTGGAGAAGAAATAGCGAGAATAAGTGAAAAAAAATGAAAACTACCGAGAGAAATGGTGAAAAATTGAAATTTACCGGAAGACTAAGGGGAAGAACTAAAATTTACCGAGAGACTCCGTCGGAAAAACTAAAACTTAGCGAGAAAGCGAGGGAAGAACTAAAAATCAGCGAGACCATTCGTGAATACTAAAAATTATGAGTAGCTTACGCAACTCATAAACTCATCACCATGGCCTCCCTACTAACTAAAAGATACGTCGCCACGGCGTGCACCAAATTCACTCCTCTAGTGGAGTCCTACAAAACTTTACGACACATCCACTTCCCTGGAATCACCAGCTTCGAGCAGGGCCAGGCCATTCAGAATACCGTCGTCCAGGCCAACCTCGACTTCAAGAAAATGGAGAGCAAGATCAGGAAACAACAGCGAGAGATGGCGGGAAAAGGTCTCGTTATTAATGAGTACGAGGACGAGCTTCTCAGCAAAATCCTCGCTATGAAGCCGATGCCGACGGTTCTCACATTTGAGTTCGAGAACGTCTATACTGGAGGAAAGAAGATGAAACAAGATCCGCTGATGCACCAGCGGATCCACCAGTTTGAAGCATTGGGGTGCAAGTATCACCAGCTCGAGCGTGGGGGACAGGTTACCTGGCATGGAGCTGGCCAGTTGGTGGCCTACGTAGTGATGGATTTGAAGCTGGTGAGAAACTTGTCGGTAAAATGTTTTGTCGATAGCGTGTTGTTGCGCGCGGTGGAAAATCTTCTAGCGAAGAATTACGCACTTGACACATTTTCTAGCGAGAACCCGGGAGTCTGGCTAGCGAGAGATGACTTGAAGGTAGCGAGTGTGGGTTGCAATATCCAGCGAGGTATCACTAGTTATGGCGTGGGCTTGAACGTACGGCCTGATTTAAAGTACTTGAACACGTTTGAAATGTGTGGTTTGCAAAGGAGAGCCACCTCCATTGAGGAACAGCTCAGAATTAGGGAGAAAGTTAGTGAAGAAGTTAGCGAGAAAAATAGTGGAGTTAGTATTAGTGACAAAATTGCCAGTCTCTCGGTAAAAGAGACGGGGGATCAGTTTGCAAAGGAGTTGGCACGCTTGCTTAATATAACGACGGTTGAACATATGAACGGTGAAGAGTTGAAGAAAAGTGTTAGAGAAGAAAATGTTGGAGAAGAAAATATTAGAGAAGAAAATGTTTAGAGAACGAGTGTCAGTAGAGAACAAACATTCCGGGAACTCGCTAGAGAAGGGGTTCGCTAGAGAACAAATATTGTCGCTAGAGATCAAGAAGTCTCGCTACAGGTCAAGAGTCTCACTATTGAACAAGAGTCTCTCGCTAGTAGAGATTTTGCGGTCAGTGCCGACATTCTAGCTGACTTTCTTACGTGCTGCTAATCTTCTTGACCAGGCCTTGGATCTTTCCCCAATTATAGTCTTCTCACAGCGAAGTTGTAGCTGTGGAGGCTCTGGTCAGTTGTATATAGTTTCCATATTAGTTATTCGGACTGACTACCTAATTGGGAAGATTTGATTATCACGGGCTCATAATTACGATTATATAATCATTGGACATCCATACCGCTGATTATATAATCAACAATATTGGAACGACATTTATTCCATTCTTCCAACTAGATCCACAAGGGTAGATATTTAAACAGCAATATTTAGTCTATTTGGTCTATTTAGTTCAGGCACTTCAAATTGTATGGTTAGAACTCATTCTAGATTAACAAATGCATTAGGGACCATATCGACTACCAATTAGAGAATAGAGAATAGAGAATTAGAGAATTAGAGAATTAGAAGAATTTTCTTCACCAATCAAGACGATTCTCAATATTTTTAGCCTAGCATGACAATCACCACTATTTAATGCAGTTTAAATCACCTCTAAGAGTTTTACGAAGATTTGGGCCGAGGAATTAGTGTTGAGTTATATGTATTATTTAATTGTCTGGTACACGACCCAATATCAAAAGTTGCAAAAAGCACGTGATCTATATACAATTTGTGAGTAAACGATCAGACTTTTCTATAGACCTCCTATTTCTACTCTCCAGATACTAAAATTGCGGTATAGTTACACCTTGCTCGGTTTAGGTACACCTTTCTGCGGTATATTTTCATTCATCGCTATGATCATGGTTCTTTTTGAGTTTAATTACATTCTTCGCTAGGCTCTGAATGTTCTAAGTATTTCTACTGAAAAATCTTCATACTTGTCCTCCTTCTTTCCTTCCTTCTTCCTTCCTTACCGTTAAAAATAACCTTGGGGGCCCTCCTCGCTAACTTTCCCTACTCTCAGTAGAATAAACGTTTCTACGGCGTTTTCGCTGGTATTTTCTTCCAACTGATTGGTTTCGTCGTAAAAAGAAGCTACGAGATTATTACCCAGAGTAAACGTATATTCAGGTCTCTCTATATGAATCTACTGCCATTTCGTGGCTAATTTTATCGTTCATCAGTCGCTTAATTTTTTACACCGGGGCCAATTCTCAAAGTTGCAAATTATGATACTGAACTGAACAAAGTACTTGATTGAAAATTAAAAGTACTTGATTGAAAATTAAAAATTCTCACTAAGCCTCTCTTGGTTCAAAACTCGCTAGAGATTCTCATAACGTCAACTAACGTTTTTGTAGACTAACAATAACAACGTTCTCCCTATTAATATGGTGGAGATTATTAGACCAATGAGATTACTAGACCTAGGAGACTATACCAAGGAGATTAATTACTTCTCTCTCCTTAGTGATGGCTCTAGAGATATCCTCGTTGCACGCTAATCCCAACAGTCTCTGGAGCAGTCTCTGGAGCAGTCTTTGATCCTCTTCTCTCCACCTGTTCAGTAAGAGCGCTTTATGTGGCGCTACCAAGTGCGCTACCATAAATAATATCAGCGATCCTGGGCCAAGTAACGCCTACACGTCTATTCCCTCACTATGCTGATTACTCTCCCTTCCGCTACTCTCTACCGCCCACTTGACCCTACAGTCCAACGAGTCCGTCTCGCTATAATCCTAAAAAACACAGCAGTAATATAGATTAGAATATTATAAAATTAAACGTACAAATATAATCGTACGTGCTGAGGGCTGTCCACTATCGCTAGGGAGCCAGAGTGTCAAAATACAAGTAATACCAGAACAAGTAGAAGTAAAACATTTTAGAAACAAACAATTTTAGGTCGTTGTGTATGGTAGCGCCGCGTTGACCGGGATTTGGTTGGGATGGTTGTGGATGTCGGGGAGCGCGGGAAGAAAAAGAGTGCGAGTCAAAAATAAAAATAAAGTGTAACTTGCAAACTGTAAATGGAAACTTTGAAGAAACTGTAAAAGGATGATCTAGAGGGGATGGTCGTAACCTGCAAACGGCAGATCTCGCTAGAGGAGCCGGGCAGGTGGACACTATTAACCTAGTAGACAGCAGCACCAACAGCGGCAGCTAAAGCAAAGACAGCAGCAACCTTTCCGTTGGAGGCAACACCTTCACTGGCCTTGGTCTTAGAACTGGAAGCAGAAGAACCAGAAGAGGTGGAGGTGGCAGAAGAGTCGGAGGAGTTGGAAGAGTCACTCTTCTTCTTGGAAGAAGAAGAAGAAGCACCGGCAGTACCAGAACAGACGTATTTGTCACCCTTGATGTCACCAGCCTTGTTCAATGAAGCAAAGGCGTCACATGATAATTCACCATCGGTCAACAAGGTGAAACCACCAGCGATTCTTTGCAAAGAAGCAAAAGTACCATTGTCAAAAGTACCGTTGATGGAAACGGATCCACCAATAGTCTTCAACTTGTCGAAACCAGAGAAAGATCTCAACTTGTCGTTGTCGGAGATTTGTAAAGCTCCACCGATGTCAGTCAATTGAGGGAAGTCAATTTCTTCCAAGTCGTCGTTTTGGTTGATGGTCAAGGACTTTCCGATAGTCTTCAAGTTCTTGAATTGGACCTTGTCGACAGAGGACGAGGAGACAGCAAGAGAACCGTTAATGGAGGTCAAGTTGTTGGCGGAGAAAGAGTTGATGGATTGGAAAACGACAGAGTTGGCAGAGGTCAATTGGTCAAGAACGACATCGACGTTATCGGAGTTGAAAGCGATGTTGAGGGTGTCGGTGACGGATTGTAAGCCGGAGTCGATGGATTCAATGTCCTTGTTGTTGTTGACGTCAAAGACCTTCAATTCAAAGACGTTGATACCTTCCAAGGAGGTAAGAGAGGTGTCAGAGATGACAACTTGCTCGGCGGAGGTAATACCAGAAGTTAAACCGGTGGCGGTCAAGGCTGGTAAAGCGTTGAACTCAAGAGTACCAACAGTGGTCAATTGGGCAAGGTTGACGTTGGCAAGAATGGTATTTCTGGACAAGGTCAAAGCACCAGAGATCAATTGTAAGGTTGGGGCGAGGAAGGTTTGAGCTTGGGTGGCGTTGACGACGGTCAAGTCACCGAAGATTTGTCTAACACCGGTCAAGTCGATGCTACCGAATGCATCACCTTGGATAGTGATGTCACCAACTGCAGTGGCACAAGCAGCAACTTGTTGAACTTGTTCAGACTTGGTGGCAGTGAAGCCGGAGAAAGAACAGGCCTTGGTCACTTGTGGAGTGGCGGTGGTAAGGGTGGAGTCTGGAAGTTAGTATATGAAAAATTGTGAATTAGAAGAAACGAGGTGAGTCGATTTAAAACTGAGGATTTAGAACTGAGTGGATCAGAGTCTGATTGAGTGAGTCGGAGAATCCAAGACGGCTGGTTTTAGAAGATTTTAGAAGAAATTTCATCTAAAGAGTCGTTACGAATGAACAGGCTATAAAGATCACCACCGCAGTAGTTCTCTAAAAAAAGATTCTCAAACTGTAAATCGATCCCCACTCATAACCTGTAAACCCAACCATTTTGACAACCACTACAACCATCGCCTGTCCAATAGAAAAACAGACATAGCTATAATCTGATACTCCATTACTCGGAGCCTCGGCTAGTCACTCATAAGACTCGGAATAACTAGCAGAAATCCCGAAGAATTTCGTCCAATCGATAAAAACCTAAAAACAGGCTGTAAATCAGAATCCCTCCAGGAAGAGTTCGAGCCCAAGAGCCTCTAACCTCTGAAGTAACTGTATGAATCTCGACAACACTCCGGAGACATTATAAGACCCATTGGCTCAATCACCAGCCACTCTTCTCGAAATTTCGAGACTCAGGGGTAGACGGCTCTAAGTATCAGGAATCTCTAAAAAATCGGTTTCTCACTATGGCCAAGCTGGCTAACTGTCTATACTTACTATTAGCCCCCAATACAACACCGGTAACGGCAGAAACAGCTAAAAGTGATTTAAATTGCATCGTTAGTTTAGAAGAAAGGTATATCAAAAAACGGCGCTGGCGGGTTCTTTAGTGGTTTTATAAAGTGCTTGGTCGGAAATGAAAAATTTTCGGTCGGAATTTTCGATGCTACAATCGCTATAGCTGCACTCTAATTCCGATTGTTCTCTTTAGATACCCACCACCGATGTTTTTGTCCTGTGTATTACGTCACGGCAGCTCCTGATATCCGCCCTAGTGCGTCCGGATGTGGGCCGTATTTTAATTGTGTGCGTGGGACAGTACGTCAAGTGAGAGCTCTGGAAGTGGGAGCTGGGATGGTAAGAGCTGGATGGCCGGGTCGCCTGATCTGGAATTCTGGTATTATCTTGTCTTGGCCCCACCTCCTGTGGTACCTCTCCTCCTCAGGTAGCTCTCTTGGTTTATATTCTTGTTGCGCTATTGGTCGTTATCTTTACGGCCGTCGAATCGTGGTCGTAAGTTGTCGTAAACGCCTTATATTTTCCCACATTCGGTTGTCGGAACTGAGTCGGACCTCCATCTTCCTAGTTAATCCTAGTCAATTAGACCGGCTATTGATGCTACATTAATACTAGTATAGCTATATAACTGCTATGGCAGATTATTCTAAGCTAGGCTTTCGCAATCTATCGATTAGCTTTTCACTATCTTCTTCTTTCCCCTTTTTCACTTTCTATCTTGTTGACAAAACATCTGTGCCGCAGCTCTCCGTTGTAAATTACTATTTAGCACAAGCTTCTATTTATCCTTTACCCAAAACTGTAGCCCTCTAAGTGGCCGGAACTCGTTCTGCAAACAATTCCTCCCTCGTCTTGCACATAATACCCTCGGACTTATTTATTTACTACTCTCGGACTGAATTATTTTTTACCCTCGGAGCCTTTGTTTACCAGCAATTTTGCTGGTTCGTCAATAAACATAAACAAAGATTTCCGACCGAATCAGCCATGATTCGGGGGTTTGCACGTCACTTCGTCACTTCTTATCTTCGATGTTTACCTGCGTCTGCACCACCATTTCACCAATTCACAATGCGTCGACAGCACTATCTGGCTCGCCGTCGGCTTCAATTTATGAGTCTCTACGTGTCGAGCTTCAAGAGGTGGCTCGCTTCGCCTCTTTATTTTTGGTGTCGCCTCAGATCATAAATTTCATTACATTTCCTATTTGGGAGATTGTGGGTGTTGTGCTTGCTCGATTCGGAGGCACGTGACAACTAAAAAATTCCGCTTGTTAGTCATGTGATATGTGCACGTGATGTTTTTTGTTCATTATGCCCAAACCTCCGATACTGACAAAAGTATAACCTTACAACTCTATCATAGCCCACAGTACCTTCCATATATCCTTCGCTCCCTCATGTAGTCACCGCCATTATCATTTCCACTTATTTTATCACCACTTACTCTTTAGTCTTCCACATCTCTCAATATCAATTTCTGTATGTAACATTTGAAACCCACTATATTCACTTTACTCTAAGCAGTCAAGCTAGCTAGGGATGCCCGAGGAATGTGGATACTTGATGATTTCCGACTTGTGTTTTTGTATCACACACAGGCTGACTGCCCTGCTCCCCGTCGACAGAGTCTCCTAATAGTGGAGGTGATGCTTTGAACAGTTAGGATTTTAAACTACAAATTTCTGTGGCTCTTCTAATCTACGAAGATTATAGCTGGTACTAATCGGTAGAGCTTTTGCCGAGATCTAGCCCCGAATATGATCTACTAGCTTAAATACGAATATATACCTTGATTTCATAAACCTCTTCAATATGGATCCTACCCTAATAGCCGTTATGAAACCCTCGAGATCAATATTTACACACCCCTTGAGCCAATACATATTCACAACATGATCCCCTAATTCTACACATTGGATCATTGTCTCTAGATTTAGCCCCTCGACTGGCTATGTGGGCGTATCTGTGGGTGTGGTCGGGAATGTGGCAATGGCTGCGAAAAGGGCGTGCGCCAACAACCATAGTGGGGGCATTGGTTGGTTGTGTGGGCAAGCGAGGCTTTGCTAGTGGAGGTCTTGAAATAAAGCTTGTTAGTGGTGGTCTGAAATTAGGCTACTCGGTTAGTCTGATGTGTTTAGTGTCTGAGTGGAGTGTGCTAGTTTAGTCATGTGTTTTGGTCACGTGCATTTGGTCAGATGACACTTTCGTAATTAGAGACTTGTTTCGGTATTTGATCTCTAATGGTTGGATACTGCTTAAAATATCTATCTATTAGCACAGTCTAGCTGCTCCATGTGTGTGAACAGTATTATCTCTCCAAGTGGCCCTTTATTGCTTCTGTAGTTATGTCTGTGAGACGAATGTTTTAGAATTTGGCCAAACTTGTTCTATAAAACTTCTTTTAAAGAATTGAAGATATCTATTTATTGGAATTGTGGTTTCATTATACTTCTAGGCATTTTAGGTAGTCAGACGGAGATTTAATGAAGGTTTTGTGATTTTGATGATGTTTTTAGGGTGGTGTGTTAATTGGGAGGAGCACTAGCTAATACAACAACCAAACAGTCAGCAAAACAATCAAACAAACAGTCAACAAACAGTCAACAAACAGTTAACCAAAGAATCTAGCAATAATTCGTATAGAGAGTCTAGAAATTGTCTGGTTTCACGAATAGACCGCCTCAAGTCTATATGTGATATCTTTGTAGAAAATCCCTTGTTTTACAAAAATTGTACAAAATAATGAAATATTCTAATATAAAGTTTTCACAGTTGTTTCAGTACAGGGAGATGAATAAGGTCTACCTAGTGAGACTACCTGGTGAGGCTTCCCAGGCTCAGTGTAAGGAACCTTTTGGAGATGTTGTTTGAGATGTCAATTGACTGTGAACCTCAGAAAGCCAAAAAGATCTATAACTATCAGAGTTTTTGAGCAACATTGCGAGCGGCTTACTATCAAAAAAGATATTCTCTAGAGTCTTCCACATGATTAAACAAACTAGAGCTTTCCAACTCTTCTGGCAGGTCTAATCGTGAATCTCAGTATTTTGCATCCATATTAGGTCGTGCGATCACCGACGAAAGTGAACGAAGAGGCGATGAGACGGAACAAGACAGAACAAGACAGAACAGAAGCAACAGTAGCTGTGTTAGGTGCTTTCAGAGATGCTGTGAGTCTCAGAATATTTTAATATCGATAGTGATTGGAATTGCTAGCAATAAGAATATCACGATCACGTGTACACGCACGTGATATTGTATATTTGAAAAGTACCACCATAGAAAGGTAGGAATAGCAGAGAGAATACCGAAGGATTGTGATATGCGGCGAGCACAAATAATCAACAGCGAGTCCACAACGATTTACTGTCCTCTTGCCTAGAGAATAGTGAGGTGAAGTGAAGTGAGAAAAATTAGCGAGACTGAACAGACGAATTAGTGACTTTCTCTCCAATTGTCAGGCGAGTCCCGCTAAACTTGGAATCCAAAATAGGAGAGAGTTGGGGAGGAATTAGTGACTTGAGGGAGAATATATGTCACTAGAGAAGAGCCTGAAATCAGTAGGGACTTCTATAAGATATTGCAGTTACCAAGAGTTTAGTGGACCACCTTATTAGTGATATATTTAATAGAATACTGTGAGTTCGGTGACACGGCTATTGCCTCGGTAGATGTTCACTAAAAGACTTCTCGCTTCCCCGAGAATTTCGTTTGTTCGCGAGAAATATTCTTCCTCGCTAGTGTTTAGATCTTCACTAGAATTTCTCAGATCTTCGGTAGTATTTCTTGATCTTCGTAAGTATTTCTTAGTTCATCATTAAGGATTTTTAGTCCTCCCCTACTAATTGTTAGTCTTTCACTAATAATTCTTAGATCTTCAATAGCATTTTTTAGATCTTCACTATTAATTCTTAGTTCTTCACTAATTCTCACTAACAATAATCTTCTCCACTTTTGTGGGGGTAAATCTTCGCTTGGTCTATTTTTCCTCGCCGCTAATCAGGCACACTGGAAGTCGCGCTCCTCCGCCGCTCGCTATTTGCCTCGCTGCGGTTTGCACTTCTCGCTAAGCCGCGAATTACCGTCCACCCACGCTCGCCGTCATGATTTCGCCGAAATAATCAACAACTGTCTCTTCCCCAGCATGGCCGGCCAAATCGATAAGCTCAAACCGCTAAAGGTCTACGGGCGTACCCACTACGCATGCACGCGTTGCAAGCTTTCCAAAGTCAAGTGTTCTGGTGAGAAACCCGCTTGCTCCAATTGCAAGGCCCTCAATAAAGGTGACGCCTGTGTGTACCCCACTAAGGACCGCAAGATCGTCATCATGGAAAGTGATTTGAAGAAGTTGCATCAGAAGATTGAGTATTTGGAGAGACGCCAGCTTGAGCATACTGATGGGTCTGGCGTCAAATCCAATGAGCAATCCAGCGAACGATCTGAGCTAGTGGAGAGATCTGGCGACACAAATGGTCAGACTGACTATGAATATCCGTCCAAGACGAGGTACTCAGTACCGAATCAGTTGGGGGAGTTTGGTGAGCTTGAGACGTTGGGTAGTCTAGACGGACCAACGAATATACCTAGTAGTTTACCGGGAGGCACACCGAATTTTGGTACGGCGATGGGCCAATTGGGATTGGGACAGTTTAGTGGGAATCCCGAGGGAAGAAACCACAATGGAAATGGTTTCCATGGATGGCGAGAGGGAAATTTTGGGGAAGATCCCCAGGGACATGGAAATAATCTCCTTCATGGTGGAGGAAATAATGTCCCAGGTGCTCCTCGCGGACTTTCGGGACTTTCACAATATACTCTCCCAACACCACACCCTCCTACGGTGGATGTGACGTCGGTTGCCGCCATAACATCTTCTCTCTTCCGTGGCCAACCCTCTGAAGACTTCTTCCTCCCCGAATACCAGAACGAAACCCTCCAACTCAACCTTCTCCATGTCATCCAGCGGAAACTTCCTCCCCGCGACTACACCAACAACCTTATCAGCAAGGTGTACGCCACGTACTGTTCTGAATTCTACCTTCTAGACCTCCAACAGCTCACTATCCACATCGACCAGATCTACCACTACTTCACCACGCCCCAAATCGACCAGACGGTGTATCGTTACGTTAACCAGACTTCCGTGGCATACCTCTTCGTGATAATTGCCTTCGGCGAACAGCTCCTCAACGTCAACAACGAAAAGTCCGAAGACAAACGATTCCCCGGCATCGAGTACTACCTCTTGGCCGAACATCTCTTCCGGCTCACCAAGGAAAACATCGACTTCATGTATATCCAGACGGCACTCTTCCTCGGACTCTACGCCGCCAACTTGTCACGCTACAACACCGTGTATAACTTCCTCGGGATCGCCATGAGATCCAGTGTCAGCAAGAATCTCCACCGCCAGATCGAAACCCCCACCTTCGCCAGCGACGCCGAATACCAGGACTTCAACAGGTATGTAGAAAAGGCCAAACGGCTCTGGTGGACTGTGTTCGTCATCGACACTACCTGGGCCACCAAGACTGTCCACTTCCAGTACACCGACACCGATGTCGACCTCCCTTGCGAGAACATCCACGATATCGGCGACCACTTCCAGTCCAACATTCTCGAGCTCAACGTCCACATGACCAAATATATCGCTAAGATCATCCGGCTTATCTATGGGCCTAATATCAGAACGTTCTCCATCAACTATATCAATACCAGCCAATTCAACCAGCGACTTCTTCTCAACAATATCATCCTGAGTTCTAATGAGCTCGTCAAGAACTATGAGCTGCCGCTTCTACTGCAGTTCTCGCATATGAACGTGATTCAGGTCGAGGGCAGAAACTTTGCCAACCTCTTTCTTCGGTATAACAGGCTCATTATCCTCATCACGAAGCCGCTACTCTCGCTAATTTTCGAGACATCTTCGTCTCTTATCAGCGAGAACTTGCAGGACGTCGAGTCCACTATTTCAAAGGGGCTCTACGTGTCTTGCAATAGTATCGATATAATTGCACAGCTCTATCTTACCGAGAAGAATTTCCAGCTCGGGTACTGGGATTCCCAGCATCTCTTTTCTGCGTTATTGCTTATTATAATATCGGGGCTTTGTGGTAAGATCTATACCCAGCTCTCGCGGGGGATCGCGCTCTTGAAGTTTATGGCAGAGATGAACAATATCAATGCCAAATTGTGTTTAACGAAACTTTATGAGATAAACGAGACATTGAAGCGGGCAAAGGAGGTGGATTTCTTGCTAGATCTCTCGGTAACGGTGGATATTCTTGACGAGGGGTTGCAAGATGTATTTGTGGAGTATCCGTTGCCGTTAGAGAGGTTTCGGGAGGATTTTGAGATGTTTAGGTTCTCGGCAATGATTTTTGATGGTGAAGAGGGCGAGCTCCAGAGGGTGATTGTGGGGATTATTAACGATATACAGGGGTGGAAGTAGGTAAAGATATGGCCCCATATATATGTGTCTTGCCGTCACAGAAATAAACTGGCCCGCGGGACAGATGGTTCTATATCATTGACAAAAATCCACTCTCCAGAAGTGTCTCTCGAGAATCTCCAAAGAAATAGTTGGGGAATTTCCAAACTTTTCCGATGAAATTACTTCAAAGCACTAACCAATATATTCCAGACTTCTCCGATGAAAACAGTGATGACACACAGTACAATCTTATCACTACACGGGAGAAGATATTCTTGAGGATGGGCGTAGCGAACCACTCTGGTTGGAGAATCGCTGATTCGACTATTCATCTGAAAACCTTTTACTTCTACATTGAATTAGCATTTTAACACTATTTGACTATTGTTCATACAAAAGGAACATCAAGATCATCGTAGTCGCCGTAGAATTATAGAAATTGAGAGAAGACAGGAATTTCTGATGATTTTCCAGGAAGCTTCTTAGAACTTCTTGGGGATTTGCTGGTCTACTCAGAATACTGTTATTTTTATCCATCTTCCAATAACTATAAGCTATACTAGCCGAAATTTTACCTATTAAAGATTTGCTCTCTTCAAAATTTCCAATGTACCGAAATCCAATTGAAAACAGACCGAGTTGTTTTAAAATCTTCAATACCACAGCAGATTCCCACCAACCAACAAGTTGAATTCCCCAGGGAAATATTTCTGACAATCTCCATAGCTTGGAACTATTTGGTAAACACACAACTCAATATGGATGCAAATTTTTAGTAGTATTATTTGTTAAATGTCAAGCAGTAGTATAAATTTTCATCATTTACTTTAACAGACGGGGGTTTGAAATATATTAAAGGTCAGCTAGCTCGGAGCCAAGTCAATAGCTACTGAATTCAGAGTCGGAACGGCTATATGACCCGATTCTACAGTATCTGATGTTCATTTCGATTTAATGGCTCAGGAGCTAGGCCAACAGCTCTCGCCTAGCTCTCGCCTAGACCTGGATCATACCACTCAACATCTAATACAATAAATATATTCACTCTATAAAGCATCTTCAAAGTTGAACTGGTCGTTCAAGTTCAACTGTTGTTCGATCATCTCTGTCCAGGGCCCCACGAAATCCAACCCGATGTTCCTATTGTTCATGAACCAGTCCATGACCTCGCTGTCACCAACGAGGTTTTCGAACGGCGACTGGGTCTGGTCTGGTCGGGGTTGGGCATCTGATGGTGGTTTTACACCTGGTGTTGGGAACTTCTCCGCTTCCCCAGGAGTTCCTCCCAGGAAATTCTCCTCGCCATCGCGGAAATTCTCCTCTCCATTCTGGGAATTCTCCTCGTAACCCAGATACCCCGGATAATAGTCCATCTTTGACTTCTTCTGCACCGGCTCCTCGTCCTCATTGAAATTCTTACTATTGGACTTCATTTCCGAACACAAGTACATCAAAACGTTGGAGTACCTGGTACAGAGATGAAGCTCGTCTGGAGAACAGTCACGAAGAGTGATCGCTGCCTTCTGGATACTCAGGATAATATCATCAATGGTGATTAGAGACATTGACAAGATCGTCAGGTCGAAGTTATCGAGAGACGTGGCGTTCTTGGACTTCTTATGCGCTGTGATCGTGAGATAACACTTGACGATGAACGCCACGGCCCTCACCATCCTCGTAAGCCACCTCACCGGCATGAAACGCAACATCTTTAGTCTGTGAACACGGTGGGCGACTTGAAGCATCTCGTTGGCGGAGTTGAACGCCTGTTCGATATATTTAGCGGACTTGGAGATCTCATCAAGCTTCAAGGTGACCTTGCCTAGCTTCTTCTCCTTCTTGAGGATCTCCACTAGCGCTTTGGGTGACGGGCTGAGTGCTAGCGAGTAGATGTATAGCTTGACGTAGTTGAACTCGAAGATGAATGACTCGGTCTCGATGCACGCCGAGACGTCGCGCGAGATCTTGGAGTTGGGGTTGAGCCAGTGCTGTGACAAGTTAGACACTCGCGAGAGTCTGGACGACGTCGAGGTGAGAAACTGACGATACTTGCGGCCCCAGTTGTTGATGAGCGGACTGATGATGTTTAGGACAGAGAGGTTCTGGCGCTGGGTCAAACTGCCAAGTTGGGCGCGGTAGCCGTAGAGCGACTCATGGCCGAGCGACATGATCTGGAGCAACTCGATCTGGGCCTTCTGTGAGAGCGTGAACTTCATGACATGCTCGGAAGAGATACGCTTCAAGTCATCGTCGGTCATTTTCACGATCTTGTAATCGTCGTCCTCGTCGTTTTCCATCATTTCCTCCGAGACCACATCTTCCTCGAGATCCACCTCTGAGAGCGAGTGTGCCAACATGGAACGACGGGAAATGTTCATCACCGAGTTGATCTCAGCGATGTGGGTGGCTAGGAACGTTTTGGCGCTGATTTCCATGAACCCCATGTCCTGGGCGAGTCTGACGGAAGATCCGATCAACATCCACGCCATGCGGTAGCTTCGGCGCATAGCACCGAGTCCGGCGAGGTTGACTTCAGGGGAAGTTGGGGTGATTCCTGTGGCATTAGGGAATTCTCTTGAGTTGGAGGAATTTCCCCTCGTGGCATTGGGAAACTCCCCGTTGGCATACGGGACATTTCCAGAACCACCACTATTCCCTCCAGAGTACGCAAATGCAGCGCCTGCACCAGAAGGTACAGAATCTTCATCTTCGCCTTTATTAGCATAGTCCGACCACCGCCAGTGGATCGCTCTAGGATTCCACTCAGTAAATAATAAAAACGCAAAAATCGTCCCGATGGATCTGGTACTCGCCTCGGCCCACACCGTTTGCGAAATCAACCGTTGAACATACAACCAAAGACGATCGTGGACTTCAATGTTCCGTGGCACTCCCCCGCCAACACTCCCTACGTTATTCTCAAATGCATGGTACCGCGACGAGATGGTCAAAATCGCACACAAGAGGATCGGATAGCCTGGCAACACCTTGGGAGAATGGAGAAACCTGGGAAGATGGGGGAAGAACGGATGCATCGTCGTGAAGAAGTAGTAGATCAACTTCTCGGCCTCGTCCTCGGTGAGAATCCCCGTGGAACCCCCAATATAATCGATACTCGAGAGCTTATTGGAGGCCTTGGGACGCACAGAGTAGCCCGATTCCGCCGCTGGCATCGACATCCTTTTTCCATCGTTGCTGGGCGGAATATAACTAGGAACCTGTGAAGGAATCGACGTCATCGACTGGCGGGACGAAGTGGTGTTGGAAGCTGGCGACTGTGACTCGCTGGGGTTGAGGACATTGGGGAGTGACGGCTCATTATTATTGTTCTTGGCCTCGATCTGCTCATGCTTCTCCCTGGCATCGATATTATCCCGCTCGTCGGCTTTGGCTATAGTTCCTGCTGCTTTTGCGAGGAACACAAGTGCTCCCTCCATGGTGGAGAAGTGATCGTGAGACCCGATTGATTTTGGGGAATCATTGTGTGGAGGGTTGGTGGATGTGTGGGGATTAATTTCCGCATCCAACTGTCTCTCCAGCTCTCCCTGTCTCCGGGTGTTTCCCAGTCTACCATGATCTTCTGGTCTCATATTCCCCAGCTCGCCACTACGAGATTCACTGGGTTCCGTCTGATATCTCGGATATTCAGTATAGCCGTACTGTCCTTGGGGAATGGCCCCGCTAGAACTGTACTGACCCGACGCTGCATATTCTGCCTGGTCAAGCTTATCCTCGTCCTTCCTCCCCCTCTGTCTCCCTAGTGACACATTCTCAGCACCACCCCGGCGGGAATCGACAAAAACACAGTCCTTACGTTCCCGTAGACACCTGGCACACTTTCCGTCACGAGGACTGTCAACCGGCCCCAAATCACACTTGACTTTTCTTACCCTACAGTTCAAACAGGCTCGGTAGTTCCTCTTGAATTTGGTCCCATGAGGATCCGGCGACGCAGACCCCGAGTGCTGGACATCGGAGTAGTCGTATTTGACGCCATCCCTGGCGACGTCTTGCTGCTGGCCGTTGTGGATTGAACGTGACATCGTGGAGTTTAGAAGAAGAGTAGTGGTGAGCGATGGTTTTTGCGCCAGTAGCCGTGGTACTGCAGGTAGGAGATAATCGGAGTACATACGGGAAATTAAAGATTGTAAGAGAGTAAACTGTGAAAGAAACTGTGGAGGAAACTGTGCTGGTCTGTAAGGACAGTTAAGGAGGAGTAGACATAACTATGGGGTGTTCGATCTGCTAAAGCTTTGTATCTCTGGGTAATTCCCCAGAAATTCTCCTGAAAATTTCCAATCAAAAAACTAGCCCCTCGATAACTTGACCTAGCCAAAGAATTCTACGAGAGTACAATACTGGAAATTTTAAGAAGAACTGAATCAAAGTATCCTTAGATCAGAGAATATTTTCGTAAGTAGGAGAAGATAGGAGAATCCCCAAAACTAGTTGGCTTTCTGCGGCCCGGCAGTCGTTTCCGACAATAACCGAGAAGACATATTTTGTAGCTTTACTAAGACCTTCTTGGGCTCGGTAGGCTTCGGATGATGGGCGACTAAACTAAACAATTGTATAATTAACTAGCGAACTACATCACAGTATTAACGGAGAATTCTACTTCAATCACTAGAAGCAACAGGTAATCTACGAGACTTATCAACTTCTAATACTTTCCGCCGATACCCGAGAGAGTACAGAGTTCTGATGAGACGACACAGAGTTTGGAGATTACTAATGCCACCACAGTTAATGGAGCACATTGTACAAGCTACAGCGACCCGACAAAGAATTGCGAGGTCTCTAGTGGAGAATTGAAAAGGGATAACGGAATCAACTTGATACCGAGTCACCGGGACCAGCGAAGAGCGAAATTAGTAGGAGAAGCTACGGGAATAAGGAACTTTAGAGACATTCGTGGGAAGCGTGGGCTCGTACAGACAGCCTCTGGGACAAGAACTCATCTGGTTGTCAGTCCCCTTCCCCTTGGGCCTTAGGTTCCATCTCTTAGTCTCTTAACTCACTCTTCATCTTATAGTCACCGGCTCGATTCCCGAGCAAGTCATTCCTCTCGAATCACACTACAAAACTTAAAACACGTGATAAAATAAATGTCCATACATAAACTATATTCACCCATATCCACGAAGTTTGGGTGTTTCCCCACAAATAGTGGTCCGCATAACTAGTTCCATAGTCTTTATACGCAACTAAACGGTTGCTCGCTAAAATAAGACTAGGAACATTAAAATCTCTCTAATATCTCTCTAAAATCTCGCTAAGATGTTTTGGATTATTTACTCATCTAGTTGTATCAGCAATATTTTCATATTACCCGGTTTTCTCGCCATAGCATCTAAGCGACTCTAGGTTCTAAATTCTCGGTCGGAAGATTTCCTAGCGAGAGTAATCTAATTGAAAGTTACCTTAGAAAGAGTTATCTTAGCGTTATCTTGGAAAAAGTTTCCGAGTAGTCTCGAGACATGATCCTTCACAATTGAGTCTCTGACCGAGAATCTCACGATATCTCACTATAAATCACCAACTGTCTCCGGTTGAGAACAAATATTTCATTGGCTCTCGCTAGCTCTCGTTATATCTCACCATATCTCACCATATCCCACTATCTCTTCACCAACTGTAATTTCTTAACACCCTCCTCCAAGACCTTCAACTTCGTTTGCATCTCTTCTAAATCCTGGTTCAATCTGTTTCTTTCATTCACAATATTAGTTTCCCATTGTCTGAATCTCTGTTCCTCGGCCTTTACCTGTTCGGTAAAGAACTTCTTCAACGCATCTTCCTCTTCCTTGAACTTAGGGTTGTGGAGTCTTCTTGGTTTCTTGCTGAACGACTTCTTGACTTCTCCGTCCTCATCCTTTTCTTCCTCTTCTCCTTCTCCGCCGAGCTTCAACGATCTGAAAGTCTCGAAATGGAACTCGTTGGTAGACAAGATTAAGTCCAACATGTTGGTACGCAACAATAAACTTCTCAACTTCTTGAAGTCACAGTGTTGGTCGTTTTCAACCTCTACGAGACCCCATGGGTACTTTCTTCCTCTGACAAAGTTGCCGGGGCTGACTTCATACTCGTCTTCGGACCCGATGACTGCGAAAGGCATCGATTCAATGAGCTGCTTAGAGTGTTCGGCACTGGCAGGGTCGTCGAGTTCCAAAGGAGGAGTGTAGATGTTGATGTCTTGGGCCTCGATGATATCTCTTATCCTCGACTTGAACGTCTCAAGCTCCTTAGGGCTAAGGGTGTCTGACTTGGCGATGATGGGGATCAAATTGACTCTGGTAGACAAACGTTTCATGATCTCGATATCCAACGGCTTGAGCGAGTGTCCGGTAGGTCTGATGAAGTAGAGACACGCATGGACCCTCAAGTCCTTCTTGGTGCCTCTAGTAGGCTGTTGTTCCTGCTTCATGTAACTTTCATGCTGGTCGTCGATAAAGTCTACGATCGGTGTCCACGAGTCGTGGTTGTTGACGTTATTACCGAACCCTGGAGTGTCTATGATATTAAGACGGATCTTGAAGTTCTTTTCCTCAAGAACAGCACGCACAATGTCGATATCGACGGTCTGGTGGGCGGTGGTGAACTTCTGGTGACGTTCGCTGGGGTCCTGGTGAGTCTTAAGGGTTGACTGGAAGAGAGTGTTGATGAAGGTGGTTTTTCCAAGCCCACTTTCCCCTGCAACCATGAGCGTGAAAGTCGCTCCAGTCTTGGAGACGATTTTGTATCTGGATGTTAGTATGAACTGAAAGAACCGAAAAATAATTGAACAAATAACTGAAGTGAAAAATCAGTAAAATCAGTGAATTTGTAAATCGGACGAGGCATGCAGTGGACGAGTCGTCTGATCAGCTGTGATATTCAGTGTCCAGTGGAACGAATGGAGCTTTAGGACTCTAGGCAAAAATATGCGGCATAGTAGTAGCTTGTTAAGTTGTACGTGGTAAAGATTTCGGGTAGCTAGCTGGGAGACTTCACTAGATACGCTGCAGCTCAGTAAGATAATTATGGATCTACTTCCCGTGATTTATCAGCTCAGTAGAAGTATCGGTATATCTCCAGTAGAAGTCGGTGTTCCTGAAAAGTTCCGCTTGCGATTAAATCGCGTCATAAAATTCTGACACGGTACCTCGGCGGTCCATAAAGTCCATGAACTGGTAAAGTTGATCATCCTAAAGTTTTCCGGGTCGAATTAACCCAGAACTGCCGAAAGTCGCTAAGTTGACCAGGTTGACACGCTTTAACGATCTCTAGCCGATCTCCACGGATCCTTCCTGTTTTGATCCACACCTACTAATTCTGAGACTCGCCTGATACTCCCACTTATTTTCTAGCCAGCCTAACACTGGTCAAATCCATTCGTTGACGATTAAATCATATATCTCTTCTTTTCCTGTCCTAGTTGATCTGCCGTCGTCCAGTCTCGTCGTCAAACGACTTCGCCGCGATATCTACTCCACTGGACTTTCCGTGCGTAAAATTCTTCTTCTCATACATACCTCTGGTTTGGTAAATTTGCAATTCCAACTGGTTCTGGCATTGTACTGTAGTGGAGGAGTGTGGTGGAGTTGGTGAGCGAGACGAGGTTTGTTTATAAATTGATGCGACGTGGAGCGACATTGGCTGCGCACGACTCGGGAGGAAATCTTCAGGAGTGAGTAGTCGTGATTAGTGGAGGCTGAGCAGGCCCAAGCAGGTGTCTGAGGAAGTTGGGTAATGTTCAGGAGAGGGTAGCGAGGTATATAGGGAATGTTAAGGATAGTGGTGGTGATATTTGGTTACGAGTTGGTGGGTATTGCGACATTCAGGGGAGACGGAAGTATCATGAAATGTCGCGGGCGAATGTCGCATCGGGGCTGCAAGAATGGTATTAGGAAGCAATCAGACAGGGGGCCCTAAAAGGAGACCTAGAGAGGCACTGCGATGAGGAAAAACGGGGAGAGAGATACTGTGAGGATTTACAATGGGGAGATAGTTTCACGTGGAATACAGGGGGATTTGGGAAAACGCTCAGCCAGGCTTTAAGGGAAGCCTTTTAGGGAGGCTCTCTCAGAATCCAAGCGTCACTTGACTCTTAAGGACCTCAATGAAACACTCTTGAAGCCACATATAGACCCCTAATTAGCGGTACTTACCACTGTGTTAATCAACTCTACCTAATTTCTCTCTGGAACGTCCCTACAGACGCGAAAGTGCCACCATTTAGGTGCCTCCATTTGTTTTATAAAACCATTTACTTGATTTCAAATCCTGCTGGCTCCTTTATCAAACTGAGGGAGTGAAAATACTCTTAAGGGAAGGATTTGCTACTTCTGGGCCAACTTACTGATGGATTTGTTAAGAAAAAATGACAAAAATTACGTTTGGAGGTCTACATAGTATGCCTTTCAAGATCATACGTGTCACGTGACAATTAGTATGAACGTGACAATTATCACGTTTATTAAATTGCGCCCTTACGCACTAGAATCATGATAATGCAAAGATCCACTTAGTTTAATGATCATGCTTAGGTTAATTAGCAAGAATTGACTTCAAAAACTGCCAATCTTTACCAACCATTTATATAAATCGCACAACCTTTCATTACAACTTCTACAAGATTATACAAGGAGTCGTAAATTAACTAGATAATAATCTCAGAAATAGTCTGGTCACCACTTGGACGGCCCGATTCTAAACTGTCGCTAGCCCCATCAGTCGCATGGCTCCTGATATGAGTATTATAATCAACTTCGAACATCACCATAGGCGGTGCACCAGCAATTATAAACGACTTACTTCGATTAGTCATTGAATATTTCGCGAGAGATTGCTCACTCACAGATTTCAGCATAACCTCGGCTCCTCTTCATATAACATAAACAATAACACACTGACATCAGTAACAAAAACTCAAATCTATTCCTCGTCAACAGCATCGCCTTCTCGTGCAGGAGCTTTCGATTCAACTGGACCTTCGGACAAGTCAGTCCACAAAGTCAAATTATCTCTCAACAATTGCATGATCAAAGTAGAGTCTTTGTAGGAGTCTTCGGACAAGGTTTCCAAGTCAGCGACGGCATCGTCAAAGGCTTGTTTGGCCAAGTGGCAGGCTCTGTCTGGAGAGTTTAAGATCTCGTAGTAAAACACAGAGAAGTTCAATGCTAACCCTAATCTAATTGGATGGGTTGGTGGTAATTCTGTGACAGCGACATCTGAGGCGGATTTATAGGCTTCTAAGGATAAATCAGCAGCTTCTTTACGCTTTTCAGAAATGGCAAATTCAGCAAGGTAACGGTGGTAGTCACCCTTCATTTTGTAGTAGAATACCTTGGATTCACCGGTTTGAGCAGAAGAAATCAAGTGGTCGGTCAAGACACTGAGGATGTCTTCACAGATTTTTGATAACTCGGCTTCAATCTTACCACGGTAGTCTCTGATCAAGGAGACTTGGGTTTCGTTACCCTTGGCTTCTTCTTTCTGTTCAATCGATGAAACAATTCTCCATGAAGCACGACGGGCTCCAATTACGTTTTTGTAAGCTACTGATAATAAATTACGTTCTTCAACAGACAATTCTTGACCTGAAGAAGCAACTGCCTTCATATTTTCAACCATTTCTTCATAACGTTCAGCTTGTTCAGCTAACTTAGCAAGGTAAACGGAATCTTCACGTGAGGTAGACATGCTAAAGGTTAGTATTATGGACTTTAAAAAGCGACAACATGATTTACGCCTAGCACTAAATGAGTAAAGATAAATCAAGTCTATCATTGATCTGAATAATTTCGGAAATCTGGAGATAAATTTTCTGAAACCTTGAGTTCGGGACTACAATAATCTTTATGTATCCACTATTAATATCAGAGACTTATCCCATTAGATTTTACTCTTCACGCTTATTCAGACCTCGGATAGAAGGGATTTGGTTGAGGATCACTTGAATCGACTTAGAATCTCAGATCTTCTCCTTTGACATAGCAGTTCACTCAAAACTTTACTTTTGATTTTGGACTGAGGCTTAATCAACAACTAAACAATGGAATTCTCCCTAGCAATCGAGATTCCTGGCAGAATTCAAGCATCATTACCACAGTATTAATGCTCATAGTTTTCAGATCAAACGCTCAATAGTTCTGTGACTGCTTTGTTTATGGAGATAAGAATAATATGACAGGTTTTCTGACCGAAACGTTTACACCTGGGCGATATTCTCTGGAGGTAATGGGACAGTTAAATAGAAGCTGGCGGAGACACTTAGCTAAATATTGTCGCTACACACTGTCGCCGCTATCTTTTCCACTATTTTCTATCACCTGTCTAATATCCTCAGCCACGGCATGCTCCTGAATTCTAAAGCCATCAATCAATCACCAGAATGTGTCTCCCATCGTTCTTGGAGTCTCGGGTTATCGCTCCGGCGCTAAGGGGTCCTATCTCAAAATAAAAAATTCCAACCCTTGATCTGGTTGCTGTTGACAGACCCCCTGACGAATTGGAGGCCAACCATTGGTGCTAGAAACGTGCAAACTTCACATCAATTATCGATCGTCGCCACATATGACGGATCGTAGCCATACATACTTTAATAGGTTCTTATAGTGGGATAAAGCAGATTTATACTGTTGTAAACTGTTTGGAGGGAAAAGAAAGTCGCCGTTAATTTTTCCTCAGAGTTGTTGGTGTGTTGTGGGAGGTAACCTGTAAATTTTTCGACAACAATAGTGACGAGTGAGGATTGCAGGTTAGGGTGGTCACGCCCTTTTTTTAGAAGGAGTTTTATGTCAGATGATGGGCGGGTAGATTCCAAGGGACGGCAGGATCACGTAGGCTTGATATGGGGAGGTTGTCTTCATGTCTTAGTAGTAATCTATCAGGAGGCTCTTGCCACCCCTTCAATTCCTCTTATTGGTTGATATGTTTACATGTTGTATTGGTGCGGGTTTTGCTGGTTGGAATTTTACATGTTAAGATTTGCTAGTTCAGCCTAGAAGACAGAGACCATGTTAGAGATTACAGGTTTAGATAAGTCAAATTAAGGAACGGGGTGTTTGATAGCAGTTTAGGGTGAGTGTTTACAAGTCGGAATGGATAGGGATGGTTTTTGCAGGTTAGATGTGACACGTATTACATGTATTACATGTTAGGATAGGTAAGATATCTGTGAATCAACTTATTAATAGGTGATAACTACTTGTTTACAGATCGGAACACCTAGCTGCAAACTGAATAGTTAAAGTTCACTACTATAACATTAGCTTCTCCTGTCCAATCAGGATTACAAGCGGCAACGGTATGCAAAGATCAGTATCGATTGGAGCTACCTAATTCGTATTCTCGCACTGCGTTTTCGTCACTTTGCATGTTGGGGGGCAAATTGCACATTTTCGGCGAGGCTAAGAAATGTACCGAGTTAGTTTTGCGTATTAAACTGAGCTATTTAAAACCAACTTGTACCACGCCTGATTCGTCTGATGTTGAAATTCGTTCTAATAGAACTTATCTCGAGAAAAGTTCCAATTGAAGCTCGCAAGGCTTCAATTTTACAGATTGCTGACCGCAACTTACAGAGGAAACAAAGAAGTCACGTTAAAGAACACTGACTCAATTTAGAGATCTCGTGACTAGAGTCTCGGTATATATGAAGACTTTGATAGTTCTTCAGCGGTATGTTGGAACAAGTTTGTAGGTTGATGAGCAAATGACGTCTATAATATTTGTGGTATCTTAGATCAACCCTGGTAACTAATTTACGAATGCATGTTAGAAAACTGCAATTTTCTAGAAAACTAGTTACGTTATTTTACTGTGAAAACAAATGCAACTGATAGTAAACTGCAATTTTCGGGAAGAGAATTTTATAAGTCCCCACGATTAATTTTAAAGGAAGCAATTCTGTTTCAGACGATTTATAGCCAGCAAGCTATTAGCCAACCTTAGTATATAGCATTATAAGTATTAGCCTTATCGACTAGTCCTCCCTGATACAAATAATGTATTTCTAGCCTTGTAAATCCATCATTACTTACACAGCATGGGCTCGCTTCTGTTGCCTATCTATATTAATTGTCAGAAAAATATCCGACGTTTTCAAAATCTCCGACCATATAGGAGTATGTTTAAATACTTGCTTCCAGCACAAGTAATACTAGCGAAAAATAGTCAATTGATGGATACAGTGCTTTGACGAACGATTGTGGCTGGCACCTACCAACTTCCCTCTTTGTCTGCTTTCCGGGCGTAGTCTTATCTTGTTCTTTGTAAATCAGACATTTCTAGGGGAATCAGACCATTTCTTGGGGAATCAGACATTTAAACGCATATTATTTAAAGCTGCTCAGGTGGATAATTCGAGTTGAACTTTCTACTTCTGCAGCTCCTTTGTTCTGTATCTAACTATTACGAGGAGCTTAATGTCAACGTATTGTTTGCCGCTTAAGGAAGGGCTCTAAGTTGTTGGCGCCTATGGCCCAAATAGTAAAATATGTAAACATCTTCACCGCAGTACGCAAACATTAAATCTCTACCTTTTGAGCCCAGAAGTCCTGAAAGAGCTATCAGTGGACTCGCTTGTCCTTTTATGTGTCACGTTGGAGGGATTTGGTTTCATATGAGTTCAGGATAAGTTAGCACGATTTTTCTCTTTCTCAATATATATAATAAAGCTGCACGTAAAGCTGCCCATTCTATGCCTCTAATGTGGCGGGCTAAACCGTGAGCCATACTTGAGAAAATCCCATTGACAGATTGGATAATATGTGTCTGAAAATCTGCAGACATAAAAGTATATGCAGACAATAATAGTCAAGTATTAATTTTAAAATGCAATATATCAATTTACAGACATGTCTATATTGTCAGATATTCTGGCGATCTATTCATATTCTAAGATAGACCGACATAATTATATATTAGCGGATATTCCAAATGACCATTCATTGTCATACGTCAAGCATTTATAACTAATTTTCATTTGTTCCAGATACTCTCAGTACAACTGATGCAACAGAAACCTCTGATGATGATATTCAGGCGCAATCTGTATTTCCAGACATTCTCGTATCTTTCACTTCCGACATAATTGTAGTTTTCCAGATATTTCCAAATTCATAGTCAGTGTTTTCCATATTCGTCTTCAATATACACCTTCTCGTTATTCAGACATCTACTCTACACCTCTCTAGCTTAAATCTAATTTATTTGATACTATACATCTAACTAATCAACGATTAATTATATACTGAAGATAAACATCGTTACCGCAGTAGTTAAGTTTTGGGTGCAAAAAAATGCCCGAAATCTAAGAGTCCGGGATGATGAAGAAAGATGAGGTGGGAAGATGGGAATTATGGGGAATGGGAAGTTAGGAAGGTTGGCTCTAGCACAATTATGCTAATTCCATCTCTTCGACCTTTTCTCCTTCTACCTTCAAGCCCTTAACGATCTTGACCTTGACACCGAATCTCTCATCTCTGGATAATTTCACGACTTGTTCGATAGTTTCCTTCAATTCGCCGGTTAATTCGAACTTGGAAGAGACCCAGCTTGGAGCGGAACCACCAGTCAATCTGATAACTTCGTTACCCAAGTTACTGATGACGACGGTAGTGGATTCACGAACATTGGCAATATTTTGGCCAGACTTCAACAAGGCCTTCAATTTCAACGAGGAAACACCCAATTGAGGAAGAGGCAATTCCATACCAGGCAACACTGGTTTATTGGCATCAACACCGTGCTTACCGGTAGGATTTGCACTCAACAAAATCTTTTCCAATGGGATGAACTTTGTGATTTGGATAGGTTTGGATTTGACGAGATGTCTGTTTGACATTTCACTCAAACCCAACTTGTTGGCGCCGACGTCTTTTTTGAGGTCGTCAATTTGTTGAGGAATTGTCTGGGAATCGTCGACATTGATAGGGAAATGTTTACTGGTGTATGCCAATTTAAATGGATACACGGAGAATTTCCGGTCAACTTCTCCCAATAATTTTCTTGCACTACGCAACTTCAACTGATGGTTCATGGCAAAGTCACGGATATGGATGGTAGGCTTGGAGTTGAACTCCTGCTTATTGTTCTTGCCTGTGAACTGGTCAACTTCTTCCAAAGTGACCAACCCGGCTTCATTGATATCGGCCAACGACACCATTCTGATGTCGATTTGGTAGACTTCACCAGGAACGACTATAAACTCATCCGTAGGTACGGCAGTGGCGTTGGATGCTGACTTGTACTCGGACTTTTCGGAAACAATCAAGTCGGTTCCGGTTCCTTTCCTCAACAAACGTTCTTCTTGATGTGATTCGTCCCACACAACACCCTTGAAGTCACGTTCGGCAACAATACCCTCGGCCTGGCCGGCCAAGAAACGTCTGACTCTTCTGATCTTTGATCCTGGAACAACCACACAGTTGAAGGAGTCGGCAATGCCGTCCACCATCGATCTGATGACACTTCCACTAACACTGGACCCGGCCAAGTGGCCAGGTAACTTTTCAGGCGATAATGACAATCCCAATAAGCCGACCATGGCCTCGGTGGCGATGTGAGTGGCACACACAGCGTCAGCTTTTGCACCCACAAGTGGGCCAGCTGGAGCATTGCCTGCAGGATAAATAACTATGGTCTTAGACACATTGGCAGTGTAACCATCGACTTGGACTCCTAAAGAGACGGTGACAACGTCACCGGCAGAGAATACGTATTCGCCATCGTCGTCAACTTCTGGAGAGAAGCCTGCGACTAACTCGTTTACCTCGACACTGGTTGGCGAGGAGATACCTTTCTCCTTGACAGAGTTGTAGCCTCTGGTTAACAACTTAGCCACGAACGAGTCGGTGAGGATACACAACTCTTGGACGGTGATCAATTTACCGGTCTTTCCAAGGTGGTAGGAATCGTTGATCAACGAGGTGATGTAGGTTAAACCGGTCTGGGTGATTTGTCCGGCAAGTCTGTACTTGTCCAAAATCGGATCGGAGAGAACATTTCTCGTTTTCAACAAGATGTCGGCATCGTCTTGATGTACTGCAAGTTGTATCTTAGACATTGTACGGTGCTTGGTGCTGGGGAGGAGTGGTAAAGAGGAACCTGGAAAATTATTTGTCGTTTTTTCGTGATGAGATGAGGGCGCTACCAATGTGGCGCTACCATAAAAACAATTTCCATTTCCAAATTATTCCCCACCACCTAAGAAAAGACAGTTGTCGCGGGTTTTTTGGTGGTAGTTAGTATAGACTATATAGGCATGGTATTTTAATGATATAATATCCTTCGGATATGTGTAGAAGTCACAATTAGTGACTAATGGTGCACACACGAAAATTTGCACTAATGGTAGCGCTGTCGATCTTCAGACACAATCGGTTTATAGAACAGTTGGGATCGAAGTAAGGAGGGTCAGCCTGATTTAGGTAAGGCCCTGTAGGTTCAATTGGCCAGTGTCGATCTAGTAAATACAAGTAGTGGTCTAAAACTTGTAACTCACAAAAAATTCGAGTTTCGACCCACGGTTAGAGATAGCAGGTTAGACTGTCGTAGTCGGATCAATTTAATCCCCAGGTACCAGTAAGTTTTCCGTGGTTAAGACAAATTTCCATGTCCCGACAAATTTCCATTTCAGCAAAGTGGATGCAAAAAAATAACGACAACTGCAGGATTCGAACCTGCGCGGGCAAAGCCCAAAAGATTTCTAATCTTTCTCCTTAACCACTCGGACAAGTTGCCAGATTTCTGAACTTCAAAAACTGCAAAATTCATATATTAACAGAATTAATTGAGTTAGTTTTCTCATACATTTAGGCATTTAGGTAGATGAGAATATTCCACCACCATAAGCTGTGTTTATCGAGATATATTGAGCTCCCCTACCATACACACGCTTCTAAGTACATCAGCTCTTAGCTCTACTTCTCACCTATTGTAGTATGATTGAGATGGTGTCCAGGATATGGTAAAGATCGCATTCCTAATTTGTCTGTAATAAAGACTCTTTGAGAATAAGTGTCTGCATATATAATATATAATATCATGGTGCTGTTTTGTCTGGGGATTGTGTCATATTTCCATCCCACATCCACAATTCCTACAATTTCAACAAATTTGGCTGCAAAAATTGACAAATCTAAAAATTTAGACTTTTTACATGTAATAATCTCTAACTTATCAATAGAGGTACTATGTCAGCGGATAGAGAGTGTCCGCAATTTCAACAATCCTCACTGTAATTCATGTTGGAATCATTTCAATTTCGTAGTGGAATCATCTCAATCTCGTAGTGGAATCATCTCAATTTCATAGCGGAATCATCTCTTTTTCATCGTTGTGGTGAGTAGAATCAGATATAAATGCCACTGACCACTCTTTGGACCACTAAGTATGAATCAACACTCATATACACACTTTGTAGATTATAACATCTAACAAAACTGCAATAGGAGTAACTATGAACATCGCAGAAGACAGCACACTTCACAAGAACTTCAGAACACGACCCAGAGAATCTGCACCACCCCGAAGTTCACCACAATATTGACCAGGACTAAGACCACGAGAACATTTGCATTTAGCCAAACTCCCCCGTCAACTGATATCTCAGATCATTACATAAGCTTTCCGAAAACTTACATAATCAAAGCAATTGATTGAAATCTCAACCATCTCCAAACATCACCCAGGTTCTTCTTCAGCAATGTGGCACCAATCGAAATTCTCACTACCAGCACACACCAAAGGATGTTACCTTGTGACAGACTCCGTCTACTCGGCGGTTCCTGAGATCAAAGACTTCAAAATCGGACTTCTTCACCTCTTCCTCCAACACACCAGCGCGGGATTGTCACTCAACGAGAATTGCGATCCCGATGTTCGTGAAGATATGACGGCGTCATTGGACCGTATGGTGCCTGAGGGAGACTTCTACATCCACGCTGACGAGGGTCCAGACGATATGCCTGGCCACGTTAAGAGCAGCACCATTGGAGTGAATTTGACGATTCCAATCAGGAACGGAAGGTTGGAGTTGGGAACATGGCAGGGAGTATACTTGTGTGAGTTCAGAAGCGGCAGACACGTCAGGAGGGTGGTGGCCACAATTAACGGTGAGAAATAGAATTAATTTAGCGACGAATTAGGAATTTAGCGAGGTACTTCAATAACACCGTGGAATTCTGATCTCTCTCTGACGAGTTGTGCACCATCGAATTGGTCACCTCATACCCTGAGCAGAATTCTATAAATTGACTTGTGGGTCCCCTAAAGCTTTCCTCAGTATAAAAATTGAGTGAGAGGCTCACACTGAATAGGCTTAGCGTAATTGACCCTTTCTGGTTCATGGCTGCTATCCTTATCTTGTCTCTGTTTATATGCAGAATATACAACATTTGTAACTATTGCTTGCAGCTGGTGGTGATGTTGTTATGTATGGTAATTATTTGGGTAGAATAAGGAGCATATTTTGCAGCCATTGATGATATGAAAACTTTAGAGTGGTAGGTTCAGTAGGACGCTCTATGAGTAGCTAAGAAATATTGTAAATAATCTTCCACCACCCTAAAGTAATCAATTTTTGAAGTTTTTGAATTGAAGTGGTGGGAATGTGGATGAAATGATGGAAATGAGATATATGGAGTGGTGGATGTATGGTGTATGATGGTATTATTCAATGTTTATAAACTCATTGAAGTGGAGGTGGTGGATACTTGATGTAGATTGAATAGACTTGAATTAAGGAGCGTAACATTGGCTAGTCCTTATTGTTGACCAGTCCTCAATAACATCCCACAAGTTATCAGGTTTACAAGTTCTCAGGTTCACAAGTTCTCAGGTTCACAAGTTCTCAGGTTCACAAGTTCTCAGGTTCACAAGTTCTCAGGTTCACAAGTTCTCAGGTTCGTTCACCTTCTCGTTCACCTTCTCGTTCACCTTCTCGTTCACCTTCTCGTTCACCTTCTCGTTCACTTTTTCATTCAACTTTTCATATATCCCCACGCTATAACCCCTCAATACCGTTGCTTTCTCATCCTCCAATTTCTCCGCTACATTGTTCAACCCCACCAACTTCTTCTCCAACTCATCATTCACCAAGTTCCACCATCCATTATGACGTATACACTTTCTCCGATCCTGAATACAGATATCTCCAAACCAGGTGACGTTCGTCTCGTCGTTCAATCTTTGTTCAATCAACATTTTGAGCTCCTCAAAAAGACCGGTAGAGAGAACATCTTCCAACGACGAGGCACCGGTGTCAGATGTAGGGTTAGGTCCCCTTTTATCCACAATTAACTTGTCATAACAACATATATCCAACTTCTTTACCTTTCCCAAAGCTCCCTGAAGCCTCTCATTCACAGACTTTATCAATTCCTTCACTTTTACCAAGTAGTCTATTCTAGATTCGTACTCCATGATCTCATTCCTCACGTTGCTCAACTTTGAATTTATAAGATCTAATTGAGCCTTGATGTCGACAGGAAACTCGGCTATATCTATCTTACCTTCCATGAACTTGGTAACTTCTTCTAACTCCGGAAATGAAGTGCCGAGAGCTATGAATTTCTCGTGGTCTAGACCTATGTAGCTCAAGATCTGTAACACCGTTTCTGAAGAGAGGGAAGTGTTGGAGGTAGTTGCATCATTGGTATCATTACTAGTGCCAGTTTTTCTTATTCCCAACTTCTCTCTCATATATCTCTTGCCGTGATCTTCACTGCAATATTTCGACTCGTTTGCTATAGACTCAAAACACCCCTCTAGTCTACACTTCTTCTTCCACTTGGTATTTCCCACACCCTTCCACTGACAGAATTTGCAGAAGAACTTGGCAACCAACTTGGAGTACTTCAGGTCCAACCTCATACACTTGAAATGAAACCATTCCTCACATCCGTCACAACAAATCATCAATTCACCTTGGTCTGGACGTCTGCATATACAAAACACTTCCTCGCTGTTGAGATCAAACTTTGACGATGACTGATACTTTTTGAACTGTCTGGAGATTTCTTCTGACAGCTCCTCAACATCCACCGCTAGATTGGGGTTAAGGGTAGGATGGAGTCTCCTTCGTTTGATAAAATCATCAATCTGTGACATTTTGCAGTTATTCCGATGACTTTAAGAGCAGGTTGTAGGTATTATTTTCAGATCTTAAGCGTAGGATGATATCTTCAGTAGCCAGCGTAGGATAATATCTAGCTATGCTTAGAGATATGGAGCTTGTGGTTTCGCTGAATCTGAGTTTTGTTTCTGATATTCGTAGATATCTGTTTAGACTAAAACCTCTGTGGTTGGACGTCTCTAATTTCGTTTTACTCAGTTAATTCAGATAACTCAACCTCTAGATATCTGGTATGTATGGGAGCAAGTGGTTATCAGATAATCTAACTTGATCTCTGGATATGTGGCTCGATGTGTTGTTTCTGTGATATCTGTTGATTTTGGCTTGAGATTTGATTACACTCAACCAAAGATCCACACCGCAAATAATGACAGTTTTCAACCATTTGATTGTAACTCCGAATTGTTAGTAATAAAGTGTCTAACGAGAGAAGTTAGTATACTGACCTTGGTGTGCATAGTATTGCAGTATGGTAGGCAAATCAGCATTTCATAGCAGCATATCATAGCACCAAAGTAAGCGCGTCGCGTTATAGTAATTTTCAGTAGTAATTTTCCATACTGAGTCAGGATATACTCAAACAGAGCACCGAAGTCATACTTCGTAAGGATAGTACCGCAGAAGTTATAAAGTAAGGAAGACCAGCGTCACAATATTTCCCTCGATATTTCTAGGTCGACGCTAAATCAAAAGCAACTCACCGGATCCTACTGGAATCTATCCGAAACAAGACCATACTGATAACAGTTGAGGAAACAGTCATTAGCGCTCCCAGAACTTCACCAAACGATCAGTAATTTGCTGCTACCCCACATAGAGTTGCGAGATTCCAGATCCAACTATCAGATCCAACTATCACTATACTTCTTGAGTCACGCAACTAGAACCAAATCTGATAGTTCGTGTGACACCTGAATATTAACCTCTTCAATGGCAACGTGTCCAATATGTTCCAAACCTGTGCCTCAGAGCTTGCTCGAGAGACACGTGAATTCTTGCTTAGACACCCAAGAAAGCGAGCCAGTTGAGGTTCATGAGAATCATGAGGCAAAGAGGAAAAATGTATTTGATGCCCTCGGATTGATCCGAGACTCAAAGAGAAAGAAGGTCGAGGCCAAGTCCAAGAACCGACCGTCGTTGACTCAGTTGTTAATAGAGGAGAAAAGAATAAGGAACAGGTTTGATGTTGAGAGACACGCTGAAGGGGGAGAAGAGATACCAAACAATATTAAGGAGGAAGAAGAGGGTTCCAGTAGTCTTGAGGATGGTGGAATTGCCGAGATTGAAGAGAATCAAAATGTATCCCAACGAGGTGGAGAGAATCATCATATATCCCAAGGAGGTGACCCGGAAGTTCTGGAAATTTCTGCAAACAATCCTGAACCTTTGAATAATTCAGAAGTTGTGATAGAACAAGTGTCCAAATTGGCTGACTCCTCACTATCAAAAGATCACCTGAACCAAACCACAAACGCAGAAGTAATAATACCGTCAACTTCCTCTGACCAGACAGAAACCCAGACAAGTCTCCCACAAAGTCTCCAAGGGCTGGCCCCAACTAAGTCTAATAACTCACAAGCTTCAGATAAGTTTGAGAACTCACAACCAACAAAAAAGCCTATTCATTCACAACCTTCACATCCATTACATATTCCAAAATCCCAAAATATTTCTTCCCCCACCAGGAACGCTTCTCAGAACGCTTATCAAGAAAAATCTATAGCCACTACGCTATCCCACAATTTACACTCGCGTGGCTCACATGTTCCACTCGCCCATCTCCTTCGGCCACAAACACTTGCTGATTTTCAAGGTCAAGAGACTCTTCTCGGAAAGAACGGTTTACTTCGAAACATCATTCATGCCGACCATATTCCTTCATTTCTACTCTGGGGACCTCCTGGAGTAGGAAAAACCTCACTAGCACGGATCATAGCCCGTTCTACTAACCACAAGTTTGTAGAGGTCTCAGGCGCAGAAAGTTCAGCAAAACGACTTAAAGAAATCTTTCAACAATCAGAGAACGAAACAAAACTCACAGGACGTCAGACTATCTTGTTTCTAGACGAAATACACCGTTTCAATAAGGCCGTTCAAGATTTGCTCCTTCCAGTTATAGAGAAAGGAGTGGTGACGGTGATAGGAGCCACTACCGAAAACCCTTCCTTCACCGTGAACAATGCCTTGCTCTCACGGATGCATACGTTTGTGATGGAACCATTAGGAGTCACAGCTATTCTGAAGATCCTCACAAGAGCGCTATTTCAAGTCAACAAATTTCGTAAAGCCAGAAACCTCCATTTGATCTCATTAACAAGAGATGCCATGAAGTATATTGCGGAATTGTCATTGGGAGACTCACGGACAGCGATTAACATTCTAGAGTGTATCAACGCATATTTGTCGATGTACAAAATTGACAAAGAAAATCCTTCAAAGTTGCCTGGAATCGTCAATATCACTGACGACATGTTGAAACAGTTGTTTAAGTCTCGTCATTTTCATCAGCTCTACGATAAATCGGGTGAGTCTCATTATGATACCATCAGTGCGTTCCACAAGTCTGTACGTGGATCAGATGCCAATGCTGCCCTTTTCTATCTCGTGAAAATGTTGATTGGAGGTGAAGACCCGCTATTTCTCATACGCAGAATGATAGTGATTGCTAGTGAAGACATTGGCTTGAGGGATAGCTCGTGTCTCCCATTTGTTCTTGCAGCCAAGGAAGCATTTGAGTTTATAGGGATGCCTGAAGGTGAGATTATTCTAGCCCATTGTGCAGTCAAGTTAGCTAGAGCTCCAAAGTCAACAAAATCTTATCGTGCTTTAAGAACAGTTCAGGCATTAATGTCTGAAAAACCAGAAATTTCAAAGCTACCAGTTCCCATACACTTGCGGAATGCTCCAACGAAATTGATGAAAGAGTTGGGGTACGGCAACGAATACAAATACAACCCTGAATTCAAGTATGGGAAAGTCAAGCAAACGTACTTGCCCAAAGAGATAGAGGAGAAAGAATTCTTGGAGGAGACTCATTTAGGAAGGACAGAGGATGTCTTGGTGAAGAAGGAGGTGTATGAGAAGGAAGAAATGGAGGAGAAGGAATATGAGTTTTTCAAGAAGAGGTGGAGGGAGGTAACGAGAGCTGAGTTGAAGAGTAAGAAGCAGGAGAAGAAGGAGGAGGAGGAGGAGGAGGAGGAGGAAGAGAAGAAGGAGGACAACGAAAAGAAGGAACATCAAGAGATCCTGAGAGTAGAGAGTACTGAGGAAAACGAACACACCGAGGAACCGAACCATCCAGAAGAGAGCAAAGGATTCAAGGAGCCCACCAAGGAACAGAAGGTCACTGAAAATACTGTCTCTAAAAAGAATATGCCAAATATAAATATTCCGATATCTGCAATAGACCTGAATAGTACGGAAGAACTCATCCAAGACAGACTGTCAGAAGATGCATCTCAAAAGATGAGGAACGAATTGATTCTTATGAGAGAAGAATTAAATCTCATGAGAAACGAATTGGCGAGTATGAAAACTCGAAGAAATAAAAGTGACACTTCGAGGGACCTTGCATCGTCCCCAATAGACTCGCTAAAGATCAAGACTTCTCCGAAATTAATTCGACGCAAGACCTCCAGATCAATCCCTCGACAAACGTACTCATATGACGAAAACCTAAGCAAAGAAGACCAACCAGAGTACTTTGATGGAAATGAAAATGATCTGTACTCAGACGATCCTGACTGTACCAGTAATTTTGATTGCCCTTATGATGAATTCTACGATGGCAACTCACAACCGGAATACTTCGAGGGGGAGGGAAGTTATTATGATCCGGAACTTGAATGAGAATTTCGAAAGCTTTGATGCACTTTCTCTATAGGCTAAACACGATTCAATGATTTTATAATAGCGAACACTCTTAGGATAAAGTAGCGACTGTAATAATAGTTGTAGTTTGTGCTGGAAATTTCGAGTAATTTGCAGCCACCAGTACCAGCAATTGGAGTGCTGTTAACATTTTGCAACCGTCAAAAATTTGCAATAATTTTGAAAAGAGGAATGTTCTCTATTTATAAATTAACCTTCTCGTATAAGTTGACGTCCACGAACTCTAACTATCAGGACGAGCATTAGCATGGAATACTTCAACCTTTCCTTAATTGAAATAATTATCACATACACGACCCAATATGAATTTCACGATTTTTCAGAACCAAGGCCCACGACAGCAACCACAATCAGTAACGATGTGTGGTAGATTTGCTTTAGGAGTGGTATGTAGCACACTTATTTTGACTTTAATGAAATTCAACTAACCATAAGGATTTGAATGCTTTACCGTATCAATTCAACCAGACTGCTCTTTTGGAAGGGGATTTGAAGCAAGTGGGGGAAGATTTGTATGAGACAGGAAGGATACAAGGTTCTGAAGACGTGATGTATGGAGGACGTGCAAACAGAGGACCAGGAAACAGAGAACCATCACAACAGGACGAAAGACGCGATAGAACTGAGAGACCTAACTCTCTGGATCTTGAACTGACTAATTTCAATATAGGAAATTTCCAAACAGCCCTGACACGCGATACCCTCCCCAATATCACCCAGATCGACATTTCACGAGCTTTGGGATTTTATCCTTCGTTTAACGTTGCTCCAACAAACACCAGTTTGATAATTTATATGTCAAACGATAAGCCTACTGATGTCACGACTAAATACATTTTTGAGAAGCTGAAATTTGGAATGATCCCTGAATGGGCAAAACCAAGTTCTAGCGAAGAAGGAATCAGGGCACCACCATCACGAGGAAGTGATAATCCATCTCATATTTCTCCTCATACAAAACAAATCCAACAACTTCAATCGAAGTTTTTCAATTGTAGGCGAGAAACCTTAGCCAGGGAAAAATCGGTTTGGACTAATAGTAGGAGGAGACAACGATGTGTGATTCCTGTTCAAGGCTACTTCGAATGGTTAAAGACAGGCTCCAACAAAGTGCCTCATTTTGTGTACTGTAGTAGTGCTCCAATATACTACTTGGCCGGGTTGTTCGCTCACAATGTCAACTTCAAAGACTCGAAGAACGTCAATGATGAATATTTGTCCTCGTTTACTATCGTCACAGGACCAGCTTTGAAAACAGAAGATGGAGACATGTCGTGGTTACATAGTCGGAAACCAATGAGGATTCTACCAGGAACTAAAGCTTGGAAGCAGTGGCTTGATCCAAATTTTGAGTGGAAAGACGATTTGTTGGAAGATGTGTTGAGTTGTGAGGTACACGATGCATATTTGGATGTGGAAGGCTACCCGGTGTCGAAAGATGTAGGGAATCTGAGGAATCAGGGTGAATACTTGATCGAGAGAGAAAAGATAGATCAGAAATCGATTGCTCTGTTTTTTGGGGGAAGGAAGAGAGAAGAGGTGAAGGATGAATTGAAGAGTGAGGTGAAGAACGAAGTGAAAAGTGAGTTGAAGAACGAAGTGAAAAGTGAGGTGAAGAACGAAATGCCCGAGGTTTCAGAAGAATCCAACAAGAATCACTTGGATCCAATAAAAAAAGAAGATGTTTCCATTAAACAAGAGCCTGAAATTGTCGATTTCCAGAATGTGCATGTCAAGAAAGAAGTTGATTCTGTCAAAATAGAACCGTCCCCAACCGAGTCAGATTCAGACTTCAAAACAGGTCATATCGGCTCTAAACGTTCAACAGACCTACAAACACCAACATTAAAGAGACAAAAACCGATTCCTACGAAAACAAGTTTATCCTATAGATCATCAAAGAAGGAGCTGCCGAAGAAGCAGAAGAAACAAGAAGGAATAGCGCTGTTTTTCAAGCCCGTAAAATGAGCCAGATCGCTACCTGAAAAGACCGAAATATGCTTTAACAATGCCTGACGAAGAATAATAGGGATTTATCAAGTGAAGACTACCACGAGTTGAGACTAGATCTCGAATTTTGACAGAAAATCTGAGCATTTAGATCCACGATTACAATTAGAAACTGGAAGTGCTCATATGAAATCTCCCCAGGGTTCTTGTACCTTCAAAGAATATAGTTAGTTTTTTGGTGCACCAAGTTGAAGAAGCAGGCTTCTTCTCAGGTTTCTTGAAGAACTTCACTACTGCTTCAACTTTAGAATCTACCTCATATATTTCAGATCATCATGGTAACGTTGAGGTAATTGCTGAAGTATTATCCCTGTAATTCAGATTTTAATAGAATTTTTGAGCTGTTTATAGTAATCATAGAATTGAGTAGGTTGAAATGTTTGAAATTTTGAATTGATGTGGTGGAGATGTGGTGGAAATGAGATATATGAAATGGTGATATATGACGTATGATGTATGATGGTATTATGATATATGATGTGATGTTTATATACTCATGAATACACTCATGGATATTTGATGATGTTGGACCAAATAGACTTGAATTTAGGAACGTAGGCACGCATTGACTGCCTTATTATTGACCAGTCCTGAATAACATCCTCATAACTTCACCCCAAGCACTTCAGTTACTTGTAGATGCTGCAAATATTGTGTCGCTAAATATTTTCTGTCGCGTACTTTCTGTCGATTTTCTGTCGCATTTATTTCGTGTACTTTCACCAATTTCTCATTGGTGAAAAATGTGAAAAATTCTGGCTCACTTCGATACTTCCTAACGTCTAGTTAACCTCAGCTGTTTCTTAGATAAGTCACCTCATAGACTGGATTACTACCCTCCCTAAACCAGGTATAATTTCAGAAGGTATAATTTCAGTACTCTCTGAACTTTCAATCGAACGACAACAATCTCAAGGTTCAGATCGATAGACATCCTAATATCATAAACCAACCTTAATTCCAATATGAAATCAACAAGAAGTTTATCCCTCACTCCCCTCCGTTACTACCTGAGTCCTCGTTACCTCAACCCCAACGAATGGAAAGGACTTCCAGCCGATCAAATTTATGAACTTCACGACCAACGTAAAATCGCTCTTGGAAAGTCATACAACCCAAACGACGATGAAAGATTTGCAATTTTATCCACAGTAGAAGCTCTCAAGAAAGACGCAGCGTCTCCCCTTGAATATGTCTACGGAATCGATAACTTCAAGGAACGTCTTATGACCGACACACCATCTAAGTTGAGAGGCTTGCCTGCTAAAAGATCCAACATCTTTGTTAAGGATATCGGGGCAACTGCCGTAGAGCGTAGAAGAATCGATCAACTCACAAGAATTTCTGCCTATGAAATGCCGTTATTGGCAAAGTTCCGTCAACCTTACCAACCAACCGAATCCTCAAAATCTCCACTCAAAATCACCTACCACACTGATTTTTCAGACAAGTCCACCAACAACAACAACAGAAAAGTAATTTTAACCTGTCAGCTTGCAGATTTGGGATTAAACCAAGCACAACAACACAAATTCAAGGTTTTGGCAGGCAACAAGTTCAACTTTACAACAGATACATTCAAATTGAAGTCAGAGCAATTTCCTGAAGCTTCACAAAATGTCAGATGGTTGGTGGATACTGTGAATAAGTTGGTGAATGAGAGTAAGGACTTGAAGGACGATTTCGCCGACGTGCCGTTAGATGTTCGTCATATGAGATTTGGTAACAAGTCGCCAAAGGCAGAATTCCCAGAGGCATGGAAGAAACCAGAAGATGCTCCAGTTGCAAGACATAAAATCGTGAGTAGATTAGTGGACGGTGTAAAGAATAAGAAGGATGAAGAATATGTGAAGGAATTTAGTGCATAATCGAGCCAATCCAAATCATACACGTTCCTAGACTACCAATAATCATAAAACAATGGGTATTGATAGTATCTGTTTATAGTTAACAGTCCTGTAAATAATAAAAAAAATACCGAACTATTGAAGTAGCTTGAAGCGTGATAGTACCGTAGACACATAACGATTCGTTTTAAATAGTGAGTTCAGACTAAAGAAGTTGTGGAGGTTAATAATTGCAATTAGAGTAGGATTCTCTACAAGTTTAGCGTAAGTGACGTTGAAAGGTGACAGTGCAGTGACAGTGTAGTGACAGTGTAGTGACAGTTCAGTCACCGTGCAGTCACAGTGTAGTCACCGTGCAGTGACAGTGTAGTCACCGTGCAGTCACAGTGTAGTCACAGTTCAGTCACAGTTCAGTCACAGTGTAGTTACAGTGACTGTCACAGGTTTCTTTCCATTTCTGCTGTAATTCTATTCTCCAATTGAGCTGTTCACAGTAGCAATTGGATAGTTAACCATAATTGAGTTCCAATTAATGACACTATTTAGATCTCGTTATTATGTGACTCCAACTCTCTTTGCTGCAACTTCTTGATTATATAACGAAGTCAATATTATAATCTAAGATCCCATTAATGGAGGCTTGAATACAAGAAATGGGTTAGTACTTGTTAATCTTCAGAAGAACTAAGAAGGGAAGTGAACTGAATGATAGAAGAGCAGTACTGAACCAGCAAATACTGAGCGTAGCGAGGTATTTGTGAACTAGAAGAGTTGCAATAGTGAATACTGAAGCTTTAAGACTTAACAGTAAACCATTGAGCCAAAAAACAGGTACATAGCATCCCATAATATCTCCATATCATCTCCATAACATCTACATATCAACACTGTATATATATCAGCCGAGTACTTCTTGCCCATTACTTGTTCCTGTAGATTCTCCCTAAAACCCCTAGACATATCTCGTCCCAAATATCTCAATAGTTAGATACTCCAACCACTCAAGTGAGCTGTGAAGCATTGATAACCTTTAGAACGTCACGAACTACTTCTGTTAGACAGCCGTCAGGCCATTACTAGTTAGAGTGAGAACGAGGATGAGATGAGGATGTAGGCACTCCAGCCAGAACCCGTCCTACGGAGATTAGGCTCTTTGTTCACTAAACCGCGACGAGCCAGTCTTAAGAAATCACCAGCTTATCACAAGAAGTGCGTACTAACTCCACACTTAGCCCATTTCTTAGAGCTTCTTCCCCTTGTTAGTAACCTGTTGTTCTGATAAGGATTAGGGGGGTTATTTTCTAAAAGTTTTAGAAAATATGTCTCCTTATCTTGCAAAATCACTGCCAGGCCTTCGAGTGGCAAACCACACATGTAGCACCTTCTTAATATATAGTGAAATATTCAAGACTGTACATTAGTTGTACCCCCTAAACATTCACTCATCAATTGCTTATCGATTATTACAATGACTATCATACCAAACAACAAAAATCACACTAGTAGTGATTTTGACGATATAGCGTCTTTCCTGCAACAAGGAGGACAAGGGAGAGAGCAGACAACCAGGGAACATACCGTCAGAGAACAGCCCATCACGGAACAGTCCGCCAGCCCTGCTCCTCAAGATGTGTTTTCATATCTCTTCCAAAACGCTGTCAATATGGCTGCAAGAAGGGATCAAGCTCACGCGGAAAAAGACTCTGGATAGAAGAATCCACAAGAGCTACAGAAGAAGCCAGCGAAGTCGAAAGAGCTTCAAGAGATGCAGTAATTGCCGACACACTTTGCGCAAGAGAAGTTGCAAAAGTAAAGGAAACCGCTTCTACTCCTAGTGGACCTAAGATTTTGAAGAAAGTTGATATCGAAGACCAATATCAAATCCATATCTTCAAGGATCATGGTGACTTCAACTCATATGAAGTGAAGGTTGTAAAGTCTCAACAAGTAATCATACTCCACGGATACCAACCCGAACTTCTTGATATTGTTATTCAATCCAACGACGATGATTTCCAAAAGACATTCCAATTTGAATTGAACGACATCGAGGTTAGTTCCATCGACTGGGAATGGAATAAAGATGATAATGTCTTGGCTCTCAACATCCCAAAGAAGCGCAAGATCGATGATACTTTTCCTAGTATCCTTGTAATTCCTCAGTTATGTTGCAAGAAACCACAAGCAAAAGAAGCGAAACATGCTGCGTATAAAGCTGAGCACAATTAAAGGAGTTCGAAGAAGAACAAAGAGAAGATGAGGAAAGGGCAAGAAAAGAAGAAGCCGACAGAGCTGAGAAGGAAAGAGCTGAAGTAGAAAAGGTTCAAAAAGAAAAGGCTGAAAAGGCTCAAAGAGAAAAGGCTCAAAGAGATAAGGTTGAAAGAGAGGCTGAACAAAAGGCTCGAGCAAAGGCTCAAATAGAATATGTTGCAAGGTATGAAAGAGAAAAAGCTCAAAGACAGGCCGATGAAGAGGCTCAAAGAGTGGCTCAAAGAGAAAAGACCCAAAGAGATGAAGAATCTGCTATTGAAACAAAATCTAATCAAAGATTGACTGGGCCACCACAAATCATCCAATTCTTTCAATCTCTCATAGGACATGATGTTGCTTCTCAATTACAACAGAACAGTCATCAATACCAAAAAGTACCTGGCTATTATTCTAGATCTCTATCTCCATTTCCATCATCTTCAGAGCCCAAATCGGCACCTTCACCTGCACCAGTTGAGTCTTCATCCAAAGATGAGGAATATCATTCCGATAACGATTCTTCAAATTCTGACATTGCAACTCCCGAATCATCAACAGAATCGTCGCCAATTCCTTCCACTCCAGATAAGCTTCATAGACTCATTTCACTTGAAGAAGTAGAAGACGAAGAATTTGTCATGTTCAGGAAAAAATTCGGCCAATAGTTAGTTTGAAAGTACGATTCTAGTATATTTCAGTTTTTAATACTTTGGTGAGAAGTAGAACTAGTAGTTGTCGAACTTCTCCACACATTGTTGCAATCTGTATTTTCAAGTAAATTGCTCTCGAAGACAAGCCTAGCTCTTCCTAGATTTCTCGGTGATTTATCCCAGCTTATTATACCATCAAGGAAAGATCAACTTTTTGCACCCAAAATATTTCGACAATTGGTAGCTATAAATATGGACAAATCTTATCAGTAAATCATATCTATATATAAACAGTTTGAGCTTATGTATTCCTAGCATAATTCCTTGGTCTACCATTACCTCCCAAACCACTTCTCTCCTCACTATGGTTTAGCGACAAAGTCAGTCTTTGCCCCCCAGATGTTCTGAAAATCCTCATACTACTTACTCAAAAAGCCCCCAATATATTATAGCTTATACTCATACCCCATCTACTTCCACACCCACTCTTTATTCTTCTTTTCTTCCTTTATTCACCTCCCCTTCTAACATGTTTATTCTTCTCCTTACTAAAATCGTTTTTGCAGCACTTTTATTACCGTCCTGCATACAGAAACATCTCCCGCGAAATGTATAAACCTCACCAGCAACAACACCCTCCAAGCCAGTCAGTAACTCCCAGACTTGTAGATCCAGCGGTAAGAAACCATCATAGAACTTCCAAATATCTGTAAGAGGTCGCATCACGTATAACAAGTACTCCGACAAATATAGAGTTCTCACGACAATAGAGTATCAAATAATCAAATCATAAATTAATCATCAAATCACCAAATCACCAAATCACAACCAATCACCAAAACAATACGATGGAAAAACATTCAGCATCAACAACGTTGGACGACATCATCAACGAGCTCCAGTTGACGTATGACTCGTCGATGGGGTTGTTAGAAGGTGACGCCATACGAGAGATTCCCAACGTTAACACGCTCTTGAACTTGAACAAGTTGTTGGGGAACTTATCGAGAGAGTTGGATGAAGTGGAGGAGTGCAACGATAAGGTGTTACAGAAGTTGGCACCTAAAGAGCCTGAAAATACCGAGGAAGACGACAAAATGCTGGACTCTATTCAGAAATCTGACACACCAGCGTCGTCCAAGCATCCAATGAGCGATGACGACGACGAAATCCTTTCGAAACGAAGAAAACTCTCTAAAGGTATAGCCTCCAAGATCGAAGAGGACGCGACTTCTCCATCGTCGCCTACATCGCCCACATCGCCCATATCGTCGCCTCCACCAGTACAATCTGGCTCCTTTACACCTCACCATGATACACGTCTCAAGAACCCTCACTCACAGTTTGTGCCGTCACAGACGCTCTCAGCGGCGGCCATTGCAGAATTGGGGCTATACTCCGAGGAAACACACGGAATGGAGACCCAGGGCAAAGAACATCTCAAGAAAAAGTATGGTGTGGCGTCATATCCAGAAAACGATCTCGTAAGACTTCTCCCAGGCGAGATTCCAGACATCGACTTCTCCAAGAATAAACCACCCAACAACCAGGTTCAATTCTCTACTTTTCAAACATATATCGAGTCGTACTTTAGACCGTATCTGTCAGAGGATCTCGAACTACTTCAAGAACGAGATATCTTGCCTCCTGGGTTTCTGAAGCAGGATTACGATCCAGATGTTACGCCATATATCATCCCTAAACTTGGTCCCGTTTATGCCGAGGTTTGGACCGACGAGGACGTCACCTTGGGTGCAAAATTGAACTCCCCCGCCTACCAACAATCGTTCGATAGCTACAAACCCAAGGGAAGTATCGAGGATTTAACCGAGGAGGGACTCTACAGTGAGGAGATTTCGTGTGGGCCTCTCTCGTCAAGATTAATGTCGGCAATCTTGAGCAACCACGAAGTTGAACGAGAAGAAGGCGACGAAGAGGACGATTTCGAAGACGTTCCAACGAAACTCGACACAGACGAGTTCAAGGCCGAGGAGAGCGATTTTCACTCCATAGAGGAACGACTTAAGCGTGAGTTGAAGTACATAGGTATCTTCATGAACCTTCCATGCGGCGAGGACGAGAAACTGAGTGTCCGTGCAAAGAAATCCATCATCGATAACGAGGAGTGGATCAAGAACAAGGAGGACGACGAGGTGTGTGCGGAAATGAGATTTCTCCAGAAACTGTTGCGTGAAAGTGTCGGAAGAAACCGTGTGAATAGGAAGAAGTTGGTGCCGATAATTGAGGAACAGATTGCGTACCAAGAATACTGCACCATTCTTGAAGACTTGGATAAACAAGTGGACCAGGCATACATGAAGAGGTTGAAGGGCAAGAGTAAGAAGAAGAAGGTGGACGTCCAAGTGAATCCTCAACAACACGCTGTTAATAGCGGGTTGCGGGTGTTGTTGGAGAAGAGAAAGAGGTGGATAGAAAATATTGGACGGTTGTTTGATAAGCCCGAGGTGATGAAGAGAGCCAGCGAGGTGGATATTTTGGTTAAGGAGGGTGTGGGTGAAGAAGAGGAAGAGGGCGAGGAAGTCGATATCTTGATGAAGACGTAGATTCGGTAAATATCTTAAGAGTCAACATATTCACGTGATTAAAAAACATCACCAAAATAGTTGAAAATTCCATCAAAAAGTACCTATGGTCACGTGATTTCAAAATATCACCAAAATCGTTAATATCACTTCAGTCACGTGGAAACAACAACGTGACCAGGATACGAATTCGAAAACTTCACAAAATTCACTTCATCTACGGCAATTTCTCTATTGTAATTATATATGTACAGATATTAATAGTAGGTTTACATCCAAAATGTTCTGTAGAGCGATCTGGCGCGATAATGGCGAGCCTTGTATCATTAATGGGTAATAGCTCGGGCTGTGGATGTTCTTTGAATGAGTAGAACTCGTTGGATATAATTTCTAGACTGAAAAGTTAGCTAGAGATAACGACGATAGTTGGAATTCTCGAGACTTTAGTTGGAGTTGTCGAGAGTTTAGTTGTATCTCTCAAGACTTTAGTTGGTGTTGTCGATACTTCTGTTCTCACCTGGTTCGCTCGCTTACTGGCGTAAACCTTCAGTAAGCTCCTCTAAAGAAGGCAATGTTTTGACGTTACCAACCGCAGCTAATGCTATAGGTTTATTCTTCAATCTGTAATTGGCCCAGTCCACCACGTCCTGCTTGGTAATTGCCTCTACCCTCTCAAACACCAGTTCTGGAGATAAACGGTAGCCTGTGTTCACCAACTGTCTTCCAATATCCTCAGCAATTGCTGTAGAATCGTCCAATGCCAACACCAACGATGCCTTCAACTGCGCCTTTGATCTTTCCACCTCGTCATCTGTGATGTTTCCCGTCTTCAAACGGCCCCATTCTTTCATTACTGCGTCTACCAAAATCTTCAAGTTAGCGTCGCTCTCGGTGGTGAAGTAGATCCCCATCAAACCTGTGTCAGCGTACGAGGTTGTGTACGCCATGTATGAATTAGCGATTGGAGAGTTACGAGGACCTCCCGTAGCAGCAGTGACTGCCAATGGAGAAGGTGAGTTGGATCCTATACCGATACTTCTGTCCCATGTACCTATGATTCCGTTAGCAACGGATGCAGTGAAAAAGTCTGGCGCAGACCAACTGACACCCTCTACAGCGAGGGCGACGTGAGTCGTAGGCAACGAATCGTCCTGGATCCGGATTTCGTCCCCGTGAAATATGGGCAAGTCACCACCGCTCTGGTTGAATGGAACCTCGCTCTTCTTGATGTGGCCGAAATATTCATGAGCTTTCTTAACAAGGTCTTCATGGTCGATATTTCCCACACCGATTAGCGCCATACGGTCTCCTTTATAGTTGGAGGTGATATAGTTGACTAAATCGTTCCTGTTGATGGTCTTGATGAGTTCTCTGGGTCCCAAGATGGTTCTACCGAGATCCTGGTTCTTGAATGCTACAGAGTGTAAGTGGTCAAACACAACCTCATCGTACATCTTGTCGACTTCATCACTCTCCTGGAGAATGACGTGACGTTCGTTCTCAATTGCCTTCTCTTCCAAACGAGATTTGGTGAGCAAGTCGCTGAGAATATCGATGTTTTGCTTGATATCTTTGGAGAGACATTTGGTGTAGTAGACAGTATTTTCACGCGAGGTGTAGGCGTTGATTTGGGAACCGATGTTTTCGACCTCGAGCTCGAGATTGAGCTGGGTCCGTTTGTTTGTACCCTTGAAGGCGAGATGTTCGAGGAAATGGGCGGTTCCGCTGCTGGCAGGATTGTCGGCACGAGACCCGGCGTTGATCCAGACTCCCACGGTGGCAGAACGAGTGCCAGGCATCGATTCACTAGCTACAGTGAGTCCATTTGGGAGGATAGATGTCTGATAAGTCCCTCCTGCGATGTGTGTCGCTTCTCCAGTAGTAAAGTTACGTGCTGTAATTCCACGAGAACCGGCAGCACTCGTTATTTGGCCCACTGATCTGCTGGAAATCAGGTTGGAGACAGTTCCTGTAGAAGCGAGGACACTGAGACGTCCTCCCGTTCTGCCAGTCAATTCTCTCGCTATTTTGGCACCTCTAAGCATTGTGATTGTGGTTGTGGTTGTAAATTCATTTGCCATCAAATTTTTGATATAAAGCCCGGAGTGCGCACGACCCGTTAGATTAGGTAAGCATCTAGACAAGCTACCTATTACTAACTGAAGCAGCACTAATTAGGACTACGGAGATATGAGGGAAGCAGAGGTAGAGGAAAAGACAGAGAGAGAGTTCGTGACGCTAAAGCAAATGAACTAATTTTCAAATATTTAGATTGTAGATAGAACTAGCGAGGAACACTAGAAATCTCAGTAACCACCAATTGTAGACAGTTATAATGAGCTGTTCGTTCTTGTGCAATATCATAGGAGTCTCTATCGGAAAGAGAGATTAGGGTTACTATAAAGAATGCCTTAGAGTTTGAGAATTTGGTTTATTAAACTTTGGGGAGCGTAATTTAGATAAGTCAATCTGGCAGCTAAGAGCACCCACTGAGATGCGAAGATGTCTGTATTCACAGTTAGTATATTCGTGATTAATTAGGAGTACCCATCATACAATAGAGTCACAGTAGAGTCATATCACTCCGAATATCACTTCAAATAACACTCCGAATAGCTCTTTATTAAATATTCATAAAGCGTCTGCTTATAATTAGTGGGATAACAACGAATTCTACACGTCCTCCATTGACGAGGCTACTCACATATCCTCGCTGGAGAGTGGCAACCTTTATATCTCAATATATAACTGCTCCACTGTCCCTTGTTCCACTATCTCTCATCCTCACAGCTTCCAGTCGCGTTTCAGACCTTCGTGTGAACTGGTGTGAAGTTTCATTAATTATAGTCTTGGTGGAAGTTAGTCAATGGACAATGAACACTGAGCACATACTAGTAGCTACCAGTAGCTACTATTACTTTGACTACTGCTGGTTGTTGGCTTGCAGGGTCGCTCTCTAGCTCTAATCTATACTAGCCTTGCGGCTAGTAACGAGGGCTAGTATAGAGATTTATAGATTTTTCGCACAACTCAAAATCAACACAACAACTCCTCCTACCATGGTTTATACATCCCCTGCTGTTGTAATAGACAACGGATCCTACACCACCAAAGCCGGCTTCGCTCTGGAAGACCTTCCCAGTCTTGTTTTCAACTCCAATTACCTGGTGAATGCCGAAGGTAAGGTTGTTGTTGGCGACGACGAGATGGCGCTGGAGCCCACCAACGAGGTCATGACGTTGATGGACAATGGATTGGTTTACAACTACGACAACATCCTCCACAACTGGCAGTATGTATATGACAACATCGACAACAATAATGGAGTTGATCCTAAAGAATATCCGTTGATGTTAACGGAGCAGGCGTGGAACACCACCAAAAACAAGTTGACCACGAGTCAGATTGTGTTTGAGACGTTGGAGGTGCCTATTTTCTCGCTAGTCAAGACTCCGCTTGCCCAGTTGTATCGTGTGGGTAAATCGACCGGATTGGTGATTGATATCGGAGCGTCGGTGGCCTCGGTGACCCCAGTGTTGGACGGGATTATCCAGAATAAGTGTGCGTTCCACTCCAAGTATGCGGGAGACTTTTTAAACTTACACATCATGGACTATTTCCATAAGAAACTGTCGGAATCGATGCTCCTTCCTGCAAAGTTCCAGTCTGCTAGCGACTCGTTCAAGACCTTCTACATATCACGTAACATTCTCCAGGAGTATAAGTGTTTAGCGTTGAACTACCAGCTCCAGGACATCCAGTTACCGGGAGGAAATCATATTTCGCTCAGCGACCAGACCAACTACTTAAACAACCTTTTCCAGCCTACGTTGAATAGATTACCGGGCGTGACGATTCCCGAGCCCCAAATCGATAAGCCAAACACACATGGCTTGACCAACTTGATTTTGTTGTGCTTGAAGAACTTGGAGGCCACGTTGTTGCCTAATGGAAACGAATCTCACAACAAGTTTGCCAGATTCAACGAGATTTTCAAGGGTTTATTGTCCAACATTTTGATCACAGGAGGAACCTCGTTGGCCACCGGGTTGGCCGACCAGATAGTTAACGATTTGAGAGTCTTGACTCCAAAATACTTTCCAAACTATGCATACAGTCCATATTCTACGAGTGCTATTCCAAGTATTGCTGCTAATGATGTTAGCGAGACGTGGGACCGGTTGTTTAGCGGCTGGTTGGGTGCGTGTAATTTAGCGAGCATGTTGAACGATGTTAGCGAGGAATCGAATAGTGTGAATATTGCGTTGGATAATTGGTTTGTCACTAAAGCTGATTATGAGGAGTTGGGTGAGGATTTGATAGTGGAGAAGTTTAAGTAGATAAGAAGCATCGGAGCGAAGATCGGAGCGGAGCGACGATGCTTCGTTGAACGGTGGAGTACATCGAGCGAGGGATCGACTTTGAAGAATGAGATCTTGAGCTAGGACTGTTTATTGAACTGCCTATCCATCGAGCGAAGCGGGATAGTGAACTTTATACTCGCTAGTTTTGATCTATGAAACCCACCAGTTTCAACCTCACCTTAAGGTATTTGACTCTCAATTCATGCTGCTGACCCTCTACCGCTTCCATCACTCCAATGACTACTAAAATCTGGAGAAGATGGAGCATCATCAATTTCATCGCTAAGTTTGATGCTCTAACTCCTGACTCTCAGACCCTCTAACTACGCTCTCGGGCTCTACAACGCTTGCTACGGCTCGCAACTAGATGTATTATATCTTTGTAATCTATATACAGCTGACTAATTAGAATGTCTCAGACAAGACGACGTAGTGTGATCTGTCCGTAAATGGTATGAGTTATGCGAAAGCTGCAATTCAGAACCTGCAATCCATAAGCTGCAAAGATTTGGGTGCACATTAATTAAACTGCAATTTCATTTCTGTAGCTCTTGGACAGAGCTCTAGGTGGCAGGTTTCGACAGTTTATTAATAGTCGTGTTGGTGGAAGGTGGCAATATGGATAACCTCACATATGGGTCGGATAATCTCTCTATCTCGTTTAGCTCGATGGATCTCCTCACTATCGAGCGAAGATAGTTCGCTCGATAGTTCGCTCGATATGACTATTTCCACCCCATATACTTCCCATCATACTTTTCACCATCTCCATGCAAATCCAAAATCCTCTCAACTGTCTGTTCTACTCCCAACTTACCATTAACTCTCTTGAAATGCTTCACAACCTCACTAGGGGTTGGCAAATAAGTCCTATTGGAGCCATCATTTCCCACAATGTATGCAGAAACCTGTTGGTTGTTTGGTAAACCCATATGGTGAGGGTACTGCTTGAAATCGATGTTGAAATAACGGTTGATCAATGGAGTAGGCAACTTTGCAGTTTTGATCGATTTGCTGGTTACGGACTTGACAAACTCGTCGGTGATATCACCAGCAGGTTTCCATTCCGGATACGCAGGGTCTTTGATCTTGTTGATAAGTTTATGCGACACTCCACGGACAAAGTCGTTCTCAGACACCTCTTGGTTCATGATATTTGTCGCGGCCACCAATTCCAACTCAAACTGTTGTTTGATGGTGTTTTCGGCACCTCTGTTCATCAACTCGTATGCGACCTTGAGCGACGACATTGGCTTGGCTGCAAGCTTAGCAAGCGTAGTCTTGGCGAATTCGCTGCCGTCCTTCTCCAAGTATTGGAAGATCTCGTCCACAGATGGCTGTGAAAAAGCGGAATTGATTAACGTAAGTTGTTCGGTGTTCAATGGAAATTTGTAATCCTTTGGTAATTCGTTTTCGCTGAACTCTTCAATGGCCTGGTTGACCTGGGCAAAATATTCACCGGAAGAATGGATCACTTCCGAGGCAACGGTCTTGCTGTCGTTAATGACTGGTGGTTGCAAGTTGGATAAACGGTTGATCACGTGATCGATTTTCTCGCTCCTCACATAATGAGTAGCAAACCCCACCATATACGCATCCAAACCAGTCAACATATCCCCAGTCATGGCATAGTAGTAACCCAACTTATCATCGAGCCTCGGCAAGAAGAAAGTGGTCCCCACATCGGGGAAAAACCCAATGTCCATTTCCGGCATGGCCAACTTGGTCCGTTCTGTCGCGACACGGAACGGAGCATGCACCGAGAGTCCAACCCCTCCACCAAATGTGATTCCATCCATGATGGCAACATATGGCTTGGAGTACGTCGAGATGAGATAGTTGAGGTTGTACTCCTTCTGGAAAAATGTCGTGGAGTAATCGACGTTTCCAGCGAGAGTCTGCTTAGCACACTCAGCAACGTCTCCTCCAGCACAGAGAGCCTTGGGCGAGTTGGAATTGAGAACAACCACATTGTTGCTCGACGACTTGGAGTACTCCCAAAGACGCGGAGTTATAAGATCAATCATCTCGGTATTGAGCGAGTTAAGTTTGTTAAGTCTGTTGAGCGTGATGAGACGGGCTCCATTCTTGTTAGAGAAGAGAACCGACGATTCGACGTGGGTGGACGACATTCTAGCGAGAAACTGACGAGCAACCGGACGGGTGATTTTGGTGGTAAGTAGCATGGTGGTTATGCCTGGGATGTTGGGGAGTTTTATAGTGTGCGTAAAGGTGGGGATGTGTTGGTTCCACGGAAAAGGTGAATAAAATTTCACAGTCTCAGACACGACTCCTGGGCCCTGGTACAAATCCGTCCCGTTACAAGTCCGCCAGGACTTAGAGCAGTGTAAGAAAGTGGGGATCTAATGAGATCTAACGAGAACCAGCGAGACTAGCAGAACATCCAATAACCCCATTAACTCCTTTCTAGCCATCCAGGACCACTTCTAGCAATTCTTTTATATTCCTGCATAGAAGACGATAGAAACCCACACTAGAACTGACACAATTGATCTCGAACTTGAATGAAAGATGTATGGGTGTGTGATATGCTTAGACAAGGACTTGTTTTAGCTTCAACAATCGTGGTTTAGGAAAAGTATCTATACAACTGTGATAATGTAAAATATAAAATTTTAATGTACTGCATATAAATATTACAAAAATCAACACCGCATAACTAGATACTGAGTGGTAGAGAAGCATTTAATTTATTGATAACTGATAGATATTGGGCGTTGAATCATTGAATATATATCAAGCAAATAATGAAGATTAGTGATATTAGTTGTGTTATCAGGTTTTATATATCTAATATTTGATGTTTTAAATACATCTAACAAGTAACGTGACTTAACGTCACATGGGTAAGCAACCATATTTAATTATATGACACTTTACTACCGTTGGCAAAGAATAACTCAGTCTACCACACCTCCCCATACCGACACAAAAATACCGTCCAATGGTTACGATTAGCGTAGTCGAATCCCGGCAGCTCAATTATATATATCATGCTACATATAATATAACACTTTGCCTTAAGTTTAGTACTTGAAGTCCCCTAAATAGATTTAAATATTAATAACGTTATCAACAATGTAAAGGAAATTATGATTCAAATTGATGAAACGAGATTAAAAGAAATTAAAACAACAAGAATTGGTGAAGATATATACTTTGGTTTGAGTATATCACCGAAAAGAGCCAGCTTTAAACAAGAGAGGAATTCAGTTGTGCTCATGAGCACTTTTTCTGTCAATTCTACTCTTTATTCCAACGTTTAGGACCGTCTGGATTGATTATTAACGAATCTCTCGTTTTCATATTGGGTAGTGTGCGCACCAAATAATATACCACCAGCGTTAGAGTAGGTTTCTGAAGCTTCAGAGCATGGAAGTAAATATAAAATGGTGTATATAACGTAGTGGATATTAAATCTTTTCTTATTTTAGGATAGTTCTAGATTACAACAGGGATAGTTAGATATGGCACGTCTCGTGACGTAACACGTGACATTTATGAATATATGGAGATTCGAATGACAGGCCCTAGAGATACTTATTGACACGTTATCACAGGATCCGAATACTCTCATCTAAGCCGTCTTACTGTATTAGCTCAAGAATCATTGGTTATCAGAACCAGCCCACAAAACCGAACCAGTAGCCTTACTCCACCACCAAACGATCTGGCTACCGCCCGGAAAGAGTCACTTCCAGAGTTAATCTTTGTATTTGTAGCATATCAAATTTCCAGGCTATTCATTTATAAGACCGGTACAGTTTTTTCCAGTACAGTTTTGTCTACCTCAAGAAGCTGTCGTGGAAATACTCCCCGTAATAAATCATCATAGTTGTGATATCCTTAAGAATTCAGATCTGGGGTTAAAGAGTTGAGCCATTAATGTTACGGTGGACCTGGTCAAATTTCAATTGTAGATCCACAATAATTAGACTTGTGTTTCACTGGATACTTCTGCTTCATTTTTTTATCACTTACTCACTCCATTTCCAAGTAAACTGTACCTATTAATCAAGCGACATTCTCTTCTATCCTCCTCATCACCCTCGGCCTGGAACTTATACTGATAGAAACATCCTGTATGATAACTTGCCACATAAATTAAATGGTTTGTAAATCCCATTTCCACCCTATGGGCACCTGAAGAAGCCTCTGGTAACTTAATATACGCAAATGATCTTCTGGGAGGTTCCCAGATCAAGTTCTCGAAGTAGTCCTTATATGGAAGCTTCTTGAGAAACGACTTGGTGTACGGATTGTTTATAAGTTTCGTGGTCTTCTTGAGGTTTGGGAAGTGGAAGTACAGGTGGTGTTCTGGACTTTCTGGTGGTTTTGTTAAGAGAAGGTTTCCTAGATTTTCGTTTAGATCTTCGGAAGACTTGCTGCCCTCGAGTTCGTCTTCTTCGTCATCAAAATCAGATTCGACCTCGTCGGTGAGTCTGAAGAAGTGGATGGTGTTACTTTCGGAACCACAGCCTAGAATGGAGTTATCGGAGTTGAACGTCAATGAATTGATCCGCGCAGGATTGTGCCCACGTCTGAGGTTTATAACGTGAGAAATGGCGAGTTTATCGTCGACCTCATTAAGTTTGAACACTCGGATAATTGTGCCCTTGGACGACGCCGTGGCGATGGTAGAATTGTCGGGAGAGATTGTGATTTTGGCAAGCGACGAGTTGTGGGCCTTGAAGATAAGTCGCGGGACAAGATTGATAGTGTCGTAGAGAATGACCCATCCATTTCCATCATTTTTGAGGTCCTGGAGAGAGACATTCGGCATAAGTTTGAGAATCGATGACGATTCGTTTTTGGGCGTTAATGTGATGAGAGATGAGAGTTCTGGAATGTTTGAGGTTTCCGTCTTCGTATTCTGGTTATGAAATGAATTAGTGAGATTATTTGGGGACGAACTTGTCTGATTAGTATTTGTCTGCTTGTTCTGGTTCATATTTGTCTGATTAGAATTTGTCTGATTATTTACGTGATTCTGGGTTTTTGTCTGATTCTGATTAAGTAAGTCGGTTTGGTCAGTAATAGCTCTCAATGGAAGCACCAACCACGACAGATCATGAGAAGTAAGATCTCCAAGCACTGACGAGTACCCCAACGTTCTAGAAGATACTCCCAGCGAATGTCCTGCGGACCCTGCGGACCCCAGGGACGGACCCCCATCTGGACCCCTGGCAACCTCCAAAACCTTCAACAACCTCACACAACTCAAATCATAGATATAAATCTCGCCATCTAGAAACACCAACAACCTCTTACGGTTCAATTTGATGTTTAAAATGTCTGACAGGAATGTTAACTCACAAATCTTCAAATTTTGCTTAAGGTTGTAAATCCGCAAAAGACGATTTCCCTTAGCTGACTGGGGGATGATGATGGTTAGTGAGGTGGAGAAAAGCATTTTGAGGAATGCGGTGGGAGCGGGCGTTGCGGCCGGCGTGTAGCCATTGGATCCTGCAAGTGGCTGGTGGGACCCCGGTGGATCTAGTGTGTTGGATATGGATCTTCGTCCGTGGGCCTGGTTAGATGAGTAGAATTCGCCAAACGGCTCGCAATTGAAGATCTTGTGGTACTCCGATGTGGAGATCAGTATGCATGAACAATCTTGGTTGAGTGTGAGGTCATTGATCACCATTCTGTGCATGTTGTAAGGAGTATGGGGTTATTAGATTAGTGCGTAGTGATTTTGAAGGTGCATAGTTAGTGAGGGTAGTTAGTGAGAAATTTATGAGAACCTCAGTAAATATTTTGATATCGTCAGTAATGTGAGTGAATTTTAGTGAAAGTTTATGTATTTCCTCAGTAATCTCAGTCAATATTTCGATTTTCGCAGTAGATATATTGATGTTCTCACCAATTTACTGAGGTTCTTAATATCACTATCAAAAGGATTCTACAATCACTAATGTTGGATATTTGAACCAAATTGACACTCGAAAGAAAGCGTTAGATGCAAATACACTTATGATAAATTCATGGCCTTTATTGGAGTCTCTAACGTTCTCCTTATATATTTTGTGAGCCAATGAGCGAGATGCCACTTCAGAGAGTGGATATAAATAAAATGCACCAAAGCTCAGTGAAAATTCAGTAAATCATAGTGGTTTAACTATATATCAGATCTCCGTAGATCTCTGTAGATCTCTGTATATTTCAGTAGATATCATGAGAAATTGCACATTTTATAAAGTCTGCTGACTGTATTGTTCAAACTTGTTTCATTTGAGACATCCAACGTTCCATATCATACAGCTCCAACAATAAAGTCCTCGGTTAAGCTCAAGATAGATTCTATATTCATTTAGTATCAGGAGCCCAGTATTTCGTCGCTATTTATGTCTCTAGCTTCCTGAATAAGTCAAATTCATAACCTAAACATCGTCTAGGTCCTCCAAAATACATGTTACAAGACGTATCAAGTAGAATTAGCGGTCTGAGAGTCACCAGATATCAAGAAATGTACCGTTTCAGAAGATTTGTTTTAGGAATCAATCAATAAAGTGTTCTAGAGATCATTCATATCGAAGCACTGAGCCAAGAACAAGGCTTGTTCACCCCGAGAAAGTCCTCAAAGATCCGAGCTTTGTTTTCTGAGATATGTTCTCCAGTCTGTCAGACAAGTCTCAGTCTCTCTGAGAAGTCAGCCAGTCTAGTTAGTCTGCTCGACTACCACCTTCTCATAGCTTCGCTCCAAGAAGTCTATGACGTCTATTCGCTAACCTCCTCTAACGTCACCTTTCTCTTCACTACATCTCCAGAACTAGTACTAGCCCCACTCGAACTTCCACTCGAAGGAACACTCTCAGCAATATTCTCACCCTTTTCTGCCTTCTTTTTACTCTTCTTTACCTTCTTCTCTTCCCAGGCATACAAAGGCTTGAAACTCTCAATAACTCCACAATCTTCAAACAAGTTTGGAAACAACCAGAACGGTTTAGGGAACGCCACTAACGAAATTATGTATATGATCAACCGGACAATGGCGGTGGCAAAGAACATTGCGATCAACCCCAACGCGGCCATCGACAAGTACCACACGCCTCTCTTCATAAAGTTGGGCCATAACGGAAACAAAATCACCGTAAATACACCCACAATAGTTAAGATACTATACAACAAGATGTATGGGTTAGGTTTAGTGTAGGTCCAGGCAAAGTATGCGTCTGACTCGAGGGCGGCCTTCTCAATACGCTTCAATGTGGGCTTGGTCTTGTTGGGTTTCCATCCTCTGACCTCCTTGATTTCGGCATAGTGGAGCTTCTGGACAGGCACGTACATCTGGTTTTGTAACAACATAATCGATACTTTCTGAGCTTCTTGTTCATCAGAGATCTCGGGTAACCCGTTCTTTGGATTCGCTTGTTGCGCCTTGTACTCGTCACTCTGGAGTGCCCTAATCAAACGTTTGTACCTGAAGAAATCAAAGTCGTCGGTGTTGTTCATGAGTCCCACACGTTCCTTGAGGATTTTGTTTCCCTTCAAGAACCTCGCGAGGTTGAGCGCTAGAGGCGTTCTCTGCGATGAAATTGGTACTTTTACTTGTGATTGTTCCATTGTGTAGTGGAGTTGGTGGCTGTAAGTTTGAGGTTGTCGTTTTTGAAAAGTGTTCGTGTCAAAGAAATACTCATATGCAGGAAATGATTATATAGATACACGTGATTTTAAAGAAATATAATATGCAGGTCACCAAACTCTTTTAGACGGATGGTGATTGATAGCTAATCAGAACGTTTATATAGTTAAAGGGTAGTGGTTAGTACATATAGTGATGTAGATTTTGATACAACAATTATTATAGCTGAATAATAGTATTTAGTACTTGGAGTGGCTACATAATCTGTACACTAATTATATCGCGGTACTGATGTTTTCGTTACGAAACGGTCGAATTTAAATTGATCATTCGAGTTGAGGCGCCATTTGCAAAAGCTGAGAACCTGAGAAAGTTGAAGCTCTTGTAGCTCTGAAAATCGTCTCTACTCTGATTTTGGTTACATCACGAGCTTAAATGGTGTACGGTAAATGGCCGTTTTGTATATGCAGGACTCTCGATCTTACAAAATGAAGTTTTGTGGAGGCCAAGGAGACCCATTTAAGAAGTCATTGTTGTTTAACTATTAGTATGGAAGTATCGTGACGTAAATCTGGCACGGAATTATCAGTCTAGGATTGGGAGATTGTAAGGAGTACCGGAGATATCAATGATCAGCGGAGATATTTAAAGTGACGAGAGTTAAATGCGGTTTGCAACGAGTCCAATAATCGGAGCTAGCGATAACTGTAAGACACATAATCGAAATAGAAACAGTTGAAGGGCTCCAAGAGGCTAGCGAGAAGAACTACTATGAGTCACCAGTTTGAGAATCTCACAGTTAGTGAAAGTCGCAGCTAGTGAGAGTCACATCAGTACTACTCACAACTACCAGCGCTCAACGCGTTCAATGTGCTTGTAGAGTGTGAAGTAATTCGATATTGGACCCTCCAAAGGGTTACGAAGTCAGAAAAGATTTACATATTACAAACCCTTTCGAATCATCGTTAGAACTTGCTATTTCCTCATTACATCTGGACCCACTAATATCGATTTTAATCAGCATATATTACCACTATGAACTTAAGTCTCTATAACAAGTCAAGGGACATCATAAACATACCCCCAACCATAATGACCAAATAATGCAACCAAAAAACTAATATACAATTGTATGCTGGTCAGATCGTAAAACGATCCAAAAATGAATTCGAATGGAGTGAAATTGGTAGCAACAGGATCGGTAACCATCAAGATGGCGACCTTGATCTTATTAAGGCTGCCACCAACAATTTCTCCACCATTAACACCTAACACCCCTTCCTCTGGAGTCGTGACACATAGGTCCCCTTTCTCTGCACATTTGCCTGGCTTACAATCCAGTGCTGTCTAAGAAGAAGTAATTACCAGATAACTTCTGTTCCTTGTCCATTTGAGAGTCCAACTTATTAATTCTTGGTCTAAAGGAGTTTGGATCTCTTCTGAAGGTGACATTCAAGTTCTTCAAGAAACGGTTACATCCTGTCAACAAAGATTCAGGAGACTTAGCAACTGCATCACGAGAAGGCTTACCTTCAAACACAATGACTCTGTCGGCCAAGTAGGTGGCCATGATGAAATCGTGCTCGACGACAAAGGCAGTCTTCTTGGCGTGAAGAATGAATCTTCTGATAACCTTGGAACAGATAATACGTTGTTCGGAATCCAAGTATGCAGATGGCTCATCAATAAGATAAATATCGGCTGGTACACCCAAGGACAACACAATGGCGACTCTTTGCAATTCACCACCGGACAAGGTTTGCACTTCTTGGTCGAGAATGTTTTCGATTTTCAATGGTTTCACAACATCGGTTTGAAATTGTGGATGTAAGAATGAGGCTCTGATCTTCTTGAAGAACAATTGACGCACAGTTCCTCCGAATCTTGGAGCGATTTTTTGTGGTTTCATCGAGACGTTCAACTTTGGAATCTGCTTACCGTTGTCGGCGTGAATGGCACCGGCCAACAACTTACAGAAAGTAGTCTTACCAGTACCGTTTTCTCCCATCATGACCAAAATTTCGGAGTTTGTGAAGTCACCACTTTCAACCTTCAAGTGGAAATCTCCTTGGGTCTTTTCCATGGTTGGATAGGCAAGGGCGTTGGATTTGTCGAGGATTAACCCTTCGGCAGCATCTGCCAATCTAAATTGTAAAGATTCGGTTCTGAATCTCATGTTTTCAGTAGGAATATGACCATCCAAGAAGATATTGATACCTTCTCTGACGGATGATGGAAGGGTAACCACACCGTAAACGGATGGAGTACCGTATAAAATACACACGAAATCCGAAAGATAGTCCAAGACGGAAAGATCGTGTTCCACACAGATTGTATACACGGTTTGCTCGGCCAAACTTCTGATAAGTTCAGCAGCTCTCAATCTTTGCTTAACATCAAGATACGAAGAAGGCTCGTCAAACATATAGACGTTGGCCTTTTGTACACAGGTCATACCCAAGGCGAATCTTTGCAATTCACCACCAGATAAGTTGGCAACATCACGGTTCATAACGTGCTGCAATTCCAAAATCTTGATAATTCTGTCAAAGTGCTCTGGTCTTTCACATTTTGCCTTCAAAATAGCCCCGACTTCTTTAACTGGCGACTTGGCCAATGCTCTAGGAATGTTATCAACATATTGAGGCTTGATAATGGCCTTGATGTCGTCTTCCAAGACTTTGGTAAAGTAGTTTTGCAATTCTGAACCTCTGAAATGTCTCAAGATGACTTCCCAGTCTGGAGGATCGTCGTATTTACCCAAGTTTGGCTTTTGCTTACCTGCCAAAATCTTCAATGCTGTGGATTTACCAATACCGTTGGTACCCACAAGTCCCAAAACCTGACCAGGTCTTGGAGTTGGTAAACGATGAAGTTTGAAAGAGTTTGCAGAGTATCTATGGGTAGTTTCGGCCTCAAGGTTGGTTGGAAGGTTGATAATGTTGATGGCATCGAAAGGACATTTCTTCACACAGATACCACAACCAATACATAATGTTTCTGAAAGGAAGGCTATTTTTGAGGTTGGAGTGACTTCAATACAAAGTTTTCCTGTTTTCACAACGGGACAAGCTTTACGACATTCTTGTCTACACTTTTTGGGCTTGCATCTGTCTGTAGACACAATAGCAATTCTTGTATTCTTGGAACTCATGACTTGTGGTGTTGTTGACGTGATTGGGATATAAATTTTTTTGTCAGAATTTTTTTTTCGCTACAATGTTAGGGATGGTATTTACGCGGTGAGATGGGGTACAGGGTAAATTTTGACTTATTAGTAATTCCGTGATATGATTGGTCGGTTAGAGAACAGAAATCAAGTATACTAGAACTAGTGTGACCAATATTTAAATCAGTACGGGTTATGATCGATATACGAGAAAGGGACTAGAGGTATTATGACAGTAGTACGAGTATGTGACCAGTCCCAGCTAGGCTAGTATCAATTGGGCGAGGACCAGTGACACGACAAACTGAATAGTTACTTTAAATACCTAGCAGCTACCACTAAAGGTTCACTAAAGGTTCACTAAAGATTCATTAGAGGTTACTACGATTTTCTCCTGTTAATCTGCAAGCTGTAATTATAATAGGCAGGCTATTGGAAGAATAATTGTGGACTCAGTTACAGCCTCAGAATTGTATTTGGCCCCGGTGGGATATTGATCTGGTAGACCACAATAAAATGCTGTGAAAGAAGACTATGTTAATAGTGGTCACTAAGTATCAATGCTCTAGTAGTGAAATATTTAACTAACCAAGTTTCAAGTCAATACGCTGGAATAATTCAAAATTCCATGGCTGCAAAATTCTGCAAAATTCAAACTAATTCTGTTAATCACTTCCAGTGTACATGTTTGGATGGGGTTCTGAGACTACTAGCATCCTTAGGTATCCGTGGTTTACATTGTTGATGGTGCTTCTTCACTACCGGAACCTTGCATTTGGGGCACCTTCTCCCTTGACAACTGAGTACTTCACTTTGATTTGAAGGAGAATTTTATATCAGGTGAGTGTCGTCTACCGTAAAGACTCGATTTATTAAACCACCCACCAGAAGCTTATATTCATGATTTGTTATGGAAATACTTTGAGAGGTTTTGAAGTTATGAACAACATTCTCAGATACACCCATCGAGGAGCCAAAATCTGTCGTAATTTGTCGAAAACAGTTCATCTAGTATTTGATAGAATTTCGGTACTCTTAGACACATTTTGCAAATTCCAGGTCTCAATGCTAAAAACATTTGGTCAATATAACTCGATCTTGTCTTGTATCATATACGATCGTGCACATAACAAACTCGAAAGTCGTGCGCATACACTAAACGAAAGTCGTGCATTTGATCAACAAAAATTTGCTAAACCATCAACAAAACAGACGCCCCCCCTGAATTCACAGATTCTTCCTCTTAATCAGATAAGAACATTCGTGATGGTTGAATGAAAAGAACCTATGGTTGCACTATTCGTGATATAAACAACTTCTGGCGATTATGTGGCTCAAGCTAGAAATTTAGAGCTCCCCTGTACTACAACGGGATATTCCAGTGGATGGAACAATTCAGAGCGCCTATACAAGTCGGGTTTCATAAGTTCTATGCTTTTGATGAGTCTCTTTTGTTCCTTAATGGATTAAACACTTCTTGAGAGACTTTCGTTGTTTCAAGTGAGTGCTTGGAGCTCCTTTAGAGCTGGACTCGAAACTAGAAGGCTAGATATACCTGTCGATGACCTTGAACGTCCAGGAGGTCTCTGGTATAGATAGTTTTGGTATTCCAGAGTGTGAGGTAAAAAAACTGCCCAAAGAAGTTTGGAAGAAACCTGGGGAATTCCAGGGAGAACTTGAATTCAAACAAAACAATATGGTGACAGATTGACTAGTGGTACACTTTCTACTACGTATACTTCATCATCATCCAGTATTTTTGGTGAATTTGGGTCACGCAGGTGGGAAACACTTTGGCTCGTGTTTGAACGGACCAACATTGTGCACTGTTCATTCCAAAAGAATGGTTTTGGTGGAGATCATATTGTGCCAACAGCTGTATCTTGATAGTAGCTTACGGATGTGATTGCTGAAGATGCATACCAAGTCAACGTGGACGTTTATCAGTAATAGTGTCTTTTCCCTCAAAGGAATAGGCACTTGATTGGTTTGGCTACAAAATTTACATAACCCGACAGTAGTAGGGAATTGTACGCGTTTGCGACCGATTGGTGTCGCCGTAATGGATGGTGTTCTTAAGTGAGACGAATTCACGTGAATCTGGTTCAATTTGAGTCTGAACTGAGTACATATATAGTGGCTGCAAAATCTCTATCTGGAAGATGATTCCTATGCATTGAACGCGTTTTCAACGTCAAAAAGCCCTCCGTTCACTTCTCAGGGCCGTGTTATACAGCAGGTCTCCTTCTCCGGCTCCGTGGTGAATATTTCAAGATTTCCATATTTGTAATGGCTGCAAAAAAATTGGAACCTGACAATATTTCAGTTCCAGTCTGTCGAGTGACTTCAAAAATGGTAGAGTAAATCTACAAGAGACGTTTGGATCTAGGCACCCGGAACTTAGCCACCCGAAACAGGCAAGAACTCTATGAAACTCATTAAGTGAACGCGTAAATGGTCCAGCCAGCTTCACTTATATACATCCAAACTTATAGGAAACTTCTGTGGAACTTTCCTTAAACGTTCCACTTCGCTTCAACATATCTTACGACATGCTAAGCTAGATAATAGAAGCCCCGGCTACGGTACAAATACATACTAAAACTCGAAATTATTGTAGAAACCTCTCACTTCTTCGCAGACTCGCTCATGGCTTCCCCGGTCCAACCCCACCCCTAACACCGTCTCAACCTGTACCCGTCAGCAAGTTCCCGAAACCTGTAATCGTCGGCGGATGTCGCATTGTTGAAATTTTATGATTTTTTCCCAAAAATTTTTCTTTCTTCATAACATAGCATTCCAGTTGACCGTAACACCGTTAATTGCGAAAGATATATCGATTTCAGCCGTGAATATCATCACCACGACCCCTTCTGTGAGCTAGACCGATTTTTTCTGTCAATTTTGACCCAAGAATCGTTTTGTTGACATTCCACCACGCAAATCGAAACGGTTGTCAATATTTACAACTCCATTAGTGATTAGAAACAACAGTTTGCGACACTATTTCAGTATCCACGAGTATTGATAGACGAATTCTGAATAGATTGTGGTATTTAAGTGACAATTTAGTGAAATAAAATTCCAGTGACGAAATTCTGGAGACTCCATCAAATAGATTGACTCTAGATTTCTAGAATCACAAATACCGAAAACTCACACATCCAACAAAGAGCTGGCGATATAACTACGTGCTCTGACATTATTCTCATAAATTAGGCTCTAATGGCGAAACTTGTTCCTGAAGAGGCGTCGCTAAACCCAGAACTTTACGGTTTACGTCGTTCCCACAGAGAAAGAAGAGGCCCAGCGATCATCGAAAGTGAGTCCGAAGATGATTTACCGAAAAGAAAGAAGAAAAGAATAGAATACGACGACGAGTCTCAGAGCGAGGGCCAGAGTGACCCCCAGAGCGAAGAAAGCGATGACGATTTTATGGACTCCAACAAACCAAAGCCTAAGAAAAGAGTCAAGGCGATCAAGAGATCTGCTTCTCCAGTGGAAATCCGGTTCTCTTCAAGAAACAGCAAACAAATAAACTACCATGTGGATTATAATGACGACGAAGACTTGCTTGAAAGTGACGCTAACGACGACGAGGCTAGTGGAGACTACTACTACTTCCAACAAGCAGAAGCCGAGGACGAGAGAGGAATAGATTTGGTGATGGACCACAAACTCAACGAGGAGAATGTGGAACGTACTGGCGATGATAAGTTGGACTATGTCTTCAAAGTCAAGTGGTCTGACGCCTCACACTTGCACAATACGTGGGAGCCATGGTCGATTCTCAAGGACTATAAAGGATTTAGAAAGGTCGACAACTACATCAAACAATTCATAGTGATGGATTCTGAGATCAGAAACGATTCATTAACCACCAAGGAAGATATTGAGGCCATGGACATTGAAATAGAGAGAAAACGTGATGAACAAGACGAATATACTCAACCAGAGAGAATAGTAGACAGCAAGCGTGTTGAGGAAGATGGAGAATCGAAGTTGAAGTATTATGTAAAGTGGAAGAGACTCTACTACGACGAATGTTCATGGGAAGATGCTCAAGAGATCGCAGAGATCTCTCCAGACCAGGTTGCAAAGTACCAGTCACGTTTAAAGTCCAAGATCTTACCAAACTTGTCAGCAAATTATCCCTCCTCAAACAGACCCAGATTCGAGAAGTTGGTGAAACAACCCGTGTATATTAAAAATGGAGAATTAAGAGATTTCCAGTTGACTGGGTTGAACTGGATGGCGTTTTTATGGTCTAGAAACGAAAACGGGATTCTCGCCGATGAAATGGGGTTAGGTAAAACTGTCCAAACGGTGTCGTTTTTGTCGTGGTTAATTTATGCCAGAAGACAAAACGGACCCCATTTAGTGGTTGTTCCGTTATCGACCGTCCCTGCATGGCAAGAGACGTTTGAAAAATGGTCTCCAGACATTAATTGTGTCTACTACCTCGGAAACACCGAGTCCAGACGGAATATTCGAGACTACGAATTTTACAACAACGGCAAACCCAAGTTCAATATCATGTTGACTACTTATGAATATATTTTGAAGGACAAGGCAGAGTTGGGAGGTATGAAATGGCAGTTTTTGGCCGTGGACGAAGCTCATAGATTGAAAAATGCCGAATCTTCGTTGTACGAATCGTTGAGATCTTTTAAAGTCGCAAATAGACTTCTTATCACCGGTACGCCGCTCCAAAACAATATCAAGGAACTTGCAGCATTATGTGACTTTCTCACGCCTGGAAAGTTCAGTATTGAACAAGAAATCGATTTCGAAACTCCCGACGAAGAACAAGAAATTTATATCAAGAAATTACAACGTGACATTCAACCTTTTATATTGAGAAGATTAAAGAAAGACGTCGAAAAGTCGTTGCCAACAAAGACCGAAAGAATTTTGAGAGTCGAGTTGTCGGACCTCCAAACCGAATACTACAAGAACATTATCACCAAGAACTATGCAGCGCTTAATGCAGGGAATAAGGGCTCGCAAATCTCGTTATTGAACGTCATGAGTGAGTTGAAAAAAGCATCAAACCATCCGTACCTTTTTGACGGAGCCGAAAACCGTGTTTTAGTCAAGGCTGGATCCACTTCTAGGGATAATATTCTCAGAGGAATGATTATGTCTTCAGGTAAAATGGTATTGTTAGAACAGCTTTTAACCAGATTGAAGAAGGAAGGTCACAGAGTACTTATTTTCTCACAGATGGTGAGAATCTTAGACATTCTTGGTGATTACTTATCAATCAAAGGCTACAAATTCCAACGTTTGGATGGTGGTGTACCCTCAGCCCAGAGAAGAATCTCCATCGACCATTACAATGCACCAGACTCTAAAGATTTTGTATTTTTGCTTTCCACCAGAGCCGGTGGGTTGGGGATCAACTTGATGACAGCAGATACAGTTATTATATTTGATTCTGATTGGAATCCCCAAGCAGATTTGCAGGCCATGGCCAGAGCCCACAGAATCGGACAAAAAAATCACGTTTCTGTCTATAGATTCGTCTCTAAGGATACCGTTGAAGAAGAGATTCTTGAGCGTGCTAGAAAAAAGATGATTTTAGAATATGCAATCATTTCGTTAGGGATTACTGATCCTAACTCTAAGAACACCAAATTCGAACCAAATACCGGAGAATTGTCCCAGATTTTGAAGTTTGGTGCTGGAAATATGTTCAAAGCTTCAGACAACCAGAAGAAGTTGGAAGATTTGAACTTGGACGAAGTTTTAAACCACGCCGAGGACCATATCACCACCCCAGAGTTGGGAGAATCCAATTTAGGGTCCGAAGAGTTCTTGAAACAGTTTGAAGTCACCGATTACAAGGCCGATATTGAGTGGGATGATATTATTCCACAAGAAGAGCTTTCAAAGTTGAAGGACGATGAAAAGAAGAAGGCCGACGAGGTCTACTTGCAACAGCAGATTGAATTGTACTCCAAACGTAAGGCTACGATGAAGAGGTATGAGAACGGGTCTGAATTCGAAGACGAGGAGGACGACAGAAGATCTAGAAAATCAAGAGCTCCAAACGACCACCAACTTTCCGAAAAGGAAGTGAGAGGAATCTACAAGTCGATCTTGAAGTTTGGAGACTTGACAGGCAAATGGGATCTCCTTGTGGAGGACGGAAGTATCTCCAACAAGAATCCTGTTCTTATCAAACACGCTTACAACGAGATTATAAGCATCTCAAAGAAGCTCGTCAAGGAAGAAGAGATACGGAGAAATAAAGTCATTGATGAGTTGGAGAAGAGCAGGGAGGATAAGAGCAAAGAATCCACACCAAACGAAACCTCCCTCTGGTTGGCCAAGAAGAAGGAGAAGAAGGCAGTATTGTTTGAGTTCCACGGAGTGAAAAACATCAACGCCGAGTTGGTTCTTTCTAGACCGCTTGATATGAATCTCCTTCGAGACCTCATGCCTAGCGATAATCCGTTGAAATTCAAATTCTCCAAGCTTCCAAAACTGATCAATTCATGGACTTGCGAATGGTCCGTCAAGGACGACGAGATGCTCTTGGTTGGTGTCTACAAGTTCGGTTATGGCTCATGGGTCCAGATCAGAGACGATACGTTGTTAGGTTTACAAAACAAATTGTTCTTGGAAGCAAACACCAAAGAAAAGGACGAAAAGGCCGTGAAAAAGGTGCCTGGATCCGTCCACTTAGGAAGAAGAGTTGACTACTTGTTTACCTTGTTGAATGAACAGGAAGAAAACGGAAATATGGCGAAGAAGAAGATTAGAAGAGTCAAATTAGAAACTCCTCCAGTTGGTAAAAAGAAGGGAGTTAGATCACAAACTCCGGAAGTCAAGGCAAGAATTACCAAGAAGGATCCCAGAAAACCTCTTAAACCAAGAGCTCCAAAGGCTCAGAAGGCTTCTGGATCAGAATCAAAAGCTCAAGCACAAAAGGCTGGCTCTCCACAGTCCATAATCTCCTCTGATCCCGACCACAACGATCTAGAATACGATCTGATGGAAGAAAGTGTCTGTAAATCTACACTCAAACCGATTTCCAAGTCGCTCATGAAACTTCATCGCGGTAACAAGGGCATGGAGAAACACGAATGGGCAAATACGTTGAAACTGGAGTTGGTCAGAATCGGTGACTTCATCGATACGTCGACTAAAGGCGAGGACAGTAAGTTGAAGAAACATCTCTGGTCGTACGCCAGTCTTTACTGGCCAGCAAAGGTCCCTAGTAAAAAAATTAATGAGATGTATAATAGAATTAAGGGACTGGAAAAGAAATAGTGAGAGAGTTGTGAGAAAGAGTGAGAGAGTTAGTGGGCTAGTGAGAAATATTGGGGCCTATGAGAAATAGCGGCGGATAATGAGAAATAGTGAGATGATGAGCACAAGGATGTTCATCCGGCTCTATCTAATTCGGCTACTCTCCCGGATCCGTACGAACTTTGAAACAGACGTTTCGTTAAAATTGTGATTTTAAATATGTAATATCTAACATTTCTAATATATGTAATTTATCAGAAGCGGAGAGAATTATAGGAATTAAAGAGAGAAATTAGAATGCCAGCATAATTTGAAGTGGTCGGAATATGCTTCCCGGGCATAACCAATGGTTATTATACGACAGTTTGTCAAGATCTTCGTTAAACTGGAGAATCCCGTTTCTTGGAGCCTAAATAGTTTTATGAGGAGGCAGCGAACCTCGCAAAAACTCTACTAACTTAAGACGACTTTTACAGTAGCTACAGAAAGCCGAAGTGTAGATAGAGCTGAAGAATCAGTATAGCTAGCTAGCCAAAGGTCTCTAAGAAACGGGAAGGAATCTCTAGCATTTGCACCCATGTCCGGGCAACACAACTTTTAGGAACCATATATATGTAGATACATTAAATCAAATGAAAGGAGCAACTCGTATATGGGTACTCATAAGAGAATTTATACGGCTACTAAGATTATTCATACAACTATCTCGCTGATAGTTAAGCAGAAGCTGTGGAGTAAAGTTTCTGGTTGATGTGGATCACGTGTATGTTATCTGCATCGAAAAGTATTCTCGTAACTTTGATATTACCCGGCCAGCAAATAGTTTGGAAACATGCTCAAATTAGCCACCCTCCTATATCACTATTTTGGCCTCTACTATATCTACAAGCTACCTATACTGAAGAGAATTTGGCTAGTCAGATCTGACAGCTTTCAACCGTTTTCAACAGTTTATGACTCGAAATATTACAGTAGCTAAAGATACGGATATAAATGTACTGCATATAGTATCTACGTATCCGATGGATAATTTACAGCCTAAAACCCAAAAATTCACTTCGTTCATAGTTCTCACAGCGATCTATTTATCAAGAGGATGATAACTAACGATACTCATTTCATAAATAGTCCGCCTGGCTATTCTTAGTTATACCTCTCACTAAGTCTAACGAATCTCACTAAATTTATTCACTTAAGTAACATACTTTCCTACGCTCATAATTTGAGGATTACGTAAGCAGTATTCCATGTTGAATATTGTGGGTTATTGGGAGTTAAACTTACTGGGACTACAGAATTAATATAGTGGGGACCATATCAGGCCATTATAGATCTAAATTAGTTACTAGAGACAGTTTTGGTCAATATTAAACTAGCTGGATCTAATGATGTTCGTGTACTGCATCTAGTGAATTGGTATCAAATTGTTTTTTTGCAGCTTTTTATACAGAGAGAACAATGATGGAAGCAGCTAGTTCTCTCGAAAGGATTAAAAGTTACAAGTACTCAATTATATAATGAGTACCCCCTGGTTATTCTCAAATATTCTTTGCTGGAAGTATATCATTTTGTCATTAAATAATAATCAAAACTCTAATACTCACTAATACTAAGTACTACGCGCAGCGAAGGATCCAAAAGTTCACAAATACTCCATTGAATCTCCACTAATATTCAATTATTACCGCTAATCTCCTCTAATAGCCACTATTAAAACTTCATTAATATTCACAACGATCCACTAAATCTTCACTGAGCTCAGCGAGGTATTTAGAAATCGAGCAGTGAGCTATTTGCAATAGATTATGTAATTTAAATACACTTCTAGCTAGTTATTGTGGGTAATTACTACTTAAAATAGCTTGAAATTCGTGAATACTATAGTGGGGGCTATACAAGGCCAATCTAATGATAATTGAGTTCTTAGAGTCAATTTTAGTTAGTAGTAACTGAATCTATCGATGTTAATGTACTGCATATAATGATATCTCTAACCTGTAAAGTTAGATTATTTGCAGCCTAAAAACTATTCACTTCGCTCGGAGTTTTCTTGGGCATCTATTCATTAAAAAGATGATGAATTACCAGTATTCATTCAATGAATAACCCCTGACTGTTCTTAGTTATTCTTCTCAGTAAGGATATTAATTCTCGTCAAATAAATACTCAGAACGTTAAAATTCACTATTATTTAATTACGCGCAGCGAAGGATCGAAGAGCTCACAAATACTTCACGGAACCTCCACTATATTCAATGATGTCCACTAATCTTTTCTGATAGCCACTTGCTAAATAGCCGCAAATACTTCGCTACGCTCAGTACTTGCTTAGTACTAGCACTTATCAAAAGTGACAAATCTTCGCTACGCTCAGTATTTGTCCAGTATTTGTCCATCTCACGCGCTCCGGGTAACTTAAAAAATTTTCATTTATCTAAATCAAAAAACAAACCCACCTTTACCACTTCTACTCTTCAGTATAAATTAAATTAGTACCTTACCACCCGTAACTATACTAACTGATTTAACTAACTAAAGGAAAAAAGGAAAAAAAAATCAAAAAAAATGTCCAATACTGATCAAATTCAGGAAACCTTAGAGAAGTTGAACTTAGGGGGTGAAGCCGAAGTTGAAGCTGGTGAAGTCGAAGTCGAAACTCCGGTTGTTGACGAATCCGTTGCCGACACTTCTGCCTCGTTGTACGTTGGAGAATTAAACCCTTCCGTCAACGAAGCATCTCTTTTCGAGATCTTTTCTCCTATTGGACAAGTTGCCTCCATCAGAGTGTGTCGTGACGCCGTCTCCAAGAAATCCCTTGGATACGCCTACGTTAACTACCACAAGTTTGATGATGGTGAAAAGGCCATCGAGGACTTGAACTACAACCTTATTGAAGGCCGTCCTTGTAGAATCATGTGGTCCCAAAGAGACCCATACTTGAGAAGAAACGGTGATGGCAACATTTACATCAAGAACTTACATCCTGCTATTGATAACAAGGCCTTGCACGACACCTTCTCTGCCTTCGGTAAGATTTTGTCTTGTAAAGTTGCTACTGACGATATGGGACTTTCCAAGTGTTTTGGATTCGTTCATTACGAAACCGCCGAAGCCGCCAACGCTGCCATTGAAAACGTCAACGGTATGTTGTTGAACGACCGTGAGGTCTACGTCGGTAAGCACATCTCCAAGCAAGACCGTGAGTCCAAGTTTGAAGAAATGAAGGCCAACTACACCAACATCTACGTCAAGAACATCGAGTTGGAATTCACCGAAGAAGACTTCAAGAAGTTGTTCACTCCTTACGGAGCCATCACTTCCATTTACTTGGAAAAGGATGCCGAAGGTAAGTCCAAGGGATTCGGATTCGTCAACTACGAATCTCACGAAGCCGCCACCAAGGCCGTTGAAGAATTGAACGACAAAGAAATCAACGGTCAAAAGATCTACGTTGGTAGAGCCCAGAAGAAGAGAGAACGTTTGGAAGAATTGAAGAAGCGTTACGAAACCACCCGTTTGGAAAAGATCTCCAAGTACCAAGGTGTCAACTTGTTCGTCAAGAACTTGGACGAGTCTATTGACTCCGAGAAGTTAGAAGAAGAATTCAAGCCATTTGGTTCCATCACCTCTGCCAGAGTCATGGTTGACGAAAGTGGAAAGTCCAAGGGATTCGGATTCGTTTGTTTCTCTGCTCCAGAAGAAGCCACGAAGGCTATCACCGAGATGAACCAACGTATGATTGTTGGTAAGCCATTGTATGTTGCTCTTGCCCAACGTAAGGATGTCAGAAGATCCCAATTGGAACAACAAATCCAAGCCAGAAACCAAATGAGAATGCAAAACGCCGCCGCCACTGGTGGAATCCCAGGCCAATTCATCCCTCCTATGTTCTACGGTCAACAAGGTTTCTTCCCACCAAACGGTGGTAGAGGAAACGCTCCATTCCCACAACCAAACCCTCAAATGATGATGAGAAGAGGACAATTCAACGGTCCTGAACAATGGCCAAGACCTGGTCCTAACGGCCAACCAGTTCCTGTATACGGTATGCCTCCTCAAGGTTACCCAGACTTCAACGGTCAAAACGTCCGTAGAGGTCCTGGTGCTGGATACTATCCAAACGGCCAAAACCGTCAACAAAAGCGTGAGCAAAAGGATTTGGCTGCTTTGATCGCCACTGTCCCTGTTGACCAACAAAAGAGAATCTTGGGTGAAGAATTATACCCAAAGATTGTTTCTACCGGTAAGGCCAATGAACAAGAAGCTGCTGGTAAGATCACCGGTATGATGTTGGATTTGGACAACCAAGAGATCTTGGCTTTGTTGGAAGATGATGAGTTATTCAACACTCATTTTGAAGATGCGTTGACTGCCTTTGAGGAGTACAAGAAGTCCGAAGAGGAACAATAAGCGAGTTAATGAGCTTTGAGCAAAGCTTTCAGTGGTCTAGAGATCTTTAGTGACTAGATAGTGGAAACTGTCGTCAACTATAGCGATATAACGTCTTTATTGACTGTGCAAAAGTCTTTATTGGTCTAGCAACAGTCTTTACTGTTCAGCAAAAGTCTTTATTGACCAAGCTGGAATATCGTCATCTATCGAAGTTGACCGACTAAACAACTAGCCGGAGTTCTCACTTTCGCTGCTAGTTCGCTATGATTAGCTCTTTTCAGACCTGACTAGCAGTATCTGTCGCTTTTCGTGTTCCTGCAACAATTGTTGCTTTTTTTCTCCGTTGTCCCCTGTGTATTCTATTTTTGCAGTTATAATGTTAGTTGTGGTCTGGGTTGGATCATTATATATAAAACAAAAAAAATAGAAAATTTGAATTACAAGCGTCTGTCCAAGATGACAGAATTTGTTAGTGTAATTGTGTAGTGTGATCAATGTTGGTGGGATAAAGCGTATGATATGAGTATAACGGAGCTTGTAGCTCGGAGTTGATGGCTGGCGCTTATCACCGAGAGTGAAAAATGTCGAAAACCGTGTCGCGAAATAATTTTGTCGCAGATTGTTAATGGCTGCAATGTTGGATGTAAAAGGCTCAAAGTAGCGCAAGTCCGTTCATGTGGTAATAGAATTAGGGCAGGTATAGAACCTGTCAGAGATCTTATTGCTAACTGGTGAAAAAACAGCCTAATCTTTCCACCTCTGAAATGACTAGTCCTTTACGAAAACAGCAACCCCTCAAGCCTCTAACAGATATCTTACAAGTGGAACAAAGAGAACTCGTCAATTCTAGTCCAAGAAACTTCTCATTTTAATAATATTAATACAACTCTGTTGGCTCAGAGATCTCAATTCTTCGACGGTTTGTTGGATATTTCAGTGGTCGTATCTAATATACACTTACTGGCACAATTCTCGCTTTATGCCATCCCACAAGTCAGTACTAGACCCAGATAGCTCATATCTAACGATAGCTTCTCGAATTTGCTTCGTTTACATAACATAACTTATATCTCCTTTAAAAAACGTTTTTGCACCCATCCCAAACCCATTCTAATAGGAACAGGTATTGTTGTAGATAAGTCGCCGGAGTGTCAATCAAGGCTTAGTACGCTCAATTCTTTGTAGAGCCGGGATATATTGGCTGTTAGTATTATATGTTTATACTGGAGAATCTCATTGGATGTTAGTAGTTCTTAATCTGAAGAGACTCTAAAGAGACGCTGGAGAAACTGCATTGTCTCCTCTAAACTTCTTCAATATCCATTCAATATCTCCACGATACCTCTTAAAAATCTCCTCGATACTTTTCAATACCTCTAATCTCTCAATATCTCAATTATGTCTCTCGCTTATATCTCTCACTTATGTCTCTCACTTATGTCTCTCACTTATGTCTCTCATTAATGTCTCCACTTATGTCTCTCAATTTCGCTTATAGAATTACGAGCCCTGTAAAGAGCAATCTTCCGGAGTTTTCCCCCTCCGACTCTTACACTACCTCAAGGTTCCAGTCTGGAATATTACCCAGCCCTGAACTACTACCCACTAACCCTTAACTATGCTAGCCCTCACTAATCCACCAATCAAATTCCTCAATATTATCTCACGAAATCATCATTTTCACCACTATTCTTGAACTTGCTTGGTATTGTCGAAAATTTACGAGTTGGTTGCGACAACTGACCCCTGGAGGCACCTGACGCTGAGTTACAAATAACACGTTAGGACAAATGAACTTTATTAGACTGGTTAGAATTTCAGCTTATTGGACGGTATTACCGAAACCTCCATTGGTGGAATACCGACGAATTACCGATCCCCCAGCAAAAGTTCAGTGAGAGGATTATTTTTCATTATATTTCAGTATATTTCAGTATATTTCTCGGTAATTGTAGGCGAATACTTCACCAATGTAGCCTATCCTTTCATGAGGCAGCTATAGCGTACCATTACAACTATTACTGCCATTCTTGTCTTGTATATTGTAGTATTAGTCGCCACACAGCGCTTGCCGCGCAAGTATCGTGATACAGTTCGGTATGGAATCCAATTTTCCGCGTCATTGAAATTGCTCCCGTTTTACAACCACTTTCTTCCTCTACACTTCAACCATGGGCAAGTTTGAACAATTGTATGCTTACCCTGCCACCGGGAAGGTGGTTGCCCCATCGGACTATTCAGGTAACGAGAAATTGAAACTTTCAGGACGGATTATAAATGTAATGACTTCGTTGCCCACACAAATCTACAAGAACAAATCCAAACAAGGCAGTGGGTACTGGGATGTCGAGCCAGTGCATGGAAATTCGGCGTTGTATTCATCACACTTCTTCCTTGACCAACACACTGAGTGGGAAACGCATTTGGTGGCGTGGACAGGTGAGTTGGTCAACAAGACTAACCAAACTAGCTCAGTCACCGCCGACAATATCCGCGACGATCCGTTGTATTTAGACGAAGAAGACAAGGATGACTTGGAGAAGAAGATCAGAGCAGCCAATGGGTCTGAAAATGTCCATCCTGTTTGGCTTTTGAGAAGAGACCAGCAAAGATGGAGAAGGTATGCCGAAAATGTCTTGTGGCCCGTATTCCATTACATTCAAGGAAGTCCTAGTGACGGCAAGGCAGAGGCTGATGCCTGGCACGATTACGTGAAATTTAACGAAGTTTACTACAACAAAATCAAAGCAATTTATCGTCCTGGTGATATAATATGGATCCACGACTACTACTTGTTATTGTTGCCTCAGTTGTTGAGAATGGAGTTCCCTGGAGCTTATATTGGATTCTACCTCCATGCACCTTTCCCGTCCAGTGAATATTTCAGATGCTTATCAAAAAGAACTCAGTTGTTGGATGGGATGTTGGGAGCAGATTATATCACGTTCCAGTCGGAATCATTCCAAAGACACTTTTTGTCGTGTTGCGCTAGAGTTTTGGGCACGGATTTGGATAAAAATAAAGTCATGGCCTATGGGTCGTCCATTTACGTCGACACTTTGCCAATTGGTATAGACACAAAGAAAATCGATCACGATGCGTTTGTCGAGGACGGAATTGATCAAAAAGTAAAGGCTTTGAGAGAAATTTACTCCGACAAGAAGATTATTGTCGGAAGAGATCGTTTGGATACCGTTCGTGGTGTGGTGCAGAAATTGCAGGCTTTTGAAATGTTTTTGCAGATGTATCCTGAATGGAGAGACAAGGTTGTTTTGATCCAGGTTTCGAGTCCTGGATACTTGCAATCCGCCAAGGTGGAAGCAAAGGTCACGGAACTTGTCAACCGTATTAACGGTGTATACGGGAATTTAAATTCCACTCCGGTTCTTCATTACCAAATGAGAATTGCAAAGGACGAATATTTGGCGTTGTTGAGAGTCGCAGACTTGGCTTTGATCACCTCAGTAAGAGACGGTATGAATACTACCTCGCTCGAGTTTGTTATTTGCCAAAAGAATAACCATTCTCCGCTCATTCTCTCGGAATTCACAGGTACTGCTTCTGTATTGAACGAGGCCATCTTGGTCAACCCTTGGGATTCCGTGGGTATAGCAAAGACTATCAACGATTGTTTCTTGATGCATGAAGCTGAAAAGAAGAATTTAGAGGATCGACTTTATAAACAAGTTACTTCAAATACCATTCAAAGCTGGTCTTCGAATTTTTTGACTCATCTTATAGATCACGTCAAGAATACTCATCAATCACACTACACTCCGGCTCTCAACCGTCCGTTATTGTTGAGCAACTACAAAAACTCCCAAAGGAGATTGTTTTTGTTTGACTACGATGGTACGTTGACTCCAATTGTTCGTGATCCTGCTGCAGCAATTCCTTCTTCGAGACTTAATGCCATTTTAGATGCTTTATCGGCCGATCCAAAGAACCAAATCTGGGTCATTTCGGGTAGAGACCAGGCGTTCTTGGATAAGTGGTTGGGGGCTAAGAATATCGGTTTGTCTGCAGAGCATGGATGTTTTATGAGAGACATTGGTTCCAGGGAATGGGTCAATTTGTCCGCATCTTTTGGCATGGAATGGCAGAAAATAGTCGAAGAAGTGTTCCAAAAATACACGGAAAAGACTCCTGGTTCGAATATCGAACGTAAGAAGGTGGCTTTGACATGGCATTATAGAAGATCTGACCCCGAGTTGGGTCTCTACCAAGCCGAGCGTTGTTTGCAGGAATTGAAAGATACTGTAGGTAAAGACTACGGCGTGGAGGTTATGTCAGGTAAGGCTAATATCGAAGTAAGGCCAAAATTCGTCAACAAGGGTGAAATCGTTAAACGTCTTGTTCTTAATCCACATGGTGCTAAACAAGACCCTCGTCCTGTTACCAAGCACCGTAACGACGTGCCAATTGAACAACTTCCTGATTTCATGTTGTGTCTTGGTGATGATATGACTGATGAAGATATGTTCCGATCATTGAACGAAATCGATTCGGAATGGCACTTACAGGACTTACCAAAGAACCGTTATGGATCGTATGGTGTTTATCCTGTTGCCGTGGGACCTGCATCCAAAAAAACCATTGCTACTGCCCATCTCAATGAGCCTTCGCAAGTCTTGGAAACGTTGGGTCTTTTGGCGGGTCAAGTATCACTTTTCGAAAGTGCCGGATCTGTGGATTTAGATGATAGAGGACATATCACTAATAGTGAATCGTCGGAAAGATCTAAATCTGCCATCAAAGCAGCTTCTCTCAAGCGTGACTCGAGTCTTAAGACCACTATCTGATAGAATCACTAGAATAACAGCACTGAGCGTAGCGAGGTGTTGTTTAAAGGTTTACCACTGAGCTTAGCGAAGCATTTCTTTATTGATGGAGATTATTCGTGGAAATTAGTGGAAATTATTCGTGGAAATTAGTGGACATTAGTGGAGATTAGCGGAGATACAAGAGTTTTTGTTATAAGTAAAATTACTATGAATATTTCTGAGCTACTACTACATCAAAGGACAACATTACTTAGGACATACTAAAATATTCTGGAGAATGGTCACTTAGAGGATGGCTCGTATAGTCATTTCTCTGCTTCATTACTAGTTTTTTTAAACTACTAAACGACGAGTCTCAAATCATAAACTTAACGATGAAATTTCTGATTCGTAATCATTTTTCAAAACTTCATAAATATTTGATTAGACGTTAATTTAAGTTAGAGCAAGCGAGTGGGATGGCGAATTTCTAACCAGGGACTTTCCTGATTGGAATCTTCTTCCCTATTTAGTGTAATTCATTCCAAACGATATGCGCAACATCGCTGGACCTCGGTAAATTTCTTTTTTCCAACCTTTTACTACCGAGCGGCCGAACAAACTATAAAATCAGACATTTATTCTTGTAGTCAACAGACATTAAATCTCAGATAGATCGTAAAATTATACCGAAATGGGGATTCTTAACTGGGGATTTAGGGCCAACCTCAAAGTGCACCAAGTGAAAGACGAAACCAAGTCGATTGACTTGAAGACGAAAAACGGTGGTACTTCAAAATTCAAAAATTTCATTGACAACTTGGAAATTATCGACCCCAAAAAGAAGTTGTGGTTGAATCCGTTATTATTCAACGGTTCTTTGCAGACATTATACTACACAAGTGTGGACACTTCTAAGAAGTTTCTCATTTACTATGGACGGGAGTTGTTCACTTATGAGGACGGCGGGATCTGTTCTTTGGACTGGGTGATCGAGCCACCCAAGTCGGAACTGGAGTTCAAAAAGATCTACAACGAAACATTACCAGAAGGATTTCCAAGGTTGAACAAGAGATCAAGATATTTCACTGAGGACGAGTTAGCCGGGATCCGTAAACACGACCAAGAGTCGACCAAACCACTTGTGGTGGTACTTCATGGCCTTGGTGGGGGTAGTCACGAGCCGTTGATTCGTAATTTGGCCGAGGATATCGGCAAAAAGACCAACAACGAATGGGACCTCGTGGTGATCAACTCGAGAGGATGTTGCAGAACTAAAGTCACCACCGACAAGTTGTTCACTGCGATAGCGACTGGCGATATCAAGGAAGTTTTGTTGGAAATGCGCCGGAGATTCCCCAACAGACCCATCTACGCAGTCGGGTTTTCCTTTGGGGCAATCATGCTTGCCAATTTCTTGGGAGAATTCGAAAAGGACCCAGAACATGACAATTTGATCAAGGCCGCATGCTTGATTGGTTGTGCCTGGGATATGGTCGACAGTGCCTACCATCTCGACAATTCGTGGACAGGGAAATACTTGTTGAACCCCAACTTGACTAAGTACTTGAACAAAATCATCAAGAATAACTTCAAGGAGTTGAACAATCATGACTCCACGATTTTCAACGAGAAAAACTTGATCAAGGGCCAACAACAGACCAAAACTTGGCAATTCGACAACGTTTTTACCTGCCACTTGGCCGGTTTCTCCAACCCAATGGAGTATTACCGTGAAGGCTCGCCTGTACGTAGAATCAAGAACATCAAGACCCCAACTTTGGCTATCAACTCCATTGACGATCCTGCTGTGAGTGTGAGATTGCCAACTTTCGAAGTCGCCAACAATCCTCACATCGCCTTGGTAGAGACTGACTTGGGTGGCCATTTGGGTTTCGTACAATCAAATGGGGATTATTGGTGTGTCGAGGCCGTTGAAGAGTTTTTCACCAATTTTGAAGCCAAGTTTCAATAATTGTTTATAGATAATAGAATTGAGATAGATTTAGAGATGAATTAGACGTATATATATCATCATGGGTTATAAGAAATGGAGCTAGAAGATCTGTAGAAATAACGACACAGTAATTCTCTCAGATTTTGACTCCAAAATCTCGTTAGACTCGTTAGCTCGTCTGAATTTCTACTGTATTCTGACTCTTTCCCAGTTCTAATACTTTTCCACTCTCGTTGTATACTTCCTAGTGAGCTATCCAATATGAAATGCTTTCTTCTCTTGTCCTGTCATATTTCAAAATGTCGAGTCAATTCTCATGGTTTTTCGCAGCCAATAGTTCACTTTTAGATACGATGAGAATTCTCCTATTCCTAAACAATGAAATTTAGAGAATTTCCTGCTATCAATCAGAGATTTAATGAGCTTTCCGGAAATTTTCGTCGGACAATCCCTATAATAATCAATTCCGGCGATATTTAAACTACTGTAATCTTTACTGGCAGCTAGTGACCCCTAGAAATCTGATTTTACATATCAGATTTCAATAGATTTATAGCTACATCTACTAAATATTACTACTAACCCCGAGAGAATTACCAGAATCTGAGGGGTGGAAATTGTCAGAGATCACCGGATGTGTAGCTAAGGTGAGATTTCGAAGAATTCCAAAGACAAACGGCGTATTCATCTGCAATATCAATATCGGAGAACTCAATTAATTGGAAATTTAACTACATATCAATCTGCTCAGACCTGATATGGTATATTCCTTGCAATGTTTGACCCGTCGGTTCAATTTCTACCACTTAACAATCAGGTGACTCTTCATAATTTTTTTCAAAGTTCTTTCCAAATTTTACTCTTCGCCGCTTTTTCCCTGTTGCCTGATATTTCTCTTGGATCTTGTTTGCCCCGCCAACTTTTCGGAGAAACTCCGGAAAATTCGAATTCTTGGGTTCCAGAATGTACCTGGAGATCTTTCAGACACGAAATCTGAGCCTTGCGAAATATTCGAAAATTATCAAGGACCCTTAAGGGCAGGTCAACGACTCTTGCCTTATTTGTATAGAATGTAATTCTAAAGTGTTTCTAGAAAAACTCTTCATCCATGAGGGACTAAAGCCTGTCATTTGCTATCCCGAACATGCTCTATTGCGAACGATCTGCAAATGCCTCTCAATTGCTCCGATAATTTTCACAAGGATCCCAACTATTGCCGATATAATTTTCATAATTTAGTATAATTTTCGTTCAACTTCAATCCTCTGTATAAATATTCTTGTTCTTATTATCCTCCTCGATCTACTTGATCACTTCGTTGTCATATTCCCGGGATTAACAACTTATTCCTGTCGTGTCCTACCCAATCAATAGGTCAAAACTCGCCCTTGCCCTTCCTCTGTCCTAACTTATGCCACCATGTTCAAACATCACCATATAAACCTAGCACTCTTCGACATCAAGCTCAAATCTCCCCATAAGGATTTGTTGTTCCTTAGGGGAAATGAGTTTGAACTCGAAAGTATTCCAGTCGAAGGAAGCGTCAAACTTTCTATCCCCGAAGATATTCATATACGAAAGATCAAGTTAAGTCTTATAGGGGAGTACAATGTCCAGTACTTTGAGCGAGGCGAACATAACACCATCACCAATCAAGTGGTGGAACGATTATGTGTTTTGAAAGCTGACTGGAATAATCTTCTCACTAGTTCCGAAGGAAAGCTTGTGTTTGGAGGCTACGGAGACGATTACATACCAGTGAATAAAATGGAGAGTATGAAAAGTAGAGATCGTTCTGGTGCTACGTCCCCAGAGGCTTCGTTTCACGAGCACAATCCCATTGATTCACATAAGAAACCCCATTCGAAACCTCACAAGTCAGACAGACCAATATTCCTTCGTACCAAATCACAGCCGGCTCTATCAGCATCTCCGTCCCAGATCTTGTTACCTAAAAGTGGAGTTGATGGTACACCCTTCAAAGATGTTCACACGTCATCGCACCATTCATTCCTACTCCCCAAAGGTAACTACAATTTACCATTCAATATCGTATTACCTGCAGATATAAGCGAAACTGTGGACTCTTTAACCAGTGGGACCGTCTTATACAAGTTTCAATGTACTATTGAACGTGGGAGGTTTGAAAAGCCGTTTGTGTCTTCAAAATGTGTCAGAATATGCAGATCCTTAAGTCCTTATAATCTTAATCTTGTTGATAGTATAGATATCAATAATACTTGGGCAGGAAAGGTTCAGTATAATGTCAGTCTTGTGAAGAAAGGTGTTGCGATTGGCTCAACCATACCCATAAGTATATTGATTGTACCTATAGCAAAAGGTTTGAGCTTGAAATGTATTAATGGAGCGATTGTGCAACATTTCCATATGAACCATCCAGGAGGAAAATCCCCAGAATGGGAACAAATAATCGCCAAACAGGTAATGCCCGTTCCATCCACCACCGGAGTAGATCAGTGGTTGGTCAAAACACACTTTAAGGTTCCTGGAAGCTTGAAAAATATCTGTCAGACTTGTTCTTTGAAAAATGGAATAATCCAAGTCAAGCATAGGCTCAGAATCTCTATTCAATTAAAGAATAAAGAGGGCCACATCAGTGAGTTGAGAGCAAACTTGCCGATTTACGTTTACATAAGTGCAAACAGCGGCCATGTGGTTGGAAGACATTTCGATATCGATCCAAATTACGGCTATTTTGTTGAGGATGAAGAGAGAGAAGATATTTTATTCAAAAAAGATCGTACAAGTAGCTCACAGGTCAATTTGTCTATTGACAATGAGCTTGAGGGAGATACTTCTAATCACCACTTGCATCGTAACTCATCTGAGGAATCGCTTGAAGATATCGATAATGATTTGCAAGAAGATGCTCCTCCATTATACCAAAAACATGTTTATGACAAAATTTATGATTTGAACTTACCTCAGAGTCCTCTTGAACAATTGAGACAGCAGTTTCCAATTGACTCGCCTATAAATACTCCTCTGGATTCATTGTTAAATCACAGTGGTTACTTTGATATTCCAAGATCAATTGATGGAAATATTGGCGGAACTAGCGAAGGGATCCTGAGGTCTAAATCAAATGTTGTTGTTTCTAGTGCATTAAATTCCACTATTGATTTGATTAACTCCGCCAATTTGTCCAATGGAAGGGTTATCCCTGTATTGTCTGCCAGTGGTGGATTTCCATCACAAGTATCTCCGCTTAAATCTCCTCCTTTGAATGTTGACGCTCTTTGCAAAGTTCCAACTTACTCAGAAGCTCTCGATAATGATGATGATGATGTTGTCCAATCAGAGTTAGCTCCTCTTTACGATGATGAAAGCTCTCCAAATTCTTCTATCTCAGCCCTTGATCTCTCGAACCATCGTACATTACATGGAAGACCGCTGATGCGGAAAGGAACTATGGGTAACTTTAATTTCACAAGAAGTGCTTCTCATACCCCATTAAACAGATCGCCAGTTCTTGAAGCCTCCGAAACTGAAAATTCTATTCCTTCGCTCAAAATTTCTGAAGGATCTTCACTGTTCATTCGTCAACATCCACATTTACCAAAAAGCCTTTTCAAAAAGAAGTAGATTAATAGTCCTTACTTGGCTGTTTCTACTGATACCTTCTCCTTGCATTATTTCTTCTTTTCTTATAGCATTTCTAAGAATGTGATCATCTTTAATTTAAATACATTGACAAAATTTACAATTTATAGAAAAATAAAGCCTTTTAGGCCCAGAAACATAAACATTTAGGAATCATAAATATATATATCGTCACATCATAAACAAGTAATGATCACTATACAAGTATATGTTTAGCTTGATATGTCGTCAACCAACAATTCTATTCGAATTCTTCAATGATTTAAATACTCAATATTGCCAACCCAACTTCTCAAGATGTCCTAATTAAACATTATAGTATTAATATTATGTGTTACAATAATATAGAAATTGCTTTCAGCTAGTAGCTTGTGAAAGAAATTGATTTCTACAGTCCAGTTTCTTAAGTATTTTGCAGCTTATTTTAGAAGTCAGAAATATTTTTTCGATGTGCATAATTTTGCAGCCATCACAGACAATTCCAGCCAAAAAGTCCTCGCATTATTTGAAACGAAATGTTTATCATACAAATAAATAGTGAGTTTCGATCTAATCTAGTCTCAATTCGACTCATTGTTGGAAATAAATGATAGTGATTAAAAGCATTTGATCGTAAAATAAGTTTTCTGTAGAGTATTTGGTTTACTCTAAGGAGAAGATAGATTCGGAAGGATTTAGTATTCTACTCCGAGTGATATCCAAGATTCAATTAAATATTAGAACCAGGGCAGTTGTTCTCACAAAACGAATTCCGTATGAATTTGATACGTTCCAAGTACTAGAAATTAATTGTGATCCGTTTCGGTTGGTATAGTCGGTACTTAGTAGAGTTCGTAAATGCAGCACATTTGAACCGACATTTACATACATCGTTTATTATGGTGACATGTATATTATACGGATAGTACCATCAAATACGTGAGTTGGAAGATGTTTGAATTAGAAAGATTGAGGAGATATGATGCTGGCACGTTCAAGAACTTTGTTGAGTGGCTGTGGCCAGTCACTGGCAAACGGATTAGAATAGAATTTGAAGTAAAAGTTGGTTTTTAATGCAATCTGATCTTGAGAACTGTAGTAATACAGTTAACAGTGTCCGAGTAGATTCGAACTATATTTCATCTAGGCCACCTGTAATTTTTCGAAGTAAAGGTTTTGAAAAGTGCTAATACAAACCCACTTTCTACAATTTTAGAAGTTGATATTTGGCAATTCACTAAATGTAAATATTTTCAGACACTTTTTCAAAATAAAAACATCTTAATTTCAGAAATATTTATGAATATCAAAATATTAAGCGATTCTGATAATCAGTTCTATTCTAGAGTTGGTAATTTGAATAGGTACACCATAGAAAACAAGGCATGCAAATATCATCTTATCCATGAAATATTCGATTTATACTGACTTAAGATATGACAAGTTGCTAAAATGTTGCTAGAATATTGCACAGAAATTTCAAATACATTTAAATATCGCTGCTTCTGATATGCCTATATCCTTGGTGATATCTATCCAATATCATATGAACTAGCGCAGATTAAGTACGAGGTCAGTCTTCGTCAGAAGTTGGTTGTGAAAATGTCGCACTGACATTTTGAGCAAAACATAATCAAAAGTCAATCTACAACTCAAGAGGACGAATTCTAAACACTGAGATTGTACGACGATGGACGCGTTTGAATTGCATAGAATTCAAAAGGAGGCTAACATTAAACGAATGAAGTTGGAACACAGACTAAATTTTCCAAGCGCCCGTACTCAGATGGGAGATTTTATGCAACGATCAAGATCTGAGCCTATCCACAAAACTGCCAATATCGACTACAGGCCTCTAGAGACACTAGCAAAGAGAGGAAAGTCCACAAAAATAGATCCTAAGTCCCTTAAACCTCTTGGAAGGCGACAAATCCATAATAGAACACCCCTTGGACGTCTTGATATCAACGTACAAACAGATCAACGAAATGGAACCAAACGTGGTGGTGCTGAGGTGAGAGATTTAGTGATGAAATTACATCGTCATACACAAATCCTGACAAACAAGTCACCACCAGTAGATAAGAGCAAGGTCAGTGTCCCTGTATCGCAACTAATACCGAAACTTAGTCGAGTCTCGGACTTCAAGCGAAACGGGTTTAACAATCGCTATTTGGATATCACGAAGGAAATTCTACATCGCCTCCCTCAAGACGCGACCAAGGATATGCAAAGTCCTGTAGATCAGGCTAGAATGTATATTGGCACGTTTATACGGTGGTTCAAGCTTCATCGATATGATTATGTTGTGGTGGACAGAGATATTGCAAACACGCGAGGAAAGTTATCATACACACATGAGACCATAAAAGAAGATGCATCGCAATCACCATCGACTCTGGCCAAGGACAATAAAGAATGTGATGGGGTACAAGAGTCAAGTATAACTATCAAAAACTCAAATTCAAAGATATATGACAATACACCAGGAATTTCTGGAAACTTAGATAAACAAGTATCGTCAGAAACGGAACCAACGCATATTGCTCTTAAAGCCACTACGATTGGAAAATTCTTGTATTCAGTGAAGGTGACGAACATCCAAACACAAATTTCAAGCGTGGTGATGTTGGCACAAACGGACGTGAGATTTAAAATCGAGGAAAATGACTTACTAATACTACCCCAGGGAATGATCAGTCATCAAAACATCATGGGTCGCCAGGTTGCGTTCTACATGAAGTGGCAGGTTTTGAGGGAATCGGCTATTGATATTAATTTTTTTCAATAAATTGAAGTATCAATGGCAAGATTTACAACAAAAATATAAGTCAATCAAGTAACTCAATCAAGTAAGTCAATCATAAGCCCATATCATTGGATATATATATTGAAGTACCTGCTTCTGGGCCCTGAACTCTTGAGAGGTATCCAAGTGCTGGTGATCACCATCACAAGACTGTACAATATCGTATCAAACTCCAATTTCTCCTTCCCATCAGCTCCATACTTTCCTCCTAATGATCACACTACATTTTATTCTTCGCTCACACCAACGGAAGGAGCAGAAGACGAGGTCGACCGTGTATATAGAGACCAACTCAGCAGAAGAAAGAAGTTGAAAAAGACATGGAACGATAAGGGATTTAAAGGAAATCAGAGTCGGTTATTTGTGGCCTCCAATTTCTCATGAAGGAGTTGTTCAAGAAGATCCGTATAAATGTTGGATTGGATATTGAATTATAGTATCCGATGTTGGATGAAGCCGAGACCGAAAGTATGGGTGAAATCGCAATTAATATGAAATCTATGTCGACACCATTTTGAAAGTTGTGTATGATGAAAACGCTAATGGGAGAGAGATTTTGTTTTCTTCTTTCCATCTTGTTATCTCTTAGTTGCTGTCAATAAAACAGATATCGATTCCGATTCTATTCTTGACTGAATTGGGTACTGAATTCATGGCAGATATCACAGTATCGTCGTTCTAAGATTCGCAAAGAAATCGAACTTGTTAGGGATTGTAAGTGCAGCCGCAGCCTTGGTGAAAACACCTAAGATAACACAGGTCGTTAAGACATGTGGGTTGGTATGTGTTACATCTGGTGTTGAGAATAACGAGCCTGAGTTGGCAAAGATTCAAATGAAAGCCGGTGTTGATGGAGTAATTGCTGATAGTGTTTTGGCGATGAGAGAAGGTTTGAGAAAGCACTAGGAGAGTGTTAGAGATATAGAAGATTCCGCAAGTGATTAACTTTTGAGAATATGTTGTCGCTTTCTTACACTCCATTCATTCAAATAAGTTTTATATATACAAGATTTCGAACTATATCGTCGGAATATTATGATTCTTCGTCTGTAGATTATTGAGACTCGTCGCTATTACGAGATCCAGTATAGCGAGTATTTATGGCTTGGATATTTATATCTATTTAGGCTATAGAATTCCAATCTTTGGATTGTCTATAAAAATTAGTACTTGTCTGACAGGAGGAACTCAAAATTGAAGCTATCGTTATCTTCTCTTTTGTGTGAATTAGCTTGGATATTCCTGTCGAAAGATTGGTTAGTATGAGGCTTTTTACAATTCCTTCTATTGGGTACAATCCAAGCCAGCTTTGATTCCTTGTTCTCTTTGTCGCTAGCAACTTTTGTCCTATTTGTAGGATCAGAGTAATTTGTAGTTTTTTTAGCTTCCCACTTAGCAACTTTTGGTTTCAATTGAGCCAATTGGTTTGCCCTATTAATTGCCCAGCTGATTCCAATCTGGTCACTAGTCCTTTGATCTTTGACTTCAATCTCTTGAGTTTCGCCATCAATGTCTTGATTTTCGACCACAATCTCTTCGACTTCGACCACAGTCTCTTCAACTTCGACTACAATCTCTTGAACTTCTTTGATGTCTTCGCTACATTCCTTTTCCCACATGTCCACAAAGTCAACAGGTACTAAGGTCTCAGCAGAATTCATCTCTGAAGGAGTTTGTTCGTCACAAGTTTGAGATGGCAAAGATTCAAACTCAGTTCCAAGTTGGAACTTGCCAGATTTCGAGTCTTCAAAAGACATATCGACTAATTCAAACACATTCAAGTCCATAGTATATTCAGGATACTGTTTCAACAAAAGCTCGTCAAGAAACTTTTGATCTTCCAAACGAAAGAACGGTAAATTTGACTCAATCTCTTCATCAATTGTTTGATGTTCACAAACAAAATTAACAATTTGTGGTTTTTCCACAATTCTCGAGAGCCCACCTTCTTGAGGACTCTTTCTAAAAGTTTTTGCTTGACTAGGGTAAACTTTTGACTTTGACTTCGATCTCAACTTCAACTTCATTCTCATTGACATTTTATTATAATTCTTCATTTGCATTGTAGTTATTCTAATCGTTATTGTAATTGTTATTCAATTGATATCAGAACTTTGTAAGGTGGGTTTTTGTATAGTGAAAGATTGTTAAAATTATATTGTATTTGTGCCATTCAGATGCCTAATTGATAATTCATAAGCATAAGAGACTTCATACAGTTACACAATAATTTATAAATGCAGGACTCCAGATTAAGCATAATAAACTTAAGAATAACGTATAGTGAAGTAATGAAACCAGGTTTTCTTCAATGACAACAGATATTGAGAGATAATAATATACATTCTATATTGCTACCTAAGTACTTGCTTAAGAGTTGGTGTTTGTACAGTACCAAGGGCTTATTCTATCATTAAATATTTGCGTTTGTAAACAATTCTTAATTTTCGCAGCCATATTTTGCAGCCTTACACTAAAAAATATTTGACATATTCTATACAAATAAATAAATGTGAAAACGAAGAGTTAAAAGTTCGAGATACTCCAGATTCCCAGAATTTAATCAAACAAGAGAAGAAATATCATATGACTTAGAACTAAGTTTAGATATCGAACTTGTATGAATAAATCTTCCACCGAACTTATTTGCTCTTGTTGAAACATAGTATATAATCCAATTGTAGGATTTACATGTCACACGATATTCTACCAAATTTTATGGATTAATATCTGAGTAAAAGCAATCATTGAAGGGTTTTGCATGAATTTCGTTACAAAGATATTACAACTGGCTCTGGGCTTGTGAGAATAACGTTCAATACTAGATATGGCTGTATTCTCTCTTCAAGTACTCTATTATTTTGAAAATGGACGAAATTTTGGTCACCTTAGAACACCAGAACTCTGTAGTGTAGAAGACTTTTCAATGGAGGCTCTAGGTATTTTGAGCTCTAACTTGAAGAATTCAATAAGAGAGGGTTATATCCCTTACTATAGTCTCCGACACGTCTCCCACTTATTCAACTTCAAACCATGGCCCCTGGGTTCTCTGAGTTCTACGCCATTAGCAGTTTTTTAAATATTATATTTACTTGAATAGCCAGTAATATTTACCTTTGTAGCCTCGAATACACCAGTCGAACATTTATAAGTCTGGTTAATTCATAATCTTGATTTCCATATCAGGTTTTTTAAACTTCTATATTACATGCTCAAGATCATAATGATTGCGTCCTGTGTTTCATTTCTGTTTTCTAATATTTTTCTAAAGAAATAAAATTCTAACAATTCCCTACTGTTTAGCCTCTTAGATAACTTCGGTGGATGGGTTGATTTGTTGAAACCTTAAATTGAATCGCCTGTGACGACATTTTTGCATCCATATGGACACTCACGTGATTGCTCCAAAAAGAAGAAAATAGATGGGGCACATTTAGGCTGAGAGAATAATTGAAATTAAGCTTTCAAGTATCGTGTTTTGTATAAAGTGTTTACACAATAGAGAGCTCAAAATCTTAGTGTTTTGTCAATCTTTATGTAAAGGGTTAAGCAGAGATTTTATATGTATATATACATAGTTCAAGGTTGGTACTGAGGCTTACGTAATAATATAAAGGTAGTGGATGGAATACGGCAGCAGCAAAACAGTAAAGCGGCCGGTGTTTATATTTGTAAGGTGTTAAACAGAAAGCAAAGTGTAGAAGCACGTTAGTTGTCTGAAGGTCTACACTCGTGCAGGGATCTCTGGAATCTTTTATAGTCTCAAGGAGACGTGACCATGTTATCTAGCGGGACCTCGGTGAGTCCCCTTAGATAGAATTCCTCTAGAATAACGTAGTATATGTCACGATGATCATATTTAATACATTATTGTCCGAGAGGTGTAAGAGGATGTGTTTTAAAGAAATATAAATTGGAGGGTTGGCCGAGTGGTCTAAGGCGGCAGACTTAAGATCTGCTGGACAGTGTCCGCGCGAGTTCGAACCTCGCATCCTTCATTATTTTTTTATTTTTTTGTCTACTTGATAGAAGAAGTTACGTTATTATCAAGTGGCACCCTTTGCTGAATAAAGAATAACCAATGCAAAAAGTGTACATCATATGAATACGCTCTGGTTAAAGTTACTTCGATTTCAAATTTGGCTGCGAAATAAAAGCAAAATCCAACCAACAGTTCGGGTATTTCATAGTAAATTTCAAGAGGAGTCAATGTTCTGGGAAACTTTATAGGAAAGATTTGCCTGTATGATTGCAAATTCTGATGCTGTCTGCACTAGATGTGCATATATTTGATGAACGATGTTGAGGTAATACAAGAACAAATTTCAAGCATTTGTGGTCAATATCGGAACCAATATTCTTGATAAATCCCAAAAACGAGTTTATACCAAAAGAAATGCTCTGGTCACAAAACTTACCCTCAACTATACCGTCTAGTCTTGCAGTTGTGTATTCATCGATGTGGATATAATTCCAGTATTTAGCTTCGAAAAGCATTTCCACGTTGAGACTTTCATAGCAAATCGACGACGTAAAATCTCCTAGGAAGTGATAATCTAATATGCTCTAAGATACCTGCCCTCTGGCCTAAGAATTCTATTCTTTAGAATTTCTGGAGAAATCATACCAAGCCCTATGGTAGTATGCTGACTTCCATTGCTGATTGGTGAGTTAAACTATTGTGCTATTTCAACAATACTGTACATCTGGATGTATGCAACAATATATGATCGACCGAATACTTTATCAAAGTATTGCTACTTAAATTGGTAAATTTAAGGAGTAAACACCAGAGCCCAATACTAAAATATTTCAAAGAAGAATTTAAATAGGGCAAAGAATGGGGAAATACCCCGGGAAATCTAGAGATAACAATTAGAAACCACCAAAATATTTAGAAATAAACCTGAAGCAATTACCAAAATCATTTTTTATATTAATATAGCCCTTTTCTAGTCTATCACCTATCCTGGAAATAACGGTTTAGCCCATAAATATCAGTAAATAAACAGGCTTGAGATAGTTGGCAACTTTCAATTGCCAGAAATTAAGAAACAATTTCATTCTAGTAGTTGTTTATAGTCCTATCTCTATGGTGTAATGGATTCTAGGTCACATTTGGTTTGGTTCTGTTGTTCTATGTATCTACCCAGTAATTTTATCTTTCCATTTCTTCATGCTTAGAAGTCTTGACTTAAAGTCGTATTTTATCCTTCCAGAAGTTCTAGAGTCAGTCCAGAGTCTAATATATAATCTTGCCTCGTATATCATCAAAAATTCTCTAGAAGGTTGTTGTTTTATTGATTCATCTGAGGAATAGTTTATTTTGAGATAATTTTGCAGCTCTTTTAGCATTTTTAGAATGTCGTTTTTCATTTTGCGCTAATTTCTCTATAATTTAACCAGATTCAACCCTGTATGAATAATTCACTAGAAACCTCAGTTTATGCACTTGAAGGCTGCAAAAGAATAAATAATCATTAATAATTGTATATTGAAAATTCTAAAGTATAAATAATAAAGTTTTTAAAGTAAACACTTACAACAAGAACGCCTGCGTAGCGTAATGGTTAACGCGTTTGACTTCTAATCAAAAGATTGCGAGTTCGACTCTCGCCGTGGGTTCTGTTGCAGCTTTAGCTCAGTTGGGAGAGCGTCAGACTGA
>Ga0065704_10070180_pt1 | contig 124822 bp, 48 predicted proteins | sample SwiRhicommuniRL2_FD_59091 | JGI IMG/M metagenome (GOLD analysis project Ga0065704, IMG submission 59091) | Switchgrass rhizosphere bacterial communities from Rose Lake, Michigan, USA - RL2 v2 (version 2) | ecosystem: Host-associated > Plants > Roots > Rhizosphere > Soil | place: East Lansing, MI | reverse complement strand
TAAAAGGGCGACGTTCAATCATACTGTCAAATTTTGCATATCAAACTATAATATTATAATGTCCGGTGGTAAAGGTAAAGCAGGCTCTTCAGAAAAAGCATCAACATCAAGATCTGCTAAAGCAGGGTTAACATTCCCAGTTGGTAGAGTACACAGATTATTGAGAAAGGGAAACTACGCTCAAAGAGTTGGTTCGGGTGCTCCAGTATACTTAACTTCTGTTTTAGAATATTTAGCTGCTGAAATTTTAGAATTGGCTGGTAACGCTGCGAGAGATAACAAGAAGTCAAGAATTATTCCAAGACATTTACAATTGGCAATCAGAAATGATGAAGAATTGAACAAATTGTTAGGTCATGTCACAATTGCCCAAGGTGGTGTTTTGCCAAACATTCATCAAAACTTGTTGCCAAAGAAGTCAGGTAAACCAACTAAGGGCTCTCAAGAATTGTAAGGTAATTTTTCTCCTAGATTTCTCCTAGTTTGCTTGTATATTAGCTATTTTGTATATTATGATCCATGATTCTGTGAGTTCTGTCAAATTAAAACGTAAATTAAGGATTCACTAATCCAACATGAGTAGGACGTATTGTAAAATCATGGGATACGATGCAAGTGGCGTTATAACTCCAATTTGAATTATTATAGTTCAGGCTAACGAACCAGTTCCCATAATCTTGGAGTATCTGACGGCGCTACCATATTCAAAAATTCCTGTATATAACAAATTTATCACCAGATAAGCTCGGTCTAAAAACAATCTTCTCCAATTAACTCTAGCAAGTTTTCTTTAACACAAATGAACACAAGATTGAAGCAAGTTAATAGGGCACATAAATTGAAGCTAGCAGCTGCTTCTGGTGCTATAGTTGTGGGTGCGACTTATTTAATTCTTAAGAGTTTTCCTCATCTCAGAACCTCGTTTTACGATTATTTGAGTGGAAATTCACATGATAATGAGGAAGATGAAGTAGAAGATAATGTTCCCATAGAGCTTTCAGACTCACCTACGGAAGAATTTAGCACGGCGAATCTTGGGGAGCTGAGCTTGGTTGATGTAGGCCAGTGGTCCGATGACAACCTTAAGAATTGGTTACATTCAGTAAGTAGCATTGATCAAATACCTAGTATATCCGATACTAACATCACAAGAAAGAAATCAGTCCTCCACCCAATGCTTCTCATGATAACATTGTTTCCCTTGTTAAGTCAATTCAAGAAACTCCTAGTGAGTTATAATATTATGTACAACATCAACTTCACTCAACTATTCGTGAGAATTTTAATAACCATCCAGAAATTCTTGACTACCTCTTGAAAATTCCCCAATAGTGTACTATAATGCTATACTACGAAAGCCATGAAAATACCAGCTATTACTATTGGTATACCCATGCTACTTATTTTGCAGATATTCTAATGCTACTGTGAGCCGACTTTAAAACCAGCAGCAGGTTAGAACAACTATTTAGTATGTTTAATGAATCTATGATATGTATGAATTTTATTCAATATGTTCGAAATTTTGCCTCCAAGTTGCCAATTCGGCATCAAAAATAGATCTCGTAAGACCTTCAGTCTCATCTGATATATGAGCAAAATGACAATTTATACTACTTACATCTCGATTACGTATCTCGTCATCGAATAGTATAAACTGACCCTTCTTCAATTCTTCTTCTATCTTCAATTCTTTTGCTGCTCGCGAAATATGATGAATCTTGCTACCCTGTCCCCATTGAAGGTTGTCAAAGTACTTGATAGCAGGCTTTCCATTTAAATGTAGTAATGATAGGAGTTCCTTCGCAACACGCGGAGTTGCAGTTCTACTAGCTCCTATGATAATCACCCCATTAGCCACCAACTCTTCCAAAATGGATTCAACATCTCGATACATTGATAACGTCATACCAAACAGATCTGAAACTTCTGTTTTACTAACAGCTTTTAATGGCATATATATATGTGTGTCACACCAACATGGCCATAATGTGTAATCCAAGTCAAACACAACTGCACTGGGATAGTTCATTCTTGTATATAGGTGTACTACTTCTAGACTCTTGCTCATGTTATCAATGAGAACAAGGTCGTGTACGATGGTAATTTTAATGATCCTTTAGAAGTCATACGGATTTCTTCCTGATGGCAAATATTACAAATTACTCTTTTTAACGATTGTGCTTTTGTCAATACTTAAAAGTTATAAATTTACATTACAAGGTAACTGAAAGGATTTCTTGTTGCCTATTTATTATTTTCCCTTGTGTTTTAGGTCGATCTACTACCCTACCCCTTGGTTGTTTGCTGCCACCCCCCTTTTTCTGAAGATGGATACTCAACAGCAGAATCATATTATAGTTAGAGTGACTCACAAGAAGCCAACAAAGTCACCAACTGAGTTAGTATTGAGTGTTCAACGTCCTGAGTTTCTCAAATTGAACTCAAAGGCGACGTTGCTGGAATTTTTGACAACCACAGCCTTGGATATTACCCCAAAGAGTTTCCCCCATTTAGAATTTTTGAGAAAGTCAAAGAAACATAAGGAATATATCACCTTAGAATCGAAATCTGATTTTAAGTCTTTGGCTAGAAGTTTGAAAGTTAAAAACCATGTGAAATTGATCGTTAATGATTCAACTCCTTCTGTAACCAATGATGTTCCTAGATCTAATTTGGACTTTTCAACTTTGGGAGATCATTTGGTTGAAAGAGTTGTTGAACAATGTAAGGAGTTGCTTGCTGAAATCGCCAAGAATGTCGATAATTCTGTTGCACATGCGAGAGCAGTAATGGCAGAAGCAGCGGCAGCCTCAGCAACTGCCTCAGCAACTGCCTCAGCCGAGTCCGTCCCCCCTCCTTCGCATGCACCACCTTCAGATGTTGATGAAGTAACTCACTACAATGTGTCGTGTGACTCATGCAACCCTGTTGCATTTGTTCCTATCAAAGGTATCAGATACAGGTGTATGGTTTGTCCTGATTTTGACTTATGCGAGCCATGCGTTAATCAGCAAGCTAGAACAAAAGAAGTTGTTGGAAATCATAGTTATGATCACAACATGACCAGAATCAGTGTCCCTACATATTATGATTCCGGCTGTGAACATAACTTTGCCCCAGCTCCCAGTGAAGCAGAATATCCTCCTTGCTACAGACTGTGGAGAAGAGATGGGGATAGTTACTATGACATTCCCATGGAAAACTGCACATTGGAAACCAAGGCTACTTTGGAATCCTTCCTTGTAGACAATGGCGTTGAAGCTTTCATGAAGAATGTTCAGAAGTATATTTCCGATTCTCAGAGATATCATGACTTGGTTGATGTTGTAAACTCTAAGGCTAACTCCAAAGAAGCTGCTGATTCTAGTGACGAAGAATTGCAATTTGCATTAGTACGTACTTTAATTGAGAGTGCTTTTTCTAATCAAATTGAGGTTAAACCTTTGGTCAAGCCACAAAGAATCGAGACTGTCACAATCAAATTTATACAGCTTCGTTGTCCAAACCCAAGATCAGTAGTTTTCAACTTGTTCAACACCTCGACTAGAACCATTAAGGCTGGTACTTTGAAGTTGAAATTCTACAACAAATGCAAATCAATCGTATTAAACACTCCAAATAGTGAAATTAAACCCGGGCAACAAACTACTTTCCTCTTTGATGCAAACTTACACAAAAACTTTGAAGATATCTCAAATTTGAACTTATGTATCACATCCGGTGATTCATTATCGTTGGAAGGTCAATACATCCAAGGTGGTGCTACTACTTTCGTTGTGAAGGATGGAATCGAGACAGATTCAAAGGGGGATGAAGTATTTGATAATGATATCGCAACTCCAACAAAGGAGAAATTAACTGTTAACGAAACACTTTCAGGGGTATTGAGTAACGAGGACGAAGTCTTTGTTACCTTAGCTCCAAAGTCTAGTTCAATGTCGCAAGTAATTATCACTAATAATTCAAAAAAATTGATTGACTGTTCAGATTTGAGATTAGAAGTTGTCAATTGTTTTGAGAAGACTGTTGTGTCCATTACAATTCGCAAGAAGCACGGCATTGCTCCCGGAAAGGTTGGTAAATTCAACCTTGGATTAATTAATGCCCATATCAAATATCCTTTCAAATTGGTTTTGAGGAACGATCACAATTTTGGATCTTGCCAATTGAGCTTAAAGAACTTGTCTGGAAGATTCACGTTTGATGATTTTCAAATGGGATTAGAAAATAAGGACGACATTCAGCACTCTTCAGCTACTGAATCAATAAGTAGTGAGCTGGACTCTGATGAAGAAATGGTGGAGACAGAAACGGACGAGACAACAGTTGTTTCTCCAATGGAAGATGCTGAAATAACTTCATCCCAAGCTAAGGATTCTGAAAACTTTTCATATTCGGATAACGAGGCTGAATCTGGTTCCTCGTTGGGATCTGTTCATTCTATGGTATTACCAGAATTGCCTAAAGAATCTCTCGTAGATTCAAGTTCATTCTCTGAATTTCTTGATGCTAGGTCATCAACCAACAATATTGAAAATATTGAGAAATCTTCCGAAGTAGAAGATGACTATGACTTACTTAGCGTTGAGGGTGATACAGAGTTAGGTTCTGATTACGAAATTTTGTCTCCTTCCATGAGTCATGACCAATGATTTAGTTCTTAACATTTTTTTAAACCACAAGCTGCTTTTTTTGGTCCCTGGTGACTTGTTTATTTCAATTATTTAATTCATGTTGTCTATTGTATAGGAATAAAACCCTGCTTTTCAGAATGAAGCATGCTGAATTAGAAATAATTTCAGCATGCTTATATAAGTTGCTTTACTCAACAGTTCTCAAATCTCCACAGGATCAACAAAGTCGTGTGGTTTATTCAAAAAATTCGATGAAATATTCATATACAAAATATGCCAAGATCAGAGCATTTACGTAGAAACGCAAACTTCAAGATGAAGACACAACATAAGGACTCCGTCCCTGAAAGTGAAGGTATGTACAAATAATTACTACATTCAACAGAATCCTCTCCTCTCCCATTGATGTACTCGATGTGTTTTGCTTTATTGAAATACTAACATTTACAGAACAAAAATTTAAACAAAAATGTAAGGAGTTAAAGAAAAGAATACTAGAAGTGGAAGGAAACAATGAAATAGCAACTTTGGCATTATCAAGGACGAAGGCAGCTATTCGAAGAGCACGCTTAGAATATGCGATTTTAATAGAGCGCCTTGAAGATCGTGCTATTCTGATTCCAGATGGGATAAATGCCTTTGAAGAGATGGCATCACCTCCAGTACCAAGCGTTTTGGACGAATCAATAAGTAGCTCTGGATCAAAACTTGCTCGTAATGGGTTGATGAAGAAAGCTACCAAGAGAACCAAAACCACAACCACGACTAGCGGAAACCCTGTGGTAAAATCCCTGAAGACAAGGGATCCAGATTTACCTAAAAAACCAACCAATGCTTATTTGAGATTCTGTGAAATGGAAAAGGAACGAATTAAGCAAGAGCTCGAAGAGAAAACTCCTGGCGTTGCCGTAGATTTATCTAAAACAATGACGGAGGCGTGGAAAAACTTGAGCGAAGATGACCGCAAACCTTATTACAAATTATACGAGGAAGACAGACTAAGGTATCAAAAAGAAATGTTAGTTTATACTCAAAAGAAACAGGGTACTGAGGATGCAGAAGAATTGCCAAATAAGAAACAAAAACTCGATTCGAATATCGACGAAGAAACGCCCGAGATTAAGGACGATGAAGATATGGAGGAAGGCGATGGGTTTCACGATGTTAGTACTATTGACGGGGTCGCTATAAGTAATGATAAGGTGCTGGAACTGTTAATCCCTCAACTCAAGTCTAACATACAGAAGGACGACGAGACAGGCGACGAAGAAGCCTTTCATCCAGATATGGACAATTCGATAAGTGAACAATAATTGTTCTACAAGCATACCTTCCACAATAACAGTAGGTGTGGATGAACTGTTGTTAGGGAAATTATGAAATGTTTATCTAAATGTATGTCGTATTTTATGGTGGAATATACATGGTTATATATAAAGTTAGTTAAATCTATTCTTCTTACTACGGTAGTAACCGTTATCATCCTTTTCGTGTTTTCTCTTTTCTCTAGATCTTTCATGCTTCTTCAACTTTCTTCTGGCAGCTACGTCTGGAGCGTGTACTGCCATTTGTGATCTCTTAGTTTTTCTCTCTTGTCTTCTAGCGTTAACTGCTGATTTGACTTGAGAGTATACCTTAGTGTATTCTGTAACCCCAAGCTTCTGTTCAATTAATTGCATACATTCGCTGGTGAGATTGACCAATTCTTCTTCTTCCTTTGAATTGTTGGCCTTCAATTCGGTGAAATTGTATAATGCCAAAAGGAATTTTTCAGCAACTCCTGTCAACCTTTCTGCGCCAGTAAGCTGTACAAGCATTGCAGCTAACTTAATAGATGTTGCCTTGCTTGTAAATGAGTTCTTGTAATTGTTTTCTTGTCTCATAATGGCAGATGTTCTAGACACAAGGTAGTCGTTTGCAGATTCGTATTTTGCTGAATTCTCAGTATCATCGCTTGTCTCCAGTTTGTATTCGTACTTGGTATTGTTGGCCTCCCAACGCATGGCGACAAGAACTAAGTTCTTAACTATTTGAGTACCAAGTTCGGTGGAAATGGATGGTGCAGCTAATTGATGCAATAATCTATATGCTATAGTTTGCACTTCGTAGTTTGAAAGTTCAAAACCAAGCTTGTCAAGATTTGAAAGCAAAATACCAATTAAACGACTCGAAATTAAACGGACCCATGCGTGGGGGAATAATAAACAATCGATGGTACTTCTCCAAACGTTTGCATAAGTGTCATTGAAACAATTCTCGCGTAACTTAGAAGTGATCGTGGAAAATACATTCAAAGTTGAATACAATAATTCCCATTCAATTTCAGTTTCAGATTCGTCAGCATTCTTAGATGAACGAAGAACTCCTTCAATATTACTAATGGCAAGTCTATCCAAAGCCTCGTTTTCACCATACCCGAACTCAGACACAAATATCTTGTAGATATTCAAACCACAACGCTTCAATTGATGATTACTAGATTGGTTCAACCAAGCAATACAATACTTATCAATACCGCCCAAGTTGTCTTTACCCAATTTCTTGAACATGCTACTGATCAAAGAAGTTGCCATTTCACGGCACCTCCCCGAATCATCAGCAATAAGAACATTTGCCAAAGCAACAAAGAAAGAAGACGCTAACTTACCCAATAATTCTGGACCTGATTTGACAATAATCAAATGGGTTAATTCCATCACTGATTGTCTACCGGATTCAGTTGAATAAGCCAAATTGTTCACCAAGAATTTGAATTGTTTTTCCAATCTTCCTCTCCCTTGATCATATTCCATCAAGAACTGGAAAAAGACACTTCTAGACATGTCTCTAATTTCCTTAGTATGGTTCACTACCATAATCTTGGCGACCTTATCCATAGTGTCATAAACTTCAGGAAGCATAATGTGACTAGCAACAACTGCCTTCAAAAAGTTAAATGCTAACCCTTGTCTATTAGGCTCCTCCAAATCAGGCTGGATACGAATCAAAATATAACTGACAGCTGTATCCTTCAAGTTGATTTCAGGCTTATGTCTAATTGCTGTAGCTAAGAACCTTAACGCAGATTGACATAATTCAGAATTTGTAGATGGAGAATCTTTGATCAAATTCAATGATGCTCTGGCACAATTTTTGAAGATCTCATCCTGTTCTTCACCAAATGGCAAACGAACAACAATATTCAAAAGTTTCAACGAAGAAATAACAACCCCTTCGTTTTCTGATTTGAGACCCTCCTCAAATAAAGGAATAAATCCACTGAGATTAGAAACAGTCAATAAGAGCTCATGACGAGAAATTGCTGTTCTCAATAACTCTAAGGCAAACTTTTGTAAGGTATTTACATGAAGCATATTACTTACATGGGTCTTTGTAGGTTTAGAACTCAATTTCACCAAGAAATGTTCTTCTGATTGCGTTAACGGAGCTGGAGCTTTTCTTTCTTTAAGGACTTCTGAAGCTTGTTGGTGAATCTCAAAACACGTAACAAGAATATCTTTATTCCCGGCCTCATCATTGTGGTTAATACCTAAAGCATACCTTCTCATCAATTCATCAAGCTTGTTTTGGGTCTTCAATGCGATAGTTTCCCTCAACAAAAGTTTGATAGGATTGATGATGGTACTTAAATGAGAAAGATTAATGTTTGCAGAAAGAATTTCAGCCGTATCAAAACTCTTTTTGAATTTTACTTCCTTCATTTTACTATTATAACCTTCAGCATCCTTTTCTTGACCAGCAGCACCAAATATATCCTCCATTACTACATCAACGATCAATCTAAGACATTCGTTCAAATCACCATGAACCAATGAGCTTGAAATGGACATTAAGAGGTGATGTACCGTAAAACTCAATACATGAATTTGGGAACCTCTTGACAATGCAGTTTTTAATTCTTGAATAATGAATTTCAAGTACTCTGGACCTAAAAGAACAGCAATTTTACTCAAAGATTTTCTAACAGCATCTCTCAACTCTTCGGATCTAGACCGCATAACTTGACATGTACTAGTCAAGATTCCAGGTAATTCAGATTCAATCAACTCTTTTGATACACACATGATCAAACAAGTTAAAGCCTCTGCTAAAGGAGAACGAGCGACAATTGTCTCATCGTTACGTACAACCAATACTTTAAGCAATGGCGGAAACAATTCCTTTGTAACATAAGTATCAATTTCTGCTTGATCCGTAGGCATATTCTTAATAACATCTTCAGTCAAATTCTTTTCTCTCGCTTGTGTGGAGAACATAAAAGCCTTTGAAACGGCCACGATAATGGCAACATTACTCTTCAATGATTCCGGTTTGGAATGTCTCAAATTCGCGACATATCTCTTGAATAAAGCTTTGAAATGACTCCAGCTTACACATCTGACCAAGTAACTAATTGTCTCAAGGGTTTCGTGACCGATATTAACAAATTTCTCTTCAGGAGTAATAGCATAATGTTCAATGATTGGTAAAATGTAGTGAGAAATACTATTTTCACTCAATTGACTTCTGTGTTCCACAATTCTCTTGATAGCTCTTTGACGACGATGTAATTGGATGTGATTCACATTCTTGAAAAAGTTCGATTCATCATCATCCTTATATGTAAGTGCTCTCATATCCTCGAAATCATTGAAGTGGCGCGCATTAGTCACAGCATGGGCTAAAAGGGCAATGTATTCGGATTGTACATCTTCATTTTGCTTTCTCAAACCAATACGTAAATGTGGCAAAACAACATTCTTGAAGACTCTAATATATGGCGTTGCTTCTTCAATTGTATCTTTCTGGGAGAAGCAGTCGATAAAACGTCTTAAAAGATAAGTTGCATTGGTTCTGAGGGCAAGTTCATTCTCATCGTTAATAAAGTATAACCCACAATAAAGAAGTGGAAGCCATTGCGTTGGAGTATATGTTGAGTAAGATTGTTCATTAACAAGCTTGAAGGAATCCAATCTTCTATCGAAATCAACTTCTTGCATTCTTTTCGAGGAAAACGAATTCAAGTCAGCCAAAACTTTGGAAATTTGTTCTATTTCAATGAAGCGGTTACCAATACTGTTGAAAACATCGACCAAAGTTGCACGAATCCGACGATCAGAATACACCCTGAAAGATTTGGAACAGGTTTCATATAAGGGGAGAATTTCCTCGAACGAGCAATCGTAACTATCAATTAATGCGGCCAATGACAGCAATATGTTAGCTTTATCAGCAGCGTCAATTTGACTTTGAGGCTTGTCCAAAGCTTTCGTCAAGGAGTCCAATAAAGTGACCTTTGTTTCGTTGTCTTCGATGTAATCACCTTGGATTAATAACAATAAAACACTGATTGCCTTGGAACCAACATCACGACTGGTAATGTTGTCAATAATCGAAGGTAAATTTTTCAATAAAGAATTGACCAATAATGCCAATAATGTAAAATACTTCTCATCTTCCACGTTCTTTTTAGTAAGAGCGATAACGGAGAAGTCCAAGATAGTCGATACGACACTTTCCTTTGCATTGCTATGACCAAGTAATGAAATTACAGCCTCTGCAGGAGCAAAGTTATCCACATACAAGAATTTGATAGTGTTTTTTAAATCAATCCAGCTTGTAATGATTTTCATCAAGGAAGAAACTTGTTGCAAATTTTCCACATCAAATTTTTCCATTCTTGGCTTGAAAACAAATTCATAAATCACTGGAATATATTCATCCCAAACAAATGTTTCTCCTAAAAGGTTAAACAATTCACTTAAGCATCTCATTCCTAATTGTCTGATATTTCTTGCTGCTTTGGCTGTGTTGATATCATCTTCATCTTCATCAGAATGTTCAATACGCCTTTGTCCAACAATCAAAGAATAAACTAATGGTTTGATAGTGGTGCTCAATACTTCTTGATATTTCTGACCCAAAGTATTATAAACTTCTGAAAGAAGATTAACATAACCACTGACTCTCTTTATTTGATTTTTGGATGTGTCAACCTCTTTAGAGTTATAGAATTCCAAGTACGAAAGTCTATCTGAACCCAACTTTAAGAAAGTCGTGATATCCTCGTCACTCAAATTTGGTAAAACCGTGACAACAGCAAACCTCTTTCCGAGCTTACTATTACTCTTTGGGGATCCTTGTACACGACCAAACAAAATACGTAATATCAAAGGCATTAATTGAGATAAATCTTGGTCTTCAATTTTGGAGTCTATGTCTTTTGTGAGGAACTTTGAGAGCTCATCCCGGAATATAGTGTCATCAAGCAAGTTCTTCAAATTATCTCTATATTTATTGACGGCACCGATTCCCCAATTGAGAAGAACGTCCAATGCTAACTTCTGAACTTGCAATTGTTTGTGGCATAACAAATTCAACAAGTACTCGTGTAATTCTTTCGAATTATGTACTCTCTTCAAATTTTTGAATTTACCAAATAATGCAACTAAATCGTTACGATCTTTCAATGTCCATGATGAAAGGGGTCTTAAGGAAATCTCTTCCCCTTCTTCATCATCATCTTCGACTTCTTCTGGTTGATTCAACACAAGTGGAACCAAAATATCAGAGTGACTCTCAGCAATCCAAGGGATCACCGAGAGAGCTTCAATTGACTTGGATCTCATTATAAAACTATATTTGTTGTCGGCTCTGATTTTTTCCCCATATTCCATTATTGACTTTGTAATATTTCTGTATTTAACAAAGCAGTATTCTTCAGCATTAACAAAGTTGTCTCTAAGTCTGTAGTTTTTGGCTTGCCAGTCGATTAAATTACTTTCAAGGACATCAAACGAAACTTCACTGTATTCAAAGTAAGTTTCTTGTTGCTCGTTATAATTCATTTTTATGAATTTGATACACAAGTCCCAAAATTGCTTTGAAATTAATTTGATAACTGATGGTAATGCCTCATGAACTGCGAGCCAACAAGGTTGAAACTTGTTGGTTAATAAACCAATGAAATAATGGGATATTATCGTGCATTCGAATTCTGACACTCGTTCTGCATTTTTAAAGTCTGCAGCCAAATTACGCACACGAAGACTAATGTCTCTTCCAGTATTAAGTGTTAACGGAATTTGTTCAATAATTCTGATTTGAGATAACAAAGTAGAGACTTCCATACTCAAAGAATTGTGAATGGTAATGAGCAATTCGATAGAATTCAAACGGGAATCATGATTTGGCAAGTAAAGATTGTGAGTAATTTGTGTAAATAATTGTTCATAAGTATTTTGTAATTCTTCATGGATGGATTTGTTGCAATTAATGATAAAGTTGTTGACGGATGCTATTAATAAGGATGATTCTTGCAAGTCTGCAAAATGGGAAATGACTTTTCTGAACACGGATACTTGGGCAGAAGAATCGGAGGATGTCTTTAATATCTGTGTTAATGAATCTATAACAACAGATACAACATCATGCGAAAAATGAGACTTGAAAGGGAACTTGTGATCCAACAAGGTATCCAAGAGTTTGAGTAAGTAGTTGTAAGTAATAGTTGATTCGTGACCATTTCTCAATACAAATAACCTCCAATACACTTCTTGTAAATCTTCAGGGGTGGATATTGTGCTATATTTCTTTTGCAACTGGTTTACTAAACTTGATTGGGTGATTTTGGTAATGCCAGGTTCAGGGGTGATATCATAGTAATTATTTTCCTTCAATCTGGCTAAAAAGAAAGCCAATTTCTTCAATTCAATTTCATTTTCGGATGATCTGTTAATAAATTCTTGAATGTACTTACCAATTCCAAAATTAACCATCTTTGATTTATTTATGAACAAGGATGATTCTGCAAAAATCAAGAATTGGTGACCGTTATTGAGACTAATCATTGAATCAAAGATAATTTTGTGGTATTTTGTTAAGCTGTTAATATCACAGTTACGGAAAAGAATCACAAAGAAATAACTGAGGGATTCCATAACTTCATTCAAGAGATCTTTATTTGCCGATAAAGTAGCTACCTTCTCAAGTAATAATTGAAGTGTGTTTAAGATTGGCTCCCAATCTTTGATTTTGAAACCAGAGTCAGCAAACGTTAAAGCAGCCAAAATTTGGGACACAGCAATTAATGATTGAGGATTGGCATTTTCGTTGACAATTTGAATCAAAAAGTCGGTGACTAACTTATAAAACTTTGGGCACGCTTCATCAGACCCATGATGGATGATATCCAACAATATATCTGAAACGATGGAAATAAATTGAACTTGGAATCCATGAGATACGTTTTCTAAGGAAATCTCAATGATTTTAGATAAAATAATAGTTGATTTTGAATGAAATGAACCAGAAGTACTTTTCATGGCCTCACTGTACAAGATAGTTAAAGACTCACAGTATGCATCGTTTTCCTTAATAGTCTCGTATTGTTCATTAAAGGAGTATTTTAATATGGCTGTTAAACTTTCAACCTTCAGTTTTCTCACTAGGAAACTCAATGCCTCAGCACAAAATCTTGAAATGTATGTCTTCTTACTAAGTTTTAACAAAGGCAACAATATTTCAAATGTAGGCAATAAGTCTTGAGTTAATGTCCTCGACAAGTATTTAAATGCAAATGCTAAACAATTGAAAGTCCATTCCAAAATGTTTGATGCGTTTCTATTATTCTGAAGATCATTAGGAGTAATTGCCATAGCAAGGTCTATAAGCAAATTTAAGAACTTGATGTAATAAGGCATAAAATCAGAACCTAAATCATGAACGAATTGTGCCAATAATTCTAAAAGTGGTTGAATAGAGTTGGCATCATTAACTTTAATATGTTCTTGCAATGCTTCAAAGATGGCCTTTTGATGATGTAAAATTTGGGGTAATGATTGTGAGTATACTTCTACTTTATCTAAGAAGTCAGTGAAGTTTCCACTAATATTGATTTCCTTCCAGTGTTCTAAAGTAGTTAAGAAATGAGATGATTCAACATAATCATGTACACGTTTAGATAACTTCAAGTTAGGTTCGATTTTAATGCTATCGATTCTCTCCCTGAAAGAACTAAACGCGTGCCTTCTGTTAGACTCGGTTGTCTTTCCCTTCTTAGCTTGAACCATACTTTGAATATTGGGATGAGATGACTTCAACTTGCCCATCTCAAATAATCTTTTTTGCAATTTTTGCACGTATAATTCATAGAGTGTATATAATATCAGAGTGCATATAATTTTGTTAGTTAGGAATGGGACAGGCAATGGATCTCCAATAGGAAGCCAGTTAAAGCTTTGTGAGGTTGTATAATAATTGTGAGACAAATATTTAAAAACTACAATGGCAAATAAAGGATTCTATGTCAGCATTAAAGTGTATATGGATCAAATATGGAAATGAAGAATTGAAGTGCTTATGAAAGACAGTCTAAAAACAAAACCAAGCAATGCACCCACTTACCTTTCACGTAATAGGTAACAAGGTCAATAAGAGGTTGCGAACTCTCCTAGAGTTTTTGTGATTTATCTTAGACCACTAAATCACAATAATTCAGTATTTTTTGCAACAATTCCTTTAAAATTAATCTAACATCAAATAAAGCAACATTTGTGGCAAAAGGTTGAACATATATAAAAATAAAACTAAACCTCTACCTATGTTAAGCTTTAAATCGTATAAACAATAGATATAGCGATATTAGAAACCCTTGTTACTATAGATTTACAAATTACTCTACAAGTGGAACCACCACCTAGATAATACACTGCACATAAATTACGAACTGCATATTACCAACTCAACTTAATTGAAGATGCGAATATGGGCTACAGAACACTTACCCTGAGTTCAACAATACATCTGATACAGGCTAATAAATGTCAAGTAGGGAATCAACGCCGTTATTGGCACCAAGGATATCGGAGAATCCGATAATATTGCCGGATAATGTCATGACCAACCGAGGAAACAAAGATCCGCAAGTTCAACAAGCAAACAAGTTACGATCAAAGATAGCACACTCACCCAAAATTGGGTTTCAGAGAACGAGTAGAACTTCACAGAAGCTAAAGCTATTACCAGAAGATCCCCCAAATATACAAGAAGAAGAAGATGATGATGACGACGATGCTGGTTCAAATAGAGTTTATTCACAAGTCAAGAGAATTACCGACACTTCGGCTAGAAAAGATGCCGAAACATTAGGTAAGGGCCATAGAGACTTGTTGCCTCGTGTGACGGCCTATTGTACGTGTGGTTCCTACAAAATGAAGGATTTATTGCGATGGTTAAAGGATCGTAAGCGGATCCACAATACTAGTCCAAAGTTATTCGATGAATGTCTCTATACCCCATTCACATATAAAGATTGGCGAAGTGAGAGCAATGACGATGAAACCAGCCATAAATTTATTCGTTTAGCAGACGAAGGTGGTGAAATCGACGTTGGAAAGAAAAACGATATTTTCATTTTTGAGTACGGTGTGATTATCCTTTGGGGATATACCACTAAAGAAGAAGCAGCCTTTCTTGATGATTTGGCCCGGTTTGAAAGTGAGAAATTATCGTCAGAAGATATTCAAATTGAAGAGTTCAATTATTATATAACCAAGTCATATCAACCTCGTATTTATAATGACTTCATTACCTTAAGAGACGATAACAACTATATGTTGAAGCTATCTATCTCACATGCATTAGCTCAATCGGTAAAAATCTCATTATTTGAAGAGTTGGTGGATAACACCATTGAAGATACTCAAGATATCCCTCAACAAATTGCTCACACAGGGAAGGTAGAAATGACGCGGGACGAAATCATGAAATCCATAGGTGAGTTGTTTATTTTGAGAATCAATATAAACTTACATGGGTCAGTGTTGGATTCACCAGAGTTAATGTGGGCAGAGCCCCATCTAGAACCTATCTACCAAGCTACAAGAGGGTATTTGGAAATAAATCAAAGAGTAGAACTCTTGAATCAAAGATTGGAGGTCATTTCTGATTTATTACAGATGTTGAAGGAACAATTGGGGCACTCACACGAAGAAAACCTAGAATTTATAGTGGTCGTTCTTGTGGGTGTGGAAGTGTTGGTGAGTATCATCAACATTATCATAGATATTTGGACTTATTGATAAAGATCGTAAAATGAAGCTTCCGCCAGAAAAAAGATAAAGTACGCGGGAAGGTGCTTTGCAGAGTATTCGTATTCAGTAACAAAATAACTATTCAACCAATCGACTCAGTCATTTTAGCTATCTGAAACCATTAATCCACAAAGAGATGAAGGTTGCTTACATATACTATTAGCCCACGTATTTAGAGTCTAATTAAGTTGCGGTGACCGGGCCTCTTCCCACAAATTTTGAAAGAATTAGCATTAATTCCACAATTTAAGCTCTGTGTTTGATAATCAAGACTATTTACCAAATACTGAAAACGCCATAATAAATTCCGAAAACTCTGTTAGTTGTGCTCGAGAGAATTAAATTTAGTGAGAATTCCATCCTTACTATGGAAATAAAATGGCCTGGCCTCCTTACTAAACAAATAAAATGGCCTGGCCTCCTCACTAAACAAATAAAAGAACCTCCTTACTAAGCAAATAAAAGAACCTCCTTACTAAGCAAATAAAAGGCCCCCATACTAAACAAATAAAAGAGCCTCCTTACAAAGCAAATCAAAGAGCCTCCTGCATGGTGTCCGGTCGTAACACAAGATTCTTTTGGTTTTGAGTATTCTTGGAATGATAGCGTTGCAAATAGTAGTTAGTTGAGCAACTGGGACATATTCGGCTGTTTGTGCCACGAAATCTACCTACTGCATGTTGGTATATTAGGGTCCATAACTCTATCGTAGACTAATTAATGCGCTATGAGTTCATAGTTTATAGTGTTGAAATCTAAGTCCATAGTTTTGGTATTATAGTCTCATTTGTTAGTTGATAATAGCTTAGATAAGATTTGTTTGCTTGACTAGCAGAATTAGTTACAATTGAAGCAACTAAAATCTGCAGCTTTTGAAATATTTCCTGGCGCCAATCAACAACAAATTTCTGATAACCAAAGTTCAAAACTCCAGCTCAGCAAGATTTTATGTCAATTGAACCCGCGTAACAAAGTCGCATAACCGTTATTTGATTTCCCGGAACTATTTGGTTTGTATGACGTAAGTTTACTTATTAATTGCTAGTAGAACTCGACAAAAGATCAAAATCATCGTCTACGATGAGTGCTACAACCCCCTACATAAGAACAAGTTAAATCATGTAGTTTTCTTCTTCTTTCTGTTTCTCCATCATGGAATCATTATTTGCAAGGTTCTCATCGAAGGCCCGCACGGACTCAAATGTAGTCACAGGGACACCCGACGTCATTGCTCAATATGTATATCGAGATATAATCGCCGTCAAGAATAAAATCAGAAAGTATAATGAGATTACTGGCATATTTGTTTCGAATGCACTATACTATAAGATCTATAAACTTATTGAAGGAGACCACGCTTCCGAACTTCAACATCTAAAGAAGAAGTTTGAATACAACACTAGAAACATAGCCTACCAACGTCAACTTCTTGATTTATACAAAAATCATCTTGATGATTTTTCCAACTTGTTAGATGTGTTCAAGAATAATTATAATCACGGGATTTATGAGTCCAAGATAGTGAACTATAGGTTGGCAGGATCTAATGAACAGTTGACGGAGGAGAGAAGACTGTCATTATTTTCTTCAAGATCTTCTATCAGCACTGGACCTTCGAGGTCATCAACTCCAGTTCAAACTTCGGGCGCTACCAAACCGGATACCAACTCCACAACAACGGAATTGGGTAAGCCAAAAGAAGACATACCCAAAAAAGATTCAAAGATGGATGATGGGGCCTACAAATTATCTACTAATCTCACGGATGAAGAGAAATTGGAAATTATTTCACAACAGGCACCAGATAACTTGTTGGATCCAATATCATTCAATTTGTTCAGCGACCCTGTAATCACTCCAAATGGAATTACCTACGAACGAGGGCACCTTGTTCAACATCTCAAGAGGAAAGGAAAATTTGACCCTTTGACAAGAGATCCACTACAAGAATCACAATTGTATCCTAATTTAGTAGTGAAAGATACAGTACAGGCTTATATTGAATCAATATTGGACGACATCAAGCAGACATGATTGCGTAATATTCAAAATCAGTTAGAAAAGACACAGTTTTCATCCAGTCACACCTGGAGATTCTCACATCATTAATATATATATATTGTTTCTAGCAAAATAGATAAATCACAAAGAATATGAGATATTTTGAAGTATGCTGTGTAATACGTTTTCTGACTACGAAACTAATAATTTGTAAATTGTGGTTGCAAATTATTCAAATTTTCAGATATGAACACAGCAAAATCAACCTTCTAGTAAGTATTTTAGTATTATTCAAATGAAATAGCTCGAATGAAGGTATGCACTATTTCCAACCGTGAGCTCCTTCTAAAACTTGAGGGTTAGGGACATTATGGATCACCACTAGTACTTCAAATTTATTATATGCACACCAAAATGTACGCATTGATTTTTCAAAATTGCGATGAGTACAGGTAACGAAGACTAGGTGTTAGAGAACAAGATGAGAAATTTGGTAGTGCTAAATAGAGGGTACATTAAGCCCGAATCTAGAACTTATCCGGATCTTGAATTAATCGACTCAGTGTTCGATAGCGTTTGTGATAGTATCACATTCGTGTTAAGCTCACCAGAATCATGTTTGATTGAAGTACAACAATTCATGAAAACCGGGGAAATTATGGTTTTGGCTAGCTTCCCAATCAACGGAGAACCCAACTTATTAAGTTTCAATCATTTTGTAGAATCCAGTCAATTGGTGTTTGTATTTGAAAATGGTGACATCATCTCTGCAAATTATGATCCTAGTCAACCAGACTATGAAACGACCAGTGTTGAAATAGTGGGATCCATTGATGTTGGTTTATTTGCATCAAGTTGGTCCCCTGATGAAGAAACCTTATCTATTTTAACAAAGGAAAACAAGTTGCTTCTTTTATCTAGATTATTTGAACCAGTCTGCGAAAAGGAGTTGAATCCAGATGATATCAAGATCACAGATTCAAAACACGTGTCTGTGGGTTGGGGTAAGAAGGAAACTCAATTTAAGGGTAGAGGTTTCAAGGCGTTGGAAAGAGAAAAAGATGCCTTGAAGCATGCTGGGTTGGACTTGAAGGAAGATTCTCCATTGAGAGATCCAACGGTTGCAGAAGTCGAAAAAGGTACCATTTCTTCTTTTGATAACAATTCACAAAAAATCAGCTGGAGAGGTGATTGTGAGTACTTTTCAGTCACAACTATAGAACCCGTATTGGTTGAAGATACAAGTGAATTATTTGATAGAAGAGTCATTAGAGTCTTCAATCGTGAAGGTGAGTTAGACAGTGTTAATGAAGCTGTAGATGGTTTAGAGCATAACTTAGCCTGGAAACCCCAAGGATCGTTGATTGCTTCAACTCAAAGGCATCTTGACGAAGATGGTGATGAAACATTAGATTTGGTATTTTATGAAAGAAATGGATTAAGACATGGTCAATTTAATACAAGGTTGAACCCTTTCACCGATACAATCAACAACTTACAATGGTCTTCAGATAGTGAAGTATTGTTATTCCAATTGCACGATAGAGTTCAATTGTGGACAACCAAGAACTACCACTGGTACTTAAAGCAAGAAATCATTATCAATGCTTCTGATTTCCCCGATAATCATATCATTTTTGCCAAATTCCACCCTGAGAAGCCTTTACATTTAATGATTGGTAACTCGCACACTGGACTTGAGATTATTGATTTGACTAATAAAGTAGTCACTGGTCCTACTAATTTGGGAGATGACATTGGGATGACTTTGGTAACAGATGGATCGCTCGTCAAGATAACTCCATTGTCTATTGCGAATGTACCACCTCCAATCAGTTTCAGAGAATTGGAAATTTTTGACAATATTAATGACTTGGCCGTCAGCAAAGCAAATGATAAATTTGCTGTCTTAACAAGCACTAATGATATCCATATTTCTCTGATTTCAATAGAGGAAATGAAAAAAGGTGCTCAACCCAAAATTGTTAGTAAGATTGAAAGCAATCTCATTGTCGATTTCAATGAATTTGCAAAGCAAATTGCATTTATTAATGATTCTCATGTTGTGGTTTTGGTAGATGGGTTGAATTATTCGAAAGTAATCATCTTTGACATTAACGACGTTGAGCACCCTTCATTTAATGATTCTATTGAATTATCTCCAAAAGCAGTGCTTTTGAAATCACAATCAGACTTCAATGCTGTCGCCATTGAAGCAATCGACGGAACTGTGTACCAGCTTGATAGCACTATGAAATTGGTTGAAGTTACCAAATTTCCGCAGCTTTGTCGTGAATTTGAATTGTCCATTATCAATAGCAACGACGAATTTGAAGTACTGCAAGCTACTGCATTTGGTATCTCCACTAATGGTAAATTATTTGCCAACGATAAGCAAATTGCGTCAGGTGTGACATCTTTGTTAACAACAGAATCCCACTTGTTATTTACAACTGTTCATGCACAATTATGCTTCGTTCATTTGAAGTCGGCTTCTGGAAACTTTGAATATGATTTGTTCCAAAATCCAACATCCAGCGAAAGTCTCATAGACGAAAGAGTAAGACAAATCGAAAGAGGGTCATACTTGGTTAATGCGATGCCTTCAAAATATTCAGTCGTTTTAGAAGCCCCAAGAGGTAATTTGGAAACGATTTGCCCAAGAATTATGGTGGTTTCGGGAGTTCGTAAGTCCATCAAGCAGAAACAATTCAAAGAAGCATTTTTGGCTTGTCGTACCCATAGAATTGATTTGGACATTTTGCATGATTACGATCCTGAATTGTTTGCAAATAATGTCGAATTATTCATTAATCAAATCAAAAAGGTTGAATATTTAGATTTGTTTGTTTCTTGTTTGCACGAGGAAGATGTAACTTTACAAAAGTATAAGGAAACAATTGATGAAACTAACGATATCTCCATCAACAACTTACAAATCAGTCATGAGTCACAACTTCAAGATAATTCTTTGAAGAGAATCATCAAGAACGATACGAAAGTTGCTAAAGCATCTAAAATCAACAAGATTTGTGACATTGTTTTATCTGTCTTATTGAGACCAGAATACTTTGAAAAGTACTTACAAACTGTCATTACTGCTTATGCCTGCCAAAAACCACCTAATTTGAATGATGCCTTAAAGTTGGTTGGTACATTCAAGAGCCAAGAACAATTAGAACAATCAGTAACTCATTTATGTTTCTTGCAGGATGTCAACAAGTTGTACAATACATCTTTAGGGTTGTATGACGTGAAGTTGACATTATCCATTGCTCAACAATCTCAAAAGGATCCAAAGGAGTACTTACCTTTCTTGCAGAACTTGCACGTACAACCAGAGTTAAGAAAGAAATTCTTAATTGACGATTACTTAAAGAACTACGGAAAGGCTTTACAATGGTTACATGAACTTGGCGAGGAAGTCCACGAAGAATTCGACACGTATGTGGTGGACCATGAACTTTACAAATCCGCATTAACCATTTACAACTATAATGAAGACAGATCCAATGATATCTACAAGTTGTATGCTGTTGATTTGAGAAACCACCAGAACTTCAATGAATCAGCTTTGACATATGAATATTTGAACGATTATGAAAATGCTTTGGAAAACTATATTTTGGGCAAGAAATGGAAGGAAGCTTTAACGATTGTTCAAAAATCAGAGTTTTCTGAAAGATTGGTTGAGAGTGCAGAAAAGTTGACTGCTTCTTTGATAGAAGATCATAAATATGCGGAGGCTGCTGAAATTGAATTCTACTTCTTGGGAAATATAGAAGAAGCTGTAAGGTTGTATTGCAAAAACTATCACTATGATAGTGCAATTTTGTTAGCAACGAAGGAAAACAAGGTTGAGTTAATTGGCTCTATTGTTGATACACAGTTGGGCGAAGGGTTTGGTTCGATTGCTGAATTATTAGCAGACTGTAAGGGTCAAATGACATCTCAACTTAGAAGATTGAGAGAATTGAGAGACAAAAAGAAGGAGGATCCTTATTCATTCTATGGAATTCCTAATGATGATTTAGATACTCCGGATAACGTCTCTGTAGCAGCATCTGAAACATCAACTACTCCTTCTTTCTTCACTAGATATACCGGGAAAACTTCAGGCACTGCAAAGACAGGCGCATCTAGAAGAACAGCAAAGAATAAAAAGAGAGAAGAAAGAAAGAAAGCAAAGGGTAGAAAGGGTACAATTTATGAAGAAGAATACCTTATCAGTTCTGTTGGTCGTTTATTGGATAGATTAGACCAAACCCAAGCTGATGCTATCAGATTAATAGAAGGTTTGATTAGGAGACATAAGAAGGCTCAAGCATATGAAATACAAAAGAACTGGACTGAATTGACAGAGTTCATCAAGGAAAACATCGAAGAGATTCATAATATGACTGAAAAAGACAGAGAAAGAGTCAATGATGCTGGTGAAGTATACTTGATTCCAGAAATACCCGTTCCTACCATAAAGGAATTCCCAATAAAGAATATTTTAGACTTCTAGAGTCATTTGAAGTGGGCTGTGAGGTAAGTCTTCCTTCAGACTATTAAATATATCAATACACATATTAGCACTGCTAATATTCACACATCTAGTAGCTACAGCCTGTATTTTTCACAATTTTCATTGGTAATCAGATCTTGAGTGATTTGAAATTATTAAACTGATTTGGAAATAAGCTTCTTCCTTACTCAAGTAATAATTGACAAAAAATCATCTGGCAAATTCATCAGCTATATTATGAAGATCCGTCTAAAAGATTCGTTTACTCTGTTCGATTACTTTTACTCAATTTCTTTCTTAACTCTGCACACCTCGTCATCCAACAACACACCTTTGAGTGCAATAATGGCGTTCTTTGTACCATCCGTAACTGCTTGTTTTTTGCACTTGCTATAACACATGTACTTGTTCGGTAAATTTGACGCTTCACCAAATCCATACTGTTCAGTACTAGTACCGTCCTTGAGAATGACTTTTAGTAGGACCGAAAATTTTGCAGAATAAGATTGTTCGAAGTCTTCATGTAATAAGTTACATTCTAGTATCTCAGTGGACCAGCCATTATAACCAAATACTTCGTTGGCAAGATTGAAGATCTGATTTGCGCTATATATATTGAACTTGTTCTTGGGTATGTCTTCTATACGAGATTGTAAAGTACCGATTTTTTTAAGCGCCCATTCAGTTATATCTGGCTCATCAACTTCTTCCTCAAAGTCCAGTTCAAATTGTGCCATATCAGGAAAGAATTCAACTGTTGATGGAAGACTTGCGGTTTCTGAATCCACTTCATACTTTAAATCAAAATCAAATCCCATTGTGAACTAGCAACATCTATCGTAGGTGTCAACACGTTACGCGTCTGAACTTCTCAAGCTCTACCTTTCTTGTACTCTGGTGAAGAGAAATCTAACCCTTAACAAATAGCTATCGAAAGAACCGTAACAGAGATGTAATCAAACAATGTGTAGAGAATATCTCAAGAAAATCTGATCCAATGACGGGAACTACGCGATTCTTTAAAATGTGTTTTGCAAGTAAATTCTCACCAATGACATATTTTAGTTAAAGTAGCCTAGTAATGGCTAGATTCACAGTTGCAGCTTGCTTAAGTTGAGCAACTTAATCGATCCCTATGCAACATTTGAGGGTCTTCAAGGATTGTGATGTTCTCATTAATGGACTTGGGTTCCTGCGTAGGTGTACTCTTGACCAAATAGATTTTCATAGCGCGATTTGAATCATATTGACCACTTTCTTTCATCACACACGTCACTAAGGTCAGATATCGCTGACACACGGTAGTATTCTTATTGATCTAGGTATGGATTACTTGAATAGTATATTATCGCAGCAAAATCAAGTGCAGCTGGTTGAGGAAGCAATTCCTACTTTATGTAATCGTCTTCAACATGCTACCTTGTCATCGGATAGGCGATCAGCCGTTCTTGGTTTGAAAAGTTTCAGCCGACAATATAGAGAGTCTGTGGTTGAATATGGGCTAAGGCCATTGATTTCAACGTTTCATAAAGATTCCAAAAATCCCATCATTGTAAAAGCAATACTTGAAACGTTACTCATTCTTTTTATTAGAGGTGACTCTGATGAAGATTTAACTCGTGGTTGGATATCTCAACAGTCTCGTATTCAAAATGGAAAATATCCTTCACCTTTGCTTATGGATGATGTTTCATTGGATCAGTTTTCAATGTGGATTGCTGACGAGTTGACCCAGAATAACGATGTTATTGAATTGTTACTTGAAATACTTCAAGAATATCCTGATTTTCATATAAGGTTGTATGCCTTGCAATTATTAGAATCGCTAGTATCATCAAGGGCAATGAGAACAAAAGATTGTTTGCTCAGTATTCCTACTGCTGTTTCCGTTTTGGTTTCCCTTTTAGATGATCCTCATGATCCAGTGAGAAATGAAGCTATTTTACTCTTGATGGCTGTGGTAAATAACAATTTCAATATTCAGAAATTGGTAGCGTTTGAAAATACATTTGACAAGCTTTTTGATATCATTTCTGAAGAAGGAGGAATCAGAGGCTCTATATTAGTACAAGATTGTTTGACCTTGATCACGAATTTATTGCAATATAATGCTTCAAATCAAAAGTACTTTCTAGAAACGCAATGTGTTCCTCGTCTTGGATTGTTGTTAGGGGAGCCAGTAGAAGAAGAAGATGGCGAATCAATTCCAATAGTTTGGACTGAACAAAGACTTCAAAATATGATCATTTCGTTGGAGATTTGCTGTACCTTTGTGAATGAAGACAACGAATTCTTCTTACAAAATCAAGCAATGATGTTTAAAGCCGGAATACATTTTACAGTGTTAAAACTTGTATTTTCTCCTATTACCAATAATCAAGTCAGATCAATTGCCTTGCTCACAGCAGGTGATCTAATTCAAGGAAATCCTGAAATTCAATTTGAATTCTCGAGAATAGATGTTCCGTATATTGACCCGTCATTGCCATCACAGTTGCAAACATATGATAAACCTGTGCCGGTGTCAATCGCATTATTGAATTGGGCATTATTTATCAACTCCGTACATGCGTTCACTATTAGGCAAAGTGCAGCGGCTTGCTTGCATGCATATTTCAAAGATAATAAGGAATGCAAATCCCAGTTTTTGGCAGAGCAAATAAAGGCTTACTCCATTCCCAACTACTATGACCAACAAGAGAAGGAAAATGGGGTAACTCCAGAAAATGGCGAAACCCCAGAAAATGGAATCTCAAACGAGGAAAATAAAATAACAACTCCATTTGGGAATATATTTTCAACATTAATGGACTACGATTCAAATCTCAAAATTAATCCTTACAAATTATGGTTTGCTTCATTAGTTTTGATGTATCTTTTCGAAGATTCAGACGAAAACAAGGAAATTGCTCGAGAAGTGAAAACTGGAGATGAAACGGCTGGAGAAGAAGTCATGAATTCAATTCAAGCGATATCGGGGCTACTTATAACAACATTGGACTCTTCAGATCCTCGTATAGCAATCGGATATTTAATGCTTCTTATAGTATGGCTCTATGAAAATTGCAATGCAGTTAATGACTTTTTGAGCGATCCAACAATTACCAGATCAATTCTTGCTTTCATGTCGAACAATTCGTCGGAACTGGGGGTTCTAACACACGGCTTGACCACAATTCTATTGGGTGTGGTTTATGAGTTTTCATCAAAAAATTCTCCTATACCGAGAGCCGATTTACACGCCCTTTTAGTAAAAGCTTTGGGTAGAGATAATTATACATTGCGAGTCAAGCAACTAAAAGAATGTGACGTTTTCAAGAATTTTGATGAAAAACTGGTGTTCCATGCAAGTAAAGATGAAACTGGTTTGCCCGACGTATACTTCAACTCAATATTTGTTAATTTGATTAAAGAAAATTTCTCAAGAATTAGAAAAGCACTATTTCATGATCCTAATGCTGACCCGCATGGTAAAATTTCTTTTGATTTGTTCGAGGAGCTAGACACAAAGGTTGGAGAACTAAGAAATGAGCTTCAAGCCGAGAAAGACAACGCAGTTAAATCGGAATCTGAACTTAAAGAGGAAATTGAAAAGCTAAATACTTCCCACCAAACCTTAGAGAACAGGTTAGAAGATTCAAACACAGAATTGAAAGAGCTAAAGTCTAAGCACAAGTATTTATCCGATAATTATAATGAAACGGCTCAAAGTTTGAAATCTATGAAGCAATCCAAACTTGAATTTGAAACTTCTTCTAAGAAGTATTATAGTGAACTACAAGATGCCTTGAAAAGAGTCTCTACGACTGGAGAGTCCGCAATACTGTTGCAGTCAAAACTAGAAGCTACCGATGCAGCAAAGAAAAAGCTCGAAGAAGGGATCAACAATATGACTCGAGATTTATTCCATCTTAAAAAGCAGAAGAGCGACGCAGAGAATAACATCAAGAAATTGGAAAAGGATTTGGCGTCATCGAGAAAGGAAATAAAAGATTTGAAATCTTCACACGATAGCCAAATAGATAAGTTGAACAACACTATTGAAGAATTCAAGAGTAAAGTGGAAATGTTACAGAAAAAAATGGACCAAATTCTTAAAGAGAAAGAGGAATACTTAACTGAATCCAGAGAAAAACATGAAGACTTAGAGGCTACTAATGAGCATCTAATGGATAAATTGAGAGCTGCTTCCGCGACTTTCCAGGAGTTAAAGCACTCTAAGGCAAGCAATGATAAGGAAATTGAGATTTTAAAAGAGCAATTGGACACTAAGGATGAAGCGCTAAAGGAAATTGGAACACTCAAAAAACAATTGGCAATTAAGCAGGAAGAACTCAAGGATATTGGGGAGCAAGTTTTAGCTAAAGACGAAGGTCTAAAGGAAATAGAGTATCTCCAAAAACAGTTATCTATCAAAGATTCCGCTCTCAAGGAAATAGATGCTCTTCAAGAACAAATATCAGTCAAAGATATAGCGTTAAAAGAGATCGATACCCTTAGAGAGCAAATAGTTTTCAAAGATGAGGCGCTCAAGGAAATTGATACACTCAAAGCAGAAATTGGAGATCTCTCTAAAGGAAAACAAGAGATAATCTTGGAGTTAGAAACTCTTAAGACCCTGACAAAATCTACAATTGAGCAAATGACCAAGAAATTAGAACTTATCCAGACTTCTAATGATGAATTAGTATCACAAAATGAATTGCTCCAGGATGATATCAAAAAATTGAAAGACGAACTCAAAGAGAAAGGTGAAAAATATGACATTTTACGTGAAGAATCGGAGTCACTGCAAAAGGATTTGGAAGAAAAAAATAGAACTCTTTCATTAAAACTCGAAGCCGCAGAAAATTTAGTTACATCTTCAAAAGACACTCATCTGAGTGTTGCAAAAGAATTTGCTACGTTCAGAGAAGACCACACCAAGATAAAAGGTGATTTAACAGAACAATTAAACGCGGCTTTGGAAAAGCACAAATCAAGCTTGAAAGACTTGGATGAGAAAAGTAGCACAATTAAAAACCTTAAGGAGAGTCATCAAGCTGACTTGGGTTCTTTGAAAGAGAAAAACCTCGCGACTTCAGAAAAGATAGCTTCGATAGAAAGCGAACTTTCAAACTCTAGAGATCAATTAAGTTCAACAAAAAAAAGAGTCCTAACTTTAGAATCTGAACTAACAGAAGCTCAAAAATTGGCGAGTGATGAACAGACCAAAGTCTCAAAGAGTATCGCAGCGTCGGATAAGATTCAATTGGAATTGGAGAAGTTAAAATCCCATAATGAGAAACTACAAAACTCTTTCGACCTGAAAAGCGACGAACTAGAACTCGTTCAGAAGCAATTCGCTTCTACAAAGGATGAAATAGAAGCCTTGAATAGCCAAATCAAAGAATTGAACAAGCTTTCCTTGGAAAAGGTTTCTGTTATAGATCAATTAAACAAGCTGTTGTTAGAAAAATCTGAGACCATTGCTGAATTGAGACAGAAGGTTGCTGATATAGAGAATAATTTGACAACGCAAACAGAATTAGTTGAACAAACAATTGAGGAGAAAGATAAACTACAAGAAGAGGTAGGAATTCTCCTGGCAGAGCTTGAAACCACAAAATTTAGTCAACAAGCTAAATTGGAGGAACTCAATTTAACATCTGAATCTCGAGCCAAACTAATTACGGAGCTCAAACAGGCAGCTGATATGCACAAGCAGGAAGCATTGAAGCTTGAAACCAAAATCTCAACCTTGGAGAAAGAATTGGAAGTAAAAACACAGAAGTTGACAATCGACTCCGACAATATTAAAGAGTTGCAAAAGAAATTGGAATCTGAGCAGTCAGCTCATACTTTATCGAAAGAAACAATCGTGACTTTGAATGAGGAAGTGAGCAAAATTAACAAATCTTTAGAGATATCAAAGGGGGTTGAGAATGACTTGCATTCTTCCACTGAAGAGTTGACAAAAAAATTGAAGATCTCAGAGAAAGCCTTTGCAAGCACCAAAACCAAATTGAGTAACGAAATATCTGAACTTAAGAGCAAAATAGCAGAAAGAGATGGCAAGATTAAAAGTCTTGAAACTGATTTAAAAGAGAAGATCCTGGATGTTGAGAATGAGAGAGCGATGTTAAGTGAGAACTCTGAAACTGTCATCAAGCAGTATGCTGATAAAATCAAAAGTTTAGAAGAAACTCTAAAGATTGCAAAGCAAGAGCATAGCGAAAAGGTGGATATACATTCAAATGAAAAAACTACATTGCAACGCAAGCTTGATGATCTTTCATCCGATTATGAGGGTCTCAATACGGATTCGGAAGACGTTAAAAAAGAACTCAAAGAACTTCAAGAGAATTGCGAAGCTGACAGGGCCACTATAACTGCAAAGGATTCTGAAATTAAACAATTGCAAGGATCAATAGAAAGTATGAATAAGTCTAGATCACTTTTGGAAAAGGATTTAACTGTTTTCAAACAAAAACTAGAGCAACAAACAAAAATAACAGAATCCAAAGAAGACGAATTGACGAAATTGAAGACAGAAATCATATCCTTGGAAGAAGAGCTTAGCACTTTAAGAAAAGATTTGAAGACTGCTGAAGTGTCAAGCTCAGAGTTGAGTGTATTGTTCAAGGAAGTGCAAAATACTTCAAAATCTCAAGCTGACCTGATCATTAAATTGAGAGATGACGTTCTGAAATTGTCAGATACAAAAAAGGAATTGACCGATTCAATACAGGAGAAAGAAAAAGAGGTCGTGAAGTGTAAAGAAGAATTACAGAGGGAGATTTGCATTCAAAAGGACAATCATGACAAATCTAGCAATAAATTGAATGGTGAAATTGAAGCTCTCAAGTCGGATATTGCTAATAAACAAAGGGAATTTGAAGACCTCCAAAAATCCAAAGAGGAAAATTCAAATGAATCCAATGCAGAATCCAAGACCTTGAAGATGGAATTGTCAAATTTGAAATCAGAGCTTACCAAAATTGAAGAGGAATTAGCTAAAGGAAAAACCGAGAACAGCCAGTTGACCAAGTCAAACGAGACGTATTTGGCAAAAGAAGCAGATTTGGAGACATCGAACACTAATTTGAAACTCGAATTGGAAAGAGTTCATCAGGAAAAGAAAGAAGTAGATGTTTTAATCAAGGCTGCTGAACAGAAACAAATTGCATCCACCTCCGCGATTACAAAGTTAGAGACAGATTTGAGCGCTGTGACAGATGTTAAGAACTCGATTGAGTCTAAGTTGAAAGTTGCGATGGAAGAATCCAAGAATCAAAAGTCAGAAAATACCACAACGATAGTTAGGTTAGAGGCAGAATTAGCCAAGATCAAAGACGAGAAGGATGCAATATCCTCTAAATTGGAAGAAACTCTCAAGAATTCTAAGCAACTTCAAAATTCAACTATTACCAAGTTAGAGGCAGAATTAGCCAAGTTAGAGGCAGAATTAGCCAAGTTAGAGGCAGATTTAGCGAAGGCAAATGATGAGAAGGATGCAGTATCCTCTAAATTGGAAGAAACTCTCGAGAATTCTAAACAACAGCAAACAGAAAGCAGTTCAACCAAGTCTAAGTTGGAGACCGACCTAAGCAGTTTGAGAAACGAAGTTGAAGATTTGAAAAAATCTGTTTCTACCATTGAACAAATTGAAAAGGAAAATAAGAACTTGAAAGAAAAGATCAAAGAAGCAGAAGTTCAAAAAAATGATTTCAAAATTCTTAGTGCCAAATTACAAGAGGCAGAAGCAAAAGTTAAAGAAAGCAACGAAGCATTCGAGAAATTTAAAGCAGAGACCAATTCAAAAGAAAAAGATTCGACAAAATCAGATGCATCTGAATTAGAGGACTTAATGTTGCTTATGGATGATATGGATGAGACAAATAAGAAGTACAAAGCTCGTTTGAAGGCATTGGGTGAAGAAATGTCAAGTGAAGAAGAAAGCGAAGAAGAAAGTGACGAAGATGAAGAGTAAGTTGAAGTAAGTTGAACACCTATTGAAAATTGCAATAGTCTTCAACCGATGTGGCCGTCAGAGATACCTCTATAATAAAAAGCTAACTGATTAGCGAGATCACTTAATAAATTGAAGATGTATAGACATGTATAAAGACTTTAGAATTCATCACTTGTAGTATTCACTAAGTTGTGTTAGCGAACCTTGGCCTTAAAGTTGAGATTAGTGATTTGCGGTGATACTGCTATTATTAGTAAGATTGAATAATTCTTAATAGAGAAAGTTATAGAAATGCTCTTGAAGAAGTTTCCTATTCACCTGAAATATGCGATGAGAATTATTTTCTTCGAACAGCACCATATAAACAGAGGTTTGAGTACTGGTGAGTAATCTCGTAGCGGACCATATGCAAATTCGCGGTAAGCGCGGCTACAAGCGGTCGTACGAAAAAATTTAAGCACTTGATTTTAAGTCCTGTGAGATCTCATACTCGTCACAACAAGGTTCAATGATTCTACTTATTGACTCGTATGATTCGTTCACGAACAACCTTGCGAACTTGGTGAAGGTGAATGCTCAACAAGAAGTAATTACTATACATAATGATGCCTTTGGACCCGAGGAATATGAAGATTTTGTTGACAACTATTTGCCAAAATTTGAGTATGTTGTAATAGGACCTGGTCCAGGCCATCCTTCCATAGACAAAGATGTTGGAATTATTGGATGGTTGCTTCGGAGATTTCGTGACGATAGGTCTTTGGTTCCTGTCCCAATTTTAGGAATTTGCCTTGGGTTTCAAAGTTTATGTTATGAGTTTGGAAACGAAGTTAGCAAATTGTCCCAAGTTAAACACGGTCAGATTTATAAGATCCATCCTATACAATGTGATTTATATCCAGATGTTGAATTGCTCGAGGCTAATGAAGAAGAAAAAAATCCAACTAATCCAACGTTTGATAGTGTAAGATATCATTCTTTATTTGTACAAGATATAAACGACCAAATCGTTCCCTTAGCATACTGTTATGAACCGGACACAAAAATTCTTATGGCAGCGAAGCATAAAAATCTTCCGTTCTATGGAGTTCAGTATCATCCCGAATCGATTTGTTCATCACAGGGAGATTTACTAATTAGAAACTTTACCCAAATCGCTACGAGTTTTAACGAAAAATTTAGACAAGAAAGCTTGGGACTAGATGTTAAAGTATTAGAGAACGATCATGCTGTTCATGAGAAATATTTAATTAAAGACGGATTACTTGAGGATAGAGCCCGTGCGATTTACCTCAACAAATTCAAAATAGATGTCTCACCAACTGATGTATGCGATTACTTATATAAGAAGGATGGTGAATCAAACTTTATTCTTTTGAATTCTGCATCCATTCCTGGAGAATGGTCAATCGTTGGTTTATATATCGAAGATCAGACTGAGGTTATTACTCATTCGACAGACGAGCCTTCGATTTTGAACGTATCGAAATACAAATCATCTCTGCTGATCAACTTGGAAGAGAATATTTGGAATTTTATCAGTCAAAAGATCAAAAACGAATACATTTCTCGTGAGAGTATAAACTCACAACTAGGACCTTTTCATCAAAGACAATTACCATTCTTTGGTGGTTATATGGGTCTCATTTCATACGAAGAGGGCCAACACGTACTTATTGAAAAAATGGAACTGCTTTGCAATGGCAACACACCAGACTTGAAATTAGCATTTATCGAAAGGTTCATTATTCACGACCACGTCACAAATGATTGGTTTGTGATATCAATCAATAAATTTGATGATGGTAAATGGGTTGAAGAATTTAGTGAAGAATTGAAATTAGTGACCAAGATTAATATTGAAGATATTCCATTCACGGTGGCTGAGTTAAGTTCTGAAAACGACAAACATCTTATCACATTCGATTTCCCCTCCAAAGATAAATATAACGAACAATTTGCTAAATGTCAAGAATATTTACATTCAGGTGACTCTTATGAATTATGTCTTACAACTCAACTGAAAATCACTCTACCAAAGTACATCAACGCTTGGGATATTTATAAGGTTCTTACTCTTCGCAAGAATCCTTCCCCATTCTCTTGTTTTATGGAATTTGATGATTGTGTGCTCATTTCATCATCACCAGAGAGATTTTTATCGTGGAAAGATGATGAAAATGGCAACAAGATAGTCGAGCTTAGACCAATCAAAGGAACTGTCAAAAACACTCCCGATGTCAGTGTCGAAGATGCAACGAAAATTTTGAAGACTCCGAAAGAAATGGGTGAAAATCTAATGATTGTTGATTTAATCAGACATGACTTGTATCAATTTACTGAGAAAGTTGAAGTTTCACAGTTGATGGCAGTCGAAGAGTATAAAACAGTATTTCAACTTGTCAGTGTGATTAAGGGAAAATTGGATAAGGTTGGATATCATGGAATTGATCTCTTACACAGTTCATTGCCTCCTGGATCAATGACCGGTGCTCCTAAAAAGAGATCCGTTCAACTTTTACAAGATATTGAGAGTTTACAGACCAATGGAAATGTCGGTGGTAGAAGAGGGATCTATAGTGGTGTGGTTGGCTATTGGTCAATCACCGACGATGCAGATTGGTCAGTTATAATTCGGTCCGTGTTTAGATATGTTGAAGACAAAACTTGTGGAGACTCTACAAATACATGGGGAATAGGTGCTGGTGGTGCCATAACTGTCCTAAGTGAAGCAGAGAGTGAATGGGAAGAAATGTATTTAAAACTTTCCAGTGCTCTACAAGCGTTTCAATAATTTATTCACTTAACGAAGCCTTTCTGAATAATGGTTTGTCCTCAACATATTGGATTTTTCTTGCACTAGATAGCACTTAATTGAGCTCACAGCTTTAGATAGATTAAAACTAAAGATTTATAGACTTGTATATAGCATTTTTGCACCCAAATAAATTATCATCTGAAAGAAAACATCAAAGATAAAGTTTGCTACGAAAGTAGGCCACGACATTTTCCTAAGAGATAGGCCAATTTATTTAGCACGAGACCTTTCTACTTTCCACATAGCATTACCAAGTCTTGTTTGGACTTGATCGTAACTCCTTACTGTTGCGGTTCAGATCTTCATACGCACGACCTTTTCTAAATTCGAGGGAACGAAAAATTTGTCGACAAAATCGAAAGCGGCAACCAACGAGGCTCTAATAGTTCACTAGAAACATGTCATTCTTTGGATTTGATGCTACGGGACCACAGTCTGCTAAAGGCAGTGGCGAAGTCTATGATTTTCAAGATACTTATGAAGGACTTGGAGAAGATGCTTACAACAACGAGACATTTGGGGGAGTTGTAGATGTTGGCAATGATTTTACTTATGGCGAACAAGCTGCCCAGAATCGACAACAGCAACCAATGCAACAAGCAGTTCCTCCTAAGCAAACTATTAGTTATGCTCAGGCCGCTAGACCAACCAATGATGATGAGTTTATGCAAGATTTATGGGGAACTTCCAATGCGCCAAGTAAGGGTGCTGAACAACAGCAACAACAACAACCAAGTGGAGAAAAGAAGATTTTATCGTTAGAAGAGATTGAAGCACAATTGACTTCAATTGATCAATCGCAACAACACCACCACCAGCAATTTCCTCCTCAACCTTACGGTATGCCAGGGATGATGCCTCCTCCTCAATTTGGTGGTTTTATGATGCCTCCTAATGGTTTTATTCCCCCACAATACTATCCACAAGGTCCTATGCAGTTCCCGCAACCCCAAGTTATGCAGCAACAACCACCGCAACAACAGCCACCTCAGCCATCTCAGCAACAACAACACCAAGCACCACCTCCTCAACAACCGCTTCAAGCTGCTCCTCAGCAACTTCAACAAGCACCCCAAGAGCCTGTTGCCCAACCAAGTCAAGTTCCTTACCCGGTCCAACCAAGACCTGCCACAAAGGCCGATATGTCTCAATTCCCAATCCTAGGCTCGAAAGGTAGCGCTCCAGTTGCTGCTCAACAACACGCTCCACCCCAGCAAGCTCAGCAACAGCAAGAATTTCAACAGTTTGAAGAACCAGTTCACCACCAGAAACAGAATCAACACTACCAACACCACCACCACCAACACCAAAATCAACACCAACAATCTCATGACTTGACTCCAGAACAACATGAAAAACTTGCAAAGAGACAAGAAAAGGTTGCCCGTATCATGAAATATTCAGGTATTATGAATCCAAAGGATAAGGATTTTGTAACTCGTTTCCAGTTGTCACAAATTGTCACTGAAGATCCATACAATGAAGATTTTTACGCTCAAGTTTACAAAGTCATCCATCCAAAGGCTGTCAACAACGTACCTCAACAGTCCAACCACCAAAACAACTCAATCGCGCAAGCTTACTTGGAACAGAGTGGTCACAGATTAGGTGGTCGTCATAAGAGAGCTGATGTTGCCTTACAAAGAATGCAGCAACAAGTTCAGAAGGCAGTAACTGTAGCCAAAGAAAGACCAAAGATGACTCAATACGAAAGAGAAGGTGCTTTAGGAAAAATTTCAATTGGAAGCGGTAAGAAACCAAGACAGCAATTAGAGATTTTCAGTAAAGCCACCCAAAGAGCCATCGAAAAGCAAGCAGCTGACAAGGGTGAAGGCTCAGATACACTCAAGGTTACCAAAAAGGATAGATCTCCATCTATTTCTGCTCCTTCCAAATCTATTAACAAATACACCAAGAAGGATATTATGAGTACTTTGGAAAACATAATTACTGAGCTTATGAATGTTGAAAGCGCTTCAAGAACCAGTGCCAATGTTGACACTTCAAAGTTGTGGGAATCTTTAAAGGTTTTGGAACAACCATCTTCATCAGGAGATGACGAAGCCATTGTTAATCCTTTCATTCAGTGTTTGAATTACAACAAGGCATTGAAGATTTTGCTGCGTTTGTTCAAATTCTTATCAAGAGAACAAATCTTGACTATAGTGACATTGATAATGTCTAACTTGGAGAACTTGTCTGTAATCAAGAACGGTTCTTACACCACCTACGAGACTAGGAAGGTACCTGAACTCGAATTGAAGTTGGTTGAAGCATACTCTATGAGTTTTTCCAAGGTTTTAATGAATGCTGTTCTCGACTTCAAATTCAACGAGATCATTGGATTGTTGGTTATTTTGATTGAACATAACAACGTGTCTTTTGTATCCACCACTAAGATTGGGTTGTCTATTTTGACCACTTTGTTGTCGCGTGCCGAATTGATTATTGGAGAAGGAACCATTTCTGCTACTGATCTTTCCGAATGGTCGTCATGTTACGATGAATTGTTTACATCCATTGAATCCAGAATCGCTGCTATTTTCCCACCTAACCCCGAAGACGTGGACGATGGTTCATCAAGAGAAAACTATGTCTGGCAATTCTTGGCCACTTTGTCGTTGGGAGGTAAATTGAGCCATCAAAGAATTATTGTTGATGAAGTCAGAGATGAAATCTTTGGTGTCATGAATAGAGCCAAAGCAATTGACAATTCTGACTTGGCTAACTTGTACAAGAAGCAAAACTTGTTGAACAACTTGAATATGTATTTGGTTGTTATGGGCTTAGTCGCCGACGAGCTCGAAATCAAGGAACTCCAAACATAGACCGGATAAACCCGTGTGAGCCTGTTCCTACCAAATCTCAGCTCGAATCAACCAATACACAATTCTCGAATCTTAAAATCAAAAAAATACTTCCTAATACAATGAAAACAATCTAATAAATCTGTCCAAGGGCACATAAGTGCACGACTAGCGGTCTAAACCTAACTTCAGCGACTTGTACACCTATTTGGTAACTACATCACCAATGTAAATTATGTAGAGAGTTGTGGACATATGTAAATCCTATTATCTACGTGCTGAGATACACAACCAGGGAATAATGCGTAAGTACGAATCGTTATTCTACTGTATATTCTGGAACAATGTAACAATGTAGTAATAGCGTCTATCGTCCAATAATACTGCGCAAGATCGTGAATTGTCATTTCTTTATGATCTGGAATCTGTGAGGAACCACACGAGATAATGTAAATATAAGTAGCTGAAAAAGATCTACTGAGACGATTAGCTAGATATAGGTAGTTGGAGATTCGGTGGTATTTTATCCGCTATTTCTCGTAATTATGTATTAGTAATTAAATTAAGTTTCATGGAACCAGTTTACACAGAATTAGACAAAGATCGAAGACAAAGAAACATAAAGAACGAAAAGACGACAGAAAAAGATGTCAGAGTAATATCTAATCCTAATATTTAACAATAGAGCTTAGAATTCAACAAGAATGGTGTGTACTGTGATCCAATATCAGATTGTTATTGGGACATGGAATTTAGACACACCTGTGTGAGAATCAAGTGAGTCTGGAGTAGTAAGGTTGGAATGTATGGTATATGAGGACAATACCACGGAGTGGGACATTTCATCGTTTCCATCTGTTGATTCGTTGTTGTCTTTTTTATCGATGGTTGGCTTGTGTGAAGTACTCATCACGGATGAGACAATAGAAGAAATGGAATGTTTGCGTGCTGGAGTTCCTAGTACAGATTCTGACAATGGAGTTAGTGAGTTCTCAACCCATTTGTTGATATCTGTTGGAGATTTAGGAACGATTTCTAGCGCAGAGTAGTATAGAGTAGAAGTAGTAGATTGGAGAGAGTCTCTGGGGAAATTAGAAGATTTGAGAGAGTCTCTGGGGGTATTGGAAAATTGGAATGAATCTCTGGAGAAATTAGAATATTGGAGAGATTCTCTGGGATGAAATCGTGTAGAATTAGAAAGAGAGTCTCGAGACTTCTGTGTAGATTGCGAACCTCTAGTCACATTTTGTGAAGACGAATCTCGAGGAGTTGACCTAAAGGTAGTTTGAGAATCTGTTGCGGATTCCATAGAATTGCATGACTCTCTTTGGGTACTTTTATATGATCTGGTATTCGATATAGGAGCTCTGAATGGAGGTAATAACTTTGTATTTGATTGTTTTTGATCAACAAGAACAATATCCATGGGAATGAACCGATTCCTAAACTTCCTTGCTGGAACTTGAGGTGGTGGAAATGAAGGAACAGTTGATGAGGCTTTAGGGATGGAAATATTACCCATATACTCAGAAGGTTTATTAATGGGACATTTTTCTATAATTTGAGACGAATTTGAGCTCATGGGTGATTCCGACGTTGTCTCTGGAGACCTTAATGACATTCTGGATTCTGGAGATTTTGATTTTAACAACGAAGTTAAATTCTCTGTCTTCCGTTTCTCCAGTTGAAGAAGCGATTTCAAGTGATTGATCTCATGCTGTTGTTTCTTCACCACGAGGGTATGTTTTTCGACGAGCTCCATCATCTCACTACGGTAAACTTGTTCTGAAGGAATATAACGCATTTGATCCGGATGAGCCAATTCGTGGAACTGTGTAGGTTCTTGGATTTCTGTCTGCCTGAGACTTTGACCCTCTTGTCTGACGGATTGTGTATCATGAAGTTCTGTTCTGACAGATTTTGTCTCTTGAAATTCACTCCTAGCATACATCTCAGACTCAGCAAGAGATGCTCTAATCGAAAGATGACGAGTCCGGAATTTGTCTGTGACAGAAGCTCTAACTGACTGGGGTACAATATCTGACGAGTACGTTACGAGATCTTCTTGTCCAATACGTTTCAAGTTCATCTTTGAAATTGGATATGATTTGTAAACCTGAAAATTGGTATCGATAATCGAACCAAGAGTACTGTTCAAAGGATCAAAATTGTAATTGGAAGTTTCATGTTTGGAGGTGCTTCGACTGAGAAAGTCTTCGTCGAAGGAGACCGCATCCTCGGCCCTGTGAAGTATTGAATCATTATCGTTGAGCATCAAGTCGTCAGAGCCATAATTGTGGAATGGGGATGGCGTGACGTCTGGATCAGAATGGTTTTTTGGTGTCGATACATTATCATTAAAAATTAAGGAGGGCGAATCTCTCGCATAGGGCAGAATGATTTCAGAAACAGTATCAGAGACAAGAATCGAATTCTCTTTGAGTGGCAGAGCGTGGGGGGTATATTGGAGGAAATTAGATGAGGGCACCCCATGAGAATTGGCTGGGAATGAGTTTTTGCCATGGGAGGGAGGTGTGCTGGGGTTGATATTAGAATTTATATTATGATACAGAGGTGATTTTGCATCATTTTCAGGGTAGAGGTTATTAGAATTTTTGATATGCTGAGTGGGTTCCTTCTTGTCGCGAGTGTTGGGTTGATCTTGCTTTTGATTATGTGGGTCTAGAATCGATTTGCATTGAACGGATTTGACTTTTGACTTTCTTATGGGACTCAAGGCTTTTTTAGTCCCTTTGGAAATCAATTCAATTGGATCTCTTTCAGGAAGTTGCAAAGGAGAAGTGGCTTTCTCAGGACGAGAGTATATTCTCGAGAATTTGCTGAAAATTTTACGAGAAGAATCTTTCAATGACATTATTCTTGAAATTTGGAGAGTTGGTGATTTCTGGGGATGAGAATTGTTTATATTTAAAGGAGACTGATTTGTATTTGTGTGATTTGTGTGATTTATTTTTGTTTGATTTTCGATTTGAATTGACTCGGTAATTGTGTAAATTGTGTGAATTATCGGACTTAGATTCATCTGGTTTAGACTTGCCAGACTTTCTTGTTTTCTTCGGGGTCTAAATGTGAAAGTCATTTTGTTGTCTTATAAGAAGATTACAAAAAACAGCAAGCAACGTATTTATCTATGGATGTCATATATTGGCCCCTGACCTGAAATAAAGTGTCTATAGCCTAATGAGGTAAATGAACAATTTCAACAATACAAGATAAATATAATTAAAAGACAATAAACCTGGAAGCTTGCAGAAAAATACGGACTGGAATTGCCTGGAGAATATGCGTTTCGCTAATTTACTTGGTCCGACATATTTGTAAGTCAGCACATGTGCAGAAATTTGAAGGGCTCCTCGTTAAATTATGTGGTATTCTTAGCGCCCTGCATCAACATTGCTTGACAACATAACGTTTCCTTCCTCAGTACTCTCATGTTTTGATGCCATGGTGGCCGCAAAAAGTGTGAATTCTTCATCACCACAGCGAATGAATGTTTTGGGTCCATCACGCCTCGGTGAGCTGTCCCGAATTGTGGAGGTACTGTCTGCACTTGTACAAGTGATACAAGAATAGATGAATCGGATATTTACATTTATGCCTAATTCAGTAATTTTTGCTACCATTTTTCTCATTAACCCATCGATGTTGAAAAATAGTTTATTGGTCTTAAATCAGAACGAGAGGGGTCCAGAACTGGGAAATGAGATAGTTTATTCCCAGAGGAGAGTCCAATTGTAGACACAGTATTAAAAAATTGTTTGATGAGTTTCATAATAACACAAAGGTATGATTATTGTGCCTTCAAACGCATAATTTTTTATTTATTAGCGAGATCGTATTGGATCTGCACAAACACAAATTCGGTTCCGTGGTGCATACAAGAAAGTTTATTATCTTTTGAAAATACACATTACGGCTACGATTTGTTGATTTTAGGTCCAAATCAGGCAACTCAACCACCAAAATTGAGTAAATTACTCACCATTAGCTGAAATCTCTTTAGCTTATGCACTTAGGAGTAGCCAGGGGCAAATGTGGTTTAGCGACTCATGAAAGTCTCCTTTCATATGTTATCAACCTATTTAAAGATAAAATTGTAGATGAATTGGATACCCTGTTTAGTACATATACCATGGTGTTTTCTAGAGATTTGTAGTCAAGCTTATCTCGTGTGGTTGACTTTGGAGAATACCATTTCAGGTGACTAAAAATCTGTAAACGGTATTAAAACATGAAGATAAGAAGGGGAATTGATCCTATACTCATTGAAATAACTATATTGGAACATGGTTTCTATCTAGGCTGCAATACCAGAATTTGATAGTGACAGATCATTAATCCTATTCCACATCGGAAATAACTTTTCAACAAGAGTTCTGGACACCTTCAAGACAGACATATTGGAGCTAGGGCACTTCTACGTACGAGAAAACCCGAATTTAACGTACTACATATTACAAGTACCTAATACAAAAATTGCGGAAACTGAATTAAAGACTTCTAGATCCCTAGCCATTATTGATGTGACCTCGTGCATCCTACTTATAGTGAATATGGATTTCTCACTTCAAAGATCTGGAATGTAAAGTTTTCTTGTAGAAGTCACTTTTTATTTAATAATATTGGCATTATTGTACTAAAATAGTTCAGTGGTGCCACCAGTATTCGGAGTTTGTATGTTTTTTTAAATATCAGGTATCTTACAAGAGTTATCTAAATTCCTTCTTGAAATTTCAATTTTCATTGGTCTCTAATTTCTAATTTGTATCGCAAGCATTACCATTAGTATGAATAGTAGTCATTATTAGTTTGCGACATTTTGCTCCCATTTATGGTTGCAAATTGGAGACATTTAAGCAGCAAAAATCCGACTATTCTAGTAACCATATTTCGCTTTCCTTACACAAGCCAGATTAAATCAACCTGCTCCATGCAATTTAAAACCGCGATGATGAAATCGGAACTTACATTTCAAAGTCGAAACTCAATTCCAATTCATCGAAAGTGTCTATTAAAGGACTTTCTGAGATCTTTTGGAACTGGAAAATCACTAACACTTCTTCAAATCTCAAAAGTAAGAACATTAAAGGAGAAGTAGCACATTTGACACGAAATTAAGAAACCCTTCAACTGCAAATTGGGAGAAGTTTGCAGATTTCAACTCAGCAAGTTTTGCTGAAATATCGCAAGTTGGAATAAAATTCAACAGACTCTACCCCTAGACAATCTAAGGTTTTAAGATTACAACATGGGAAATATGAATAAAAAGAAAAGAGGTTGCTAAGTTAGACAAGAATAAATCTAACAACTTCTGTATTAATCTGCGTTCTCAAACTTTTATGGTCCACCTTTATGGCTCCTTTAAGAAACAGAGTGATATTGGTTGTAAGAAAATCCAACTGACTGTTAAACCTTTATCTTAATGATGATTGATCAGAGTCTATCAGAAGAATATTTACTGATGATTGAAGAATGTAGTAACTCAGCGATGGAAGATATCGCAAATCACTCTTTTTGCAGACTAAAAAGCCAAAATTGAATAACTTTGATATCACAAATTAAGAATATTCTAAGAGCAACCCATTAAATCAGTACTGTATCTCGCACATATGAAAGACAGCGAACTACTAATACACTCTAACAGTCAACCATTTTTTAAAATTCAGACTAAGCAGGTACTCAAAAACTCTTGTATCAATTCAGACTTCGCTTTTTTACTTGTATTGAGTTACTCAAGCCAGAATTCATAGCAATATACCCCAGTAGTGAACGCTTATTGAATAAATAATTTTGGTTACAGCAAAGAAATGGTTCGTAATTTATTCAAATTATCGTTAGCAATGTATCGTTAACAATGTATCGTTACCAATATATCTTTTTTTTCAAATTCTATAGAAGATTCTGATAATTCAAGTATATGGACTACTGTAACGTTATATGTCAAATTGCCACACGTTTATTCACTCATGAAATTGCAAACGTTTATCAATAATTGCCAATCTTACAGTTCATAGCAAGTATTGTTAGGTACACCTGAAACTCCATATCCAGAACCTCCAATATCATCTCAATATCATAATTTCGTTAAGTTAGTGCAATGAATTTGAATTATCCTGACAATCGAGCTTAAAAGGCAATGAAATTAATGAGAAACCCATTTTTTTTATGATTAATACAGAGCTGAATGCATTTCTAAAATTTATTAACATGTTTGAGACTAATGAAATACATCTAGCTACAGAATCCTCATAAAGGTTCATGGTGGGACTAGTTATTTTGCATTCATTCAGTTCTTACGGGTGTTAAGCGCGGTTAAATATACTATCTTTAATTCCGGGTAACCGCACGAATATAACCACCAAGGTGACTGCAACTTTTTTCACAGTATGGGGTGGTGTCAAAACTTCAAACTCTATCCCAACTCATCGGATTAGATTAGGCGCTAAGTACAGTACTAAGAAGACGTACACAGACAAGTATTCCTGACTGTTATATATTTTAACAAGAAAGGTCGATGCTTATGTACCCATCAATAGAGTCAGAGATAAGGAGGATGGGGACCATAGACACTGGGGGTACCTCAGATCTAGCAAAAAGTGTGATAAGCAAGCAAGAAGAAACTGGAGATATGAAAAATGGTAGAGGTATTCATAGAGATATTGGAAACGGAAGAGACGACAATATGGTCGACAATGGGATAGGAAATATAAAAAGAGAGGGTGGTTTCGAAATAGATTTCGAGGACAATACACCTACAATGAGTATGAATCCCGAAATCAGTAGTACCGAGTATCCAAACATACAGGATCAGAGCGATACAACCAAAGTCATTACCCATGGTTTTGTCCATGGACATATTCACAAACACAAAGACCACACACATATTCACGGCCACATACATAATCATGACCACGACCACCACCGTAAAAAGGAAGGCTCTGAAATAGATCCGTCTCCTCTAGAAAGCGACGTGTGTAAAGAATTTGATGAAGTCTCGTTTTGTAAAGACATATTCTGTGACGATCTAGATGATTGTTTCTTTTTAAGTTGTGATGATAATAAGGAAAAAGACGAACATGTTCACGAGTGTGATCATGAACACAACCACGATATTCTGGATCCTCAAGATTTATCAGACTCACATACTCCTCAATCAGATACACGTCCTCAAACTCTAGATTCTCAACAGCAAGCCGATAAGCTTGCAATCAACAATTTAAACGGATTTACATCATCTTCTCTTCATCATAATAATCTCTGTGACGTACAACTTTCAAAGAAACCAATTTTTGAGAACTTAATTAATAACGTTCATAAGAATGTGTCAAAAATAACCCTTCCAAGTCAGAAACTTGAAGATGCATACGATCCGAAACGAAGAAAACTAAATGATTTTGAGTTACACTTTCCTCATGAATGTCATCAAGAAGAATCGGTTCAACAAACACCTCAAATCGATGATCATCATCATTTTCACCAATCTTGCTTCCATACAACAATACCTAATTCTACTACACCCGACCCCCTGGCGGAGTCGGAGAAAATCATGTCAGATTTTGACTTTTATATACAATTCAATAACTTTAATCAGTTTTTGAATAGCATCAACCAAAAGAACCCCCAGAATGAAACTCTTGAAACTCAAAACTTTGAATATCTCAACAACAATTTATTGCCAGCATCAAATATAGAGTCTAACATACCAACAAGCAACTCGACTAACATACCAACAGACATACCAACGAACTTACCAACGAGCTTGCTCCAGAGCTCGAGTAACAATTCTTCTACAACACCATCCACATCATCACCTGTATACTCTTGTCGTTGGGATAATTGCTTTAGAAAGGTGAATGATGGCACGTTGATGCAACATCTCATTAATCAACATATTGATCAGGAATATCACCTCAATTTGACTACACCATCTATAAACCCAAAGAAAATGTCTTATCAATGTGAATGGAGTGATTGTAATTATATGGATAACAATCTAGACTCTTTGATAGATCATCTTAGCGTACACAAAGAAGAGCTTAGCAAACGCCAACTAATGAAAAATCAAGCTTACACGATTACTCCAATATCCACGGACAAGTCAGTAAACTCCTCACCAGACATGAGTAGTTCTTACTTGAATTCTGAAACCAAGCCATTCAATAGTTTAAAATCAGAAAGTCCCATGGATATCAGTCCTACGAAGCACGAGATGAAGACACATATAAAATCAGAACAAACCAATGAAGAGATTTTGAATTGCGACAGTGACTTGCTTCAAAATTACAACATTACGTCAATGAAAATTATGCCCAAAAAGAAGAGTTGCAGTTTATTCAAAGAGCACGATGCAAATTTCACCTGCAAGTGGGGAGTTACTAAGGATGGCGAGTTTGGTCCCTGCAACAAAACACACTCGTGTGAAGGGGAATTACAAGAACATCTAGTCAAAGATCATGTTGGATCGGGCAAATCCTCTTATGAATGTGGCTGGATAGATTGTGAACGATTCCATGGAAAGAAGTTTGTACAGAGACAAAAGCTATTGAGACACATACATATTCACACTAATTACAGACCGTGCAAATGTGATATATGTGGAGCAAGGTTTGCGGTTGACTCGATGTTGAAGCAACATTTGCGGATTCATTCGGGCGAAAAGCCTTTCCTGTGCGGTATATGTGGCAAGCGATTCGCAACCAGCTCATCTTTGTCTATTCATAATCGTGTCCATACTGGAGAGAGACCTTTGGTATGCAAATGGAAAGGGTGTAACAAGAGATTTAGAGAAAGTTCTAACTTGACGAAACACATGAAAATCCATCTCAAATCGTTCAAATGTGAAGTTTGCGGAGACGAATTTAATAAGAAACCGGATTACACTAAGCATGTTAAGGAAAATTCGTGTACAGCAAACGTGGAGGATTCAGAGGAAACCCGAGTCTAATGGGAATAATTTAGGGAAATAAAGTTAAACATATTCAGGCTGTTCATATATAGTACGATAAGTATTTCGGTGAATAGGGACAAGTTATTATTATACAACACATTTGACTAGGAACTACTAGTATAAAACTCGTGATATAAGTCACGTTCTCACTTAAAACTTCAACTAAATAGTGAAACCAAGATTCAGACGCTGATCCAAAATACCTCCAGATTACTAACTAGCCCAGATTAGTGTCAGATTAGTAGCTAGCTCGATTAGTGGTGTATTCCAAAATATTCATTATAAATATCTTATTCTCACCAAATAAAATGGTGATTGTAGCGATTTATTCAAGGACTCACTAATATTGCCCTAAATTTCCACTAATATTAAATAGTGACAAATAACTTGCTATACTCAGCACTCTCAGTTACTGCTATGCTCGTTATTGCTACGCTCAGTACTCTTGTAATCGCTATATATCTCTACTGTACCTCAATATTCTCACCAAAGTCGTGCACCCACAAAATACTAGTTACAAAAATTCAAAATTTTTCACCACCTTAACTAACTCCACTCTATCCACCATGAGACCTTCATTAGTTACATTGAAATCCGTAAGGATACCCACTCCCGTCAAGGAATTAAGACCATACGAAATTCCTCAATTATCAAACATCAAATATACAGACTTGCCAAACACAGGGTTTGGAATCAACAACTATGCCATCCCACAGACCAAGTTCAAGCATTGGCCAGTGTATTTGAAGATCCAAAACACTAAAATTACCACCGAAATCAAGAGAATCCAGGGTGATATAAATCAGTTCAAGTCCGACTTGTTAGCGTTGAACCCGAAATTAGAAATCACAGTAAACAGCACCGTTGGGTATGTGAATGTGAAGGGGAACGTAGTGGACGAGGTAAAGGAATATTTGGAAAAATACGTGGGGTCTAGTACCCGCTAAGCCTACGTAGGTTCTAGTGCCAGCTAAGCAAACGTCAATAGACACAAAAATAAAACTGGAATCAGAAATGGGATTAGTTTTACTGGAAGTGTACTGGAATAAAGCAAAGCTAAGCAAAGCTGGAAGCTCAATAATTATCGGAAACAAATATCAGAGGCTAGAAATTTAAAGGTCAAGCTGTTCAAACTTTCCTACAGGACATTTGTACATAACTGTAAATACGAAATCATTAATAAACGCCAATATAAGAAAGATCTATAATGAAAGAATATGTGAAAAGTCGGTGAGTGCGAAATGTAGAACTTCTCACAGCTATAGAAACGTATGATAGCTCACCGCTAGTGATTCGTGACTGCTTACAGTTAAAGAATCAAAATCTATCGCTAGAGAATCAAAATCTTCCACAAGAGAATCGTTTTATTCAAGGGGCCCAGCCTCTGATGATGGAGTACTACCACTCTCGGATGATCCAAACGCAGCTTGTCTAATCGCAACAATCCAAGGATCGTTCAATAACTCAAGTGCGCTAGGTCTCTTCTTAGGATCATGCTCTAGACATCTGGCTAAGAATTTCCTACCTCCTTCACTCAATTGATCAGGAGAAGGTAATTGTGGTTTATGGCCTGCTGCGATATGGTACATTATTGCCCATTCGTTATCCAAGTTTGCCCAAGGTCTTCTACCTGTAGCCATTTCTAAGACACAGCAACCCAAAGACCAAATATCGACCACACCGTTCCGATCGGTGGATGCACCAGTTATAACTTCCGGAGACATGTACATTGGTGTACCAGTCATCGAGTTCAAATTGTTTTGATTACCGTCCAGTGAACGAGACGACGAAGAGGCATTGCTTGGTCCTCTAGTTCTGCCACTAGTAGCGATCACCTTTGCAGCGCCGAAATCAACGAACTTAATGACTCCATTGTGATCTAATAAGATGTTTTCCGGCTTGATATCACGATGAACCACTCCCGATTGATGCAAATACGCAAGACCTTCCAACATTTGCAAGGTATATACCTGCACCACCATTTCATCTTCAATACGTCCATGAGTCAATAAACCAGAAAGTGAACCACCCTCACAGAATTCCATGAAAATGTATACTTTATCACGATGGACTTCCACTCCGAAATACTGCACCACATTTGGATGGTTCAACATTTCCAACACCGTCATTTCGTCTTTAATAGACGGGACAATGTTTTTGATCGATTGACTGTCGTGGAATCTGATTTCTTTAACTGCCATTACTCCACCAGTATCCAAGTTTACACCAGCAAATACCTGGCCAAACGTACCCGCACCAATAAAACGACCCTTTTGCCATCTTATCGAAACGCTCGAGAAAGATGACGCAAGCAACGTAACAAATTGATATTCCAGGTCCGTAACGTCCAAAACTCTTCCAACGGATTGTAACTCCTCTTGGAGCTCTCTTCTGAACTCTTCGATTTCAGAAATCTGCTTCATAGTATCTTCTCTATAAACCTTGATGATATATTCATCGTCAGCAGAATTATCGATCTTGTGTTTCTGAGAGGTCCATTTCAACAACTTGTTCCGCTCGGCCTCACTTGATCTGGCTCCCATAATATCGAAATGTGAGATAAGTAACGACATACAACGGGCGACTTTCAATTTCAATTTATAAAACTGCTCGTCACTCAACACCAAAACGTTGAAGCCTCTGGTCATATCCATAGCAAACTCTAATGCCAATACACACCACCTAAATGTTTTCCTATCCGTTGGAATACAATCGTCACATATAAAACTTACCCATTCAATAGATAATTGAACGAGCTTCATAATGACAGTTGGTTTTCTCGAAGAGTCAAGATTTCTGGCAGAGTTTTTACCAAAATCTCTTGCGTAAATAAAATAACTGTTGATTAGACCTTGACACCCTCCTTCAGGAGAAATCTCTTTACATTTTTCTCGAACAATTTTCACGGAGTCCAAAACCACCAAGGACATCTTGAAGAAAACTCTATTGATTTTCGTTAGCTCGTGATGTACTTTGGCGAGAGAACATCTTTGCTCCACGGGTTTCATCATCCCTCCCACCATTAAAATATCACCAACAATCTTCAAGAACTTTTCCCGAACTAGATCTAAATTGTAATGCGGAACTTGAGAGATTAATAGCATTTGGCCCACTTTAACGTCAGTGATCGGCACATCGTCAATCTTTAAATTAATTACGTTACCTTCCCAAACTATTGGTTTTGGAGGACATAATGCCACCACATACGAAAAATAAGTGTCATCTAAATGCTGAACATTTGAAAGGTACTCTGCTTCATCCACTTTACCATCAATAAGTAATCTCAAAAATTCAGAGAATTCTAAACTTGCACTTGCTTGATCTTGTCCAATAAAAGAACCATTGATGATTTTCAAAATATCCTGTTCGTTACCCATTAACTCAGCGCTGGCAAAGAAATAGGTACCTTGAGTTTCAACTGTACCTGTATATACCAAAAAATGATTAGTTGCTCTTAAAGCTTCTAATAAACTCTTTGTTCGGTTATTTGGAGCTGTAGGCAAATCAAAAACTAGAGAGTTTGTAAAATCTCTTGAAAATTCCCCAGTAAATCTAGCAAGTTTACGACGCAATTGTCCAAAATTTTCAGTTGTAGAACTGTACCATCTAATAAGATCTGATGCCCCCGAGGTTTGGACTTGCGGTGATCGTATTTGATTATTGAAATATGCCAAAAGTCTATGGATTAATTTCGATGTCAAGAATGTTATTTGCTCAGCAACAACGACACTACCACCCTCAATAAAGTTACCAAGCCATTTAAGATAATTCCATGCTTGCTCCAATTCTTCAGGTTCTTTAAATGTTCTAAAATTGGTTGGCGACCTCGAACTATCCAATAATTTTCGGTTCAATAAAACTAAGAAGTACTTCACACATCTAAGAACAACCTGATCGAAATTTTGATATTCACTTTCAAACAAATCTCCCAAAATCCATGTTTTTGCATCATCAGGCGTACAATACTTAACTATGCCCAGTTTGACTTCTAATGCAATTGTAATATAAGTTTTGAAGTCTCCAATCATTTGATCGATCATCATCAATGTTGGATTGTGAAGTTTCATGGCGTATCCCAATCTCACCGTTATGATTTCTTGAATCAACTTCATTGGAACTATACAAATTTGGATCAAATTGTGTATGTAATCAGGTAATTTCATCGTTTCAAACATATGTCCAAGTTTAATATACGACGATTTTGACTTGATCATCCATGGAGCTATAGGCTGAAAGATTCTCTTCAGAAAAATTGTATGGACACCTTTTTCTTTCATAAGCTTTTCGGCTAATGACTTGTTGTCGTCGTCAAAAATCCTTTTCACTACTTTAGTACTTGTTGCTGAGTTTGAGCTTGAGCTTGATGTAGGTGGTGATGTCCCTGCAGAGCTCGAAGTGTCTGTAGCACTTTTTGAAATATCCATCTCATCATTTCCAATCCATACTCGGAAAGATTTAGTAAGCATTGCAATGGAATCTGTAATGGTCAACCATGCATTCAATGCATCAATACGATCGTTGAATTCGACACTCCGTAAAACTGGCTTGTCATTTTTCATGTCTTCCAATGTTCTAAACAATGCACACGCTTTCTCGTATCGGTCCAAGATTTCAACAACTTGATCATGGGGAGAGATCGTCGAAGGTTCATAATTGACCTCGAATTTTAAAATATCCTCTATTACTTGATCAACCAATGTTCTTCTATACGAGATGATCTTTCTTTGGTCATCTTCAGTTCGATTGAATAATTTGGCTCGAATACCAAACCACAAGCTCTCCTTATAAGTTGCATGCAAAAATGACTCCTGGCCATTTTCAGGGTTGTTATTATTGATGATTTTTGTCTTTTCTGAACGTACAACGTCCCCAGTGAGCACAGAAGTAAGCATTGATTGCCATTCCAATCTTTCTATCACTGCAGGATCATCCGTCTCGTCTTTGCTGAGTTGGGTGATATTTTTATTAGGATTTAAATTGATGGTGGAATCACCATTCTTCATCATTGAAAGTGCCAAACTGAAATCAATTTGGTATTTGTCGTCGTCCATGTCTGCCCATAGATCGGTATTTGCGCTTTCATCATTAATATCGTCATAATCATCGTCGTCTGGTTCTGTGTCATTAGATTCATCTGCTCCACTGATTCCTTTAGTATAATAATCGTCCACAAGCTGGTTACGTATTTTTCTCAAATATGCCTTTTCCTGGGTCAAATATTGTGTGTTGTTGTGTTGTTGCAAATTATTTGAGAGGGTTTGTATCAATGTACGGGAACGGGACCGTGTACTTCCAGATGTACCCAGTGCTTGTCCAGTTACTATTTGTGTCCCAGATCCGCCAGAACCACCCGCTCCTGATCCAGAGGACCCTAGCACTTGATTACTGACTGGTGGCCCATTGCTTGTAGAGCCCACATTGGCATTGGGGGTTAGAACCGTCGGTGAGTTACTAGACGAGTTATTCTTGCTTGAAGACGAACTTGAAGTATTCGACCCTCGTTTGTGCACAGGAGGGACACCTCCAGCTCCATTGGGAATGCTGGAATTGCTAGGATTCCTATACAATGACGGTCTTCGAGAAACCGCGGCGTGATTGTGAATATGTGAGCCCGGGATTGCCTGTCGCCCCTGGTCTTTTGTATTATTACTCCCACTATTTGTACCTGTCATGCTGTCTTCGTCTGAAGGGTAGCAGTATCGAATTTTGCCCGTTCGCTTTAGGGATAGTTGAGGTCGTGTGAGTTGATCAAAACCATCATACCAAAATGGGTGATAGAGGCCAGCTTTAGATGCTATGTAACTATAAGTTGAATACAATCGGAGTGCTAGTTCACCCCGACGAGATTTGTTTGTTCAATTTCATCTAAGTTCACGTCCTTCCTTCGGGGTACTCGTAGGACTATAGTCTTCACATCGCGCACGTGACACGTTATGTCAAACTCACGTCTTCAAATGTTCTCTTCCCAGCACGCTTAGATAACTTTCAACCCAGGAGCCCAACTATCTTAATAAACAGGTCTAGAAACAAGAGTTCAGAAACCTTCATTTTTAAACATCTCCTGGCTAATTGAACGGGCAACTCTCTTGATATTTCGACCAAGCATATTTGTCGCTAACTTTTCGACCTCTTCTCCCACATAGAAACCATTACACAGACTAACACCAAATACTACACATACAAAACTTGGACATTTACATCATGATAGAAGTGCTAGCAAATGACCGTCTCGGTAAGAAAATCAAAGTCAAATGTTTAGGTACGGATACCATTGGAGACTTAAAGAAAATCATCTCCCTTCAAATCGGATCGTCCTACGAGAAATTGATTTTAAAGAAGGGCTATCAAGTTTACAAAGATCACATTTCGTTGGATGATTATGAGGTCCATGATGGATTCAATTTTGAATTATACTACGGATAGATGAGAGAGTTTGGGAATTAGCTTTTAGGGAAGAAGAAATTCATAAGCTATTAGGGAAGATATATTCATATATATATATGAGGCTGTTGTGGTCCTAGTTATCTTGGTCTCTTGAGTCTCATGATAAAATTGATACGAATTCTTAAAATCAGTTATATTTGGTGGAAGAGTAATAGCCCAACTATTTCTATTACGATTGCAACAATCAGCTTCGTTGACTGATGGACGCACTACGATGTTTGCGAGCCGAACCAGGGATTCTAAAGGAGATTTTGAAAATACAGGTTAGTTGATAGATCAAAATGATAGTTACTTGGCCAAGCTAGAATATGCCGAGTTCAAAAAAGTCCTGTCCCATTTTCTTCAGTAAAATACTTCAAAAGCGCATGTCATATTACTCATGATATATAATCAACTACACAGTTAAGACATTTTTAAACCGTATCGCTAATGAAACGTGGAATTATGAATATTATGAATATTATGAATACTATGAATTAATACATGGAAAGAAAGGTCTATAGTACAAAAAGGGGAGTCGACGACGCTGAAATGACGAGAGATCGCTGGTGTAGAACATAAATGGATGCAAATATAGCGTGGATAACAGGATGCATTGCAATGAGGAGTGGATGACTGGAAATTGGGAATTGAATATGATTTTGGTGCCTCAAAATGAGTAAAAAACGGTGTGGATAATATGTAGTTGTTGTTGCAGTGATACGTTGAATAATACAAGTAGTATCAAATACAATGCTAACACTTGGAGAATACAAATAGATTTGAAAGGATTTCTGAGTTTAGCGAGATGGCAAATGCATAATAAAAATATGCTTCCTTCTGTAGCTCTGGAGCTGTGGTGTAGAGTGATATCTTACTCAATTACACCTGTTTGTTACTGGCTTCAGTTTGTACAGCTCTCAGAGCATCCTAAAGGAAATATTCAATGTGCTTCTTTCTAGGCTTTTCTCTGAAATAAGATTCAAAAAAGTCTCCCTTTGCAACCTCGACCTCAGTGTTGATTCCATTCATACTTTTTCCGTTTATAGTGTCTTCATCGTTCTCAGGCGAAGCTTCAAACACGTTAAAGAATTGTCCTGGCAATACACCTTGGCGCAAACTGACCTTGCTGTTATCAAACCTTTCCTCATAATCTTGATAATTCATCAGGGAATCGTCATCAATATTCTTGACCACCTTCTTGTCGTAGTTTGTGTATAGAATTTCCAAAATACTTGCCTTGTTTCCACATCTATAACAATAATTTGGAGCAGACCAGACAGTCAAGCATTTTCCATTCCAATAACTGGTGTAACCTTCATTACATAGCTGATGTGCTCTGACTAATTGTACCAAGTCATTGTCTCGACAGAATTTATTTATAACATCGAGGCCAAATAAATACCCAGCACCTCTTGGAGACAATTTGAAGTCCATAATTTCAGTATCAGGATCAGACCAAACCAAATCTGCCATAATCCCATCATGCGGAATCTCTTTAAATCTATCTACAGTTCTGATTTGATCCAATTGTTGACAACTGGGCGATAATCCTCCATGAGCAGCAAAAATCGATCCATCAATCGTTGCTCCCAAAGGAAGATAATCAAATAAGTCTGTTATATATGACCAGACTTCTGTACCTCCATATTTATTTATAATTTCGGAATAGAATCCGTAGTTCGTAGTGATAGTTCGTGATTCATGGTTCCCACGGATCAAGAACACTCGTTCAGGGTATCGCAATTTCAAAGTGATCAATAGTGAGATCGTTTCTACTGAGTAATACCCTCGATCAACGTAATCTCCAAGGAATAGATAATTTGTAGTTGGCGGTGATCCTCCGATTTGAAATATTTCTAGTAAATCGTGGTATTGTCCGTGAATATCTCCAACTACTGAGATTGGCGATGTCAATGGAATTATATTGGGTACCATTAAGAGTTGAGTTTTTAATGAATGACATAGTTGTTGAAGAGTTTGGGGTGGGAGTATTTTAGGTGGTTTGTGATGAAGGAGTTGCTCTAAACAGTAGTCGAGATCCGTGGTGGATATCGAAAAGGGAATAGTCATGATGTATAAGAAAGTCGAACTGAATGACAAGGAATATGGAAATTGTCAAAGTGAAATTCGAACAAGGTCTGCAAAGTTGTGTGATATCTCAGAATCAAGCTAGAAGTCGATACTTGATATTTGGTATTATCTGAGTGTATAAATCGACACGAACTCTAATAAAGCACAAGAATCTATTGGTAGCTCTTTAAAAATTCTGTTATTTGTGACGAGTGAATAAGCTAAACTTGAAATATGCAGAAACCTAAAGATCGATCAATTAAGGAATTCTATGCTATGAAATCCTGGTCTCTAGTGTTTGTGAACAATAAGAACTTTCTGTCTTGAATCTAGGTCTATTAATCTCGGGGGTAGATTTGCTGAAGGATCGAATTTCGTCAGCAACAGTATAACTTGAGTATGCTATCTATTCTTATTGCTGTGCTTATGTATGGTATGATATGTATACGAAGTTCTGTGGATTCGAATCAACTGGCCAATCTTCAATCGTGTTGTAAATCGTGGTGAGAACTGTAACAAGATGATGAGTTACGAGAGACTTGGACTGTGAGTGTTAACTATGGTTAACTGAGGAATATTATGCCAACTATGCGTGTTTCTCGTAGTTCTCTTGACCTGTCCATATGTTTTGTTGGAGGAGGATATTGGAGGAGGCCGGAAGTTGATGAGATTTTCGTTTTTCAGAGCGCTACAAAATGCACCCGAGAAGATACGGGTTGGATACACCCAGGGATATACCAGAGAATGAGTATACAAGGAAGCAGAAGCAGATGCTCGTATAATACTAGTCTCAGAACCCGTAGCTAAGAGGAACAGTATTTATTGTGTTTCCTGTACATTTTGAGGTCTAAAATCATAATATCAGTATTTACAACCACGAAATTTGGTGAAATGCCTACTCTACTAGAATAAAGTATGCCAGCGATTAGTATGGTTATGCTAATTTAATTATTGTTCAGTAGTGATAGTAATAGAATCGTACAGTATTACCGGAGGGATATATTTTAGTATTACCAGAGCGATATATTTTACAGTATTAACTATAATATCAGTATTCACTATCGTTTACTTAACTAACCTCACTTAACTAACCAATATTAATTACTGACAGTATTTTGACCGGCATCATTTCCAACAATCTATATCTCGTCACTGGATCCCTATCCTAAAGTATCCCTAACTGGCAATACCAACAGTCTCGAATGGACCTTAATATCTGTAGCGTACAACTCCCATTGTGTACTTCCGATAGGATAGCCAACAAGAGCTGAAGGTAATGGAAAATCACTGATTATTCTTTGACTGTGAGTTAATTCTTTTTGCCTCTGGTCATTGTATGATATTTCATAAATTACTGAATCACATATTTTCTCGTATCTAGTACCCTATTCGGACCTGAAATGTGCCTATTCTGTGATGTCAATACATATACTTAAGAGAAAAGATCTAAGTTAATAAAAGATGCAGATCCTACAAAGATGCTTTTATTGGAGGAACTTCTTATAATTAATGAGGTAGGAATACTCAAATCCGAAAGATCACCTAAATAAAAGAGTTTATTAATGATTTTAAACTATACATCAAATTTTCAATACTGAGATGTGGAAAATCTATAAAGTCATGTTGGCCTGTGTTTCTATCACAATGGCCCCAAGAAATTTTAAAGCCAAGGCTAATTCTAGACCTTAGTACTTTTCATTTGTGCTCCGTCAGATCTCTAAAGTGAACATCTCACAAAGCCTATTTCTCACGATGTCTTATCTCTAACTATACAACTCATCAACAACCTTTCCCAAAACATCAATTCCTTCTTCAATAACATCGTTTGGAATATTAAGAGCTGGTACAATTCTAACCACATTCATACCAGCAGTGATGACTAATAAACCATTTTCTCTGGCTTTTTGAACAATAGCACCTGTGTCAACATGTTCCTTGAATTGAAGTCCCAACAAAAGACCCTTACCCTTGACCTGTTCAACATGATCTGGATGGTTGTTTGCAATCTTGGTCAAACCCTTGATGAATCTTTCCGATTTCTCTTCAACCTCGGCCAAGAAAGCGTCGTCACTAATCTTGTCAAGGATGAATGATCCAATACGTGCTCCTAAAGGATTCCCTCCATAGGTTGTTCCGTGGTCACCAACAGACAAGGCACTTTCCACCTTGTCTGTGATGATGGTTGCACCAATTGGAAAACCGTTACCAAGGGCCTTAGCAGTGGTTAAAATATCTGGATGAGCTTCTGGAGAATAGTGAGAATGAGCCCAGAGCTTACCACTACGACCCAATCCACATTGGATTTCGTCAAAGATCAACAATGCGTTGTTAGCGGTACATAACTCACGCAATTTGATCATAAACTCTTCTTCAATTGGTGTCACACCCCCTTCACCTTGAATTGGTTCGATAATCACCGCACAAGTTTTGTCGCTGATGACTTTTTCAACTGACGAGATATCGGTAGTTGAAGCCACATGGACTCCAGGTATCAAAGGAGAGAATGGCTTCTGGTACTTTGGATTTGGTGTCACCGACAAAGCTCCCATGGTTCTACCATGGAACGAGTTTTCAAAAGTGATGATTTCGAACTTTTCGTCGCTAAACGTCTTACCATACTTCCTGGCGAATTTCAAGGCTGCTTCGTTGGCTTCGGTTCCTGAGTTACACAAGAAAACTCTCTGGGCATCTTTCATACCACCAGAATCAATGGTGTTGGCCACCAACTTACTGGACAACTCTCCGGCTGGTAAGTTGTAATATAAGTTGGAACAATGCATTAAAGTGCCAGCCTGATCTTGAATCAACTGTGTGATTTCTTCGTTGGAATGGCCCAAGCACGTCACCGCAATACCAGCAGTGAAATCAACATACTTTCTACTTTCTAAATCATACAAGTACGATCCTTTTCCGTGAGTCAACACCAAGTTTGGACGTGAATAAGTTGTGACGGTGTATGGCTTACTTATAGTATTGATATAGTTTCCAGTATGAGTGTCTTCACCAGCATCAGGGACCGGCTGAGTGCTTTGGAGACGAGAAGTTGTACGGAAACCACGTACTCCAAGGTTCCGTGGAGTAAGTCTAATTGCTCTTTTCAACATATTGATATTTTAGTGGAATAAGAAGAAGTGAAATTTTAGAGAGTTGTGAAAAATTTGAATTTTATCCTGAGATTGTACATCGCGGTTGAGTCATGGATTACCAGATTAGATCAAATGGGATATATGCAGGTACGAAAATTATGACATTTACTATGAGGTCCTAGAAAGGATTAGAGGATATTAGAGGAGGCAAGGCTAGCCAGACAGAGCGATATAATCCCGAATTGTGTGACGAGTATTTTCTAAGATTTTAGTCTAATTAGCGTGTTCACCAAAATTGAAGGGGACAAAGCTTTAACAGCTTTCAGGACGAGGCATGAAAACTCTGAGTAATTCAGCTATAACGTAAAGCCTGAGTATCTCAGGCTTTATAAGAAACTGCTCCGTTAAGCAAGTCAATTATGAGGGTAGCTCATTTTTAAAAATACTAATCATCAGGTACTGATCGTGCATTGCTATCTATAATTGCCCTTTCTTCCATACCTTCGTCTCTATTTAACCATCAGTACCTGGAAATATCTATGGTGACCTCAAGTTTTGAATCGGTATCAATCAAGTCAATTTCCTTCTTCAAAATACGATTGATTTCAAACTTCAACCGAGACTCGTCGTCAGAACTTATACCCTTGATGGAAATTTTCAAACCTATGACGTACAACTGGTAGTTGAATTTTGTGATGAAGAACTTTTCGATCTTGTTTGAGTTTTTATAAAAGTCGAGACTCAATATCTTATCGGTTATGACTGCCTTCAACACATGATAGTCGTAGTTGGAGTATGGATACGAGCACAACAAAATCCCACCCAAAGACTTAGTAAGTTTGCAGCCAAGGAAACAGAGTAATAATGCAATCACCAAGTTAGTAAACTCATTGACATCGATGAGGAATGACGCAGGCGTTGGTAATATGGGGACAACAATCAAATATATTGAATACATCAATGTCAACAAGTGTGTTGGGTTTCTTGAACACATTCTGATGAATTTGGCGACGATAGCTGGTTGCGTGAGTGATTTGAAGTCTTTAGAAGAAGACCCAAGCGAGGCTGAAGGTTGTAACTGGTTTTGTCTAGGTTGTCCTAAAATGCCTCCTTCTGGAAGTGCTTTGAGAACCTTTTCCTCAGAAATCATCTCTGTGATCCTATCGTCCTTCAAAATCAAGTTTGACGAAATAAACGTCACCGCAACCGTCAACAAAATCATGAATTCATAGACGAACCAGTTTGCATTAGACCCGTGCTCACCGTGAATATGGTGGGACGAATGGTTCTCGCCGTCGTGTTCTTCGTTGGTATCCACGACAATTAAGATAATAAACTCTTCCAAAAAGTGACTGATGAGATCGAAACTCACCATAATCAATGAAGAACTCAATGCAAAGCCCGCTAAAACCTCGAGTCTCCCCAATCCAAACGGATATGCAATGGAGGAATTGTTCCATACTTCGAAATTCGACATTATATCCACAAACACAATCACGATAGACCCTAGCGAGTCGTAGAAGATCAAATGGGCTAGCGTGGACATGGCCGAAAGTTTGAATTTGAAACCTACCACGAAAACCACCAACGACAACGAGAGATGGAAAATCGACCACGTCAACTTCAATTTCTGCTTGGATGTGATGGACGAAAGCGATTCCTTGAAGTTAGGGATGGGATACAGATTCGGGATTGAGAGTGGCTGGATGACTGCTATTGGAGTTTCTTGAAACAAGTTCATCGATACAGACGAGTGTTTATATTTATGACCTTTTCTGTGTGCTGGCTTGACTTGAAGATTCTGGCCATTTTGGACTTCTTGTGGCTGAAAATTGAACGGCAGATACTTTACAGGCGAGTTTGATCTACGAATAGGTGACGTTGATCTTCGGCTTGGAGAAGTAGGTGTGTGTGAAGGGTTCGTTGATACTGGCGGTCCGGAAGGGGGTAAGTCTACCGGAACGTATGACATTTTCTGTCCAAACTGTATGGAATTCCTGGACCGAGGCGTATTGTTGATTGGAGACTGGATAGGACTGCCATCTTCCGATATTGCGTTGCTTGAATCCATCATGAAGATGGCAGATTTTGGACGTGCCCGTGTGTTCGAGTTTGCTCGATGATGGGTCGGCACTGATGGTTGGAATACGGGAGAGTTAGTGTACTTGGGGCCTGGGCTGGGGGTATGCGGCACACCCTGACTAGGGTCTGTTAACGATTCCGTGGAGAAATTTGCGCTGGCAAGCATTTGGAGGTCCGACGGTTTGGTCATTTCTGGGTAGAGTATAGTGTTTGTTGTTTTGATGATTTTAGGGATTTGAATTGTTTTTCTGGCTAATGTGGGTGAGTCTAAAAGTCCTCCGTAGCCTGGGGCCTCTTGGTTGAATTCTTGGTCTGACATTTTGACGAATGTTGGAGCTTGACGACCTTTCAAATTTCGAGAAGTGTAAATAAACAACCTGTAAATAAACTGCGTGTAAGGAAGTCAAGAATTGGATTTATCTCACAGAACCTGTAAAAATGTGAGGATAAATTGCAGTCTGCGATTATTCTATAAATACCGGACTAGCTACTAGAAAGACCAGGACTTTTTAGGGCATGATTACTATTTAGGTCAGGATTACAACTAGATATTATTCAGGACGGTACTACAGACTATAATTGTAAGAAGAATTCCGAAAAATGCAAGAAAATCGTAATAAAACGGTATTTGCTCCATCTCAAAGATATCAACGCTAACCTGTAAATATGACGTCATATTCAAATAGCACTAACCTAATGAAATTTATATAGAGCCCACGATAAAACTCCACAAAGATACTAAAAGTTCTCAGAAGATATGGAAATCTGGAACTCTACATCGATCGTACTGATACGCTTTATAATTGGCTACAAAATTGTATAGTACCAGCCCAAACTAACCAGAAATGTCCATTTGTTCTGTAAATTCAATTGATTACATCTAACTTGTGAAAAAGTGTCAAATATCTTCAAGATATTCTTTCATCAGATCACAAGCACTAAATTCATCAGCTCATAATGATATCCTTCATTCCTGTTCATTATGGGGGATTCTCTCTAGTAATATAAGAATCAAAGAGTTGAAGGTTTATACATCCATCGTTCAACGAAGTGCTTGTATCCTCCACGACTTCGAAACTCTTTAACTTGAATGGTGTCGAGGTGCCCATGGAATTCGTGCTGCCTATTATTCCAAAATTCGATAATGAATCGTTTCTAGCCTTGAAAAGAACCAAATTATTATCGTTGACAATATTTATATCACCACCTCTTTGAAGTTCATCATCAGTTAATGTAAGTACACACTGGATTTTGGAGTGGTCGTTAGAGTTGAATGGATTTTCGTTATGTGGTGGAGGTAACGTAAATATCGACGACAATAGTGAGATGGACGTGGATGAATAATTGGAGCTTGGAGAGTTGGTAAAGGTCGATGAAGGGACGGAAAGCGGCGGATTGGAAATCGATGTGACGGAATTAGACGGATTAGAATTATTTCTGCCTTCTCGTTCAGTATCGTCATAGTTGATATCGATTTCATCCAAATTTAATGACATTTGCTCGATAATGGATGTCTTGAGAATTAATAGCAAGTCATACAACAAAATGTAGAGCTTCTCATTCATGATGGACAAGCAGTTTGATTTCAATAGGACGATCAAGTTCTTCAACACTTCAAAGTCGAAATCAAATTTCAAGATCAATTTTGGTAAGCTTGATTTGTGAATAATGAGTATTCTTAATAAGATCGAAATACAATCAACATTTGCTATATCGGTAGAATTTATCACTTTGAGTAAATTCTTCAAGAATGTCGATAAGTTCTTGTAGAAATTCAAATCACTTTCGAGTTTATATGACGAAGTTGACGTCGAGAACTTTCTAAAGTAGTCACAGAGTATTGGAAACAAATTGAAGCCGTTTTTATTCTCTAGAGTGATTAAATTGTCTTCAAACTTGCAATTGAAGAACCTTTCTTCCAACGTTTTCATGATGAAAAGCTTACAGTTCCAATTCAAGTAGATGAATAATTCTCCGAAATATGAGTTGTACGGAGAGAACTCAATTTTTAGATTATCCAAAAGAATTGAAATGAAATGCTTTAAAGAAGTGAGATTTGAATGCTGTTGATTAATTTGATGATGATTGTTGTTCTGGATTTGATTGTTGATTTCATTGTCGATTTGATTATTAGTTTCATTATTCTCTCCTCCATTCTCATTGATATCCCTCATAAATTGATCTGTATTCTCATTGATTCCAAGATCCTGACCATTTTCGTGATATTGAACTTCTCTTTCACATAATAATCTCAACATGATTTGATAAAATGGTAAATTAAATTCATCAATATCAACTGAATTTTCAAAGTCCTTCAAAGAATGGATTTCATTGTTTTGTGTTAATTTATTGACAATTTCCAAGCACTTATCTTCAGACAAGTTCGTTAACACAGTATCTAGGAATAGTTTGGGGCTGAAAATTATCAAATGTTGAAAGTATGATAGGAAGGGACCTGATGCAATCTTTTCACCTTCTTCTCTAACCAATCTGACAATCATTGTACAAAATTGTCTTGGATACTTGATCCTGTACTCTTCTCTGATCAAATCCAACATGATTTGATCCTGTGCCTCAATAACAACCTGGTATAGGATCGAATTCAAATCTCTATAATCAGCTAGTAATTTTATCATATCATTGAGATTCAAAATCTCATAAGTCAACAACTTCTTCAAGAATCTGCAAAGTTTCGTTGTTTCACTTGCTTCGATATCTTTTAAGAAGTCACCAATTTGACTGTCTCCTTCATTCTTTTGGTTGATTATCAATTTTACTACCAAAATCTCGTGGTCATCTTTAAAGGTTTCCATGAATAATAGATTCAAAAGGAATTTGAAATCATTGGCAGTGATATCCAACGTTTCATTAATATCCATAATCTCGGAATTGCTCAAAAATTGGGTATCTGACAAGAGAAAATTCAAAGTAGAATTCATAGATGGAGGCAACGGGTTAATAGGCGATTGAAAAGTCTGGTCAATTTGATGATTCTCATGTCCTTCTGTTTGCTCACTTTTATCATTTTTCTCATCCAACTCGTCCATCTCTTTCTTGATAAATTTCCAAACTTCATCAAATTTAAAGTAATCAAACTCCCTTGTCTTTAAATCGTTGTAGTTTGTGATCAAAAGCTTTAATAATTCGAGCCCAGCTTCGACTTCAATAAACTTGATCAATTTGAAATGTTTCAAAATCAACCGTGAAATGAAATATAACGAGTCCATATAGAAAATGATAACTCCTCCCTCATTCCTGAGAATGTATTTGACGAAGACCTTGAAAAACACTGTCAAGTTATCACAAATCGAATAGAAATTGTAAAGATTGGTGATAATTTCTGGATTTATATGGATAAGTTTTGGCGACAAGTTTATGGTAACCTTCAATTCGTTTGTGATCCAATTCACCAACAAGAATTTCAAACCAACATTCAAATCGTTGATGTAATTTATATTTACAAGAAACTCTGAATCGAAGTTGTTGGAAATCAATTTGTCAATAAGTTCGATTTTCAATATTCTCTTGCCCTGGTCGAACTTTTCCTGAAAGTTGTAGCCGCTTCTTGTCCATTTTTTTAATATATTATCACATTGCTTGTTATTCAAAACCGGTAAGTTTTGAAGAATATTAAGATGTATGGAAATTTGCAGAGTCAAAGATGAAGTGGATGAAGAATTGAAAAGCTCGCCAGTTCCATAAGAATCTTCATTCATCAACTTTTGCCTCACCTCATCATTCTCATTATCTTTCGAAATATAAAACATTCCAGATGCAATCAATTTTCTGATGTAAGATGCAATTGTTAATATCTTCAACTGATAAAGTTCGTTTATCAACACGTACAAATTGTAGTTGATGGTTTTAGTTGAGTTTTCGTCAACAGTGGTGTATATGAATTCCAAAACTTCGTTTTCGAATTCAAATTTCATCTTCCTTACCTTTAGAGACAGTAGAACCATTCTTTTTATGAAATTGCATATAATCAAGATCCCCTCACTCGAGTCAATGTTTCTATATGACGTTATACACCAAAAGAGAACCAACCTGAGTTTGATTTTCCAGTTTGGCGTGCTTGGTTTGAGCTGGTTTGCAAGATCTTGTGTTAAATTGAGTGAGTCCAATTGTTGAATGATTTTGAGAATATCATCGTGATTTCGATTTATATATACATTTGATGATATCTCTTGACCCGGCAAGTTCAGAGGCGAGTTGTTATGAGAGTTTTTAATGGGACTTCTGATTTCTGAATTTTGAGATTTCACCGGTGAAGTTTGGAACAATTCTTCAGCAGTTTGGTTCATTTTAACTCCAGGAGAGTTTTGGTACTCTTGATGTTTTTCTTCTTCTTCATTTTTACCTCTGTTTGTTGAATCAGTATCACTAACCTCACAATTCAACATTAGACTTTCGTTTCTGTACTTTATCAAATCAAACTGTTTTAAGATTTCATCCTTTTCGTCGTCATCGACTTTCAATAAAATTTTAAACAAAATATCATTGATTAAGATCCAATAGTTGGGAATAATAAATATGTTTGGATTGAATTTGAGCAAGAAAACAATTTGATTTGAAATCATTTCAAGAATCATTGATTTTAAAGAGTCTGGAATAAATTTTTTCATGCTTGGTAGTTTGGATATGAAGTAGTAATTCAAGAGGAGAACTTGATTCATTTCCTTGCATAGGAATTCGAACTTTAAGAAATCATTCCAGAAAACTTTAATTAACGTAAGTGAGATCAATTTCTGACCAAAATTCATTTGGAAATCATTTACCCAAGCTAGAGAGTTCAATAACTCATTAAGGTCGTAGTTGAGCGGTAATCCCTGCTTGAAAAACTTTAGAATTAGTGAAAGAAAGAAGGTTTTGTCTAGTAAATTCTCAACGTAAAGCGTCAGGATATAGCTTATGAGATAATTGAGTTTGCCCATTAAGTTTTGTTTCTTCTCTGGAGATGGAACAGTTGAAAAGTCTTTGGAAAGCTTGTAGATATAATCAATAACTTGTTGAGTCCATTCCTGGAGCCATTGAACCTCAAATTTGGTATCTATCGAAGAATTGTTATTCGGAAGGGTCTGATTATAATTTGAGTTCTGAGTAGTGTTTGGATTGTTTGGAGTCTGAACTCGGTCTTCACCTTTCCGTTCATCGTGGTGCTTTATCAAATGTTTTCGTCTTAAAGTCAACAATTCACCATACAAAACACATTTAGTGAACCACAATGCTCGTGAGGTCGGAACGTTTTTATTACAGATGGAATCTATCAAGATTTTGTTCCTAATTCCATGGGGGATCTTTTCTGCGATCTTGACCAACGGCACATTTTCACTGGCTAGGTCTTTCAACCACGCTTCCTTCTTGGACGCGGTAAGCGTCACCCTCGGAGGGATTTTGAAGTTGTTCGAATTGTATCTGATTTTGTTGATGACTTCGTTTCGAGTCTTGTACCCATTGGCGAGATGCAGCGACAATTCCTTGAGGACATTGTTGCACTTGTCGGTGGATGAAAAAATCGTCATCTGGATCAAATTCCGGGCAGAGTAATATTCGTTAGACACCATTGGTGACTCAAAGTACCCTTTGTTGAGGAATCCACTGTTATTCACTCGTTGTTCCTCCACGGTATCTGCCATCTGAGTATGGTCTTTCCATGGCTTGTAGTCAGGATATGTGAATTTGGAGTCGGAATCTTTTCCATCGGCATTTTCTCTGTCCGCCCGTTCTCTCTCGAGCCTGTCTCGTCCTTCAGACTTGCCGTCCACTGCTTCTATCTCTCCATCGTTCAATGGGTATAGGTCCAAGTCTGGCCGATTCATCAGAAACTTCATTGATAGAAGCTCATCTTTGGCGGTATAGCTTGACCTGCTTGTAGAGAGCAAACTGTTTCTATTACGTTTTGACATGTGTGTATTGATAGCCTGTGGTGTTGGACTAGACTATCAGCGGTCCGATTTGATTATATATGATTATATACAGGAAAACAAATAACTGAGCGAAGCGAAGTAAGTTGTATTGATCTGTGACAGTTCCAGAATTGGCCGAGAGTTCAGTTCTGTGATAGTTCCCGACGACCCAGTTACCTGGCTGTGAATAACTGTAGGTTTAAATGATGAAACAAACTTTAAATATAAAAAAATCATGGCAAATGCTCACTAAATAAACTCTCTAGACAATAGGAATTATTTCTTCCCTTTAAATATATATTATAAGAAGGATAACCACTTAGAGGTGAAGTGAGATAAATCGCGCCACATGCGAGGGCTCTACCATTGAACTTAACTCCATCAAGATATTTAATAGTGACAAGTAACTGAGCGAAGCGAAGTTGCTTGTTCGCTCAGTTCTTGAGCGTTGTGACAGTTCCATGAGGGGCTCCCGAGAGTTTAGTTCGTTGAGAGATTTCGAGATCCGAGATCCTGCTCCTCAAGATCCAGTAAATATAAGAAATACATCTAATTTCGCAACTACTCCTCCGTACCTTCGCTCATAGTCAGTATTGAATGCTGCAAATAATAGAACTTTTAATGCATTTCCATAGTAATATTATATGCAGTACATTAACATCAGTTGATTCAGCAACAGGAATAATGGCTAAAAATGTCTCTACTAACTAATTTAACGTTTAGACCAACCTTAATAGTACTCACTATACCATATATGAATTATCAGGTAATATTGACAATTATTTATCACTATATTCAACATGGAAATGGATTACATAATCTTGAATCATGACTTACATAATCTCAAGAGCTTACATACTTCGCTACGCTCAGTATATTTGATAGGTAGAGAATACTGAGCAAATTCTTCCTAAGCTCAGTATTTATGAATTAGAAAAGGTAGTTTAGTGACATTATTACTGGAGGATATCTCTTCGAGGACAATTCTGAGTAATTTCTAGATTTGCTAATTTTCTAAATATCATGAGATATTCAATAGATCAATGTCTCTAAGTAATTGGTTGAATTTGGTATCCTAGTTATACTAATTTCGATCTTGCTTGCTTGATAACTAACTAATTTTCACTAATCTCACTACTCCTGACGTCCAATAGGGACCATATATGAAGATTTAGAAAGATTGGCCAGTAGTTTAGTAGCAGATCTTCAGAATATCGCGGGGCAGACCAGTCGTGAGTTCTGCTACTGAGTCTACTGAACAGTTAACATAATATCCGAATCTAATGATCATTTCTCTATATAGCTAGTCGATCATATTCTGTTCTAGACTATCATTTTACGGGTCTGGTCCACTACAATTCTTATAATCAGTCGTGCGCGACAACAATAGTAACATAATTCCCTCTAGTGGGATACATTTAAAGTACAAACAGGGGAGCTTAGAGAGGAACAGCAAAGAAGTATTCAGGCTAGTTATAGTAAGCATATCATGAGACTAGCAGCAGTATAATCTCACATATTCTTCCTACCATCTCTGGCTCTGGCTCTGGGTCTTGAATGAGATAATCTACCATCTACCAATCATCATCGTCTTCATCTTCATCACTATCGTCTCTTGTAGCTCCTTGTCTCTTTTTCAAGGCATCGGCCAACGAGCCTGCCAATGTAGTCTCTTCTGTCTTTTTTGCTTTTAATGCATCAGCAAGACCGTTGCTCAAACTAGCTCCGGAGAACGTATCTGTAGTCGCTGCGGCGGTTGACGCTACATCAGCTCTAGGTTGGATTGGTGGAGCTGGAGGAGGAGCTTTGGAATTTCCTGCAAACAACGATGCTGGAGGATCGCAGACTTGTAAATAGTCAATTGGCGACCATCCCTCTTTGGTCTCATCCAAAGTCTTTACCAAACCCCATTTTTCATTGATGCTGGATACATAGTAAACTTCATCTTTTCTAAGTGGAAGCGAACCTGCAACCGACCCGTCATATTCGTACATTGCTTTATAAGTTGGATGTTTTGGTTTTTGGGTTGACAAGGCTGGAGGAGGAGGTGGTGGAGCGGTCTTCTTTACTGGAGGAGCAGGTGCAACCTTCTTGACCTTGATTGGAACTGATACTTTTTGTTGAACCACTGGAGCCGGAGGAGGAACTTTACGATGAGTAGCCTGGCGTTGAGGCTGTTGAGGCTGTTGAGGCTGTTGAGTTTGTGCTTGAACAGGTTGATAAGATTGTTGAGCCTGTGGAGCTGGCTGGTATGATTGTTGAGCTTGTGGAGCTGGTTGATATGTTTGTGAGTATGCCGGCTGACTGTTGGTTTGTCTTGGTGGTGGCTTCACAGAACCATTATTTCTACCCCTATTATAGTATTTACTATAATCAACCTTTCCAGAAACACCTCTAGGTCTTTTTGGATTTTTACTGCTTCCTGGCAATCCATGTCTCACAGTGACCGTTCCTGATTTATAAAGATCGCTGTTCTGAGGAGCTTCGGAACCAACGACAAACTTCACAGTGTGGAATTTGCCTGCCTTCTTTTGATATAAAACTGTAGGATTGATATTGATAGATAATCCTGGATTCAATTTCTTCAATTGGGTAACCAATTCTGTTTTTAAGTCTAAGTTTATGAAAACATCTGGAGTTTGTGGAGTTGGAGAATGTAAAGATAACGCCAACCAGTTATCCTGCAATGTAGACATCGCTACGTAGTTCAAACTGTTCACAGGTAAGACAAACTCAAGTTGTAATTGTAATCTCTTCTCAACCAAAACCTCATCAATGATACAAAAGCTGCTTCGAGTCAAAATGAAGATTCTCGACAATCTCTTTGAAGATCTACCAAATTTAGATAATAAAATCTCTCCCTTCAGGGAAAAGAAGACTTTGTCGGTGATTCCAGTTTGGGAAAGAATAAATCTACCGTAACCTGAAGAAAAATTACACCCCAAGTAATCACCCATAAATGCACGGGAACCCAACATCGAGAATCTACGACGTTCCTTTCTTCCTTGCAACAAATCATTACCGTAGTCACGCAATTGTTCGAATTGATTTCCATGATTTTTAACTCTCCAAGCATTCTGAATAGTTTTGGCAGCGTCTTCCTTTCTCTTGACATATCTTCTCCAAGCTCTTTGAATTCTTGCTGCCATGTTGTGCCAGTATTTATCTCTCATATCTTCCAATGCAAACAAAGTCTCGGGCGTTTTTATGAATACTTTTGTTGTACCTAATTGATACTCAGTTGTGGGGATATGACATGATTTCAAAATCTCTTTCACAGCTGTGATATCTTCTCCGTTCCAAATATAATCACCAGCATAACCCGTAGTTGGCGATAATAAATAAAATCTTTGGACAAACTTATCAAATGTTGTACGGTAAGCAAAGCCTGCTCTTCTGATTCTAACGTTCTCCTTCAAACCCAAGTATTTAATCTGATGAAGAACTTGGTGGTTGTCATAATCTTTTGGTCGTTTTGTTTGATTTGGCTTGATTGTTCTAATGTATGAAGGTTGAGACTGTGAAAGGGTGTCCACCAACAAATTTGCACTTCTTTTGATTTTATCAGAAGCTGTTTCTGGTCTCTTTTTAGAGTCAGTAACACTGGCTAACAAGGCTGGTGGGAATAAGACGTTGCTCACAAAAGAGTTACTTGAAGTAGACAACAATTCAACCAAATCCCTCAACAATGCGTCCTTGTTTTTATCAGTCATTCCTCCCACATCATAGGTGACATCTCCAGCATAATGCTTGATAATGAATTTACCTCTACGGTCTTCAAAATAACGGTTGTTGGCACCAACCATGCTTAATCTCTGAGCGAAAACTTGATCTGCAGCATCCGAATCGGCATGTGCGGTTTTGATGGAATCGTTTAAAGCTGCAAATAACCCGGGTTGTGGTCTGGTAGCCTCAATCAAATCACACACAACTTTGTTGTTGAAGTAATCAATTGGCGTCCATTTAATCTGTTCCTGGACATATTCATCCTGCTCTGCCTTGAGAGTAAGTTGAATAAAGATTTGTTGTAATTTCTCATTCACATAATTGATACAAATCTGTTCAAAAGAGTTGTGATCAAAGATTTCAAAACCATAGATATCTAAAATTCCAATTTTCTTGGACGAACCTTGAGTTCCTTTCAACGAGAGATTGACTCTTTCCACGATCCACTCGAATAAGTTGTTGTAAATACCTTTTGCCAATGCGTCTTTGACCGAGGTCGCTTGAACAATATTCAAAGGGACGTGATATGTTGAACCTCTCTTCATTCCATGCGATGTTTGAACAATTCTCTCTATAATGGACGTTTTCAAGATCTCTGCATCAACATCAAGAAGATACGCTACGAATTGGGTCACGCTTTCGTCTCTAATCATAGCATTCCCAGACTCGTCTTCTTCAAAAGAGATATTTCCAATCCAAAGAATTGCAGCCAACATCTTGAATATACTGTCTTGTTCGACCTCGGTTAATCCAATAACATTCATAGCTGACAAGGTGTCTTTAAAATCCTTTGCATCATCAACTCCGTCAACATTGATACATTTTGAAGCAGCAGTATAAATGTAGGTTTCTGGGCCCTGGATCCCATACATTTGCTGATATTTTGGAGGACAGTGTTTAGTGAACTGGTAGAAAATATGGAAGTTACGTTCGTTGGCGATTTGACTCACCACTCTCTGCTTTTCTAATAAATAATTGGTGATATGAGCTGCGACGGGCTGGAACGCTTGACTAAATTCAATCTCGAGATATTTCCCGTGTCTCGACGAGTTATTGTTACGCAAGGTCTTTGCACAACCAAATGATTCTAATAACGGGTTGGTGGCCAAAACCATGTCCTTAATTTTTGAGATCTCCACGTTACCTCCGTCCACGGATACGTTGGCAATGTAGTGCATGATCTGTTTGGCGGCCTCTGTCTTACCAGCCCCGGATTCTCCCGAGATGATCACACATTGATTATCTCCGTACGACTTCAAGTTATAATACATCGACTCGGCGATTGCAAATACATGAGGAGGGACTTCCAACCGGTTCCTTCCCTTGTACTTTTCCAAGTGTTCTGGAGTATAAATCCCCAAATCTTCAAACGGATTCACCGAGATCAACACATGTCCGATATAAGTGTATATGGTGCTGTTCATGAACCGCTTGTTCAAGTTGTCGTTGATTGCATCGTCAGTGATCTTACTCAACAAGGTCAAATCACTGACTCCGACTTCCTTCTTTTTGTGGAGATCAAATTCAGCTTTTTTGATCCCGGACTTGGCCGGTGCCTCTTGTTTTGCTTTGTTACGTCCACCTCGTTTAACGATTGCCATGATGTGGATTGGTAGGGAATAGGAATATTCCAGCCGGGAGTTGATTTGTAGTGATGAATTTGCTGCGGTGGGCGTGTGGGGGACAATCGGGCACGTGATCAGATAAGATTGAATAATTTGGTGATAGGAGATATTTACATGACAGATAATGACATATAAACGTGATATATAATGACAGGGCTAATTAATGGTAGAGAACTAGCTTAGTATAGATTTGAGGCATGAGAGATATTGAATAATTGAGGTTGTTTAACAATTAGGGACGATTCGAAGAATTTAGAGATACCGTGAAGCGAAATATTTGGAAATAGGAAATAGTGAAGCACTACTCAAGAAATAGTGGACAGAACGTACTGAGCGTGATAGAACCAGGTTTAGAATTACGCCAGACGACCCTAGCGAAAATAAGCCGAGGAAAGGGTCTCACTAGGTCGAGACAGTCCTGTGAGATATCGTAGTGTAGAACTAGATAGAATAAATGAAGTAGTGTTGTTAGTCTCGCTAATTCTTGGGGTTTAGCGGTGGTTAGTGATGATTTAGAGTGTTTTTAATGGTGTTTTAATGGTGTTTTAATGGTGTTTTAATGGAGTTCTTCGCTAGTTCTTAGCTAGTTCTTCGCGAGGTTGTATTATTCACATACCACTACGCTTCGCTCAGCACCTCTCTCCACTCAGCACCTCACTCCACTCAGTATTCTAATCTGACTCAGATAATATATTAGTGTACATAGATCCACAAGCACTAATGCGCTAGCTTCACATAATTTCTATTTAGATGATGATTTATGACAGATCTGGAGAACAGGATCTCTTTAGATCTTTGTATACTTTCACTGGCTTAGTGAGACCATATTCTGATCTTTTGCCGTTTCCTCCACTGACTTAGTGAGACCATATTCTGATCATTTTATCCTTTCCTCCACTGGCTACTTTCTTACCGTCCATACTCCAATCAACGGCATAGACTTCGTCGGCATGACCTGGAAGATCTACGGCCAACTTTCTTGTTCTGATGTCCCATACCTTAAGGGTAGTGTCCTTTGAACAACTGACTAAAAGACGGTTATCAGCAGACCAAGCAGTTTGATACACTGGGGCAACGTGTCCACGCAAGGTACCGATAAAAGTCCCTCTAAGACCGTCCCAGACCTTTACAGAGTTATCAAATGACGAAGATACGACGTAACGTCCATCTGGAGAGAAGTTAACGTGGTTCACAAGTTTCTGGTGGCCAGTCATACGACAAACAGGTTTCGAAGACTTCAATGGTTCCCACATGTACATGGTGAAATCGTCACTAGCAGTCACAAGTCTCTCGCTAATAACACCGTTGAGTTTTGCCGTCTTTTCATAGTTGGCCAAAGCCTTTTCTCTCATTTCTTGAGGTGTAAGATTCTTACTAGACGACTTGGTAGAAGTATGGTCGAAACCACCTCTTCTCAAAGCATAGTCTGTCGAGATCGATAAGTGATTCACCCAATGAGCGTGACTTTTGAGAGTCTGGATACATTTTCCACCAGCAGTAATATCCCAGGACTTTATAGTTTTGTCGTGTGAAGCAGAGTATAAGATGTTTGAACCAGACCATTTCACGCACGAGACGGCGTTGGTATGGCCACTCATGGTTATCTCGCAGGTTCTTGAACTAGTGTCCCAAATCTTGACGGTACCGTCTTTAGATCCAGAACCTAAACGAGGAGAGTCTCCAACCTTGACAAGATGTAATGGTTCCCAGGTTAACGAAGAGACCCACTTGGAATGTCCGGTAAGAGCACTACCAATTGGCTTTCCAGTATTTGCGTCCCATAACCTCACGGTGCTATCCATGGATCCAGTAGCGATCATACTTCCACAAGGAGAGTATGCCACACACAAAACCCAGTTGCTATGTCCAGACAAAGTATGCACCGGAGTTTGGGAGTTACAATCCCAAATTCTGGCAGTGGAATCCCCGGCCCCCGAACACATTCTGCCGGAGTCATTTGGAGCAAACGAACAGCACAAAATGGTCGATCCGTGACCGGAGATGGCAGCGTTTGATCTCGTGATTGGTTTGACCTTAAACACGGCTCTTGGAGTATACACCAACGTCATGAAATCTTCTGTGGTCTTGATCTCCGGCTTAAGAACCGATGTATACAAGTCATCCTTGATATCTATCAACTTTTCATCGTCCAACAACGAAAATGTATATGGAACAGGCTCATCTTGGTCGCCATGCAACTGGTTCAACAATTCTTCCAACTGTTTTTCACTGATTCCTCCAGGCACTCTGATGGATCCTCCGATGGTCTCACCGGTGTCTGAAGCTTGGAACTTTATTAAAACATTTGGAAGATCTTGGGGAATGAGAGGAACTTCTCGGATCTGTTGCGCTTCCTTCTTTTGTTTCTTAGATGGTGGTGGGATAACGGTAGCCATGGTGATGTAGTGGTTGTAGGAATTGGAAGTAACTGGAGTTGAAAAAATAGGCGATGGGGTTGCGATGCAGGAGAGATGGAGTGGTGCGCGCACGACATTTTTGCAGCAATGACTGGAGATGTTAGTGATGGTAAACACACTGGTAGAGGTGTTGGAGGTAGCTCGGGGTAGCTGGAAGTAGTCGGAGGTAGTCGGAGGTAGTTGGGGAGTGTGTGTGAAAGTGATGGATATTGTTGGTTTAATATGGGAATAGTTCACTTCAACAAATATTTGGTATCTTTAGTTATGATAGATGATAATCAGTAGAAATCATCAATAGTTAATATGTGATAGTTCTCAGTTAATATATGATGGTTCTCAGTTACTATATGACTTTTTCGATCTTTCTTCAGTAGAGTCTTGAAATCTTTCATACTTATCGCTCCAATTGGTAGCCTATCTTAGATATCGTTGTAATCCTGATGAGACTTTACATAACAAGACTCCACTAAAGATGCTTCCAAAACTTCACACAGTACTAAAAGTAGTTGTCGGAGAAAGGTACCTTTACAAAGCCTCAACAAGCTGGCAAGTTGGCCACAAGATTCTACGAATAAGTCATTGCTTCACAATGGCCTCTAATAGCCATTAATTAAGTTTGGTTAGTATTTTGATTTGTGATCTCAATTGGTATTACTTATCTATAACTTTAGAAACATAGACAGGTCATCTTGATTCATCCTATTAATTCTTATTCCTATAAGAAAAGTTCTCCGCTAAAGTTTCTGGTGGGTTTAATCTCCGGCATGGTGGGTTTAGTCAGTTTGTTAACCGGTGGTTTAGTCAGTTTATTAACTGGTGGTTTGGTAAGTGTATTCACCGCTGGTGGTTTGGTCAGTTTATTCATTGATGATGGTTGTTTCTTATAATCTGCAATTGGAGAAGTCTTTTTTTGCATTTCTTTAGGCAATCTTCTACGAGGACCCTTTGCTCTGGCCTTATTCGGATGGGCCGAAGGAGTTGATGAGGTTTTAGATGGTACGGTCTGTTGTTTACCAGCTTGAGGGTCCGTTTGTGACCTCGTGAGTGGTTTGGACGTATCTCCTGAAGTAGACTTTGATACATTTGGATCCGTAGACGCTCTTAATATCGAAGAAAGTTGATCTTGGAATGATTTGGGTGCAGATGGTTTCTGAATGGTCTCTACAGATAATTTCTGAAAATTTTCTGATTCTTGGATCGAATCGCTCTTCCCTACATCAGGCTTCTCCTTGACTTCAGATTCATATTTTCTCGAACCCAACTTTTTCAACTGTGATTTTAACATTTCAGCATCATCTTTTTCGTACGAGCTAGTTGAAGGCTTCGCAAAGTCTTTCTTGCGGGGTGATAGTCTCGACATGGTCGATTTGAGAAGTTCTTGTTCCTCGTGAGAATATTTACCAATCGACGGCTTTTCTGGCCTATAATTTTTGTTTGGAGAAAGCTTTGACATCGTCGATTTAAGCAACTCCTGCTCGGCCTGGCTATACTTTTCTATTGAAGGTTTCGATGGCTTTGGTGGTGGGTTCTTGCCGTTCTCACTGCTCAACTTTGACATGGTACTTTTCAACAACTCACTTTCATCTCTGGTGTACATTTCAATTGGAGGTTTAGAAGGCTTAGGAGGTGCTGATTTTCCAGACATTTTCGACATAGTACTCTTGAGCAACTCAGTTCCTTCCTGAGTATACTTATCAATAGGTGGTTTAGAAGGTTTGGGTGGTGCCTTTGGCCCTTTCTTGATATTTTCCAATCGTTGTAGATATTCAGGTGTGGTTTCTTCTGTAGGTGGGGTTTTTTCGATTCTAGAAATATGTTTCCCGGGTTGTAACTTTTCAAAACGGGTGAGAAGCTCAGGTTTAGACTCTTCTTGGATCGGCTTTGTAGCCAAAGAATCTTTCTTTATAATCTGATATGAGGGTTTGATAATGTCGTCGACGTATTTGTGAGAATCACTCTTTTTAAGAGCGCTATCGATCCAGCTGGTGGTTTTTGCTACTGGAGAGATATTAGATGGGATTACAGACGGTGAAGTATTTGCTTTTGAAGTGTCTGCTGTTGTTTCTATTCTTGTCCCGTCCCTACCCCATGATCCCAAATATGACGGTTTTGGTACAATTGATGGAGACTTCTTCAATTTGGAGTTTGATAATGATGTCATCCAATCATTAGAATTTCCACCATATCTAGGAGATGGTGTTGGTTCATCCTGAGGATGTGATATTGTTGTTTTAGAATTGGACATTGTTGAAGAGAGCCAGTCTCCTTTAGGTTTGCGAAGAGGTGTGATTGGGGTTGCCAGGGACTCACTGGTGGTCGATTTTTTATTAGCCATTGATGATGTGAGCCAATCTGATTTCTTCGCTTCTAGATTCGGTTTAGTTGGTTTTGGAGGTGGTGCTTTCGGTTCTTCCTTTTTACCATCGCCTTTGGCCACACTTGAAGAAGAGTAATATACTCGCTTAGGAAACAATGCTCCGCTAGAAGGTGTAGATTCTTGTAGTTTGGCCCCAGTAGGTTGTGCTGAGGTGTCATATTTCTGATTTAGTTGTACTGAGACTATTTGTGGCTTTTTTGAGACTAGAGGTTTTGATATCTTAGTTTTGGTTTGAGGTATTTCTGTGTCTGTTTCCTGGTATATAGAAAATTCTTCCTTCATTATTAGTGTCACCTCTTCCCCTAGTTCGTCATAACCCGAGTTCTTTATTTGTGCTTCTAGCTGAGCAAAACTGCGGTACTGAGGCTCTTCATCTTGAGAACTTTGGTATCGTGAAGAATTGGAGGATTTATGCGGGGTCGTACCAGTTCCAGAAGAATTATACCGCAGGTAAGTAACTGGTGGAACTTTCTGTGATGTAGAATGTCTTCCAGATTCTGTTTGATGTCCGTTATATCTCAGAGAATTTGAATTACCAGACTGGTGACTCCCATATCTCTGAGAATGACTATTGTCAATGTGGCTCCCATATCTCAGATGGGTTTCGTCCCCCTGACTATTGTTCTCGTACCTCCATTGATTACTTCCTTTATAAGAATTGGAAGATTGAGATTGTTCCATTTCGTCGTCAGAATTATCGTTTCTTCCTCCAGTTCTCATATTTAGAGGTTCACTGGCTCGACCACCTTCTGACCTCAACTTTGGAGGTTTTAGTGGAGGAGTATTTCCTTTTCTCCTTGGAAGTGGGGGTCCTTCATCATCAGAGTCGTGTTCGACCCTCCTGCGTGGTAAAGGAGGACTCTTTTCATCATCGTCTCTCCTTCTGCGAGGTAATGGAGGTCCGTCATCTTCTCTCAACAGACGGTTAAACTTCAACAGATGTGGCTCCCTAGACAACAGACCGCTGGAAGAATTCATGCTGTTAATTTCTGAGTTATCTGGTCTCTTTTCAATCCCTTTAGTGGGGGATTGTCTCTTCAACTCATCAACTTTCCGCTGCAACTCTCTCTGTCGTTCTTGGTCTTCCTGAATTCTACTCTGGGAGAGTTCAGACAACGAAGTTAAAAAATCGCCGACTTTCTTATTGGAGGGTGAAACGTCGACCATAATAATTGTGATTGTTGGCGGTTGGGTGTTGATTATGGTGGTGATTTTGGAAGTTTGATCTCGATATTCTATGAATTATATGCAGGATGATAATATTCGACCTGCATATGCATTGTTAGTTGAAAGAGCCATTTTACACCTGTTAGGAAAGTAGCTGGCTATAGTGTAGAGGATGTATAGATTAAGGGAATTGATGGTATATGACAGTAAAATGGTCGTTGAAAATTATTAGATTAATTTAATGTAGTCTTCATTATATCTTAGTATCTCACTAAAAGTATTAGACTAGTGAATTGGAAGTTGTCACTATTTCTGATTTTCTCACTAAGAATTCCTCTTTTCTCACTAAAAACTCATTTGGTGTGTCCCTCCTCACTAAAAATTCATTTTCGTTAATTTCTTCTCACTAATATCTGAAATTCTCATAAATTTAGCGAGAGACTCTATTCCTCTTCCTCTGTCTACATTCCTGATTCATTATTCGTATATTTAATATATCTCTAAGATGGATTGAATGGGATAATTCCAAATCCTCCACCCCACGCATCATACACTGAGTCGGGGGGTTTCTGTTGTGACTGCGATGGTTGTCCCTCTGGTAGCACAGAACCTTCTCTGGTATAAACGTTATAGAATAAGCCATACGAATCGAGAGCATCCTGGTCAGCTTCTTCCTCCTCGTGAACAGCACGGTTTTTAACAGGCTGTTCGGAGTTTGTGTAGTAATGTAATGGATGATGCTGGGAGACCGGCTTTTGAGGAAGTTGTGGAAGAGTTCTCAAATTCTGCGGCCGCTGATGAGATCCCTGTAGCTGGTGAAGTTGATTATGAGATTGTTGATTATGAGACTGCTGATGTTGAGACTGCTGATGTTGAGACTGCTGATGTTGAGACTTTTGACTATGAGAGTGCTGAGACTGATGATTTTTCTCTCTTTCTTGTGGAAAGTCTGTGAGATTTCTCATCGTTTCCCAAAAGTCTAGACCCTCCTCTTCATCAGAATCTTCGTGTCTGGGGTCTGGACGTTGGCTGGTCGCTTCTGCAGCTGCAGCCATTTCTACTGCTTGAGTGAGAGGAGTTAAGGAGTTGGAATTTGGAGTGTTTTCTTTCTGAAATGTCGTGAAAGTTTGGTCATCGAAAGGACGTGCGGTTTCAAATGGTCTTTCGACATTGTCGTAAGGAGCTCTCTCAGAAGAGGTGTTTTCATAAGTGGGCCTTTCAGAAGGGGTTTTATAGGGAGGCCTCTCGTTGTCATAAATGGGTCTCTCGTTGTCATAGTTCTCTTCTGGTTTGTCTCCGTTATTCAATAGTTTTAGTAAATCCGATTCTCCGTCGATTTTGCGTCGTTTTGCCTTTTGATCATGATGATGGTGGTGGTGATGGTGATGATGGTGGTGAGTAGAGCCCTTGGAACTGTTTGCTGGAGATGTGTTGGAGGAGTTTAGCTTCGGAACCTCGGTTAATGGCGGGAGGTAGTTGAAATGTTGGTACCGTTTGAGTTGAGTCTCTGGCTCAAGATAATAAGCAGAATTTGCTGATGCTGAGTTTCCTGACATTGATAAGTTACCTGTCAATGAAGACAAGTCGGCGCGCAAGTTTCTATCTGGCGTATCCACGTATTCAGGACTGATTTGGTTCATACCTGATGGAGAAGTGAGCGATTGAGAATCTTGCAGTTCCGAGCTTCGTCCTGGTGGAGAGTAATGGTGATGGATATGTTGATGAACGGTAACCTCAATATCGTTAGACTTTGCGTACGATATCAAATATCGAACGTGCTCTTGGCTCTGTATGTTTCCGTTTGTCTCTATCAATTCCTTATGTGATGAAGGAACATTCGAGAGAGCATATTTCCATTCAACCAGAGTGTTTAATGGAGTAGAGGTGATGCGTCTTTTATCTGGTCTAGAATCAGTTGATCTTGGGGTATCACTGGTACGTGAGTCTCTAGAATGTGCTCTTTCGTGTCTTTCGTGTCTTTCTTGTCTTTCTTGTCTTTCTGGATCTGTCACATTTTCTCTAGAGATTCTTGGATCACTCGTATCTCTTATCTCTCTCTCGAAATCCACTTCTTCCTTGTTCTCGACGAGTTTAACGTTTCCATTCGTAATTAAATCGACCTCTTGTTTAATAAACAGATCGGCCTTTCCTCTAACCACATCCGTCACTAATTTTCTCCATCTGTTTCTACAAGTTAATGAAGGACGGCCCTTGAATTCGTTGGAGATGGTTCTCCACTTGGTTCCACACAATTTCACTTGTCTGATCAAAATCAAATCTTCTTCATGCGTCCATGGCTTGAGTCTGTCCTTAGTATTTGGATCAAGAACTTCTAGGTATCTTTTTGCACATTGATCATCAGTTCTGCCCTGTATTTCAGACGCTACTTTCTGCCATGCTGCTCCATGTTTGGAAAAAGCTGCTATTAACTGTTCGTCTTCGTTGTGTGTCCACCTTCCCTTCTTTAATTCTGGATCCAATGAGTTTGACCATCTTTTACGACAGTCCTTGGCCTTCCGTAATCCCGTGGGCGACACTTTCTGTGCTACTACGTCCCACTTGATGCTTTCGGGGTCAACTTCGTTTCCAAGTTGGTTTCCCTGTACAAGCTGTGAAAGTTTGGCGTCTTCTTCCTTTGTCCATGCTTTCCGTGACTCTCTACGAAACGTCTGAAGTCCTAGAGATTCGGTTATTGCAATTGGATCCACGGGTGTCAACCTTCTTCTTGTCGAGGTCTCCTCTTTCATTATTATTAGTGGTGGTGATGAGTAAATTAGTGAGTGAATTAGTGATTCTGATCAGTTATAAATAAACTCGGATGTAAAGACTCAGTAAAGACTCAGTAAAGACTCAGTAAATCCAGTCCTTTCTTCGATATTCTCAGGTGAAATTGTTATTCTCGGTAAATATCAGCTATGTGGCAGCTAACTAAGGTGATCCAAGACTTATAAGTTAATTATAGGGTATTCTCACTAGCTTTTCCTCAATGAGTCCACTATCAACCTTCTGGACGTTCGGTAGATCCTCCTGTATATCTGCGGCTCGACTCTACAACAGCAGGTCACGGGTTCAATTTTTAATCACGTTTGGCTGCTCCGTAGTTCAAGTCTGTCGTTTATTTCACAGTCTATCTATAGAGTCCTCTTCTCTAGCTGTATGTCAGCTTGTTGTTGTTGTTGTTCTTGGTGGTTAGAGTCATTTGGAACTGGAAAAATTTGACTCGTCCTCAGTACTGCAGATAGTAGAGATGGGGTTGGGGAGCTTAGTTGATGTTGGGAGGGGGGCTAGGAACTGATTAGTGATGTACTGGGGGACGTCTTCAGTAGAGTGGCGTTCCCAGCGCCTAGAGTAGTATGAGAGTATAAATTAAATGGAGTTAGAGAGAGTTGACCAGATCAAAAAATACTTGGAATCAAGTAAAATGTATGGAATCAGGTAGAATGTGAGGAACGGGTCGGGAAGAATATTTCAAGGGACCTCTAGTAGTATAATTTGAAACTGACGAGTTTATGGAGCGATCATCAATAAGTAAGACATAGTCACTTTAATGGTTATATTCATATAATTAGAACAAGCCACGGATGACTTCAAGGCTGGTGATTCTCTTGTCTTCAACGCTGGTGCTTCTCTTGTCTTTAGAGCCTCGTGCTTCTCTAAGTCTCGTAATCACCCCACTAATCATCTCGGATACTTAATCTTTAGCATCATTTCTAATTCTATCATTTTCAATCAATCTCACCAAATTCCTCAACAACATGGCAATTGTTACTTTCCCAATAGATGGAACATATAATCCTGCCTTACCCTTGACTCCCTCATCGAAATTCTTTGCACTTGCAAAATTAATCACTACAGCACCGTTGGAAACGTGCTCAATAGGGAACTTGTACTTTTCAGAGGGTACACCGGTGATGATTACGTCACACATTGGTGCTAACGTCTCGAGAGTATGAGTACTATCCAAATCTACGACTTTATGTCTTTGTTCGGATAAATCATCACCTCTTGTAAACTGTTGGATGTTGTGGATATCAACAGAATATACGGTGGCACCGTCGTTGGCCAAAAGTGCAGCTAAAGGTCTACCAACAATTTCAGATCTGTTAACAACCAAAACCTTTTTACCGTATAATCTGTTTCCGTAGTGTAAAATCTTATTGTAGACACCTAAGTACTCCAATATTTTAACCATGGCTAACGGAGTACATGGCAAAATGGACTTTTGTTCATTATTTGGAGGATCCAAGAATCTGACATTGTGGTACAAGTTGTGGTAGTATAAGAAGTTCAAGCCTTCGACGTCTTTGGTGGGGGAGATCATTTGTTGAAGGTATTGATCTTGCTGATCACCAAAAACTGGAAAGTAAACCATGATTCCGTGACAAGCTGGATCCTTGTTGGCGTGGATAAGTTTATTTTCCAAGTCATTCTTATCAGTCTTGATAAGTTCGTAAGTGAATCCTAAAGTTTCACAGGTTTTGGCGGTCCAGTTGGCGTACATTTCGGCAGCAGGGTCGGAATTTGCAAGGAAACCCACCAACTTTGGTCTGAAGGAAAGGTTGGAGAGAGAGGAGGTGATTTCCTCAATGTAGGGTTTGGCTATAGTGGAAGCTAAGATAGTTCTACCGGCAGAAGACATTTTGAGGAGTGTAAAATGGGGCTGTAGATGAGTTGAAAACGATGAAAACGGGTCTAAGACTGGGAAATAGTACTAGACTGCTGGAATCGGATTCGTAGTGATGAAATCGGATTATTAGTGTTGAAATCTTAGAGAACGTGTCTCAAGAATTAGATGTCCTGAAGTGATCTAGTTTTCGATTTATAGATTTACAACTGGGGTCGTAATCTGTGAAAGAGCTCTGTTGGTAAACTGTAAGAGAGCTGTGTTGGTAACCTGTATAACTTACTTGTGAAAAGTTACTTGTTGGTAAACTGTAATGTTGTTAGCTGTAATATATGGATACGTTTCTAACTGTTGGTATCTGAATATCTGTAACCTAAAGTGTAATAACTAAACTGTATATGTGTTATCACTAACTATGTCTAATGTTCCTAACTGTTTCTGTCGGTACTAAACTGTAATAAGAATCGTACTCGGGATCGGTGGAAACGGCGCTGTTATATATAAAATTAATCTGGAGTAATTTGGTGCGAGTCAATTTGAGATGAGATTGCGAGTCAGAAATGTCGCAGACTCTGGTCTTATAGAACTGAGATGATAAATGACAAGTTGTAAGGAGAATGATATAAAGGGGACAGTGAGAGGTAATGTGATTTGAGCTGCTCTTCAAACTACAGATGTTTTTCTTTTTGGGATACTTTATGAGTTCTGGGCTCCAAAAATGAGCCCTATTTCTATAGATTAATCTAGTAATATATTACACAACATGCGCCAAAATACTGGAAAGATATACAACAGAATGGTTAGAACTGGTTAGAGCCATCGCTAAGGATGCGCTCTAATATCTATATCTCTATTTCTATTGCATTGTACTGTTTCTTTACAAAGTTGTCACGTTTGTAATTTGGGTGCAAAAACGTACGTAGGGCCAAATATCTTCCAGAATTGACCATATTCTGCAACCAGAGAGAGTAAAATACACTCTTTGAATTGCTTTGAATTACTTTGAATTAAACTCTTTGAAATCACTCTTTGAATACGTTGTTTTCGGTGTATTATGAATACATCTTTTTCTCTTGCAAGAGTCGTTCTCAGGGATCGAACCGTAGCTTAATCAAGAAATGCTGAAATATTACAACTTCAATATTACAACTTCAAGGGAGTGTCATAGATCAATACTTCTACATTAACTAGCATAACTTCTTGTATACCCCCTTTTCCATTCGTCTCGGTTTAGCAACTACATTTCTTAAACATTACTTTTCATTATTGAGTCTAATCGTATAGACAGACCTGTACCAGGAGATCTAATCCAACTATCTTAGATGGGCTCCAGCGTTCTTATACAAACTCTGCCAAATAAATGCTTCACTCAACATCAACTCAATATCTTTCTCTGTCCAGTGTCTTGTCGGTGGGTTCTGCAAAAACAACAAAATCTCCTGGAAATCCTTCTCCTTGAGCTCGGCTGAAAACTTGATGAGGAACGCTGCACAAACATACACGTGGAAAATGTTGTATCCCAACGGAGTTTCGCTTAGATATGTATCCCACATTCTGATCACGAGAGGCATGGACACTTCTCTCATTAGAAGACAGTTCATCCACCTAAATGCAAATTGAATGAACTCGATCCCTTCCTGATCAAAATGATGTAACAATTCGACGTCGATTTTCGATATGAGGTTGCGCAAATCTCCGACTTGTCTAAGAATCCCGGGTTGTTCGTGTATGTAGTTGTCTGTGATATTCTCAAGGAGGCGCGATAAGCACCAGTAAGTATCGGCTTCTATAATTGCAGACACACGATCAGAGAGAAGGGTTGGATCGAAATTGTCCAAGTTGTAGCTTAAAATGTTTGGGTCTGCGAGAAGGGCTTGCTCGTTGGCATCAGTTCCAGAATCGTCGAGCAATCCAGGAATGAACAACAGAGAATCGTCCGATATTTTCCTCTGAAGCTGCCAGATGTAATTACTCAAGAAAATATGATAAAATGGTGTACAGAGATCATTTATTCCTTGAACGTAGCCGCTTGCTGGATGCCTGACTGCCCATAAGAACAAAATCTTGCGTAAAGATTTCTGTGTTTGAGCATATGAGTATAGTTTTATGGTTGGGTTTGTTCTTTTTATGTCAATGTTGATCTGGTGATAGAGCTGCTTCTCTTTGGAGTTCAGGTCTGAAGAAACCTTTGTCTTTTCTGACGAGTTTTCAAACTTGGCCGTCTTTTCCCCAACACATTGTTTCTCGCTATCATTCTCATCAAAGTTAACACTCACAGCTCTCAATCCGTCCAAATATTCTTCTCTTTTCCTCTTGAGAGTCGAGCTTTGTCTCGATTTATTGGTTGGCAAATATCCCAAGAGGATTTGCCACGTGAGAGCCCTCAATTCTGATGGAATCCCATTCCATGAAAGTTTACGTAAATCCTGAATGTTTATATTGCTGTCGCTGGTCAAGATTTTTGTGAATTTCGCGTACTTTGTGTTGAGTTGGTTGAGTTTGGTGATTTCCAAGTTGGTCTGGAAGTCCTCGTAGTCAAGAGAGTCGTTTGGAGTTGCAACGTTTGGTAAACTTGCTGCAAGATCTGGATGCAAAGTATCTAATACTGGGCCTGCTTGAAGTGAATAGGATCTTTGCGAGGTCTGATGATTTTGCGACACCGAATGTTGCAACGTATGATTTTGTTGTCGCGACACATCACCCTTAACTTCATCAATTTCGGCGGCCCAATCGTCGTCCAAATCGGCATACCTCGTCTTTGAATGTGATCTCCGTGATGGTTTGTGTTCTTGAGAAGGTGAACGATGTCCAGTGTTGCCCATTGATACGGATCGTTGCGTGCTTGTCCTGCTTAGCGGATTGTTCATGAGAGATCCGTGCGTCTTGGGAGTTCCGTAAGCTAGACTGCCATATATGTTACTATTTACCTCCAGAAATTTAGAGCTCGTAGATGCAATTGATGGTGGAGTTCCTCCTGGTTTTGTTGCTGAACTGGAGTTTCCTGACCCCGTCAATGATAAATTCTTTAGAAAGGATGACAAATGCTTTCCTTTTCCTCCATGCTCTCCAAATACAAACTCATTCTTGGAGTTGCTATACACCTGGGACATTTCCTGGTTCTTTTTGCCCATCTTGTGTGTAGAGTTAGGGGGAGGTGGCTTCCATTTGACTCGAGACTTTAACTTGAGATTTTGGAAAGGACACGACGAATTATGACAACCCATAATTTGATGAATTAGTGTGGTGGAATGGACTAGGGTGCACTAGAGTACGTAATGAATGGATCCAGCGTGATATCTACACTTCGATCATATCTAGAGCTTGTCGGAGTTGGTGTCTACTTTTTACCTCCTTTCTTTGACTACAAATCAGCACTCTGGACACAACTACCGCGTTGCAGCCAGATCTATTGATCATACAAGTTCTATATTGTCGCTTAAATATGATTATGGTGTCTATTTAGTTGAGCTGGGCATGGATCTCCAACAAAATTGATACTGAAAGTCAGATACTAGAGTCAGACACTTAGTCAGGTTTCATTGGGAGACCACTACTTGGTTATTAATAAGTTAAAAAGTAACTTCACCTTTCACAGCCACACTACCTTGCTTCAATTCTCTACCGGAAACGTGCAAAGTACCATCTTGAGTGATATTCACAATAACTTCCAACTTTGAGTTAGGCTTCAAGTCCTTTAATGATAATTCAGCAAGTAAGTCACCGGCCTTGTAAACAACTTCCTTTCTAATTTCTGGTTCTTCGTCAGAGTCTACATCAGAATCGTCTTCATCGACTTCAGCTTCAATCACAGTTTCCTTGATGGTTCTGACACCTTCAAATAATTGGATGGCTACTGAGGAAGATTCGCCGTTAGTAACTTGAATCGACTTCTTGATAGGGTAGGCGGTCTCGGCAACCAAAATAGATTGGAAGTTACCTTCGGCATCCTTGATACCAATTGGCTTGGCTAAGTGTTGGGTATTGACAACAATTGGTTGTAAGGATTCCTTAATTTCTTCGTCATCGAAAGTTTCGATCAAGGATGCTTGTAAAGCAGCACCTCTAGCGACTAATTCCGATGGGTCCAAAGCCTTGGAGTCCAAAGATGGAGCAACGATGTTTGTGGATTCTGGGAAGATGAATGAGATGTTTGAAGCTAATTTTGGAGTGCTTGAACTACCACCGACCAACAAAACTTCATCGATATCCAAGGTTTCTAAACCAGCCTTGATAACAACCTTTTCGACAAATCCGGTCAAGTTGGAAAGAACAGTTCTGGCAGCGAGTTCGTATCTCAATCTGTTGATAGAAGTGTGGAAGTCAAAACCTTCAGCCAAGGACTCAATAGAGCAAGTAGATGTTTGAACGTTGGACAAGGTCTTCTTGACAACAATAGATTCGGCCTTCAACTTAGATAAGGATCTGGCGTTGGTTCTTGGGTTGACCTTGGTCTTCTTTTCGAATTCTTTAGCAAAGTGTTCGGCTAAAGCATTGTCTAATTGTTCACCACCCAAACCGTGTTCGTGAGCGGTAGCTAAAACAGTCAAGACACCTCCTCTTACGGAAATGACAGCTGCGTCAGATCTGATCCCACCAAAGTCGGCAACAACATAAATCTTGTCATCTAACAACTTGTCGTCTTCGGATAAGTGAGCTAATAAAGCAGCAGAAGGTTCGTTGATCATTTGTAATACTTTTAAGCCTGCTTCTCCTGAGATTCTGGCCAACTCTTCTCTTTGGTGAGCTGAGAAATCGGTTGGAACGGTCATAACAACAGATTCTATATCCTTACCAATAAAGTCTTCAGCAGCGACTTTCAATTGTTTCAAGTGTCTCTTGGTGACTTCGTCAACTGTGAGTTTTTCAGGGTTACCGTTTCTGACAATTTCATATCCAACTTTACCATCCACATTAATGGCTGGTGCACCGACTTGGTAGTCAGCAGAGGCATCGACATCTTCAAAGTTCTTACCGATGAAGTCTCTGAAGTTGATGATGGTGTTCTTGGCGTTTCTGACTAATTGGTGTTGAGCTTGAGTACCATGGTATTCATCAGCTCCAATGTAGGAGAGGGCTGATGGGATCGAACGATCACCATCTGGGTTGGCAATCACATCAACCTTTCCTTCGGAAGAGGCGACAGCAATTGAGGACGAGGTGTTTCCGAATGTAATACCAATAACTGCAGACATTGTATGGTGATAGTGGTGGTATATTGAGTGTTTGTGGTGAAAAAGTTTTTTATTGATGAGGTTGTCGCGACAGAAAATAGATTGCGACTAGTCGCGACAAGTTATTAGCCCACGCTGGTGAACGACTACTTACCGCAAATACAAAACCGAAGATACATCTTTAATCGAGAAGGCGCAAGCTCTTCCCCAATACCTCAACCATTGGAGTCTTTATGTTATTGGGATGGATATAAAATTCAAAATGTCGTGGTAAACGGGTTCTGATAACTTATGATGTCGTGGATAAATTGATCTGAAAAAATATCATCTTACCACAGATTCAGCAGAGTTGGTGGTGACTGTTTACTAAGTCTGGCCATACTGATGAACTCTCTCCAACCATTCATCCATCAGGACATCAGTGATTCTACCTATTTGTCTCGGTATCCTTCAAGAGTAAGTGCGATAATCAATTTTGAGAACCAACATAACAGGCCAAGGCTACCAAGACTTTAAAGAGGATGAGTTGTTATCTAAACAGACCATAATCAATCTATGGTCTTGGTCAGCTTGGATCTCACCATTTATAAAGTATTTATCGTTTTCCAATGATAAAAAAAAGGTCGTACCCGGACTCGAACTGGGGTCGTTTGGATCAGAACCAAAAGTGATAACCACTACACTATACAACCATTTTTACATCTTTCGTATACAGCCGAGGTTAATCGAGTTATACCAGAATTTAATTGACTACATGAACAAGCTAAAATTCTTCTTCATTCAGGTATCTGAGACTAACAATAGCAAATATTCATTCAACTAGCGCTACTAACGAGCTCAAACTAACTTACTAACTAACTCCAACTAACTCTGTCTGCTCCAGCCTTTTGCTAATTTTCCCGACCTCTATCTTCAATTTCATTATCAACTATGAAACTTACAGTCCCGCTGTCTCTAAAGTGCTTCTCAAACTTGGCATAGGTGGACTTATTTGTCCTAATACATGCTTCCACTCTAACATTTCCGGAGTGTTCTAGCGACTCAATCAGACTCTGGATCTCATCAATTATCTCCAACAAGACCACATTATCATCGTTAGTACGAATTTTATAGTGGAGGAATACCAAAGTACTGTGGGAACTCATGTTAGCGAGACTTTTCTCTAAGAATTCGCCAAATCCACAAGCTCCGTCGCTACGTATATGACAATACAAACTGTTTTCAAGACTATATTTTGATGCATATGTGTTTATAGGGCTGAGTTTCTCCCTCGTGTTGGTGAGCACGATAACATTGGGCTTGAAGAGGAGTTTTACCAATGGGCAAGGCCTTTTGATGTGTTTGAAGTCTCGTGGAGTGAGGTCACAAAGTGGAATTCGCCCTTGATCAACAGGTAAAACACTGGGAGTTAACGAGAGTTTGTTCCAGAGCTGAAGCTGAGACTCTCTAGAAATAGAGACATCGCCGGCTGGAGAATATCTCGCCCGAGACTTACGGCGGAAAAGTGAACGCTGACCTTTGGTACCAAGTTGAACTAGTGGATTCATAAGAAGAAAAGGATAAAGATAGCTTAAAGTTTGAGCTCAAGAGCAGGTATAAATAAGACGTCGTTATAGCAGAGCATTTAGGCTCATGATCATGCTTTGAGGTTGGTAGCAGAGTATCCTGTGTGGATTAATTTTGTTCCGTTTTTTGCACCCATTTTTGTGCGTGAGGTGGCTGAAAAATATAGAGAGGGATTCTGCTATGTTAGTGATGAGGGTGTAGATGAAGGTGCTATGCTAGTGAGGAGAGTGTATTTCTAACTCGGGAGTGTTCTTCTAGCTTCCAGTCATGAAAATCTTCATCAAATTGACTTCTTATCTATCTTGTTGATGGATGTTGGTGAGTCCCGCTTTGAAGTTCTCCCTAATTTAGTGAGAAAATAGTGAGTCTCGCAACATTTTCAGTGGGTCCACGCCTGCCCACCACAATTTTAGTGAGAAAAGTTCAAATCATGCCAAAAGCTAGTGACTTTCCTCGCTATTTTATATCCGTTTTAGTACCGCGTTCTTGTTTAATTGTGTTTCGCATCTTCAAACTTTCAAATTGTTCATCCCGACTACATTCCAATATGCTGGGAAGAAACGCTAAACTACTGAGGATTCTCGTTTTGCTAGTGCTAGTAGTAACGATGGTGATCCTCGCTAGCACAAACCTCGGTGAAAATGTCAATAAGTACGCTAAAGAGTTTGGTGAAATGCATGGCACTAAGGGAATGGAGGATGACGAAAGTTCACACCAAGAATTCGAGCTGAAAGAGAATTTCGAAGGTATTACAGAATTGGGAATTTAGCAGGATCATCTACTTGCAGACAAGAAGACAATAGGGAAGGGGCAGCAGAAAACCGACCCGGAATTGAGCCAGGAAAAGAAGGGGCAGAATAAAGACGACAAGAAGTCTGAACTGGATGATATGAAGGGCCAGGACAAAAACGAAGAGATATCTGAACTAAATAATCTGAAGGTACCTAAAGATAAAGGCGAAATCGTCAACCCCAAAAATCCTAATGGTTTTTTGGGAGAAATGGACAAAGAGGAACGTAGAAACAAGCAGCCTGAAGACATTGTAAAGTACATCAAGCCTGATCCCACTAAGGGTCCTGCCTCTAGTGTACCTGTCCCTTACGCCGAAATCCAAAATCCAGAAGACCAAATCAAACCATTAAAGTTTCGGATCTACTCCCACAACGTCAAGAATGGAGGCCACAGCAACTTAGTTCCTGGAGAACTACATTGGGAAGACAGGTATCAACGAATTGCGGCGTCGATCACGTTTAATGCCCAAGAAAACACTATTGTAGCCCTACAAGAAGTCTACAAATTCATGTTGGATGATATTCTATTTGAGCTAAATCGGTATGGCGACGAATGGAAGGCATATGGAGCCGGACGGATTGATGGTGACGAGACGGGTGAGTTCGTACCTGTTCTATACCGTGTTAAGGAGTGGGAAGTTGTTAACCAGAACACTTTGTGGCTCAATGAGAAGGACGAACAGAGGGCCCTTGAAGGTTGGGACGCAAAGTACTTACGAATCGTGTCGTACGTGACGTTACGTCATCGAGAAACGAATAATTTTATCAATATATTCAACACACACTTCGATCACGAGGGTTCCGAAGCTCGGTTGGCTTCAGCAAACCAAATCTTGAAGCATATGACCAAGATCAATGCATGGCCGTCGTTTCTTTGTGGAGACCTTAACTCTGAACCACAAGAAGCTCCTTATGAAACGCTCTCCCAATATTTAGAAGATCTCGCAGGGTTGATGACTAAATACAATCATTATGGACATGTTAAATCTTCGGTTACTGGCTTTGAAGGACAAGTTTTGGAGACTGGTGGACAGAATATCGACTACATTTTTGCCCCAAAATACACATCCAAGGCATCGAGAAAATGTTCAAAGTCCCAATCACAACTTCCCATCCATTTGTCTCTCTTAGGTTATGGTATGCTTCATTCAAAGTATGAGGGAACATATATGAGTGACCATAGACCGATTGTGGGAGATTTCTTCCTCCAAAATGAATGCAAGGAAGAGGAGGAGATTAAGTGAAATAAAGAGAAGAAGATGAAGATGAATAAGAAGAAGTCATTATAATTAGACAATCACTTGACATAATCGGCGTTGCCGTGATCCGTTTTGAACATTATCATAATTATCGTTGTTGTAATACGGGTCATAAATTATATATTACAATCATATAGTTGCTAGAGTGAAGCTAGGGATATGTGATTCAAACATCCCATATAGATTTACAATATTTGAGTTGAAATGAGAATGATAACGAAGCTAGAGAAGCCTGAACTTCCCCTTATCATTTCTGGGCCCTCGTGAACTCTCGCTAAAGAGAACTGTTATTTTATTATATTACTGGGTGACGAGTTTATCCCGCTTCTTAGTATCTCGCTAGGCTCTTGGGAAATTCTAGATGGCTCTCGTGATGTTGTTTCTCGCTAAAGTCAACTAGTTCTCCACAAGAATACCTCAGTGGCTGCGAAAACGTCACTAATTTGAATGGTACACGACATATGAAGCCGCCTGGAGCAGTATAATACGGGAGTCGTCAATATATGACCAAGAGAACTAGGAGCGAAGCGAATAGCTGTCTCAGTATTAGAAAGCTGTAATTAATCTAACTACCAAGTTAGAAGGTTTTCTATGTTTATTATATGCAGTATATTAACATCGGTAGATTCTGCTACTGAAATATTATTGTCCCTACTATCTAATTTATCATCTAGACTCACTTGGTATATCCCCATTTATATCACATACCAATTCCCAGTAATTTTAACTAACAATTACCTACATGGAGAGTAGGTTACATAATCTTTCTAAAACTGAAACCGAGCGAAGTATTCAAAATTAGTGGAGATTAGTGCGATTTAGTGAATCAAAGTGAATATTAGCGAGGTTTTGTGAGAGCAATTACCATTTACTGAGAGGAATATCTGATACCACTATATGCAGTACACGAACATCAGTAGATTCAGCAACAGGAATAATGACCAAAATTGTCTCTACTAACTAAGTTAACGTCTATACTAACCAGAATAGACTTCACTATACCATATACGGCTTCTCCGTAATTTTAATTAGTAATTACCCACTATATTCAGCAAAGTCTGTTGATTACATAATCTCGAAAGTTTCAAATACTTCCCTGTACTCATTATTAAATTTAGTGAGATTTAGTCAGGTTTCGTGACCATAAATGAATACTAGTGAATATTAGTACCAATTAATTATAAAAAGAGACCGACCCCTTGAATACTAGAGCTCAACTGATGCTATAACTTCCCAATTGATGTTATTAGATATCATGTGACTATATTTCATGTACTAAAATAATGTCAACTCGTGATAATATATTTCTATATATAGCCTCTTCAATAAACACTCTTCCAGTAGGCTGACTCAAGAAATCTATTTTCAACGAATCTTTAGTGTAAATCATAAAGCTCTAGTGAAGAATTTTTCTAGCCGCTTGACGTAGTCATTATCTTGTCGTCGTATCCTTAGCCTCTTAGCCTCTTCAAGCCTCCCCTTCGCCTCTTGTCCTAAACTTTATCTCCATGATCTGGTCTGTGCACGACTTTCGTCACTGCGCCAAATCCGCGTACAAGCTGCTTTAAACCATCCCTACTTAGAGACAATTCCTTCGAGAGAGAAGACACCGGGACATTACTAGTCGCGACATATCATACAATCAGCGCAAGATATCACTCCTTGCAAAATTCTAATCAAAGAATCTCCTTGATCACTATTCTGTTGTATTGATGATAAACGGACAGCCGCTAGATCATGTCATATACAGAACAACACGAGCCGAGGGAGAAGAGAACATCATGGGCCATTGGAACTGACAATTCAGCGACACATATGGGGGTCGATGGATGGAAACGGAACTCGTGGGTAGTTGGCGATCGGAACGATTCTCGTTTGGCTTCCACAGCGTGTAATGAAGAGACGTTTAATGAAGAGAAGCGTAACTCATGGGCGCAAGATTCAATCAAACCACACCAGAAACCAACAAATTCTGACTCAGCATTCAACAAAACAACCAGAACAGAACAAAACGATTCCCTGATATATAATTCTAGAATAGATCAGAGGGCCTCTCTTACCAGTACGGATCAAACACCATTACCAAATCACATTTCAACCAAAAGTAAAAGTACTTCAAATTCCAGCATTCCACATCATAAACCTAGTGTCACCACTAGCGAAGATCTCAAGAATTATTATACCCATATTATAAACTCCGAGTTCCGGTCTCTCCAGCTAGATTCTACACTTAAAGCCAAGTCGCTCTTTGACCTTATTGATTATTGTGAGTTACTTTATGAGAAATCGACGTCCACGCCCGATGGATCCAAGCGCATTAAGCATTATATCAAGGGCTATCTTGTATTCAACTATTTCATCAACAGTTTCGTGATGGTCCACTTCAAGGGTTTTGATGCATTTATCGACAATAACAAACAAGATTTCATCATATACTTGAACATTTTTGCGTTTTACAATACTGACGACACGGTTTTCAACAGTAGCTATACAATCCCTCAAACAACATTGAGACGATATATTCTAAATTACTTGGTTGATAAAAAGTTACTTACTTTTGACGTTGAGGATTTATATGGATGGTTATATCAATATATTGATTATTTGAGGGAGAAGGATCAGGAGGAGGAAGAGGATTGTGAAGTTGAAGATTCGGGAGTATTAAATATCCCGGAACATTCAGGAATATCAATCCCACAACATTCACCAAATATCGCAAAAATCTCATTGGATTCACCAAATATCGCAAAACTCTCATTAGATTCAGATTCAACTTCTCCATTAAACTTTACTAAAACGAAATTATCCTATCAGGCACCTTCTACTAAGAGTTATAATCTTAATATTCAACATGATTCGTCTATCCCAGAATACCAACAACGATATCCTAAAATAAGTCAGAACTCAATGAATGCTATATCACGCTCACGAAGTACCTCGGATCCACCAATTCCTTACTCACCACCACATAAATTACCTCCTCCTCCTCCTCCTCCTCCTCCTCCTCCACATGAGCTCACACCACATCATAAATTGCCTCCTCCACCTCCTCCTGATTTCGCGCCTCCTCCACCTCCTGAATCTCATGAATATTCATCTATAGAAAAACGTTCTGCAACATCGTCTTCAATTCCATACCCCAAACAAAATTTTCTCGCTCCAGTTCCATATCCAGTGGGAAACAGCATTTCTAGCGAAGACCTTCATTTCAATCGTGAACTGCCGGGGAATAGACCACAGAGCATGCAGTTTGGAGCTACCGGAACTACAGATATTCAAATCAACTACCCTTTGACTTATGAACCGGAATTGGCTTATAGAAGTCAGTTTAGTAGAAGCACTCCGCAATTTGAGTCAGGAGATGGACCAACCAATCCATACCAACCCAATCAAAACCTCACATCATACCAGCCCAACCAAGGAAACCTTAATGGAAATTTTCAATATGGACAAAACTATTATCCACAACCAAATATGTCTGGAAATTCAAATGGATATCAGGAAAATTCAACTGGATATCAGGGAAATTCAACTGGGTATCAGGGAAATTCGCCAGCAATTACATATCCACAACAAAACCCATATATGAACCCATTTTCACAACAACCGTCATATTTACCTCAAAATTCACATCAAAATGCATACCCACAAGGAACCCACTCCGTCAATTATCAGAACCCTTCGCAGAATCAGTATTATCCAAGGGCCAACCAAAATGTTCTGTATCATGTGCCTCCACATGTTAAACAGCAACAGTCTCAAATCAAGAATCAAAAACGGTACTATATGGAAAAATATAAGATATGTGGATTACGAAACTTTGGGTCATCATGTTATATTAACCTGACTGTACAGTTACTATTTGGAATCATGCAGTTCAAGTATTTCATAAATGAGAAATATATAAATGAGAGACAAATGAGTGGAAACGGATCTCAATCTTCCCTATTAGCCATCACTATTTCCGGCCTACTTGAAACATTCACTAAATATGGTGGTAATCTCGTTTCACCTACAAAGTTTATCCGGATTTCATCGCAATTGAAGCCCGATTTTAATATCCCTCATGAACAACAAGATGCACAAGAGTTTCTTTTATTCATACTTGAGAAACTTCACTATGAATTATCAAGCAAGTCGAACATATCTGACGAAGAAATTGAACTGTATATCGGGAAATGGGATATCAAAATCAGCACGAAAGATAAAAGTGAATGGTTGAAATGGTACAAATCGATCCTAAGCACCGAGGGAACTTCGCCTATCAACGATTTGTTCCAAGGACAACTTCAAAACAAGTTGACGTGCGGGAACTGTCTGTTTGAGTCTATAAACTTTTCAACATTCACGATCTTGTCACTACCTATTCCAAGTAGAAACAAGAACGTGATCAATTTATCTGATTGTTTGAGATATTACACGCAAGACGAAGTTTTGAGTGGTGAAAATGCCTGGAACTGCCCAAAATGTGGAAAGAAGGAAAAGAACCATGATAACAAGGGAAAGAAGAATAAATCTGTTTTGGATACCCATCCTGTTTTCACGCCTAAAAGATCTGGTATTTTCAAACTCATGAGAAGCAAATCTCCAACACAAACTTCGGTAATTTCGTCATCTTCGTCCACAAAGTCTTTAACATTTATCAAACTTCCCCAGATTTTGTTTATCCATCTTTCACGGTTCTCAATGTACAATTTGACGGACAAGTTGGACGTCATGATCAAGTATCCATTGGAGTTGATGTTTGATAAACAAGGCGAGGAAACTAAGTATACGCTATCGGGATTGATCAACCATTATGGAAATTTGAAAAGTGGACATTATACTGCATTGGTAGATAAGTCTGGAGGAACATCTCCATATTGGTGTTTATTTGATGATGATAATATTAAGTTGAATGTGATGCATGGAAATGGAAATCAAGGTGATTTGTGTTCGAGGGATGTTTATGTTTTGTGTTATGAGAGGGTTAGTGGTTGAACGAGTTACGAGCGAGTGAGTGAGCGAAGTGAACTAGTAACGAGTGAGTGAATGAAGTGAACTAGTATCGAGTAAACTGAGTATCGAGTGAACTGAGTAGAATAAGAGTCTCAGGGTCAATTGTCTCAGATATAGAATCTCAGATTTAGAGTCTCGGTGGTCTTAAGTCTACTATCATGGATATCTGATGCTCTTCAAGATTTGATTAGACAGGTTTACAGGTGGTGAATTTCAGATTTCGCTAATCTTCAAAAGACTCAATTAGACTCAGTTAAACACGGCACAGTTAGACACGTTAGCAAAGATTGGACTCTTCGATAAGTAAATTGAATTTTTCACTTCGTTATTTTGAACTCGAGTGAACGAGTGAAATAAGTGAAATAAGTGAAACGAGTTACGAAACTCACAGAGACTCACAGAAACTTATTACACTAGACATTGTGACCTTCACTCGTGGCTAGCGACAACTTAATGAAGATTTGTCAGTATTCTACTGAAATGTCAGCCACGAATGACAATTGGTGGGTATTACTCCTACTACTCCTGTTACTCCTATTACTTCTGAGTAACACACTTATGAAATTACAATTAGAGGAACACAATTTGTTTAAAATGTCCGGGATTTGACCGTGTAGGTTCGATTCCTGCTCAATAGAATTAGATTATCTTCTATGCTCGATTAGAGGTTCTGTTGGACTCGTACGAGGCCCATTTCCAGCTTCACCGGGCATCTACTCGATTCAAGGTTTCCAACAAGATCATCATCTATGAACGATCATAGGCAAAGTGTTAGGTTCGTCATCGATGAAAGATAGGTATTACTTCACCAAAATGAAGTCCTCTAAGGAGCTGAAGAGCCACCACTAGGCTGGTTTTGATAATACGGTTTCAATATCAATACCAGATAAATACTAGCCATTCTTTAACGCAGTAGAGCTTTCTAGTAGCTCATCATTAAGTAGAATTAATAAATTATCAGCATTTTAGCATTTTAGCGTAGATAGACCAAGGAAAGATCTCGTCAGTTGGAGATGTTTCCCTTATAGCGTAGATATAATGAAGAACCTTCTCAACCTTAATTGGAGAGATTTCCCTCATATCTTCTCATCATTACCGGTTGAACAAGCCTCTAGTGGCTGCTCTATTTGCTCGTCTTGATGGTCTATGGTCCTGTTTTGGGTATGCAACTTGAAGTTCAATCTCTTGATATGAGTTCTATTTACAGTGAGCTTCCTGTTTGTGCTTCCCCTGTAGCTTCTTATTATCACCGGTTGAACAACTTCCTGCTTATGTTTCCAATATTCGTCTTCTTTCTCGTCACTATTTCTTCCTCCTCGGAGTCTGAATCGTTAGCGAATGCTGACGGAGCTTTTGTCGTCCGTTTTGCAGAGACGTTTTTTAGCGAGAGCTTAACAGGTGCCGGAGTCTGAGTCAGTAAGCTACTGACGGAGTTGGCACCATTCACTTCACTATTCTTCACAGTTTCTAGCTCACTATTCTCGTTACTCTTCTCGTATCTCTGTTGATTTTCCTTTCCTTTCTTGATCTGTTCCTCCAACCGTCTTCTAATAACTTCGTCCTCGGTCTTGCCGGTCTTCTCTTTCACTACGACCTTCTGACGGTCCACCAAAGCGATTGTAACCTCCTCGTCGCCGCCTATTTCGCCCTCCACCCTCACATCGCCGCCTTTTCCCAACTCCTTCATGAACAGTGTCAAGCTGCCCCACCTTGTCGAGTTCATATGGACACCCTCGCGATCATTCAAGATGTATTCCTGGTAAAACTTGTTGGCATTAATCTTTTTAGTTCCATGGTTGATTCTGAGGAGTCGTAAGAATTCGTGCTTGAACTCTCGGGAATATTTCTCTATCATTTGGGATCCTTTTCCACTCTCGCTAATTGCCTGGACTCGGCCTAGATGACTTGGGGAAGCGAGATGGTTCTTGAACCCGTTGGCGTCTCGACATTGTTTGGTACAAATTTGACAGTAGAATTTTAGTTTCTGAAGACCAGAGAGTTTGATTTGTTTAGATTGGAACTTGGCGGTTCCTGGTTGTGCTTTTGCCATGATTAATACTGAGCGCAGCGAAGTATTAATAATTAATGGAGATCAGTGAATATTAATAATTAATGGAGATCAGTGAATATTAATGGAGGGTTGGTGAGTATTAGTGGAGATTAGTGGAGATTTGTGAATATTAGTGGATATTAGTGAATATTAGCAAATACTAGTAAATATTAATGGAGGTCTAGCAAATCAAAGCGAATATTAGTGGTAATTAGTGACGTTTATTGACTTATTGATGCAATGCAAGCGTTGCGATGTATTAAAATAAGTGAAGAATAGTGAAGAATATTGGGATTTAGTGAGATTTAGTGGAGATTAATAAACATTTAGTGAGATTTAGTGACTTATAGAGTACTTTACTTATTGTTCTCTCAGTAATATTATATGCAGTACATTAACATCAGTAGATTCAGCTACAGGAATTATGACCAAAATTGTCTCTACTAACTAATTTAAAGTCTATGCTAACCGTAATAGGCCCCACTATATCATATACGGCTTGTCTGTAATTTTAACTAGTAATTACCCACTATATTCACCATAATATGTGGATTACATAATCTTGACAGTTAGAATACTGAGTCCAGCAAAATATTTATTTTAGTGGAGATTTATGAAAATAGCGAGGATCAAAGAAATGCGCCAAATTTTTAGATGCATTTATCAATGATTCACTCATAATTACTACACATCCCATGTTTTCAGTACGATCTTCCCCAAGGGTTGTTAATTTCTCCATTAGGGGAGCGTTCCGTGCCTCAGGCCACGCCTCCTTCTACTCCACCGCTCCACGTAAATCATGGACCGCAATTCATACACCTCTCCAATTACTATGGCACAACAGAGTTGCCATGAGCTACAAGTATTTTGGGTTGATCGGCCTAGGAGGCTTCATAGTGACACATACTCATCCAGACGTCATAGTGACTGTTGGTCCTCCACTAATTTTGGGTGGCTACTGGGCGTACACGCGGTACCAGAGATATTTATACGCTAGAGAGACAGCCAAGCTCACGGGAACCACCACTAAAGTCAAACCAGACCAAGAAATATCTTCCCTGGGATCCAATTCCCCTTCGGTACCAAAATCCTCGCTTGTCCGTATTCTTCCCTACGACGAGTCCCAGCTCTCCAATGTTCTTCTCTCGCTAGAGAACCAGTTCGACCACTTCAAACATCAGATCGTGGACTTGGTAGAACGCAGAATCATCAACTATATCGTTGCCAGCCGTGCTGATGGAACTGTTGTCCCGTTGTCGCTGCTTTTTATCGACGAAAACGATCAGTTCAACGTGAATATCAGTGAAAACGACGTAGAAACGTTTATTCTACTGAGGGTGGGAAAAGTTAGCGAGGACGCCTCCCAAGGTAGTGAAAGCTCGACTCCTGCTAGTGGAGATTTGGCCCCAGAGATTCCGTTTATCAAAATGTCGCTTCCCTTCTATTCAGACTCTTTGCTGCGTAAACGGTTGGGAGTTATTGAGGTATATTTGCTAGAACAGCCGTCGGAAAACAAAAACTACACTGAGTACTCTATGGGAATCGAGATCTCGCCCTACAAGTTTGTAGTGAGTTCCAGCGATAAACTTTTTATCACGAGTGTTGGCGATGGAGTCATGACGAGTCGATTATTGGATGATGAAGAGAAGAAGGGCAACGAAGGAAAGAAGAAGGAAAACTATGAAGAGTTTACGATAAACTTCTAGCGATATGAATATTTGAGGAAATCGTACAGGAGAGTTCCAGTGGCGAGCCAGCGAGCCAGTAAGAATATGTGCTGGGCCGCTAGAGCCAGGGTATAACGTAACCCCACTAGTTGATTTCTCTACAAACCCTTACGAGCTGCTCATTGTAAATAGTTAATAGAGTTATGGGACAAAAAGCTGTGAATTTATAGCTGGAAATTAATGTGGCCCTAGTAAATTCTAGTGATCTGTTAGTCTTAGCTCTTCATTCTTCTCGAGACTTGTGGTTCTGGGAGTCCTCCTTATGGGAGTTGCGTCTCGTTAACAGCTTCGTCAGTATGAGATTAATTAGCGAGTTAGAGAGTTACTGATTTACTGAGAGCTGCGTTTCAGTACGAGGTCTGTTGTAAAGACTGATTCAGATCACGTGCCATTTATTTGCAATTTTTGATATTGGGTCGTGCGCTACACATATATCATACTTAAGTCATCACTAATTCCTCGACCCAAATCGTCGTAAAAATCACAGAGATGATTTATATTGCATCAAAAAGGTGTGATTGTTATGGTAGGTTAAAAAACCTCGGAGTCGTCTTGATCGGTGAAAACAGTTCCTCTTATCCTCTAATTGGTAGTCTCAACAGTATATGTTGCATTTAATATTCTAAAATAAGTCTCTCCTTTCAATTTAAAGCAGATAGACTAAATACTATGTTAAAATATCTGCTCATGTGGATCTAGTTGCAAGAATTGAATAAATGTCGTGTATTCTAACGACATTATATATAAATGTCGTTCCAATATTGTTGCTTATATAATCGGCGGTATGGATGTTGAACCGATTATGTAATCGTAGTTATGAGCCTTGTTGAAATTCGAATTATCCCAAATAGGTATTCGGTCCGATTACCTAGTATGGAAATATCGTTCAATTAACTAGAGCCTCCATGGCTCCAACTTCGCTGTGATAAGACTATAATTGGGGTAAGATCCAAGTCCTGGCCAAGAAGATTAGCAGCACGTAAGAAAGTCGGCTGGAAAGTCGGCACTGACCGCAAGATCTCAACAACACGTTGAATGACTGCAGAAAGCACTAACAAGTCGATGAAGGAGGGAGACAGGAAGCCAACTCTGTTTGTACTTGAGTCAGGCTATTTACAGGTATTGAATCAAGAGCTGGAACAGTCTAAAGCTCAAGAAATATTAACAAATATCTCTCAAAATGGGAAAAGTAAAGAGTATTCTGGAGATATGGACCTGGTTGTAGAAACGAAGGAAACAGTTCGACGTATCAGTTAAGTGCAAGTTCCAATGAGACTGCTATTCAGTAATCCAGAAATTTCTCCTTAGAGTTCCTCGTCACTACCGTGCTCCTCTCCGATACTCCTATATCCTGAAACTCCCCAGTTGGATCCTGGATCTTTTCTCCCACCATTTCTTAAGTTTCTTCCCCTGCAAGTACAAACCCACGTCATCATCATTCCCTTCGTAGTCTGCAGTTGCAGTCTTTTAGTCCCACAATCAAGTTGTAACTTTCGCGATCAATTCGACGAAATCTCGCTTTAATAGCATCGCTCTACTGCAGAACATACTATTCTTTCCATTGCAGCCTGTGGCCCACGTTATTTGAAGAAATTACGGCCCATGTTGAAACTTCTCCATTGATATTCATTACATCCAGATGCTTCCCTCACGTTCTGCAATTCCGGTAACCATTCCTTGATATCTTTTATTCTCTTGGTTGTGGCTGGATGTGTGGAGAGAAATTCCTGTAACACTCCAGCTCCAGCCGGGCCACCCATAGATTCTTCAAACTTCTGCATTCTTAACCAGAAATCTATAGCCAGTTCTACGTTGAAGCACAGTCTGGCCAACAATTCGCATCCGATCCTGTCGGCCTCGGATTCCATTTCACGTGAAGAAGGCATCCTTAAGAGTCCTTCGATCAACAAGTCATTAAACCAAGAGATACCGGTCATGGTGTAGAGGGCAGTGGAGAGAATAATGTAGAATGGCTGCAGCGAGAGCTGTTCCGAGGTGTGGTGGGCTAACTGGTGGGAAAGCTCATGAGATAGCACGGTGGCCAACCCATTATCGTCACGACAGATGGGCAAGATCGACGAGAAGATGAAGATTTTGCCGTTGGGCAAAATAAAGGCGTTGGGTGGGGTCTGGGCGTCCACCTTGACCACATGGATAGTCCAGTTCAAGTTTTGGAGATGTTTCCGCTGAGTGTCCAGTAATTGTTCCACCAATTGTGACAGGTTCTCATTCGTAAGCGCCACTGTCAATAACCGGTTCATTATTTTACTGATCTTGTTATAAACCGGGTCTGTCGCTGGAACCACTTGGTCCTGGTATTGCCAGAGGATCTGTTTGTACGAATAGTCGCCGATCTTCTCTTCCATCCAGTATGGAATCCAGAGGAATCTTCGACGATGGGTGAAGGGAGCCTCATCCAAGTTGTATATGTAGAATCCCACCAATCCTAAGCCGACATAGATGCTGTTTCTGTTGTATAAAAGACGTGTGATGTTGATTGGTTGGTTGTTTCCGTTGAACCGCTTGTAGCTAGCAAACCTGATACTGTTTGGAGCCCGAAAAGCACCAGAAAAGTTTCCGCTAGATCTAGCAGACCCCCTGAAACCTCTTGGTATATCTTTAAGAAATCCTGATAGAAAACGCATGGTTCTAGTGGCTGATTAGAGGAAGGAGAGTTGGATTGAAATTAAATCTATAGGTCGTGTGTGTGAATAATTTATATTGGTTGCGAAATATTAGTACATTTAGACAGAGGAGATCCAGAGATCAACTGGTTGACGAGAGGACTAGGGGAGATCTTGATATCTAGGGCGTTCTATCTAGGTATCTAAGAGAATCCTTTCTAGTAGATTCCTTGATAGTATAATCCTTTTTAGTGGATCCTTTTTAGTGGAATTCTTCTAGTGGAGTCCTTCTAGTGGAATCCTTCTAGTGGAATCCTTGCTAGTGACGTTTTCGTAGTAAGAACCCCACTAATGATCTTGCTAGAAGCTCAGGTACAGGGCTATAGTTTGGAGTTTATCCTTTGAACTGTAAAATCAAACATTTTAATATAGTGAGATGAATATAATGCCAGCTGCCAGCTCTGTCAAAGACCATACGATGTCGTAATAGACGGTGTTGGTGTTACCAATTGAGAGCTATATTGGGGCCAATGAATATCTTGGTGGTTAGTGACTTCTTAGAGTCGCAGACCGTTAATTTAGTGAGTGTAGTTGGTGAAATATCAATATCTGATCACCTTACGATCTGATCTGATGAGATAATATCTCGAATCTAATGGACTCTAATAGACTCTGTAAATCTCCAATCATCTGAAAATAACTCCAGGGACTGAACCATCACTGGAATTTCGTCTGTCATCATTAAATGGAGACAAATCGTTACGGACTATCCCGGCTTCTAGGTCAAAACTATTGTCGATATCAACAGTAGAAACCTCCTCTAACCTTTTCCTAGGTTTCGTATCCACACCGCTGGCTTCGTAGAAGAAATGTTCATTGATAGCCGAAGTATCGTTCACCATCTTATTGGCAACGAGATCTGATGAGGAGTTATTTGTGGTGGATGCATAACTTGAGTTTCCACGGTTCTTAAGCACTACCGGAGCTGCCCTGGATGGAAGTTTTTCAAAAAACGTGGGGGCAGTCAACTGTTTGGCCAAACTGTCTAACGATTTATCTTGTGGGGAGGGTGCTATACTATTGTTAGAACTGGCGGTGGTAGATGCAGTATCATGAAGAATGGGTGGAGGTGCAAGTTGTGACACGTCATGGGCGGAAGAGGTTCCATTGGTTGGTAATACAGGAATAAAAGAATCATAGAAATCGTATGCAGACGAAGGTTTCGGATTTCTTGCCTGAGTAAAAAGATGAGTCTGGGGCAGGTTTTGGCCCTGTTTCTTGTGTTCGATGGTGTTTGTGGAGGCGGATGAGCCGTTCGAGGAGACATTTGGTTTCTCGCTGTTCGTGTTTGTGTTAGTGGTGTGGCTGTTGTTGATACTTGATGGGGTTGGTGGATCGGGATGTGTCGCTTCCGACGCTATATTTCCATATGGTTTGAGTAACTCGTTTTCAAAGTGATCGAACGATTCGTTGCCTCTTAGATCCATATCGATATCGTCATGGGTGTCGGCTTCACGGTTTTGTTTCTGTTGGTTCCTCAACCAAAGCAAAGCCACAAACGTGATGATGATTGCGGAGGGGACGCCTACGGCTAATCCCACGGTAAGAGCAGTCATTTAAGGTTCTTGTAGATACCAGAATCACTGGAGTTGGTGATGTATGAAAAAAATCACAAAGAAATTAGATGGACAAGCAACTTATTTATAGCGAAGATGCTTTGGATCACTATTGAGAAGAAGCAATCCACAAATAGAGTCGTTTTTTCGAGAAAGACACTTGGTGGACTCGCTGGGATCTTGTGGTTGGTGTACTCTTGAAATGATCGAGAATATCAGGAGTTGTCTTAATATTGGCGTCGACACCAATGTTCAAAGGTTCACCAGAAGTTTTGTCACAGACAACGGAAATCAACCCAGAAAAAGACAAGTGCTATTAGCGTATAGTTACCAGTAACAATAACCTGTTAACACCAAATTTAATCAAAGAGAGTTCTTTTAATATGACAATCTAGATCTGCTGGTGTAACCTAAGTTCATCAAATTTCGCCTCAGGCGGGAAAAATCAGATTGCCTAGGTACTAATTCTAGTGAGGTTTTGTTAGCAAACTTTTTGCGTACGGTAGTGAGATCAGGGAGGAGGTGTAAGTATGGTATGAGTTGGTGGATAATGTGATTTTAGCCAATAAAATTGGTTTCCTGTGGCAGGAGTATGGGTAGTGGTGAAGTAGGCAGTGGGAGTAGGACTTCCGGTTATTTGGGGGTGAGGTTCCGAGGGCAGCGTCGAGGCTGCATTTCGAGATCTATGTTCGTCACGTGTTTGGTCGGTAATGAATTCCGGTTATCGGTTCATATAGGCTCTAGCACCAGTAAGGAGACCGAGAGATGTAAGAGAGGGCAGGAGAAGAAGATAAAGATAACTAATATCAGGAAGTTGGGAGATGGAGAAAATAGGAAAATCACGAGAAATTCAATGAATTGTGACAAGAAATGGAGGTTTATCAATTTTTATGAAACGTTTTCTTTCATTTACTATATACAAATAACGATTTTAAGTCAGGACTTGACTAGCATATATATACGTGCCACTAGCTCGATGCAGTGATGATCGTAGAAATCAAAAATTGGGACTAAAATTGCCTAGATCTTCACAATATTAGTCTGGCCCCCACTAGTCACATGATCTGAGAAGTCACTAGCGTGAATATACTTCAGCTAGTGACCTCAACCAGTAGTAACTTCTAGAGACAATTGTCTCGGTCTCATTGCGACTCTTGCCACAATTACTTTTAACAACTATTAGCCACATCTAATATCAACAGCTCAATCTAAACCAAAATCCATCTTCTTATCCTTGGTCAAATCATACTCCTGTCCATCAACATCCAAAAGGAAATGATGGATCACAAATGGTTGACTACGACTTTTTCTCGTAGCCTTTAAGCGTACAGTTCCGTTCTTATTGTCACCCTTGACGGCAAATGAAATATCGATGTCTCCCTTGACGGTGTTTAACGGACCCGAGATCCACGGCCACGAAGAAGCATAGTCTATTCCATTTCCCAACAAAGTCTTTGAGATCTCAGCCCTTCTCAAGAAGAAGAGTGTCGAATTGGTGATTGGAGATCTTGTCTTCTCGTAGTTGAAGGTGATTATGCACGAAACTGTCACACCGATCCCGTAAACAACAAAGTAGTAACGATTTTGTCTTTGTTTTACAAATGGGTCGGGCAATTCACGATCAACAGTGACAGGAGGCTTATATCCTGATTGGTTGGAGGGATTTATTTCCTCAGCTTGGATATTGTTGACCTTGTTGGCCAACCTCAGTGTAGAGGACAAACCACGGAACTCTTTGAATATTCCTCCGTTTAACCTCGGAAGAGCGGCCAAGCCTCTCATTATGCTGACACGAGCACCTCCTCTCGCGACTGATTTCATCAAAACATTCATTGTATAGTACTTAGAGATCAAAGTGTTTAATGAGGGAGATAATTTTTCATTTTGTGAGGTGAGTTTGAAAAATGATAATTGATCAGAGTTCTTTTCAGTGTGAACAGTGCTAGGTATTTTAGAGTGGGTTGGACATTGTGGAAAGATAATAGAACTCTCCGTATTTCATCAGCTCTACGCCACCAGACTAACCAGATCCAAAAGTATTCAGTCTACCACACATACTGGAACCTAACTTGTGTTGTCACAATTAATCACTACAAGAAAGCGTGTCACAGATTGAATAGCGTTGTAAAAATATTGACTAAAAGATTCCTGTTATACTGAGTACAAGATTCTTGTTATATAATCAACAATTTAAACCTCGTTGAATACTTTTAAACCTCAGTTATTTACATTCCACTCATTGGTTCAATATCATCTATAAAAATGGATTCTGTACGAGGAGCATGTTCAGTTGATAAAATCCTGGGAATGGTAATGGTCCGTGAGGATGTTACACCCTCTACCCTTGAATGGAAAGCAATTGATCAAACGAGGACCATCTCAATCCCTCTCAATTCGTTGAAGAACTTACAAGCAACGAAGGATGGATCGCCAAAGATGATTTTAAAGGTCATTTATGGCGATGACGATAAACTGATCAAGTTAACATTTAATAACCGTCCAACAATGGATAACATTAAAGATTCCTTGCAAACAATCGTAGCAAGAGGAAGAACAGTTATCAAGGACATAACGCCTGCATCTACTCCAACTCCAAACACACCATCATCACAAACTTCCACTCCACCTGTGGAAGCATCGTCTTCAAATATTCATTCACTTTCAGATGCAAACCTTTTGAAAAACCTCCAGTTGCAACAAAAGCTATTGCTTGAAGATCGTAATCTTCGTAACATATTCACCCAATCAGTTATGAACTTTAAGCTATCTCCAGCAGTCTTTTGGTCGTCTAGACTCAATCAATTACGAACTTATGCATTAACCATCTCGCAACATCGAGGACCATATAATGTCTTGTCAACGATCAAACCCGTTGCGACGTCAGATAATCAAGTAAATGTCAACGTCACAAGAGACACCATCAACGAGATCTTTGATACTTATCCAATTATAAAAAAGGCATTCAAAGATTTGGTACCACAAAAATTTAACGAAGGTGAATTCTGGTCCAGATTTTTCAACTCTAAGTTGTTTAGACGATTAAGAGGTGACAAGATTAATAATTCTACAAATAGAGGAGATGTGATTTTAGATAAATATTTATACATTGACCAGGATTATGATGAGGCAGATGAAAAGGACATACCAAGTGACTTATCGGAACTCAAGAAAGATGATGTGGAACCGAAGAAAATGGGGAAAAAAGCTGCTGGGGATGCAAGGATGACGGCGTCGATTCTTGAAGAAAACCAAGGCGAACAAATCAAATCACTTTTGGGTACAAGAGATTATAAGGAGGAAGTGAGGGTGAGTAAGTTTATCGATATTTTAGGAAATGAAGAGGATAATTCTCAAAGGTTGGGAAATAGAGCTGATATGACTATGAGATTTAATGACAGCGATAAGGCAGAAAATGCGCCAGCGACTCGTGGAAATGCTAGTCCCAATTCAACTACTACTGCTCCTACTACTACTGGACAAGAGAATGAGATGATTATTTTGATGAAAAATATGAATAAATTATCATCAAAAATGGTCAGTATGAGTGACAATAAAAGCACCAAGGTATTAGGTAACGATTATCAACTAGAATTGGATCTTCATGACTTGAATGAAATTGAAGATCTTGAGTTCATAAAGTTAGATATAGAATCGGAGTCCCAGAAAAAGAGAAGGAAATCGGTTGTGATTAGTGAGGATGCATTTACTGATGAGATCGATAATTCTTATAAATTGTCTAATGAATCCTCTGGAGCTAATAACGCTCCTTCTGAATCTATTCCTTCTCTGTCGCTCTCTTCATTTTATGAAAAATGTAAGTTCCACCCTCTACCAGGAGGAATTGACCTCACTCAAACATACTCCAAGAATAGGGACGAAATCGAAAAATCCACTATGCAAACGAATATGATTATAAGGCAGAACTTCCGAACTTTCAGGCTCATATCTAAAGACCTTGCATCGGATGAATTTCTGTCTAACTTGGTTCCAGAGTCCATTATTCAAGAAATCATCACTTACAACATGACAGTGGTTGAGTTTCTCTCTCATTTCTGGAAAATTTATCTACGTGAGAATAACCCTACACAACTCAAACGAATCTTTACAAGTTTAAAGAATTGTCGTAACGACATAAATGCCTTTAAGGAGAGGGCCTCCTCGACGTTTCGACAAATTGAACTTGTAAAAACCAACGAGAAGCTTTTGGATAAAATTTCAAAGGATTTTCAAAATTGTCTAAGTCCTATGGAGGTTGCTTTGGATAAAGCAATAACTGAGTATTCTACGGCTGTAAAGAATGACCAGGAGGTTATTAATGAAAATGGTAAGAGACCTCACGAAACATCATTACCGCAACATAACGTATTATCGTGATTCCAAAGATCATTACCGCAATATAAATTTTTTGCGAGCTGAAAAATTGAGATGAGATGAATTGAAGATGAAGAACAGTACACAACAAAATGGCAAAGAAAGGTATGTAAGAGAGTGATATTTGATCAGGGGTCTTGTGAATGAATATTCTAGCAGATATTTATTAGTCAAAGTTGGAGAACTGGAAAAGAAAGACCGTCGAGGTTCAGAAGTTGACAATCTTCGTGGTGAATGGACTAGTGAATATATTGCTTATGATTCTTTTAATGATAGAAGAGTAATCAGGTGACAATACATTATTCATGAGCTGTGGGAATGATATGTGGGATCAGGTAATGACATAATTCAGTACTGGGTCATCTGTAATCCCATCACCTAACATTTCAATCACATCAGATATTAGTCCAATTGAGTCTGTTAACGATAAAAGCTCACTAGCTAGGTTCCTGAAATCAACCTCACTATTAGAGTTCTCCAGATAAATACCTATTCTCATCAAATACTAACATCCAGTATCAAAACGTAGTAGAGCCGCCAGAAGAGGTGAGGTTGCAGATGAAGGTGAGGTCAAGGACTTGGCTAGTATCCCTAAAGTTGAATCTAATGATGTTAGAAAATCCATTATCCGTACAACTATTCACAACGAAAACTTGTTAGCAAAGAAGATGGAAAACCTGAGAATCAAGAAGAACACTAAGAAGAAGACCAGTTCGTTGAAGCACAAGGTAGAAAGATCAGATAAGCTCAGTGGTGTTTTGTCGATGAAGATTGAACAAAGTATTGCTCGTGCAAAGTATGTACAAAACCTGAGAAAAGCTGGCTGGGATCAAATCAACAAAAACATCACCATCAAGAACGATTTGATGCAAGAATTGAAAGCTAAGGACAGCACAAAGTCCACCGAAGAGTTGGAAAAGGAAGTCGAGGATGAATACGTCAAGAAATTCTTCGAGGACGGCGAAAAGGCCGAAGAAAAGGAAGAGGAAGAATCCACTAAAATCGGCCTTAGTAATAACGCATTTGCCTTGCTTGAAGAAACTGAGGCTTAGATATACTGTGAATCTTAGGACCTCAAAGTCTGTTAGAGACTTCCATGACCCGTCTTCATATATACCTTCATCTATATATTGTACATTAGAGATCGAGAATCTACCCCACTGATAAGTGTAATTTGTATCCTGCAGATAGTAATTTTAATCGTTTTAAGGTCGTAAATAATTGTCGCGACATTTATAACCAAAGGCTCACCACTTCTCTTCTCAAATATGGTTAGTGCTGGGTTCGTGATACTTTCTTCGGTAATCCTTGGGATTGTTACAGCCGCGGATGAGTATTTGCCTTTTGATAGGACGAAATTGGGTCCAAACTCCGTGTTTGAGCAGTTTGATTACGAAGACTTGGATCATTCGCCATGGAAACCTTCAGTGGCGTCCAAGTACGATGAAGCCACAAAAGAAACGGTTCAATACGTTGGAAAGTGGGCAATAGAACCAGTGTCAGTATATCCTGGGTATAAGAACGATAAAGGGTTGGTATTGAAAACAAAAGCCGCCCATCATGCCATTGCCTACAAATTAGATCAACCGTTAGACAATACCGACAAAGACTTGGTTTTACAGTATGAGATCAAGCTACAGAATGGACTTGAATGCGGTGGAACTTATATCAAACTTTTGAATGCTGCGGAAGACTATTCCTTGTTCAATGTCGACACTCCATTTCAAATCATGTTTGGACCAGATAAGTGTGGGGCCAACGATAAAATCCACTTTATCATTAATAGAAAGAACCCTAAAACTGGCCTTATGGAAGAAAAATCGTTGGCAACACCGCCTCCCTCTCGTGAAGGAGAATTGACGACTTTGTACACCTTAATTATGCGTCGTTCTCAGGATATTGAAATTAGAATCAATGGGAACGTCGTGTATGCTGGCAATTTGTTAGACGAAGGAACCTTGACACCACCTTTAAACCCACCAAAACAAGTGACTGATGTTTTAAATACAAAGCCTCTTGACTGGGATGATCGTGAGTATATTCCAGATCCAAAGCATATTGCCAAACCTGATGATTATGAGTTGAAACATAAGTGGATGACGATTCCTGATGTAAATGCCATAAAACCTGAAGGCTGGGGTGACGAACTTGAACCATTTATTGAAGATCCACTGGCCAGTAAACCTGTGTATTGGGATGACGAAGAGGATGGAGAATGGATAGCACCCGATATTCCTAATCCAGAATGTGTTGATCTTCCCGGGTGTGGTAAATGGAGTCCTCCTACGGTTCCAAACCCTCATTATATAGGACCGTGGCTTCATCCTAAGATCCCCAACCCTTCTTATCAAGGAGAATGGGAACCACGTACTATCGACAACCCTGACTATTATGAAGACTCAACACCTTCAAACTTGGACTCTCCTATCGGAGGGATTGCATTTGAACTTTGGAGCATGGACACACAAATCCTCTTTGATAACATTTACTTGGGACACTCTATTGAAGAGGCTGAATTGGTAGGAAACCTGACATTTAAACCCAAATTCGAACTTGAAGCTATAAATCGTAGGTGCAACAGACCGAAATCGAAGTATGAACCGTCACCACCACCTCCATCTTTTGATGATTTGGTTTTACAAGCTGACTCCTCGTCTACTGTATGGCAATTTTTCAAGTTCTTAAGATTGTTGGTGAAAAAGCAAACCCTTGAAGCAAAGGACTTTTATTACCAATTTTTCCTTAACCCAATTGACTTGATCATCACGCATCCAGTCAAATTTGTCTTTTACTGTATTGGATTTACCACTTTATTGACGTTTATGTTTGGATTTGGTGCGGTGGTTATATTTGTTGCTAGTAACTGGAGAAACCCACCTCCTCCAGAGAAGATTTATCAAGATGGAGAAACAAGAGTGATGAAGAATACACAAATCGAAGAGTTGAGTGATGTGGAAGTCGAAGAGATTCAAGAGGTGAAGTCTTCAATTAGAAAGAGAAAATAAGAAGTAGCACCAACTAAGGGGATTTCTTCACCATAACTATTAGAAAGAAGATCAAAACTATAGAAACTATATTAAGTGAGTCTGGAAGTGACAATTAATTGGAGTCAAAGCAATCTGAGTACTACAACTACAGATTGATACAAGTCAGAATGCTAGAACATGACATATTGTTATGGATAATCTGATTCTCTAGGAAAATATTGGCAACAGCAATTCCTTGACTTATATTTAGTTGATAACCTGACTAGGAAGAAATGACCGTCTCTAGTGTTGTACATTCTAAAAGTTGTCAAATCGAACCAAAATCACCAGAATTAACTAAAATCACTTTGAGCTAATTTAGATTTAAATGAACTTGAAATAATGGTCTATATCCAGCTATAGCTAACGGAATATAAAAGAATAATATTAGAAAAGAAGATTAATAAATAAGCGTTAGTAAAGATTCTGAAGCTATAGATCTTTTACTACACTTATATAAGCTGTTATAATAGTATCCTCTTGATAAAGTGGTATTAGTATTTCTAGTATAAGGGTACTCTATAAACCTCTTTAAAACTTGCAGTACTAGGTAATTATAGGTAATATTACACCCAATTATATGCTTTTAAGAGGCTTCGGATAGTAATTTCAGTGGGGGTTTGTGCTTTCAATACTAGATGAATTATAGGTGATACTTATCTATGATGATACTGAATACTTATATAAAGTTGAAATATAGTGAAGATTTGATTATATACCATTATTTAGCTGTGCTTTAGGTTTAGTTTCATATCTTTTAGATCTTCTTATTAACCAAATCACTTAAAGCCACTATTCTATATCAATTATTTAGAATCTCGACTTAAAGAAGTGCTTATCCGTTGCTTCCTTATCTGTGTTTATATACAGTCCGTCGATGGTCAGAGAGTCACACAGAGAGTAACAAAGGAAATTTACTATAAAGAGTACCGTATTGGGGCGATCTCTCACGTAATCTCTCGCCTTGAGTCTTAGACACTAAGTCGCTAGGCTACTTAGTGGTGTTCCTTAGTGATAAGTCTAAGTGATTCTCCTTATTGACCGGTGCACGCCCATATATCAGTTCTCTCCACGTTTTGAAGCACACCACTTTCCTTAACCTTTTCTTCTCCCCACTAATGACCAAAGAAACGAAAGAAACGACTTCTCCTTACAGATAAACCTACTTATTGGAACAAACCTTTGATTACCTTTATATTCGTATTTTTGCTAGCATTGCAGATCTTTCTAAAATTTTTGCTGGACAAGTCTGGTGGAAACCAGTGGGGCAACTTGTACCTCCGAGTATACACCAACAACATCCGGTACGATAATCGCAATAATCGGGACCCATTTGAAGAGTTGTGGGATGTCCGTAAGACGGAACTTATAAACTCAATCGATTTCAACACTGCAGGAAACGCCAACGTCGTGTGTTTGCAGGAAGTGCTCCACAACCAGCTCCACGATATCTTGGACGGTCTCAATGAAAATGTGGAAAAACGCGGCGAGTGGACATACTACGGAGTCGGCAGATCGGATGGACTTACCAAAGGCGAATATGCACCAATTCTATACAGAGAAAGGGACTGGATCATGCTTGAGAATAGAACATTTTGGTTGAGTGAGACTCCAGACCATCCTAGCGTAGGCTGGGACGCAGCTCTCGAGAGAATTGTTACCATGGTGACTTTACAGTCGAGGGCCTCGAGTGAGACCCGTATCAACTTCTTCAACACCCATTTTGACCATAGGGGAGTTGTTGCCAGGAAGAAATCTTCCCAGTTAATTGTGGATAAGATGAAAAACTATAATAGCTATCCTTCGTTCCTTTGTGGTGACTTCAATACTGAACCAACCGATGAACCATATCAGATCCTTACTGGTGCAGGGTATAGAGATGCCCGAGTTGTTATTCCTAAGAAGTATTCTTATGGATTCACAAGTACTTTTAGCGGGTTCAACCGGAATGAGGAGGTTAACACCATCATTGATTATATTTGGTCTCCTTCGTTCACAAAAGGAATTGGTGAGCTCCGTGAGTCCTACAGTATGTATGGAAAGTACCTTGTAGAGTTGCACCATTTTGGGATCTTGGAGAATTTCTATAAGGGATTTCATTTCCTGGACCACAGGCCAGTTGTTGCCAATTATAAGGTAAGAACTAGACCAGACTAGAAATGGTTAGTGAGCAAATTTGTGGCACATATGGATATCAGAGAGGTTTAGAGGAGTATTGGTCAATTCTTGAATACTTGGCTGCGCTAAGTTTGTATTTAGTGAGAGAATTGACAATCTACTGAGAAGAATACCAAGAACACCAAGGCGGGCTACCTTCTTTATATATCTTGGAACCCCTACTTTCTACATATTACTTTTTGATATTCTTCAAGCTCTAGCTGCAAATGGTTGCAAAATTCATATATTTGATAACCTGCGACTACGACCATAATTTGCAACCACTGGTGGTTGAAATAACATAGTTAAAATTGAGAGAATGTTGAGTGTAGCTGAGATCTGTGTGATAATGTGGTTTATATACCACTTTGCATATCAAGGTGGGAGGTCTCATCAAAGATTTATCGATACTGCCTACTTTTAATTTATTTATTGCATAATAATTGTAGAAAATATTCATTTTTTAGTATTTTATAGGATCTAATTCTGAATTCAATTTAGAGAGTTAAAATCAACTGATTGAGTTTGTATGTAATTCAATATAGCGTAGTATGAATCGTGGCATCGCTAAAATTAATTCACTAGGTCGAATAGGCTCCAGTACAAATCAAGTCTCGAATGCCGATTTTATCAATAGGCCTCGTTTGCCTGTTCTAGTATAGATGCTACTCTTGGAGAGAGATTTACGTAGTCACCTGCCAAGGTTGGTACTCCAAGATTAGACTCTGCAAAAACCGGACATTTTCTTCGCTTGCGTTTTTGTGTTTTATTAATTGACGTATTTTTTGGTATTTTCTGTCCGGAGAATAGAGGTGCTGGCTTAGATTGAAAGAGAAGGTGATGACGACATTGAAGACAACGAAGAACTTGAATACAATAACGAGAGAAAGAACTCAAATGGCTGGATCGACGAAAATAAAAAGAACGTAAGACGGAGATATAAGTTTAGATGATTAGGCTTTCCACTCGAAGAATCATTAGTTCAGACTCAAGTTTTACCCAGTATTTTTTTGTAAATTGGTAGTTCCATTAGTATGGACCACTATAGTTAGCAATCTGAGTCTCTCGCAGAGTCTTTATGTTTTTTGATGTTTATATTCTATTTCAAAAGCATCTTTCTCGTTCATTTTATTTTTTTATTTGTGAATATTGAGCTACTATATAGTGGAGTCCATTTCATCGCTTATTCTTGTGATATTTTCGAACACTTAAGAGTATGAGATCAAGTTGCTACATTATAAGTACTCAATTAGTCAAGTTCAAACGCCGTGGTAAAATTTGCAGCCATTCCAATGACGCATTTACATTTTGCAGCAATTAGAGAGGTATAAGTGGTCTTTGAATTCCACTTTAAGTATTTTTATGCCGTACTTCGTTCTTTGGGGGCTTTCTCTGCCACAAAATGCTCCTTCCGTGACTAAATAGTATCGGAGCCTCCGAGGATGTACCTACCCAATTATATACTGCTCCATCCTACACTTCTTATATTCTTCCATGGTGTCTAATAATTTATAGTACATATAATACATTCTAGGTTCTTCTTTTTCTATAACGCAAGAAACGATTGAACAATTCTTCAGTGCTCAACTCGATTTCGCTAATAAACTCATCCAAAGTTGACTCGTCACGAATATACCCATCACATTCGTTGGCAACGATGTACTTGTCCAGTTTACATGCAATACTAATTCGTTCAACAAACTCTACAATCAGTTTACGCTCCATGTAAATCTGGTGATCAATTTTGTCCTTGATCCACTCAACGCCCCACTTAGCAACACGTTTCTCAATAGACGGAATAACAGTGTACCATTCTTCTAGAATTTCATAAATTGTGAAAATATCGTGGTTTATCTGGATTAATGGAGCCAGATTATGTGAGGCTGTTTCGGATTCTGTAGCGTCTGATAGGGCTGGGAGTCCAGTATTTGATTCAATGACCAGTTCTTGAGGTTGAGTTGATGGCTGCACTGGAATTTGTCCTTCATCTTGCTTCGGTAGGGTTGAATACTGTAATGGATGGCTTGGAAATTGCTGTGCTGATTCATGATTTTGTACCAATCCCTGCATAAGCCCTCTGGCTACTTCTCTCACCACCTCGCTTTCGGTTTTCTCGGTTTTCATTCCAACATCATCGTCCTCCATTGGTCCTTCGACTAAATCAAACTGGAATTTATCCATTTGCTCATTAATTTGACGCTGTAAAGCTCCTACTAACTCATAGGCCAACTCGGGGTTATAATCATACATTTTGCGAGCAGTTTTATGGACAGACTCATCAACTTGAGATCGAAGTACTTTGAACGAAGATTTTATGAAAGTGACAAATTCATTTTTGTTGACTGTTCTTTTACGTGATTTGGAATCTGGAGCCCTAGAAGAGTCTACTGACTCACAGTGTTCCAAATCTTCCTTCATCTCGGCCCTTCTCTCTTCAGATCTCTTTGGAGCGGGCAGCGATTTTTTAGGTTCAGGATAGCTTCCGGTGTCCTTGAATATAAGATAATCAACAGCTATGCTTCTGTTTGGAATCTCCCTATTTTTGAGTCCATACACCAAAAAGTTGATCTCTTGCAACTTGCTGAACGCAGGGTCCATTTTACGAAGTCTGATCACGGGCTTATCCGAAGAACTTTTAGAGAATTGATCTTCGTAAAACTCACGCATCAACTCTCCTGTAACCAAGAAAGTGTCCAAGTTCTTCTTGCAACAAAATCGGATGTAGTGTTTGAACGTGGTGATATAACGCTTTCTCGTTTCAAAGCCTAGAGCAAGAAGACGAGATTTGGCGTCTGAGTTAGTCAAGACTTCAGAGTCAAACTTCTTAAACATCCGAATAACCTCCTCGGTATCTTTCCTCATAATTCTCTTGTTGATTTTGATGTTGTTGCGATCGATCCGATATTTTCGTTTGGGCTTGGAGTCGGCTGATGCAGAGTTGTTTTGAATATCTGGGGTTTGGCTATCGGAGACCACTTCATCCTTTCCTTCTCCTTCCTCGGCCTCTCCTTCCTCGGGCTCGCCTTCTTCCTCGTCCTCGCCCTCATTTTCTGACGTTCTTGGTGAAAGTAGTTCAATTTTGATTTCACCGTCTTTTGATTCTGTTGGTTCTGGAGTAGAAGATTGTGGAGTGGCTGGAGATAATGGAATTCTAGGCACGAGGGATCTATTGGATGTAGTGTTTTTTGTATTTGACCCATTTTCTCCTGCTCCTCTTGTCCTTTCCCTCTTGATCCTCATTGCTTGTTGATCGTATTCGTCACCCTTCCTCTTTGAGATTCTGGACGGTTTCAGAACCTTTCCACTTTGGTCTAGATCCAGAATGTCCGACTCTTTAGCTTTTGTTGATGCTCTTGTAGAGACCATGGTTGGTTGGGAGGATCCGTGGGTAGTTGTTGGGGGTCGGTGAAAATTTGAGGTGAAAAGTTTGATTTTCGGAAATGAGCAACTCCTTTTTTGAGATCTAAGATTGAGTAGAGATCGACGAATTAAGGGGTCAAGGTACGTGAAATTACATGGAGACACTTGAGACCACTAGAAGAGTGGGTAACTAAAAGAGTGTTACAAAAGAGATTACCAGAGGAAGTAAATTTAACAGTGAGTGGATACAAGAGGAAATGATTAAAAGCGTAGCGAGATCGACTTCAAAGCACAATGAGAATCAACTTCAAAGCGTAACGAGGATCTACTTCAAAGAGTAGCGAGATTATTCTTCAGGTGACCCACTATGTCAATATATACAGAAATGTAAAGGGCGTACTGTGACGTTTTGTAAGAGTGTGTGATAATACAAAGAAAGTGATCAGCCAACGTCTGAATAAACAGACACGTTGTTGAGAGCCAAGGGCCATAATATCTGGGCTGACTTAGTCAGAAAGTCCCTTTACTAGTTTCCTTACCTAGCATGAAACTTTTCCAGTAATAAACATATTGAATCAATAAGAATCTTCAATTCGACTGTAAATTAGGGTAGTGAACGGAAGATACCCCTTTAAACACCGGTATCGAGAGATCATTTCACACCAGATAAGCCCATTATAATATAAATTATAAACTCTTACCTCGGCTTCACATCCTTGCTTTAGTCTCTGTTAGTAGAAGAATATTACATCTTGCTACCAATCTATCTTGGGCTCACTAGGAGAAGTCGGTCGAATTTTGCAAAAATGTTTTGATATCGGAGGTTAAATTAGTCGCGGTGGAACAATCTTGATGGTACACGACCTTTAATGGATGCAAATTGATCTATGGAGTAATCTCCTCGAGTGATATTTGTAAATACTTCGTAGAATACTTCTAGAATATTTCTAGAATATTTCTAGAATACGCCCCCTAAGTATTTCTTAATTACTTCCTCCTAAATATAAGAGCATTTTAATTAAACCTATTTTGCATTGTTTGGTGAATAAGAACCCCTTTGCTGCTGAATTCGGCTACGTTTATAAATACACAACGTCATATTCTATTCTAAATTTTATGTTGCATCCACGTTTATCTTTGATCTTTGAAGATGACTTTCTATGATTATTTGGGTCACAAATTACTTACTTTCATCTCATATAAATACAAGCCCATTCATCAGCGAGATGATAATGAAGTACTGATGTCATTATGGGCTATTTCTGGTAGAAAATAGGATAATTTTCTGATATATGAAATTTCATATTATCCCACTGGTTATCTACGAGCCTTTTCCCTAATCAACGACAACTCTTGATCACTCTTTTGGGATCCTTTCTCAATAATCAAGTTCCTTAACAATTTGTTTTCCATTTCCAATTGTTGTACCTTGCCTTCAAAACTCTTCATCAATTTTCCTAAAGTATCCAATTGGTTTTCCATTTGCTTCTCTTTCATCTTCTTTTTGATTCTAAACCTTGCCGAGGCTGCGGTATTGCGTCTGCGTTTATCCAATTCTGATGATTGCGGATACTCATCAGGAGAATAATTGATGCTTGAAGTCGAAGAACGACGTCCATGCTCATTGGTGAACGTTTCTGAAGTAAATGATTGTGATAATGAATTTGATATGCTTTGATTCCTTAGCGACACACTTGGAGTGTCATTTTGCGACACATTTGGAGTATCATTTTGGGAAATGTCTGCAATTTGCGACAAGGTCACATTGTTCAAGTTCAAATTTTGCGACATGTTGTTCGAATTACTGATATTTTGCGACAATGGTGGAAGAACATGTAATTCATTATGTTGACGGACGGGTGAATCGAAAAAGTCTCCAATATTATGTTGACTTGGTAGGCTTGGAACTTGTTGTGACTGGGGTATTTCGTTTCCTAAACTAGTTTGATGTTGAGCAATCAATGCTGATAATAAATCAATCTGATTTTGTGAAAGGCCGGCAGACACAAGTGATGATTTTGCACCCGGAGGTACAGGGAATTTTGGAAGTTTTACTAGATCGATTTCGAGTTCTTCGGCTTCGTTTGCAGATGCCTCAGGAAGCAGTGGAACGGGAACTTGGTCGTTTGAGTTTTGTAGTCCTTGTAAAGAATAATCGTCACGATCTCTGAAGGTAATTCCATTGTCCCTTCCTTGTTCATCTCTTGAATCTCTTCCATTATTGTGTCTTGCATTATTTTGCCTTCCATTATTGTGTCTTCCATTTTCATCTCTTCCGTTATTGTCTCTTGCCCTTTTGTCTCGTGCCCTTTCGTCTCTGTCGTCTCCCTCATCATCATCATCATCATCGCGTCTCTTCTTCTCTTCGTCAGGGAATATAAAGGAGTCGTCCGCAAAAGCCGCAAGATCAATACTTAGTTGTCCATCAATGTCAAGGTTGGGTGTAAGTTCACCTGTCGAACTATTCGTCATGAAATTATCGATATAAACTAGCTGCTCTAAAAGAGCTGACGATGTCGAGGTACTGGAACCTTCGAACATTTTATCCATGTCGATTGTTGAAGAGTATCTGAAATGTTTATGAAATCTGTCAATGTGTCTATATGTAACTCGGAAGATCTCGAATTATATATAATTTCATAAACTGTGGTTACTATGCCACAGGTCTGTCTACACCAAGTTTTGACAGAATTTACCTTCAAACTTAAAATAAGATGAAATTCAGTTTGGTTGTCACTATGAAGTTTGGTTTGTTCTATATGGCGTCTCTTTCGGGCCAATTAGAGTTGGTTTAGCCTTCACCAACATGACTAGGGAGGGATGGTTTCTTGACTTGACTATCAGTAATTGATGCCATATCACGTGTGGTTAAGAAAAGTAGTGTAGAATAAGGAAATTATTCGTTAAAGATTTTGCTGAATCACGTGGGATTGGTAGAAGAGGTTCTGCAAAGAGCCGCTAAAGTAGTAGCATGAAAATGGAAAATGGAAAATGGAAAATGTTCAAGAGGAGTGTCTGTAGATCTTAGAATGAAAATTTGTTAGTGTATAGTTTGTGTTTGGTTGCATTTTTTTTTGATTGCAATTTTTTTTAGCTTAAAGTTGCTAGCACAGCAACTTCCTGTAATAAACTTTGTAATTCAATATTCAATAGGCTGCAGCAATGAAGGCACTCCCATTTGTCTCATGTGGTCCAATCGTATAATTCGTTTGCTTTCCTGGAAACTTTTCTTTGTTTGTGCTCAAGAAAATATTGTATTGCGGTAGTGATCTTTATAGTGAGGAAACCCAGTGCCGACCGTCGGTAACTTATTCCCTTTCCTGAAAAGAAGATGAGAAATTATCACTTAAGAATCTCTTCAGTAACAGAGCATATAAGCGTCTTAGTCTATAATCTGTATTCTAGACTAACATCAAGTAGTATTTATTATAGGGGCCAGTAATGATATTTTCTCGGGGTTAAAGAATACTCCGGCGCGGAGTCGTTTCCTAAATTCGAAGACACCGAGATGCGAATTGCAGCCATTCATTGAACTACTCCACATTAAACCTCCTACTAATCATCTCTACCACGTGCAAAGTGAATACTATACAGTTAGTTGCATAATTCTCTACCTAGTACTCTTGAGGTTACCATTGAGCTGTAATACACAATTTAAATGGTTTGGTTACTTGCTAACTAATACTACATGCAAACTTATTAAAGTCTTTTATTAAGTAACTATTGTGGAGCACACTCTACAAAGAGTATGGTTGGGGTTTGACCAACCATAGCAAAGAAATACAATAAATGAAGTAACCAAACATGCTAATATATCAATTAGATGTATCAACTTAGTTAGCTCTCTTCGAGGCAACAGCTAAAGGGGACTGATTGGTAACCCTTAATCTATATTCTGCAAATGATCTGAATGAATTATCATTCTTTGGTTGCCATCTATCAGAAACTACACCGTTGGAACTGCCAGCAATTCCAACGGCGGCAGTAAGATTAGTTTGCTGGGACTTGATGAATTGGACAACAGGCTTTTTTTGAAACAGACGTCTTGCAACAGAATAAAATGTTCTAACGGATATCATTACCGTCCAATTGCTTGAAAGATGCGGAATCTGTCTCTTTTATATTCTCTATGGCGTGATTGTGGATGTGTATTTCCGATCCCGTCACATGGTTATCTTGATCCAATTACCTTGCTCTTTATATGCAGGCGTGAAAATTTTTCAAAGGACAGATCGGTCCGTCGATTAAGGTGGAGCTTTTCTCAAACGAATGTCGCGACTTCCTAATCGGGATTTCTGTAGCTGAGCTTACTTAGTCTCCAAGCATTTACTGGAATAAAGTATGTTGTAGACAATACCCTGAGGCTGGAGGTCTGTCATAGTGTTAATATCTCTGGATTATTTAATATTCATTGGTGCAATCACGAGATATTTCTTGCTATTCGATAAATAAACCGGCACGACTTAATTCTATGATAGCGCATAAGTGCGAAGTGGAGTTAAGTATATTTCTGTTTGTAGCAATTAGCGTGTTAGTTTTGACGTCAGCCGTTTCCTATGACTCTTTGTGTGTTAGTCGCTTGGTTCTGCAGGTTCTAGCAGTTCTGCTGGTACTATGGTTCTACTGGTTCTACTGGTTCTCTGGTTCTCTGGTTTTCTGGTTCTCCACTACTCGAGTACTACAATCGGCGGTTCGGACGGTATGATTGAGGGGAGAATTTCGACATCGGTGATTACTGCACAAACACCGATGGCGCTGCTTGCCTCGTAAAGTTGCTCTAGTACAAACCTTAAGCTTGCCGCTAGTGGGAATTGTCCTTTCCACCGCAAGCGATGCCGAAATATCCTCTCACTTCACCAAAATTCTTCGAGGAGAGTCCTTTAAAGATACAGTTACCGTAGTCAGCCTAGTTCAAGCACACAAATATTCTCTATGGGATAATACATCTGTAACAATTTCCTACTTCATTACTTCTAGCTAAGATCATTTGTACAAAATCTTATTAAAAGCAACCTCGCTTCTATTACCATTATTAGCCTATGTTGAACATGGGCTTATTACATGCAACACCAAACTTCTAAGGTAGTGTGGTTTTCAGAATTTATACATTGAAAGAGTAACGTGTTCTACAAGCTGTGATAGAGGAGCCAAAGTTTCGCAGTCTAAATAATTTTGTCGCTATTTGACGGCACATTGGAGAGAACTCATTTTGCAGCTAGACAAACTAAAGAGAAACAAGATACTGAGTAGATAATTGGGATATCTAATTGGACTGGTACTTGTTCCTCAATAGCAGTATCTTAATTTCTTTTAAAACACATTACGACTATCATTCATCTTAGGTAGCCTAACTAAATTGACTAAGCAGACTACGAATGTGAAAGATCGAATCTAAACTGTATACAAGCTTGAAAGGTTGAATAAATTGCTCTATGAGCTCAACTTGCTTGGACCATGTGGTGTGATATATAGATCTCAAGTCTGTTTGGTAACTAAAATCTGACGACATTCAGATTTGCAAGGTGCGACGACATTTATCGAAGATATTTGGAGCAATAATTCGTAAAAGTGATTCCTTCGTGGAGATTAAATTCCGGAGGCACTCCGGATTACACAATCCCATGGCTAGATACTCCGAACTTTTTCAGTAACAGACAAAGTTGGTACATTTTTGAAGAAAACAAAGAAGAAAAATCTTTGCTTAGTGCAATTTCTTAAATAATATTCATGATGTCATTTGATGTTGGACAGTGCCTCAGTATACTTTGATATTCAGTAATGTAGACCACATGAAAAGCCTAGTGAAGAATTCAACTACTTGTACCACCACTAGCACCACCTCTAGAACCACCTATAGTATCACCTCTAGCACCACCACTAATAATACCACTAGTACCACCACTAATACTACTCCAAATGGTGGGGTACTAAAGCGTAATTTTTCAATGGTGTGCTACTACTTGACTTTTCTCACAGAATTTACTACTATCAATGCGAAAATCATCCAATGATTCAACCCCCATTCACCTAACCATTGACTCATACTCCGACGCCGAAATTTACGGGGTCGTGTCTCACACACCAATTCCGGGCGCTCAATTCTCAAGTATAAAATTACAACCAACCCCCTTGATCAATTTTTATCACTTTTTCTGCACAACTCAACATGTCATTATTAACAGTCAATGGTAGTGAATCTGTCAAGATCAATCAGATGAGAAGGAACTCTACTGTATTGGGCCCAATGAATAAGATTCTTGTTGCTAATCGTGGAGAAATCCCCATTAGAATTTTTAGAACAGCCCACGAATTGTCTATGCAAACTGTAGCAATTTACTCACACGAAGATAGGTTATCCATGCATAGATTGAAGGCCGATGAATCCTATGTTATTGGAAAGAAGGGACAATTCAGTCCTGTACAGGCTTATCTTCAAATTGATGAAATTATCAAGATAGCCAAAGCTCATAATGTTAACATGATCCATCCAGGATATGGTTTCCTCTCAGAAAACTCCGAATTCGCTAGAAAGGTTGAAGCAGCAGGAATTGCTTGGGTTGGTCCTTCATATAAGACTATTGATGCTGTCGGTGATAAGGTCTCTGCTAGAACCTTGGCCATTGAAAACAACGTGCCTGTAGTTCCTGGTACTCCAGGTCCAATTGAAACAGTTGAAGAAGCTGAAGAGTTTGTTCAAAAGTACGGATACCCTGTCATTATTAAGGCTGCCTTTGGTGGTGGTGGTAGAGGTATGCGTGTGGTCCGTAAAGGAGATGATATTGGCGATGCTTTTAAAAGAGCTACTTCCGAAGCCAAAACTTCTTTCGGTAATGGTACTTGTTTCATTGAAAGATTCTTAGACAAACCAAAACATATTGAAGTTCAATTATTGGCTGATGGTTACGGAAACGTTATTCATCTTTTTGAACGTGATTGTTCTGTACAACGTCGTCATCAAAAGGTAGTGGAAATTGCTCCAGCTAAGAACTTACCAAAGTCTGTAAGAGATGCTATTTTAACCGATGCTGTCAAATTGGCCAAGCTGGCCAACTATAGAAACGCAGGTACTGCTGAATTCCTTGTCGATGAACAAAACAGACATTACTTTATTGAAATCAACCCTAGAATTCAAGTTGAACACACCATTACTGAAGAAATTACTGGTGTAGATATTGTTGCTGCTCAAATTCAAATTGCAGCTGGTGCATCCCTTCAACAACTTGGTCTTTTACAAGACAAAATCACTACTCGTGGTTTTGCTATTCAATGTAGAATCACAACCGAAGATCCAACTAAAAATTTCCAACCAGATACTGGTAAGATTGAAGTCTATAGATCTGCTGGTGGTAATGGTGTTAGACTTGACGGTGGTAATGGATTTGCTGGTTCAATTATCTCGCCACATTATGATTCCATGTTGGTAAAATGTTCATGTTCAGGATCTACTTTTGAAATTGCAAGAAGAAAGATGTTGAGAGCTTTGATCGAATTTAGAATCAGAGGTGTCAAGACAAATATCCCATTCTTGTTAGCTTTGCTCACAAACGAAACCTTTATTATTGGTGACTGTTGGACTACATTCATTGATGATACTCCATCTCTTTTCCAAATGATCTCCTCTCAAAACAGAGCCACCAAATTGCTCTCATATCTTGCTGATATGGTTGTCAATGGATCATCAATTAAGGGTCAAAATGGTTTACCTAGATTGACCGAAGAAGCACAAATTCCTACCATTCATGATCCAAGTACTGGTATTCCAATTGATGTTGAAAACACCCCAACTCCTCGTGGTTGGAGACAAGTTTTATTGGAAGAAGGTCCAGAAGAATTTGCTAAGAAGGTTCGTCACTTCGATGGTACTTTGTTAACCGATACTACTTGGAGAGATGCCCATCAATCCTTGTTGGCTACTAGATTGAGAACTATTGATTTGCTTAACATTGCTCCTACAACTGCCCATGCTCTTAACGGTTTATTCTCGTTAGAATGTTGGGGTGGTGCTACTTTCGATGTTTGCATGAGATTCTTGTACGAAGATCCATGGGTTAGATTGAGACAGTTGCGTAAACTTGTTCCAAACATTCCATTCCAAATGTTATTGAGAGGTGCAAATGGTGTTGCATACTCCTCTTTACCTGACAATGCCATTGACCACTTTGTCCAACAAGCCAAGGATAATGGTGTTGATATCTTTAGAGTATTTGACGCTTTGAACGATTTAGATCAGTTGAAGGTAGGTATTGATGCCGTTAAGAAAGCAGGTGGTGTTGTTGAAGCTACCGTCTGTTACTCTGGTGACATGTTGAAATCAGGTAAGAAGTATAACTTGGAATACTACTTGGAAGTAGTTGACAAGATTGTCGCCATGGGTACTCATTTCTTGGGTATTAAAGATATGGCTGGTACTTTGAAGCCAAAGGCTGCCAAGATTTTGGTTGGTTCTATAAGAAGCAAGTATCCAGACTTGCCAATTCATGTTCACACTCATGATTCTGCAGGTACCGGTGTTGCTTCTATGACTGAAGCAGCCAAGGCTGGAGCTGATGTTGTTGATGCCGCATTAAACTCAATGTCTGGTATGACATCTCAACCATCCATCAGTGCCATTATCGCTTCTCTTGAAAGCGATTTGAACACTGGAGTCAGTGAATCCATGATTCGTGAACTTGATAACTATTGGGCACAAATGAGATTATTGTACTCTTGTTTCGAGGCCGACCTTAAGGGTCCTGATCCAGAAGTATACCAACACGAAATCCCAGGTGGACAATTGACTAACTTACTTTTCCAAGCTCAACAATTAGGTTTGGGTACCAAATGGATTCAAACAAAGGCCACATATTCCGTTGCTAACAAATTGTTAGGTGATATTGTCAAGGTTACTCCAACTTCTAAGGTGGTTGGTGACTTGGCCCAATTCATGGTCTCGAACAACTTGACCGAAGAAGATGTGCACAAGCTCGCTGGAGAATTAGATTTCCCAGATTCTGTTCTTGATTTCATGGAAGGTTTGATGGGTACTCCATACGGAGGATTCCCAGAACCATTAAGAACCAATATGTTGGGTAAGAAGAGACAAAAGTTGGACAAGAGACCTGGTTTATGTTTGCCACCAACCGACTTTGCTACAATCAGACAAGAGTTACAATCTAGATATGGTAGCAACATTGACGAAGCCGATGTTGCTTCGTACATTATGTACCCTAAAGTCTTTGAAGACTACAAAAAGATTCTTGAAAAGTTTGGTGACTTGTCAGTCTTACCAACCAGATTCTTTTTGAAACCATGTGGAATCAACGAAGAATTGTCGGTTGATATTGAGCAAGGTAAGACTTTGATCATCAAGTTATTAGCTGTTGGAGAAATCTCTGAAAAGACTGGTTCTCGTGAAGTTTTCTTTGAATTGAACGGTGAAATGAGATCAGTAACCACTGTTGACAACACTGTTTCTATTGAACACACGACTAGAGCTAAGGCTGTTCAACCAAACGATGTCGGTGCGCCTATGGCCGGTGTCGTGATTGAAATCAGATCCAAAGAAGGTTCTGAAGTTAAGAAGGGTGATCCGCTTGCTGTTCTTTCCGCCATGAAAATGGAAATGGTTATTAGTGCCCCTGTTTCCGGGAAAGTTGGCGCAATTTCTATTAAGGAAGGAGATTCCGTTGATGCCAACGATTTGATTACTAGCATCCTCAAGCAGTAGGGACCCTGTATATATATTAATTATTTCCATTTCTAATTAGTAATTCAGTAATGACTTTAGTATTTTACTTTATTTCTTGCGTTTCAATATATTTAATTCTGATAAAAAATATAAGTTATTTTATGAT